>Ga0308168_1000554_pt1 | contig 44195 bp, 40 predicted proteins | sample PhyCR2_FD_202133 | JGI IMG/M metagenome (GOLD analysis project Ga0308168, IMG submission 202133) | Phyllosphere microbial communities from UC Gill Tract Community Farm, Albany, California, United States - DLSLRC.R2 | ecosystem: Host-associated > Plants > Phyllosphere > Unclassified | place: USA...
CCAAGCAGATCATCTGCGCAGCAATGCGCAAGCTGCTGCACTTCGTTTACGGAGTGCTCAAGTCTGGACTGCCATATGACCCGAAACTTGCGCTTGCCCGGTGAGGCTCAAGACGGTATCTACAGGGATTGTTGCACCTGCGGTAACGCTCTCTTGATTGATCCAGGTTTGTCCCGCACCCGCCGCAAGGCATATGCTTCGTCCCCTACGACTTTCGTCTCATCCGCTGTTTTCAGGAAAGGCCCCATGTCCAGTCAGTTCCCCGAAGCACGTCCCCGCCGTCTGCGCCGCAATGCGAGCCTGCGCAGTCTGTTCCAGGAAACCGAGTTCAGCCTGAACGATCTGGTCCTGCCGATCTTCGTCGAGGAAGAGATCGACGACTTCGTGCCGATCACCAGCATGCCCGGCGTGCAGCGCATTCCCGAGCGCAAACTGGCCAGCGAAATCGAGCGCTATGCCCGTGCCGGCATCAAGTCGGTGATGACCTTTGGCGTGTCCCATCATCTCGATGCTAACGGCAGCGACACCTGGCGCGAAGACGGGCTGGTGTCGCGCATGTCGCGCATTGCCAAGGACGCCGTGCCGGAAATGATCGTGATGTCCGACACCTGCTTCTGCGAGTACACCGATCACGGCCATTGCGGTGTGATGCACAACCACGAAGTCGACAACGACCAGACTCTGATCAATCTCGGCAAGCAAGCCGTGGCCGCCGCCCGCGCCGGGGCTGACGTGATTGCGCCCTCGGCAGCAATGGACGGCCAGGTGCGCGCGATTCGCCAGGCGCTCGACGCTGCCGGCTTCACGCAGATTCCGATCATGGCCTACTCGACCAAATTCGCTTCGGCGCTGTACGGCCCGTTCCGCGAGGCTGGCGGCAGCGCGCTCAAGGGCGATCGCAAAAGCTATCAGATGAACCCGATGAACCGCCGCGAAGCCCTGCGCGAATCGCTGCTCGATGAGCAGGAAGGTGCCGATGCGCTGATGGTCAAACCGGCCGGCGCTTATCTCGACATCATCCGCGACATTCGCCAGGCCTCGAACCTGCCTCTGGCGGCGTACCAGGTCAGCGGCGAGTACGCGATGATCAAGTTCGGCGCCCAGGCCGGCGCGATCGATGAGGATCGCGTGGTCCGCGAAAGCCTTGGCGCAATCAAGCGTGCCGGGGCGGATCTGATCTTCACTTACTTTGCGATGGATCTGGCGTTGGCGGGGATCTGAGAAAGGAATCGCAACTTGCAGCATTGCCTGTATGGAATAGTTGCTCCTTGTAGGCAGAGGCGTCAGGTTGCGATCGTCTCCATGACTCGATTTTTATCAGAAAAGAGCTTTGCTGAGTTTGACACCTAGCGACGCAGTGACATACAGCGTTGGAGCACCAATTTTGTGTTCGATTGGATCGAAATCAGCTTTGATTTCTCCACTGAAACAAGTTTTATTTTCAGAAATCGTTAGATGCAAGATTGATTGGGCGATGCGTACGTCCAACCTGCATGATTTGCAAAGTACACTGCGGCGTACTGGTAGTAGGTCGAAGGTATTTCATATGTTCCATCTTCCAGATCGCTGAAAATTTGAAATATAAAAGACCTGTCGTTGGCCTCCGTTCTCCCTCGGAACTCATATTTTACCTGCTGGGTTGAACGCAACTCGATCAAAGCAGCATTTAAAGGTTGGTGGTCGGCGACTTCGAACAGTGCGTTTAATGTTCCAGTGACCTCTATGTCTTGCACTTGGTCTGCGGTGGACAGTTCCATCTTGATTGCTCCTTGAAAACGGTGAGCAATGATTAGAGGTGGCGCTGCGCAATGCGTCTACTGTCAGAGTTGACAGGTGTTCAGGTCTTTCCGACGAATGGCTGGCCAACGAGGTGTGAAGGTCACTGAAAAGGCCGGATACCGTGATCGCGGAAGTAGCGTTCGATCACCTTCGGATCGGCACTGTTGTCGGCAATCGCCACATAGGTATCCGGGCGCAACAGATAAAATCCGTTGCGCCCCAATCCCGCCGTTTCAAACGCCGGGCGCCAGTCGAAGACGTGCAGAGGCAGGTGGTGTTCGGCGCACCAGGCGATCATTTCGTCGCTGGTGTCGCCATAGACATGCACCTGCCAGCATGGCTGCCGTAGCGGTTCGAAATTATCCCCTTCGCCATCATGCGCCCACGGCAAGCGGTCGCCGCCGTGCACATGGCCGGCTTCACCCTGGCTGAGCGGCATGCCGCGATAGTTGAGGGTGACTTGCGAGACCGTGCGAAACAGGAACTCGCGACTGGCCTCGAACCCAGCCATTTTCGGAATCAGAAACGGCGCCACGCGCATCCGTAACAGGTCGGCCATACGCCCTTCGGCAGTGACGAAACTGAACACCTTGTCAGTGGTGGAAACCAGTCGCCGGGCGAAGGCGATGCGCTCGGTTTCGTAAGTGTCGAGCAGCCTCGGCTCGGCGCCACCGCTGAGCACTGCTGCAAGTTTCCACGCCAGATTGATCGCATCGCCGATGCCGGTGTTCATGCCCTGCCCACCGGCTGGGCTGTGCACATGGGCGGCATCGCCGAGCAGAAACGCCCGGCCGCTGCGAAAGTGCTCGGCCACCCGGTGATGCACGCGATAAGTGGAGAACCAGTGCACGTCTTAGATATGCACTTTCAGGTGCTCGATAGCGCGGCTGCTGACGTCGGAAAATTGCAGGGTGTCGGCACGCTCGGCGCGTTCATCACGCACCGTGCCGATCAGCCGCGCACGGCCTTCGCCGGCCAGTGGGAACACCGCAAGAAAATCCGCTTCGTCCAGATCCAGATGCAGCTCGCCATTCAGTGCCGGGCCGCTGGCCGTGACATCAGCGACGTAGAAAATCTGCTGATAGGTGCCACCGGTGAAGTCGGTGTCGAGGGTTTTGCGCACCACCGAACGAGCACCGTCGCAACCGGCCAGATAGCAGGCCTGACAGACTTCCTGCCGGCCATCGGGCAGGCGCAGGTGGGCGGTGAGGGTGTCGCCGGTTTCCTCGAAGCTGTCCAGTGCGGTATTGCGCTCGACGCTGACGCCGTAGTCTTCGAGGCGCTCGAGCAGCAGCCGTTCGTGCTCGTCCTGCGGGAAAATCTCGACGAAGGCGTAGGGAGTGAGGCCTTCGCCGATGCGCTTGAGTGGCAACTGCGCGACCAGTTTGCCGTTGACCCAGAAGTTCGCCGCCGCGACCTGATGGCCACGACGCACGATGGTGTCGGCCAGGTCGAGTTGGCGATACAGCTCGAGGGTTCTCGCTTGCACGGCCAAGGCGCGGGAAGTAGTGCCGGGCGCCGAGGTCTTGTCGATGATCCGCACGCGCACGCCGAGTTTGCTCAGCCACAGCGCCAGGACCAGACCGGTCGGGCCGGCGCCGATGATCAGCACGTCGCTGCGGTTCATGGGGCTGTCCTCTTGTGGCTGTGCAGCAAGTATGGATCAGGTCGCCAGTTCCGACCTCTTCGCGAGCAGGCTCGCTCCCACAGGGAACGCATTCCAGTGTGGGAGCGAGCCTGCTCGCGAAGAAGCCGGATCAAGCACCACAAAAACCAGAAAGGCCCCGCAACCGTGAAGCTGCGGGGCCTTTTCTGCGACGCGATGACGCTTAGAAGTCGATCGTCCCCGACAACTTCGCCACCCGCGGTTCACCCTGGGTCAGGTAACCGCCCTGAGCCGATTCCCAGTACTTCTTGTTCGCCACGTTCTCGACGCCGAACCGCACGGTCACGTCCTTCTCCGACACCTTGAACGCATAGCGCGCGCCGGCATCGAAGCGGTTCCAGGTTGGCAGGCTGAGGTTGTTTGCCGCGTCGGCGTATTGCCCGCCAGTGCGCAGCATCCGCGCATTCAGCGCAACGCCTTGCAGGCCCGGCACGTCCCAATCCACGCCAGCGTTGAACTGGAAGGTTGGCACGCCGATGGCGTGGTTGCCGTCGTTGGCGCCGTTGAGGGTGTTTTTCAGTTCGGTGTCCATCAGGGTCAGGCCGCTGATCAGGCGCAGGCCGTCGATCGGCTCGCCGAACACATTCATCTCCACGCCTTTGTTGATCTGCTCGCCTTCGCGGACGTAGGTGCAAGTGGTGGCGCTGTTGATTTCGCAGTAGCCGTCGCTCGGCTGTTCGATGCGATAAACGCCCAGGCTCGCGCCGTAGGTGCCCATGTCGACCTTAACGCCCAGTTCGGTCTGCTTGGAGCGTTTCGGTGCGTAGACTTCGTTGCCGTTGGTGACGCGGAAACCGCCGGAGCTGGTCGGCGAAGTCGGCCCTTGGGCCAGGCCTTCGATGTGGTTGGCGTAGAACGACACATGCTCCCACGGCTTGAACACGATGCCGTACACCGGCGTGGTGATCGACTCGTCGTAGCTCGACGAGCGCGGGCCGCTGCCGTAGCTGGCGTAGCTGTAACCCTGCACCACCAGTTGCTGACGACGCAGACCGGCGGTGACCAGCAGGCGATCATCGAAGAACCCGAGGGTGTCGGAAATCGCCACGCTGCGGTTGAAGGTCTTGCCGACGATGCCCGGATCGTTGAGATCGCCGCCAGAGAAATTGCCGACCGGTGCCGGAGGAGTGATCGGATGGTAGATGTTGTTCGAGTAGCGGGTCAGGTCGAAGTCATAGGCACTGCGCTGCTCGGCCCAGATCCCGGTCAGGCCGAAATTCAGCTTGTGGCTGACCGGGCCGGTGTTGAATTTGCCGTTGAGGCCGGCCATGACGCTGGTGTTGTCCTCATCATGCGGGACGAACGAGCCAGTGGTGAACGACGCGCCGCTGTTGCCGACCAGCGTGGTCGAGTTGTACCGGCCGACTTCGCGGGTGTGCTTGGCGCCACCGGCGGCGTAGGCGGTCCAGTTGTCGTTGAGGTCGTACTCGGCGCGGAGCATGCCGAAGGTGTCTTCGATGTCGGTGTAGCCCCACTTCGGCGCGTAGTTGGTGTCCGCCGATGGCGCGTCCGGGATGTGCGTGGCGGTGCCGAGGTTGACCGAGCTGCGGCCGCCGTTGACGCGTTCCTTCTGATAGGCAAAGTCGCCGGACACCCGCAGCGCATCGCCGCGATAATCCAGGCCGATGGCGAACAGTTTCGAGCGCTGGTTCTCGTGATCGATGCCGGTGTCGCCTTCGCGCTGCGACAGGTTGACTCGCGCGCCGAAGCGGTTGTCTTCGCCAAAACGCTGGCCGATATCGAAGTGATGACCGATGCGGCCTTCGCTGTTGATGTCGGTGGTGTAACGGCGCAGCGGCACGTCGCCGGCGCGCTTGGGTTGCAGGTTGACGCCGCCGCCGATGCCGGAACCGGTCGGGGTCACGCCGTTGATGAAGGCGTTGGGGCCTTTGAACACTTCCACGCGCTCCAGCGCATCGGTGGAAATGATCTGCCGGGGCAATACGCCGTAGAGGCCGTTATAGGAAATATCATCGCCATTGAGCGGCAGGCCGCGAATCATGAAGACCTGCGCCTGGTTGGAGAAGCCCGATGCCTGGCGCACGGAAGAATCGTTGAGCAGCACATCGGCGACGTTTTCCGCCTGCTGATCCTGGATCAATTGCTCGGTGTAGGACGCTGCGCTGAAGGGCACGTCCATCATGTCCTGATTGCCGAGCACGCCCAACTGGCCGCCGCGCGCAACCTGACCGCCAGCGTAGACCGGGGGCAGGGCGTTGGGTGTCGGGGCCTGGGCATTGACGTTGACGTCGTCGAGCACCAGCGCTTTGCTGTTTTGTTCAGCAGCGTGAGCGGTGACGGTCAGGGAGCACAGCAGGGCAAGCAAAGTCGGGCGAAATGGAGCGCCGAGTCGAGCTGAAGCGGGCATGTCGGATACCTGGAGGCGAACGGCCAATGAAAAAATAAGGGCGGCGCGGAACTCCTTGCGCTAATGCGACTCCAGGCGCGAATGATAGGGTTTCGCAGTAACGTTTTGCAATCAGTTTGTCATCAGCCTTGGAGGCGCTGCCGAAGGCATGGGTCGCGATCGGACGATCTTTTGATTTTGTCTTTTAAAACAAGATCAAAAGATCGCAGCCTTCGGCAGCTCCTACGGGGATTGTGTATCGTGGCCTCGGGTTCACGGATTGGAAAAGTGCATGTACACCTCAAGATTGATCATCGCCCTCGGCGCCGTGCTATTGCTCGCCGGTTGCGCCAGCCAGCGCAGCAACGAACCTGCGCCGCGTCCGCCGGCTGAAGTGAAGGCGGAAATCGTTCGGCTGTTGCCGGCGAAAACTGCCGACCGTCAGGGCTGGGCCACGGACATCTACGCCGCGTTCGCCGCGCAAGGCATCAACACCACCACCCAAAATCTGTGTTCGGTATTGGCCGTGGCCGAGCAGGAATCGACTTTCCAGGCTGACCCGACGGTGCCCGGCCTGGGCAAGATCGCCCGCGACGAAATTGACCGCCGCGCCGCCAAGGTGCACATCCCCAGCCTGCTGGTCAGCGGCGCTCTGCAAGTGCGCTCGCCCAACGGCAAGAGCTACAGCGAACGTCTGAATGCGGCGCGCAGTGAAAAGGAACTGAGCGCGATTTTCGACGACTTCATCGGTATGGTGCCGATGGGCCGTACGCTGTTCGGCGGCTTCAACCCGGTGCACACCGGCGGGCCGATGCAGGTCAGCATCGAATTCGCCGAGGAGCACGCCAAGGATTACCCGTACCCGGTGGACGGCACGATTCGTCGTGAAGTGTTCAGCCGGCGCGGCGGCATGTATTTCGGCATCGCCCATTTGCTCGGTTATCCGGTGAATTACCGTGAGCCGTTGTATCGTTTCGCCGATTTCAACGCCGGCTGGTACGCCAGCCGCAATGCCGCGTTTCAGAATGCGGTCAGCCGTGCTTCCGGCATCCCGCTGACCCTGGACGGCGACTTGATTCGCTACGACTCGATCATGCCCGGCAGTACCGAACTGGCGGTGCGCACCCTCGGCAAGTCGCTGGGCATGCGCAACCCGACGATTCGCGATCAATTGGAGAAAGGCAAAACCCTGGAATTCGAAGAGACCAAACTCTATCAGCGCGTGTTCGAACTGGCGGAGCGGGCCGAAGGCAAGGCGTTACCGCGCGCGGTATTGCCGGGGATTGTGCTGCAGAGTCCGAAGATCACCCGCAAACTCACTACAGCCTGGTTCGCCAAGCGCGTGGACGAGCGCTACAAGCGCTGCATGGCCAAGGCCGGATAAAACACGCAGACATAAAAAACCCGGCTGCGGGAGCCGGGTTTCTCTGCGGTGTTGCGCTTGCAGTCATGCATCAGGCAACACGGCGTTCGATCAGACGATCCGAACCACCTTCAGCAACACGGCGTTCGATCAGACGATCCGAGCCACCTTCAGCAACACGGCGTTCGATCAGACGATCCGAACCGCCTTCAGCAACGCGGCGTTCGATCAGGCGATCCGAGCCACCTTCAGCAACACGGCGTTCGATCAGACGATCCGAGCCGCCTTCAGCAACGCGGCGTTCGATCAGACGATCCGAGCCACCTTCGGCAACGCGGCGTTCGATCAGACGATCGGAACCACCTTCGGCCAGACGGCTTTCGATCAGCTTGTCCGAACCGCCTTCGGCGATCATGGTGTGCGCCGGGGTGGCGGCGAAAGCGTTAACTGCGAAAACCGAGAAAGCAATGCTGAGAAGAGTCTGGCGTTTCATGATGGTGTGCTCCGGGGTGTTGTTGGTTGGTATGGAGCTGATGTTACGCCCGGAATTTTTTATGAGAACTTCATTGCCGTGATGGTGAACATCGACGTCGATGATGGTTGCGGACAACCGCGTAGCAGAGCCTCAGAGCACCTTCACCGCACGCCCGATCGCCTGAATCGGTCCGGTCGGTTTGCCGATCGGTGAGCCATTGGCGCCTTCCAGGGTCAGCTCAAACAGCTGGTTCGGCTGCAACGGCGGCAGTTTGTCCAGTGGCACCGACAACGCCTGCCCCGGCTTGACCAAGCCCAATGACACCGGCCCCGACCAGCCGTCAGCCTTGGTCCAGAACTCCAGCGCCTTGTCCGCCGGCACCTCGACCACTCCTAACGGGATCAACTGGATCTCCCGCGCATTGCTCGCCTGAATCACCCAGCCCGGCGCTTTGTCCTGCGGCGCCACCAGCACCACCAGATAACTCGGTTTCGGCGCAGTCTGCGTCAGCAGCATCGTGCCGAGGATCAATGTCGCCGCCAGCCCGGCCGCGCTCAAGCCGCGCCACAGCGGCAGCAGATTCCACCACGAGGTTAGCGGTTTCTTCACCGTCAGCCGTTCGAGACTGCGCTCGATACGTGGCCATAACTGCGCCGAGGGTTGCTGAGGTTCGGCCAGATCGGTCAGCTCCAGCAGACGCCGCTCCCAGGCATCCACCGCTGCACGCAATTCTGGATCGTTCGGCAGGCGCCGTTGCACCTCGATGCGCTGCTCGAACGACAAGGTCCCGAGTACGTATTCGCCGGCCAGTTCATCCCGTTCCTGCGCTGATTCGCCGGTCATCCCATGCACTCCCGCAAAGCATTGAGGCTGCGCTTGATCCACGCTTTGACCGTGCCCAGCGGCGTGTCGAGGCGTGCGGAAATCTGCGCGTGGCTGTAACCGTCGACGTAGGCATGGAGGATGCAGCTGCGCCGCTGCGGTTCCAGTTGCTCGAGGCAGCGATGAATGCGTGCCGAGTGAACATCGACCGCCTCATCAGGCGCCGCTGCCTCATGTTCTTCACTGAACGGCGTTTCCCGACTTTGCTTGCGCAGCTGATTCAAGGCCAGATGCCGGGTCACGCTGAACATCCAGCCCCGCGCCGAACCCCGCGCCGGGTCGAACCCGGCCGCGCCGTGCCAGATCTTGATGAATGCCTCATGCACAATGTCCTCCGCCAGCGCCGTATCGCGCACCTGCCGCTTGGCCACGCCGAGCAGGCGCGGGCCTTCCTGCACATACAAATCGCGCAAAGCCGCGCGCTCGCCCCGGGCACAGGCGGCGAGGCGGGCTTCGTAATCGAAAACGGATTCGGCTAAAGGCATGGGGTGCAATCTAGCTCACATTTCCCAAACATCCAGATGCATTGTTCCCTGTGGGAGCGAGCCTGCTCGCGAATGCGGTGGGTCAGAAAGTAATAAGGCGACTGACACTCCGTCTTCGCGAGCAGGCTCGCTCCCACAGGATTGTGCACTGCTTCCGGAAATCAGTTCGCCGCCCAGAAAATATAATCCGCCTGGTACTTCACCACTTCCTGCTTGCCCTTGTTTGCCATGGTGCACTCACTGCCCGGCGCGACGCCGCCCTTGAGCGCGACACGCTGGATATAGCTGACCCCGGTCATCGCGCCTTTGCCCTCGGCCGGATTGGCCTTGACCAGTTGATAGGGCAGGTTGCCCGGGCTCGACGGTGCCACGGCGAGTTGTGTGCCGGTGACTTTCGAACCGTCCTTGGCTTGCCACGTCGCTGGCGGGCCGAAATAGGTGCCGACCTGTTTGCCGCTGCGATCATTGAGCACCGCTTTCGGGCCGACAAAGGTCCATTCGGTCTGCCCGGCCATATTGGGCTTGTCGCGGCATTCGTAGGTGATCTCGCCAACCCCGGTGGTTTCCAGGGCAATCTTGTGCCCGTCCGGCACCTTGATCGCGTCGGGATAACTGCTCTGGGCGAAGGTGGTCGCGGTGAAAGCGAGCAAACCGGTGAAGCCAATCAGCTGGGTGATGTTCATCCGATGATTCTCCGAAAAGGGTAGGGCGCTGACAGCACCAGAGTGGGCTGTTACAGGGACTACCCGTGGCGGAGGCGATTGGATGCAGTGCCGGAAAAATAAATTTCAAACACCACCGATCAAACCTGTGGGAGCGAGCCTGCTCGCGAAGGCGTCGGGTCAGTCAGCACTTATGTGACTGACGCAGCGCATTCGCGAGCAGGCTCGCTCCCACAAGGCTCTCTGTAAGGCTTGAGGGCCGAGGCTTTCAGTAACTCTTGGGTGTACGGATGTTTCGGCGCAGCGAAAATCTCCCGCGACGAGCCTTGTTCAACCACCTTGCCGTCCTTGATCACCATCAAGTCATGCGCCAGCGCATGCACCACCGCCAGGTCATGGCTGATGAACAGGTACGTCAGCCCATGCCTGATCTGCAACTGGCGCAACAATTCCACCACTTGCTTCTGCACCGTGCGATCCAGGGCCGAGGTCGGTTCGTCGAGCAGGATCAGCGCCGGTTCCAGCACCAGTGCGCGGGCGATGGAGATGCGCTGGCGCTGGCCGCCGGAAAACTCGTGGGGGTAACGATGGCGGCTTTGCGGGTCGAGGCCGACTTCCTCCAGCACGCGAATCACCGCTGCCTCGCGCTCGGCCTCGCTGCCGATGCCGTGGGTCAGCAAGCCTTCGGCAATGATCTGCTGCACCGACATGCGCGGGCTGAGGCTGCCGAACGGGTCCTGAAACACCACCTGGATCTGCCGGCGCAGCGGGCGCATCAGGCGCTGATTGAGCAGGCTCAACTGCTTGTTGCCAAAACGGATATTGCCCTCTGATTCGACCAGTCGCAGGATCGCCTGGCCCAGCGTCGACTTGCCCGAACCCGACTCGCCGACGATGCCCAACGTCTTGCCGCGTTGCAGGGTGAAACTGACCCCGTCCACCGCTTTGATGTAATCCTGCTGACGGCTGAAGAGTTTTTTCGGCAGGGGAAACCACACCTTCAAATCATCGACTTCCAGCAGGTTGTGCTCGTACTCACTGGGCACTGGCGCGCCGCTCGGTTCAGCCTCGATCAACAAGCGGCTGTAAGGATGTTGCGGCGCCTGGAATAGCGTCTCGCAATCGGCCTGTTCAACGATCTCGCCTTGACGCATTACGCACACGCGCTGAGCGATCCGGCGCACCAGATTGAGGTCGTGGCTGATCAGCAACAGCGACATGCCGAGGCGCTGCTGCAACTCGATCAGCAGTTCAAGAATCTTCTGCTGTACGGTTACGTCCAGCGCCGTCGTCGGCTCATCGGCAATCAACAGTTCCGGCTCGTTGGCCAGCGCCATGGCGATCATCACCCGTTGGCGCTGACCACCGGAAAGCTGATGCGGATAGGCTTTCAAGCGCTGCGACGGCTGGCGAATACCCACCAGCTCGAGCAGCTCCAGGGTCCGCGTGCGGGCGACGCGGCCCTTGAGGCCCTTGTGGATTTCCAGCACTTCGCTGATCTGTTTTTCCACCGTGTGCAGCGGGTTCAGCGAAGTCATCGGCTCCTGGAAAATCATCGCAATGCGATTGCCGCGCAGACCACGCATCTGCTGTTCGCTGGCATGTAGCAAATCCACGCCGTTATAGCGAATCGCGCCGCTGCTGCTGACGTTCTTGCCCGGCAACAGACGCAGAATCGAATGCGCCGTCACCGACTTGCCCGAGCCGGATTCACCGACCAGCGCCAGACACTCGCCACGGCGGATATCCAGGTTCACACCGTGCACCACTTCCTGCCCGGCGAAGGCGACGCGCAGGTCGCGGATCTCGATTAAATGGTCTTGCATGTCAGCTCCTCGGATCAAAGGCATCTCGGCACGCTTCACCGATGAAAACCAACAAAGACAGGATCAGCGCCAGGGCAAAAAATGCCGTCAGCCCCAGCCACGGTGCCTGCAGATTGCGTTTGGCCTGGCCGATCAACTCGCCCAGCGACGCGGTGCCGGCGGGCATGCCGAAGCCGAGAAAATCCAGCGCGGTCAGGGTGGCGATGGCGCCGGTGAGAATGAACGGCAGGTAGGTTAGGGTGGAGGTCATGGCGTTGGGCAGAATGTGCCGGCGCATCAGTTCGCTGTCGGTCAGGCCCAGCGCCCGCGCGGCTTTCACGTATTCGAGATTGCGTCCACGGAGGAACTCGGCGCGCACCACGTCGACCAGCGTCAGCCAGGAAAACAGCGCCATGATCCCCAGCAACCACCAGAAACTCGGCGAGACGAAGCCGGACAGAATGATCAGCAGATACAGCACCGGCAGCCCCGACCAGATTTCCAGTACACGCTGCCCGAGCAAGTCGACCCAGCCGCCGTAGTAGCCCTGCAAGGCCCCGGCGAGAATGCCGATCAACGCGCTGATGGCGGTGAGGATCAGCGCGAACAGAATCGAGATCCGCGTGCCGAAAATCACCCGCGCCAGTACATCGCGAGCCTGATCATCGGTGCCCAGCCAATTGCTCGATGACGGCGGGCTGGGTGCCGGTTCGGTGAGGTCGTAGTTGACCGTGTCGTAGCTGAACGGGATCGGCGGAAACAGCATCCAGCCGCCCTGATCCTCGATCAGCTTGTGCACGTAACTGCTGGCGTAATCCGGTTGAAACGGCAGCTCGCCGCCGAAATCGGTTTCCAGGTAATCGCTGAGGATCGGAAAGTAAAAAGCGTCGTGGTAGCGGATCACCAGCGGCTTGTCGTTGGCGATCAGCTCGCCACCGAGGCAGATCAGGCACAGGCCGATGAACAGCCACAGTGACCAGCGCCCACGGCGGTTGGCCTTGAATTGCGCGACGCGGCGCTGGCCCAGAGGCGACAGTGTGAACATCAGGCAGTCCTCGCCGAGAAATCGATGCGCGGGTCGAGCAGGGTGTAGCAGAGGTCGCCGATCAGCTTGATCAGCAGGCCGAACAGGGTGAACAGAAACAGCGCGCCAAACACCACCGGATAGTCGCGCGACACCGCCGCTTCGTAGCTCATGCGCCCGAGGCCGTCGAGATTGAAGATGGTTTCGATCAGCAGGGAGCCGGCGAAAAACACTTCGATCAGCGCCGACGGCACGCCGGCGACCACCAGCAGCATGGCGTTGCGAAACACGTGGCCGTAAAGCACGCGCCTCTCGGTCAGGCCCTTGGCTCGTGCGGTGATCACGTACTGCCGGCTGATCTCGTTGAGAAAGCTGTTTTTGGTCAGGATCGTCAGCGTGGCAAAGCCGCCGATCACCAGCGCCGTGACCGGCAGTACGAGGTGCCAGAGGTAGTCGCCGACCTTGCCCAATGTGCTGAGGCTGTCGAAGTTGTCCGACACCAGCCCCTGCACCGGAAACCAGTTGACGTAGCTGCCCCCGGCGAACACCACGATCAACAGAATCGCGAAGAGAAACGCCGGCATCGCATAACCGACGATGATCGCGGTGCTGCTCCAGACATCGAAGGCGCTGCCGTTCTTGATTGCCTTGCGAATGCCCAGCGGGATTGAAATCAGGTAGGTGATCAGCGTCGCCCACAAACCCAGCGACAGCGACACTGGCAGCTTCTGCACGATCAGGTCGGTGACCTTGGCGCCGCGAAAGAAACTGTTGCCCAGATCCAGTTGTGCGTAGTTTTTCAGCAGCAGCCACAGGCGTTGGTGCAGCGGTTTGTCGAAGCCGTAATGGTGTTTGATTTCCTCGATCAGTGCCGGGTCCAGCCCACGGCTGCTGCGCCCGGCACCGCCGACCGCCGCGACTTCGCCGCCACCGCCCATGCTGTGCCCGCCAAAGCCTTGCAGGCGGGCGATGGCTTGTTCCACCGGGCCGCCGGGCGCGGCCTGCACGATAAGAAAATTCACCACCAGAATGCACAACAGCGTGGGGATGATCAGCAGCAATCGGCGACTCAGATAACGCAGCATGTCACTGGCCTCCCGCAAGCTGAGCGCTCATCTGCTGAGTCGTCAGCGGCCTGGCCGAAACTTCCCACCAGGTGTTGAGGCCTTCGTCATACGAAGGTTGCACGGCGGGCATGCCGAAGCGGTTCTGATACACCGTCGGCGTGCCTTTCGAGTAGTAGTTGGGAATCATGTAGTAACCCCATTGCAGCACCCGGTCGAGGGCGCGGGCGTAATGCACCATGGCTTCGCGGTTGTTGGCCTGGACCAGCCCGTCGAGCAGTTGATCGACCGCCGGATCGGCCAGCACCATCGCGTTCGAGCTGCCGACTTGCGTGGCACTTTGCGAGCCGTACAGGCTGTACAACTCGCGGCCCGGGGAGACGATCGGATCGCCACTGCGCGGGAACGCGCAGACGATCATGTCGTAATCGCGAGCGTTGAGGCGGTTGATGTATTGCGCTGAATCGATGCGGCGCAGATTGAGTGTGATGCCGATCTGCGCGAGGGTGCGTTTGAACGGCAGCAGCATGCGATCGAAGCCGCCCTGGCCATCGAGAAAGGTGAATTCCAGCGGCTCGCCGGCGGCGTTGACCAGACGATTGCTTTTCGCCGTCCAACCGGCTTCGGCGAGCAGCTTCAGCGCTTGCAATTGCTTGTCGCGGATGTAGCCGCTGCCATCGGTTTTCGGCGCTTCATAGACCGTGGTGAACACCTCGTCAGGGACCTTGCCGCGCAACGGTTCGAGGATCTTCAGTTCCTCGGCATCGGGCAGGGCGCTGGCGGCCATTTCACTCTTGGGCCAGAAGCTGTTCTGACGCACGTAGAAGCCGCGCATCATCTGTTTGTTGGTCCACTCGAAATCCCAGAGCAGGCTGATCGCCTCGCGCACGCGGCGGTCCTGGAAGATCGGGTTTTGCAGGTTGAACACAAAACCTTGGGCGGCGGTGGGTTTGTGCGGCGCCAGAATGGCTTTTTGCAAGCGCCCGTCGCGCAGGGCCGGGCTGTCGTAGCCAACCACGTAACCCGAGGAAGAAAACTCGCGGTTGTAGTCGAACGCACCGGCCTGCAGCAGTTGGCGAGCGACGTCGGTGTCGCCGTAGAAATTCACCGTCAGGCTGTCGAAGTTGTACATACCGCGACTGACCGGCAGGTCCTTGCCCCACCAGTCCGGGTCACGCTGGAAACTGATGCTGCGCCCGGCGTCGACCTTGCTCACCCAGTACGGCCCGCTGCCCAGCGGTGGCTCGAAGCCGCCGCCATTGGCGAAGTCGCGGGTTTTCCACCAGTGCTCGGGCAGCACGCGCAGCGTCGCCAGATCCAGCGCGAGGGTGCGATTGAGGTTGTTCTTGAAGGTGAAACGGACCTGCCGTGGACCTTCGACCAGCACGTCTTGCACGTCGGCATATTGCTGGCGATAACTCAGGCTGCCCTTGGTCATCAGCAGGTTGAAGGTGTAGCGCACGTCTTCGGCGGTGATCGGCGTGCCGTCGGCAAAGCGTGCCTTGGGGTTGAGGGTGAAGCGCACCCACAAACCCTCAGGATCGCGCTCGATCTGCTGCGCAACCAGAGCGTAAACCGTGTAAGGCTCATCCAGCGAACGGAACGCCAGCGGCGCGTAGACCCAGTCATTGACCTGCACCACGGAAATGCCCTGATCGGCATACGGCGTGATGTAGTTGTACTGACCGATCTCCATCGACGCACGGCTGAGCGAACCGCCCTTGGGCGCGTCGGGGTTAACAAAATCGAAATGCTTGAAACCGGCCGGATACTTCGGCGCCTCGCCATATACCGTCAGCGCATAACTGCCGCCGGCCAGCGCCGAAGTGCCAATGCACAGCAGCGCACTGCCGAGCAGCAGGCCAGCCATGTTGCGCAAAAAACTCATGAAGTCACCCTTGAAATCCCTGAAGGAACCCTGACCCCCGGTGGGAGCGAGCCTTTGTGGCGAGGGGATTTATCCCCGATCGGCTGCGCAGCAGTCGCAAGATCAATGCATGCGGTACTTCCGATTCTCCGCGTCGGCAGGTCCTGGGGGCGCTTCGCACCCCATCGGGGATAAATCCCCTCACCACAAAGGCTCGCTCCCACAGAGGGATGCGTTTTATTTGGGGTTAGAAGTGGTAAGTCATGCGCGCAAACAATGTCCGGCCCAGCGGGTCGGTGTAGCGCGGGTCATAGCCGCTCTGGAAGTTGTAGGCCTGGTTGGAGAACGGCGGGTTGCGGTCGAACACGTTCTTCATCCCGGCATCAACGTCGAGCACCTTGTTGAAGGTGTAACCGGCTGACAGATCCCACACCGAATACGAGGCCACGCGCGAATGGGTGTCGCGGTCATAGTCGTTGTAACCGGTGGTGAAGCGGTTGGTCAGCGCTGCCCGCGCCGCCCCCAGGCTCCAGCTGCCGGTGAGGTTGTGCTTCCAGCGCGCGATCACGCCGTCACCCTGAAAGTCGCCGACCTTGTCGGTGAACGGGCCTTTGATGGTGCTCTGGAAGTCGTACTCGTCGACATAGGTGCCTTGCAGACCGAGGCCGAACTGACCGTACGGCGTGTTCGGGAAGCGATAGTCGAGCGACACATCGACACCGTTGGTTTCGACGATGCCGAGGTTGGCGTTGCCGGTGACGATGTAGTTGAGCGTGCCGTCGGCGTTGCGCACGAAGCGGTCCGGGTAGGATCCGGCCTGATCGAACACGGTGGATTCCGGGAACGGCTGGATCTGGTTGGAGATGTGAATCCACCAGAAATCCAGACCCACCGACAGATTGCTGATCGGCTGGTAGACGAAGCCCAACGTCACGTTGCGCGCCTTCTCCGGGGCCAGATCCTCGTTGCCGCCAATCTGGTTGAGGAATTGCTGACCGCAATCGCGGCCGCCGTTACCGCCCGGTTGCACCACACCGCCGGTACACAGCACGGGATCGTTGTAGAAACCCTGGGTGAAGGTGATGCTGCGCGGCGAATACAGTTCATACAGCGACGGCGCGCGGAAACCTTCGCTGTAGGCGCCACGCACCACCAGCTCTTTCAACGGCTGATAACGGAACGAATATTTCGGGTTGGTGGTGCTGCCGAAGTCGCTGTATTTGTCGTGGCGCACAGCGGCGGACAGTTCAAGGCTGTCGAGCACCGGCACGTTGAGTTCGGCATAGGCGGCCTTGACGCTGCGATCACCTTCGACGCTACCGGCCGGGTCAATGCCGAGGCTCTGGATGTCGCCGGCGAACGACTCGAAGTCCTGATGGAATTTCTCCTTGCGGTACTCGCCGCCCAGCGCCAGACCGGACGGACCTGCGCCGAACCAGTCACCGATTTCACGGCTGACGCGACCATCGAACCCGGCGACGCGACCCACGGCTGTGGAGTAGGCGCCGTGGTACGCGGCGGCGTCGATGTACTGCTGGCCGGCAGCGGTCTGCGGGCCGAACGGGTTGAGCAGACCGCTGGCCAGGCCGTCAATCATCGCCTGGTCGCTGACATAACCACTGGTGACGCTGGAGACGATTTTGTTCTGGTTGTACGAGGCGCCGACGTTGTAATCCCAGCCGCCAACCAGACCATCGAAGCTCAGCAGAAAGCGCTGGCTGGTGTTCTGGTCTTTCGATTCACGCGGGCCGGCGGCAGTCTCGCGCCAGTTGACGTCGACCGGCTGCGTCGGGTCGAGGGCGAAATCGGTCGGCGCCGGGGTGATGCCGTTGCCGGGGTAGTAAGGCGACGAGGAATCCAGGCTCAGACCAGTCAGTGGCGCCGGGCCGACGGCGACGGCGTTGTTGTTGCGCGACCAGAAATATTCAAGGTTGGCATTGTGATCATCGCCGAGCTTGGCAGTGGTCTTGCCGAAGAACGAGGTCTTCTCGGTCTGTGGCACCAGGTCGATGAATTCACGGGTGCTGAAGCGGCACAAGCCGTCGCGGGCGATCAGGTTGGGGCCGTTGCAGTTGCTGTTGGCCAACGGGTTGGTGGCGTTGCCGTTCTGGCTGTAGTTGCCGGGGAACGCGGTGCCGGAGGTCTGATCGAGACCGCGACCGGGCGCGTAGTCGGTAGCGAAGGAGCGGTCGTTGGCGTCGAGGTTCTGCTGCTTGTTGTAGTTGAACACGCCGAGGACGTTGAAGCGGTCTTCTTCCAGATCGCCGTAGCCCCAACTGGCGCTCATGTCCTTGGTCGCGCCGCCACCGCTGTGGGTCGGCGTTTCGCCGCCCAGGGTCAGGGCGCCATCGGTGAGAGATTTTTTGGTGATGAAGTTGATCACCCCGCCGATGGCGTCGGTGCCGTACAGGGCCGAGGCGCCGTCGCGCAGCACTTCCACGCGTTCGATGGCGGCGAACGGGATCATGTTCAGGTCCACCGCGCCGCCGGCCGAGTTGGTCCCCGACAGGGCGTTATTGGCCAGGCGTCGACCATTGAGCAGCACCAGCGTCTTGTTCGCGCCGATGCCGCGCATGTCGGCAAACGACGCACCGCCCGTTGCCGCGCCGACGGAGCCGGCGCTGTTGTTGATCGACTGGCTGCCGGTGATGCGCTGGACCAGTTCGGCGGTGGTGGTCACGCCTTGTTTGCGCAGTTCCTCAGCCTTGAGGATGGTGATCGGCACCGCCGTTTCCGCATCGACCCGGCGAATCGCCGACCCGGTCACTTCGACCCGTTGCAGTTGCGTGGTCGGCGCCGCCACCACAGCGGCTGCCGGGGTGGCGCTGTTGTCGTCCTCGGCCGCTTGCACGGTCCCGGCGCCCATCCCCATGGCCACCAGATACAGCGGAACGAAACGGTGGCGAGACATCGTTGCCACCAAAGGTTTGAGCGTGAAGCGTGGAGTGTTCATCAGCATGGTTGTTTCCGATTTTCAGACGTTATCGAATTGGCCTTGTGAGCCGCTCATTGCTCCGCTTCCGGTGATACCGCGCGCGGAAAACCACTTTCTTCAAGCAAGCCGATCCCCCTCCGAAGACGCGTGGCGTTTTTTCGGTCGGCCGGGTGCGACGGGATTTCTTTTTCAGCGGTGCCGGGCGGGTTTTTCATCACCCATCCGGCACCGCACTCAGTGGGTGGTCATCACCGAAATCTTGCTGATGCCGGAGCGCTCGATCGATGCCATGGCCTTGGCCACCTGGCCGTAATTGACGGCGGCATCGGCGTGCAATTGCACACGCACGTCGGCGTCTTTGGCCTTGACCTCCTTGAGACTGGCCTCAAGGGATTCCGGGGCCAGTTCGGTCTTGGCCAGATAGAACTTGCCGTCCTGATCGACGCTGACCACCACCGGGTCTTTCTTTTCGGCGGGGGCGACGGCGTCGGTTTTCGGCAGGTTGACCTTGATCGCGTTGGTCATCAGCGGCGCGGTGACAATGAACACCACCAGCAGCACGAGCATCACGTCGACCAGCGGCGTGACGTTCATTTCGCTGAGCACTTCATCGCTGTCTTGAGTGGAGAATGACATCAGCTGGCCTCCCGCACGGCGTTGGTGCTTTTGCTGGCAATGGCCTGGCGGCTGATGGAAAACGCACTGCGCGAGGCGAGGGCGTCGAAGTCGTGGGCGAAGTCGTCCATGTCCGCCGAGGCGAGTTTCAGCCGGCGCAGGAAGAAGTTGTAGATCAGCACCGCCGGCACGGCGACGGCGATGCCCACGCCGGTGGCGATCAGCGCGTGGCCGATAGGCCCGGCGACCGCTTCAAGGCTGGCCGAGCCGGTTTCGCCAATGCTTTGCAGGGCTTCCATGATTCCCCACACGGTGCCGAACAGGCCAATGAACGGCGCGGTGCTGCCGATACTGGCGAGGATCGCCTGGCCGTTTTCCAGCGAGCGACGTTCCTTCTGGATCTGTTGGCGCAGGTTGCGTTCCAGGCGGTCGGAGCGGTTGATGGTGTGCGCCAGTTGTTGCGTGGTGCGCGGCGACTCTTCCACCAGCAGGGCTTCGAAACCGCTGCTGGCGATGCGCGCCAGCGAGCCTGGATACTGGCTGGCGTGTTCGGCGGCGGTGAGCAGGTCCGGCGCGCTCCAGAAGGCTTTGGTGAACTGTTTGTTCTGCGCTTTCTGACGCAGGTACTGGGCCGACTTGACCAGCAGGATCGCCCAACTGACCACGGAAAACAGCACCAGGCCCCAGAGCACACCGGGGACAATCATCGAAGACAGTGAATCGTTCATGGCTACACCTCGCTTGCGTTAATCAGTAATGAGTCGGTTGCGCCGTCATTGCGGCAATTTGAAATCGATGGTCTGGGTGGCGAAGCCGTCGATCGGCGTGTCGCCGCGCTTGGCCGGAATGAACTTCCAGTTCTTCACCGCCGCGACGGCCGCCTCATCCAGTTGCGGCTTGCCGCTGGACTTGGTCACCGTCACGCTGCCGGCACGGCCGTTGGCCAGCACCTGAATGCGCAGCACCACGCTGCCTTCCCAATTGCGCCGCAGCGCCAGCGACGGGTATTCCGGCGGCGGGTTGCCAAGGCTGGCCAGGCCGGAAATCGCCGCCGATTCCTTGACCGGAGCGGGCGCAGCAGGTGGTGCCGGTGGTGCGCTCGGTGTTGTCGGCGCCGCAGGTGCGGCAGGTTGCGCCGGGGCCGGCGGCGCTTTCGGTGGCTCGACTTTTTTCACCGGTTTTGGCTTCTCGACCGGTTTCGGTTTTTCGATCGGCTTGGGCTTCTCCACTGGTTTGGGCGGCGGCTTGACCGCGTCCTCGTCCTCCACCGGCTGCTCGGGTTCCGGCGGCGGTGGAGGCGGGGGCGGCGGTGGTGGTTCCGGTGTCGGTGGGGCCGGAGGCGTCGGGCTGGTCAGCTCGACGGTCATTTCCGGGATTTCCGGCGGCGTCGGCAGTGGCTCAGGACGCGCCTGATGGAAGAACCACCACGCGCCGCCGTGTATCAGCGCCGACACGGCGATCAGCAAGAGCAACTGTGGTTTGTTCAACCCGCCGGGTCGTGACGTATTGGCTGTAAACGCCGGCCTGGCCATTGCCGGCGGGACCGGTGCTTGCCGCAACGGCCCCGGCAGGGTTTTGTGCTTTACCGCATCGTTCATTAAAGCTCCCTCGGGTCAGATGAAGGGCAATAAGGTGCCGTCCGAACATATGGCTGATGTTCGAGTGAGTAGGTGTAACTTTCTTCAAGGTGTACGCGGGCCGATAGTTGGACTATCTGTTTAAACGGCCTCGGACAAACTTAGTGGCTTAGTAGCATCTATATCGATTGTTCATTATCCATTCCGTGGCTTGTTGTTGTGTGGAGACGTGAGCTGTCTCAGGTTTGTTACAGTTTGCAACAGGTGTGCCAGATGTTGCTGAAACGGGTTGAACGCAAATCTTCGGTGTTACTGATGTCGCATTTATATAAGTTTCAGTTTCGCCCACTGTTTATTCGGCGCGAAGCGGTCCTCAAGTCCTCGCAGAAGGGCTTTTTCCAGAGCGAGTCAGAGGGAACGCTGTATCACGCCAATCGGCGGGATAGAGCGGCTGCTCGGTGATCAGGCTTAGCACCTATCGGTGCGTAGCGAATCGACTTGGTGCAGGTCAGTCATTCAGCGGTTCACAGGACATGTTCCTTATTTTAATTCTGGAGTTTTGGTTAACTGCATCACATTCGGGCGTGCGCTTTTGGTGCAACTTCAATGACGCAAAGTCATTGTTCGACAATCTTGTTGTTGTGCCTTTTATTAATTGCTGTATTTAAAAAATAAATAACACTTGGCGCCCGGCGATCGCTCGATCGCCAGGCACGCAAAGTGTGCATTGGGTTTCAGGTAATAAAGGAGAAACGCGCCAGGCTGAATAGGCTCGGCTGAACTTGGGGCTGGATTTGCGAGTGAGTGGGGTATGTCGTACGGCGGAGCATTTGAAGATTCACGGGTGAACTCCTTATTGCCAGCTCGGACAGGCGAACTTTTGGTTCGCTGTCGCACCTTACAAGAACGCGGATAGCGTTCGATGAATGCTCTTGGTGCGGGATGGGCACCGCCAGCGCTGATTGGCGAAGGTTGATTTCGCAAGTCGGCAGTGCATGGGAAAAACGTGCCAATCACGACACATTTGCAGAATTTTCTACGTCAGGCCAGCCAGCCATCTACCCTGTGCAAAGGCCTTATCGGGGGAACGGACATGTACCAGCTCTACGGGCACAAGAATTCCGGCGCGGCTGCCATCGAGGCGGCACTGGAGTTGTGCCAGATCGCCTATCGCTTCATTGATACCGAAGCCAGCGCCGAGGCCGACGAGGCGCTGGGCAAACTCAATCCGCTGAAACAGATACCGACCCTGCAACTGCCCGACGGCAGCGCCATGACTGAAAGCGCGGCGATCCTGATTCACCTGGGCCTGACGTTTCCCAAGTCCGGCCTGCTGCCGAGCAAGGCTGCCGATCGTGATCAGGCGATTCGCGGCCTCGCCTATATCGTCAGCAATTGCTACGCGGCGGTCGGCATCATCGATTACCCCGAGCGCTGGCTGAGCACGCCCGACGAGAACGCACGGCAAAATCTGATCGCCGGCACGCGCCAGCGCCTGCACTTCAGTTGGGAGGTATTCGCCGATCAGTTTTCCGGAGAGCTGTACCTGGATGACGAAACGCCCGGCGCACTGGATGTGCTGGCGGCCGTGGTGAGCCGCTGGGCCGGCAGCCGCGAGCACCTGCGCCAGACGCGCCCGGGCTTTTATGCGTGGCTGCAAAGGATCGACCGACACCCGGTGCTGGCACCGGTGTTTGAGCGGCATTGGCCGTCTCAAGGCTGACCGATACATGAATGTGGGAGCGAGCCTGCTCGCGAAAGCGGTCTGTCAGTCAAAGATGTATCGACTGACCTGGCGCATTCGCGAGCAGGCTCGCTCCCACAAGGGGATCACGGCGGTGGGCTCATTCGCCGCGAATGTACTGCTCCAGCTGTTTGATCAGCTCGGCCTGTTCGGCAATCGCTTCCTTCACCAGGTCGCCGATCGACAACAGGCCGATCAACTGGCCGTCCTCGACCACCGGCAGGTGGCGCAGGCGTTTGTCCGACATGATGCCAAGGCAGGTGTCGACGGTTTGTCGGGTATCCACGGTAATCACGTCCTTGACCATGATGTCGCGCACTGGCGTGCCCACCGAAGAGCGCCCGTGCAGCACCAGTTTGCGGGCGTAGTCGCGCTCGCTGATGATGCCGACCACTTTGTCGTCTTCGACCACCAGCAAGGCGCCGACGTTTTTCTCGGCCATCTTCATCAGCGCTTCGAGCACCATGTGATCGGGTTTGATCTGATGCACTTCCTGATTTTTCTGATCTTTGAGCTTGAGCAGTTGGGCGACGGTCTTCATGGCGGTTACTCAGGTGTTGTCGTTGTTCATCAAGCATCGTAGACGCAGCCGCGCAGAGCAAGGTGGCAAAGCGGCAGTTAGCGTGCAAAAAACGCCATTTGCCGGAAAAAACATCTTTGTATCGGTAAATGAAGCGTCTGTGGTTAGGGGATTTATCCTTGTTGGCCTGCGCAGCAGGCCCTTTCATTAAAAGCGGGGCCGCTTCGCGGCCAGCGGGGATAAATCCCCTCGCCACAGATAAATCCCCCTTGCCACAGATAAATCCCTAGCCACAAATGCTGCGTAGAATGGCGTTCTGATTGAAACGTTGAGGTCGCAGTGGTGGATTTACAGCAGGGCTTCGTTCTGACCCGGCATTGGCGCGATACGCCGGTCGGCACCGAAGTCGAGTTCTGGCTGGCAACGGACGCCGGGCCGCGCCGCCTGCGTCTGGCGCATCAGCCGTCGGTCGCGTTTATTCCCGCCGCACAGCGAGAAGCGGCCGAGCGTCTGCTGCACGACGAAAAGAACGTGGAACTGCGACCGTTGGCCTTGCTCGATTTTCAGCATCGTCCGGTGCTCGGTCTGTATTGCCAGCAGCACGGCCAGTTGATGCGCCTCGAAACCGCGCTCAACCGCGCCGGCGTCGACGTCTTTGAAGCCGACGTGCGCCCCCCGGAACGCTATCTGATGGAGCGCTTCATCACCGCGCCGGTGCTGTTTGGCGGCACCCCGGATGCTGACGGCGTACTGATCAACGCCCAGCTGAAACCCGACCCCGATTACCGGCCGAAACTGCGCTTGGTCTCACTCGACATCGAAACCACCGAAAACGGCGAGCTGTATTCCATCGCGCTGGAAGGCTGTGGCGAGCGCCAGGTGTACATGCTCGGCGCGCCGAACGGCGACGCGAGCATTGTCGATTTCGACCTCGAGTACTGCGATTCGCGCACGCTCATTCTGAAGAAGCTCAACGACTGGTTCGCCCGCCACGACCCCGACGCGATCATTGGCTGGAACGTTGTGCAGTTCGATTTGCGCATCCTCCATGAACACGCACGGCGTCTCGGCGTGCCGCTGAAGATCGGTCGTGGCGGCGAAGAAATGCAGTGGCGCGAGCACGGCAGCCGCAATCACTACTTCGCCTCCGCAGCGGGGCGGCTGATCATCGATGGCATCGAGTCGTTGCGTTCGGCGACCTGGAGTTTTCCCTTGTTCAGCCTGGAAAACGTCGCGCAGACGCTGCTCGGCGAAGGCAAGGCGATCAACAACCCGTACCAGCGCATGGACGAGATCAATCGCATGTTCGCCGAAGACAAACCGGCGCTGGCCAAATACAACCTCAAGGACTGCGAGCTGGTCACGCGGATCTTCGCCAAGACCGAACTGCTGACGTTTTTGCTTGAACGCGCCAGCGTCACCGGTTTGCCGGCCGACCGCAGCGGCGGTTCCGTCGCCGCGTTCACCCATTTGTACATGCCGTTGATGCATCGCCAAGGCTTCGTTGCACCCAATCTGGGCACCAATCCACCCCAGGCCAGCCCCGGCGGCTTCGTTATGGATTCACGGCCGGGGTTTTACGAATCGGTGTTGGTCCTCGATTACAAAAGCCTTTACCCGTCGATCATCCGCACCTTTCTGATCGACCCGGTGGGTTTGATCGAGGGCCTGCAACACCCGGACGACGCTGACTCGGTGCCGGGCTTCCGTGGCGCCCGTTTCTCGCGCACCCGCCATTGCCTGCCGTCCATCGTGGCGCGGGTGGCCGAAGGGCGCGAAACCGCCAAGCGCGAACACAACGCGCCGCTGTCCCAAGCGCTGAAGATCATCATGAACGCCTTCTATGGTGTGCTCGGTTCCAGTGGCTGCCGTTTTTTCGATACCCGGCTGGCCTCGTCGATCACCTTGCGCGGCCATGAAATCATGCTGCGCACCCGCCAGTTGATCGAAGAGCAAGGCCACGCGGTGATTTATGGCGACACTGATTCAACCTTCGTGTGGCTGCGCCGCCTGCACGGTCAGGAAGAGGCGGCGCAGATCGGCCATGCGCTGGTCAAGCACGTCAATGATTGGTGGCGCGCGCATGTGCGCGAGGAATACGGGCTGGAAAGCGCGCTGGAATTGCAGTTCGAGATTCACTACAAGCGCTTCCTGATGCCGACGATTCGAGGCGCCGAGGAGGGCAGCAAGAAGCGCTACGCCGGTCTGGTCACCCGCGCCGATGGCAGCGAGGAAATGGTCTACAAGGGCCTGGAGACCGTGCGCACCGACTGGTCGTTGCTGGCCCGGCAATTTCAGCAGGAGCTGTATGAGCGGATTTTTCAGCGCAAGCCGTATCAGGATTACGTGCGCGATTACGTGCGCAAGACCCTCGCCGGCGAGTTCGACGATCGGCTGATCTACCGCAAGCGCCTGCGCCGCACCCTCGACGACTACGAACGCAACGTACCGCCGCACGTCCGCGCGGCTCGGCTGGCCGACGAATACAATGCCGAGCAGGGGCGGCCCCGGCAGTATCAGAACGGCGGCTGGATCAGCTACGTCATCACCCTGGCCGGCCCGGAGCCGCTGGAGGTGCGCCGCGCCGCCATCGACTACGACCACTACATCACTCGGCAGCTGCAACCAGTGGCGGATGCGATTCTGCCGTTTGTCGACGACGACTTCTCAACCCTGATCGGTGGGCAGCTGGGCCTGTTTTGAGTCGAGCAATTGCAGCGTCCATTCATCGAGAATGCCGTGGAAGTAACGCTCCAGTGCCTGATGGAACAGACTGTCCTCGGCGCTGAACTGGGCGAACAGGGTCATCGAAGAATGAAATTTCAGGTCATCGGGATGACCGAAAATGTCTGCAATCGAGCGCTGCGGCACATTCAGCACCAGTTGCGTGCAGGTGCGCAGCCGCGCCCCGAGCAGGTCGTGGACCAGATAGGCCCGGGCTTCCTCGGCTGAACCAATGGCAAAGCGCCGGGCCATCTCGCTGCCGCCCAACCCGGCGAATTGCGGGAAGACGAACCACATCCAGTGGCTGCGCTTGCGGCCGGTCTCGAGTTCACGCTGGACTCGGTCGAACACCGGGTCCTGAGCCTGGACAAAACGTTGCAGGTTGTACGGGTCTTGCAGATCTGTGCTTCTCATGGCGAAGCCCTCACAGTCGGCAGCTCAGACCATGGCCAGCCGCTGCTTGCGTTGAGGCGCCGGGAACACTTTGTCCAGCGCCGCCAGATCCCCGGCGTCCAATTGCAACTGCGCCGCCTCGGCATTGAGTTGTACATGCTCCGGGCGCACAGCCTTGGGAATCGCAATCACGCCGTCCTGGCGCAGGAGCCACGCCAGCGAAATCTGCGCCGGGGTGGCGTTGTAGCGCCTGGCAATGTCTTGCAGAACCGGCTCGGCGAGCATCGCGCCGCCCTGGCCGATCGGACAGTACGCCATCAACGGCAGGCGCTGATGCTGGCACCACGGCAGCAAATCGAATTCGATACCGCGCTCTTCGAGGTTGTACAGCACCTGATTGGTGGCGCAGGCCGAGCTGGAGAGTTCTTCGAGGTCATCGACATCGAAATTCGACACCCCCCAACGGCCGATCTTGCCGTCCTCGCGCAGGCGTTCGAAGGCTTCGACGGTTTCCTCTAGCGGATACTGACCGCGCCAGTGCAGCAGATACAGATCGATGTAGTCGGTGCCGAGCCGACGCAAACTGCGCTCGCAGGCTTGCGGGATGCCCTGGCGGCTGGCGTTGTGCGGGTAGACCTTGCTGACCAGAAAGACTTGATCGCGCAGACCGGCGATGGCTTCGCCGACCACCGTTTCGGCACCGCCCTCGGCGTACATCTCGGCGGTGTCGATCAGGCTCATGCCCAGCTCGATGCCGCTGCGCAGCGCCGCCACTTCACGGCTGTGCGCCGAACGATCCTCGCCCATGCGCCAAGTGCCCTGACCAATCACGGGAACCTGCATGCCGGCCAACTCAAGGGTACGCATTCAAACCTCCTGCCTTAAAGAGTCGATATCTTTAGTGGGCAGCAGGATAGAGCTAGGGTTCCCGGAAGGAAGGAGGAGCCAAGGATGAAACCGGATCAATTGTGGTCAGGAGATCTTGTGGCGAGGGGATTTGTGGCGAGGGGATTTATCCCCGCTGGGCTGCGAAGCAGCCCCAAAAACCTGCAATAGAACGCTTTCTGATACAACGCGTGTTGCAGGATCGGGGCTGCTTCGCATCCCAACGGGGATGAATCCCCTCGCCACGGGGGGCATGGCAGGTTACTTGGCGGAGAACTTGAGGATCACGCTGTGAGCATAAGTCTGCCCCGGATCAAGCCGCGTGCTCGGGAAGTCCGGCTGGTTCGGCGAATCCGGGTAGTGCTGGGTCTCGAGGGTGAATGCGCCCCAGTGTGGATAGACCTTGCCGCCCTTGCCCTTGACCGTGCCGTCGAGGAAGTTGCTGGTGTAGAACTGCACGCCCGGCTCGCTGGTGAACAGTTGCAGGACGCGTCCGGATTGCGGATCGCTGACTTCGGTGGCGAGCTTGCTGACATCGCCCTTGCTGTCCAGTGCCCAGTTGAAATCGAAGCCGCCCTGTTTCGGCTCGGCGAATTTCAGCTGCGGATGATCAGCCTTGATGTGCGTGCCGATCGCCGTCGGTTTGCTGAAGTCCATCGGCGTACCGGCAACAGGCGCCAGCTCTCCGGTCGGGATCAGTTTCGCGGTGACCGGCGTGTAATGGCTGGAGTTGATCATGGCGACTTGCTTGAGAATATCGCCATTGCCGGCGCCGGCCAGGTTGAAGTAACTGTGGTTGGTCAGGTTGAGCACGGTCGGCTTGTCGGTGCTGGCCTTATAGTCGATGCGCAGTTCGTTGTTGTCGGTCAGGCGATAGGTGACTTCGGTGGTCAGATTGCCCGGGAAACCCATCTCGCCGTCGGCCGACAGGTAGGTAAGGGTTACGCCTACCGAATCCTTGTCCTTGGTTTCCCTGGCCTTCCAGACTTTCTTGTCGAAACCTTCGGGGCCGCCGTGCAGGGCGTTGGATTTGTCGTTCTGCGGCACTTGATAGCGTTTGCCATCGAGTTCGAAAGCACCTTCGGCCAAACGGTTGCCGAAGCGGCCGATGGTCGCGCCGAAGTACGCGGTGCCTTTCTGATAGCCCTGCACATCGTCAAAACCCAAGACGACGTCGTCGAACTTGCCGTGCTTGTCAGCGACTTTCAGCGCTTGCAGGGTCGCGCCGTAGGTAATCACGGTGGCTTGCATGCCGTGGCTGTTGCGCAGGATGTACTGTTCGACAGGCGTGCCGTCATTGGTTTTGCCGAAGGCTTTGTGTTCGGCGGTCAGGCCCGCCGCGTTGGCGGAAAGGGTAGCGATCATCAGGGACAGTCCGAGGCCGGAGAGCAGGTGACGGGATTGAAGCATGGTTGACCTTCCTTTTTGTTGTTGTTTTCGCATTGACCGTAGGAGCTGCCGAAGGCTGCGATCTTTTGATCTTGATCTTGATTTTTAGAAGCTAGATCAAAAGATCGCAGCCTTCGGCAGCTCCTACATGTCACTAGTCATGCTATTTGAGTCGATAGAGAAGATTTATAGCGGATTTACCGCTGTTGGCAAATATAAAGTCCGACTAATTGATATGGCGAAAAGCGCCGAAGGTCGGCTCACCGCCCGGGCACTGCACTTTTTCGCAATCGGCGGCTCTATGCATGGCCAGGATGCGGTGACTCCCGCCGCACAGGAATGTGCCTCTCCGAGACTTCATGCCGAGTGTTTTTGCCCTGATCACCGTCGCTCACCGCCGCCCGTGCCTGCTGCTGGCCTGCCTGTTGTCGCTGTTGCTCAGCGGCTGCAGCCACCAGAACGGCAACGGATTTTTCAATCAGATGCGTGAAGGGCAGCCGCAGGAATTTCTGCAGACCAGCGTCGACCGCATGGCCACCCTGGCGATGCGCGACAACCTCGACAGTCTCTATCGATTGATGGGCAAGCTTTACCTGCGCAACCCGGAAGAACTGCGCAAATCCGGTTTCCTCACCGTCAACGCCGCCGTGAAACAGGTGCGCCTCGCTGTCGAGCAACAGCAGCCGTTGCCCGTGCTGGGCGGGCGCAAGGACCTGGCGGCGCTGAGCTATGCGATGAGTCCGGAATTCCTCGGCGACCGCGTCGGCGCGTTCATCTATGCGATCGGCAGCATGCTGGTTACCGCCCACGGCAATCGCACCGAGTTCTACATGACCGACGCGATCAACCCGACGTTCGTGCACAACGCCGCGCGCAACATCGAAAAAGCCATGTGGATTTTGTCGCAACGGCAGAACAAGGAAGGCCAGCCGTTGCTGTTCTCCAACGAAATCTCGGAGGAGGGCAGCAACCTCAGCTTCGCCACCGAATTCAGCAAAATCGTCGCGCGCCTAGATCTGCTCACGCAGATGCTCGATGAGCGCTATCGCAGGATCGGCCTGAATTACGCGCAGAGCCTGCTGTTCTTGAATTTCCTGCCGGTGCAGTGAGCCCCGCAGGTTTGCCGTAGCGCGAAGATCCACTGTGGGATCTGCGGTGAATTCGATATGGCATAACGATAGACCGCATCGATATATGTGGTTATAAGAAAAATCGCTATGCTGCGGGCCAGATTTTCCTGTCGTTTTCTGGACGTTTGAATGGAATTGGCAAATTTCGGCCTGGTGATTGCCGGGCTGGTGGTGGGGTTTATCGTAGGCATGACCGGTGTCGGCGGCGGTTCGTTGATGACGCCGATCCTGCTGTGGTTCGGCATCAACCCGGCGACGGCGGTGGGTACCGATCTGCTGTACGCTGCGATCACCAAATCCAGCGGCGTCCTCGTTCACAGGAAGAACAAGAACATCGACTGGGCGATCACCGGCTGGCTGACCCTCGGCAGTGTGCCGGCGGTGGCCATGACCCTGTGGTTCCTCAGCACCCTGCACACCGCGCCGGACGCGATGAACGCCATCATCAAACAGGCGCTCGGCTTCGTCCTCTTCGCCACCGCCCTGGCAATCTTCTTCAAGAAACGCTTGCTCGAATTCGCCCACAAACGCGCGGGTGGCAACTACAACCCGAGCGGTTCGCGGCTTAACGTGATGACGGTGATCACCGGTCTGATCCTCGGCACCATGGTCGCCCTGACCTCGATCGGCGCCGGCGCACTGGGCACCGTCGCCTTGTTTATCCTTTACCCACTGCTGCCAACCCGCCGCCTGGTCGGCACCGAAATCGCCCACGCCGTACCCCTGACCCTCGTCGCCGGCCTCGGCCACGCAAGCATGGGCAACATGGACTGGGGCGTGCTGGGCTTCCTGCTGATGGGCTCGCTGCCCGGCATCTGGCTCGGCAGCCACCTGACCGGACGCATCTCCGACGAAGTCCTGCGCCCGTGCCTGGCGACGATGCTGGTGTTGATTGGTTATAAGTTGGCGTTCTGATCCGTCGATGAATGAAACCTATGTCCACTGCGAACGCCGTCTCGTCATCACCGTCGAGCCACGTGAGATGCGCATGAGCCATTGGCTGTACGCGCCGCGGTTAGTCGATCTGCAGCAGCAAAAAGTGCTGCTGGATATGAGCGAGAGTCTGTGGGATTTGCTCGGTACCGCCGACGAGACCGCCAGTGGCATCGAGCTGGTGCTGCGCAAGTACCCTGGCGACCGGGCGTCGGTGAGGTTGAGAGTTGATCTCGATAGCGGTGAACTCAAACTCGGTGGACAACCCGTCGCCCCCTCGCAATTGCTCTCGGCACTCGATTCAGCGCTGGAGTGAGGCGGCAGCTTGCGGCGAGCCGCCTCACCACGGGTTAGCGCTGAATGACGTATTTCATCACCACCACCGGCAGCTCCTCATAAATCAGCTTCTCGACTACTTGCCAGCCCAGTCGCGCATACAGTGACTGCGAAGTGTCGGTGTAAAGATATAGCTCAGGCACGCCCAGCGCCGCTGCTTCTTCAACCACTCGATTGACCAGTTGCGAAGCCACGCCTTTGCCGCGGTGTTCGGCTTTGACGTAGACCCCGGCCAGCCACGGCGTCAGTTCCGGCCGCAGGTCAAGATCGCTGTCGATCAGCAAGGCACCGCCGAGCAGCTCCGCGCCTTCCAAAGCCACCACCACGCTGGGTATCTCGCCCTTGCCACACGCAGAGCGCATCAACTCGATGCGGGCTTCGATGCTGTCGCCTGGCGCGAAATCACCCCATTCCTTGAAGTTGAGTGTGGCCAGTTCTTCGATAAATCCGGGGTGGTTGCACAGATAGTCGATGTGCATGCAGGTGAACTCCATTTCATTGGCAGAGCAGCCACGGTAGTGCGCCGTTGGCCGGTAAGCAAATCGACAGCATGATCACGTCTGCCATGTTGCGCAAAGCGCTCCCTGACCTAAGCTTCTGACAGGGCAATGCCTTTTTGCCAGACGCCGCCGGAACAATCGCCACGATGCGCAATCAGTAGTGCGTGGATATCAAAAGGAGATGCGCATGCTCATCAGGTCCCTGACCCTGACCCTCTTGCTGGCAATCGCCGGCCCCCTGTTCGCCGCCGACAGCGATTCACCCTTGGCCGGGGACGTGGGCCGCGCCCGCCCGCTGATCGTAATTGCGCAAAGCACCGTCGACCCGGTGTGGCTGAGCCTGAAAAAGTCGCTGGAAGACCCGGCCAACAAAAAAGGCGTCACCGACCGCAACATCAAGGTCTACACCATCCTCAGCATGTCCGGACAGCTCGACGGCAAGGACATGGGCCAGCAGGACACCATGGCCCTGCTGCGTTCGCTGAAGCTCGGCGCGGGGGCTTATCCAAAAGTATTCCTGGTGGGCAAGGACGGCGAAACCAAGCTCTCCGCTTCGGGTGACGAAGCCAAGGCATTGAGCCTGGCGAAAATCTTCGAAACCATCGACGCCATGCCCATGGCCGAAAAAGAAGCCGCCGCTGCGGCCGCCGCCGCACAAACGCCTGCTGCCACCGAGCCGGAACCGGCCAAAGGTGCGAAGGGCAGCAAACCGGCGAAACCGAGCAAACCACCGCAGATGCCGGATGATTGATTGCGCGTTGACTGAATGAAGCAAAATCACTGTGGGAGCTGGCAAACCAGCTCCCACATTTTTTTGTGAAGTGCACAGTTCAAATGTGGGAGCGAGCCTGCTCGCGATAGCGGTTTTTCAGGCGCTGAAAGGTGACTGATCGAGCGCATTCGCGAGCAGGCTCGCTCCCACAAGTCATCTGCTGATCGAAAGTCATTGCAGCATGTGCCTGCCGAAATGTCTGACGCCAACACCCTTCAAACCCAGTGGATTTTTCCTGCAAGACGCGGCGGCCGTGGTGAACTGGTGCGTTGTGGCGCAGGGGGATAACCTCTTTTGGCCGCTGAAAAACACAGTGGTCGGATGTGGAAGTCCGGTGATTCCCGAGCGCGCATTGCGCCTGTAAACACATGTTGGTGGTTTTTATGCCAACATTGTTTGCTTATGGCAGCTATGCGCAGGAGCACTCTCGAGTGCACCGGGTTCCTCGGGTTTCCCCGGACTTCCACACCTGCGCAAAGCTGCCACCCTCTCGTGGAAGTGAGTTCGGCAGTTTTTTCTTTAAATGTCCCGAGGGTTTATTTATGAAAAAACACACTCCAAATCCCCCCGAATCCCCCTTGGATTCAAGCTCCTTCGACTCCAATAATCCGCGTCTGCGCCACCCCGGCCAACCTGACCCCATCAGCCACGTCTTCACCATTCTCCCCGACATCGACACGGCGACACTGCTGAGCCATGCCTGCGAAACCCTTGCCTCACTGAACGTACTGACCACCGATCTGGCCTGCGAGTTGAGCGGTGCGCAGCGCAGCCTGACGTTGTCGATCCAGCAATTGGCGGTAGTCGGAGAACTGCTGGTCAACCGTGCGCTGGACAATCTCGATTCACCCGCAACGGCGACTCAACATTGAACAGGGAGGTTCTACCATGGCGCGTTACATACCGATCACCGGGATTGACTGCAAAATTCCCTGTGTGCTGATCGACAGCGAAGCCCCCATTGACGTGTTGCACGGCACCGCGGCTTACCGCTTGCGCTGTGTGACGCAGCTGATGGAGAGCCTTTCGCTGGACGAGGGCAAGGGACAAGATGCATTGCTGTTGCAGGATTTCGCCCGGGTGCTGGCGATTCCGTTGCGCGATAGCTGTGACTTGATGGATGTCATTGGCTGGCGCTTGCAGGCGCAGCTTTAAGCGCTGAAACGAAAAAGATCGCAGCCTGCGGCGGCTCCTACAGGATCGGGTTTTCACTCGGTCAATGGAGCTGCCGCAGGCTGCGATCTTTTGATCTTTATTCGGTCAACTGACTGAAAATCTCATGCGCAATCTTCACCCGTTCGGCATTCGGGTAGTTCTTGTTGGCCAGAATCACGATGCCCATGTCCCGCGATGGCACGAACGCCACATACGCGCCAAAGCCCCGCGTAGAACCGCTTTTGTTGTACAGCACGTTGGTCGGTTCAGCTTGCGGTGGGGTCAGCCACTCGACTTTGTGCGGTTCCATGGCCATGGGGGTCGAGTTGCCGTTTTGCAGTTTTTCCAGGCTGATCGGGTAGGCGTAGCGTTCCCAGCCCAGGCCCTGGGTCATGTCGCCGACGCGGTAATAACCGATGTGGGTGTTGGCGATGGCTTGGTGCAGATCAGGCGCAAGGCTGGCCGGTTTCAGCTGTGCCTGGACGTAACGCAGCAGGTCGGCGGCGCTGGTTTTGATGCCGTAGGCTTCGGCGTCGAGGGCGCCGGGGCTGACGCGTACCGGTTGGTCGGCGCTGTCGTAGCCTTGGGCATAAAGCTTCGACTGCGCTGACGGTACGCTGAGGAAGGTGTGCTGCAAGCCGAGTTTCGGCAGCAGGGTTTGCGTCATTGCCTGGTCGAACGGCTGGCCGAGGCTTTTCGCCGTCAGGTAGCCGAACAGGCCCAGGCTCGGGTTGGAATACAGGCGATGGCTGCCGGCGGGAAATTGCGGTTTCCACTGTTGGTAATAGCCGAGCATCTTGTCGGACGAATCCGCCTCAGCGGGGAATTGCAACGGCAGTCCGCCTGCACTGTAGGTGCCCAGTTGCAGCACGCTGATGTTGTCGAAGGCGCTGCCCTTGAGCTCCGGCCAGAGTTGGCTGGCCTTGCTCGACAGGTCGAGTTTGCCTGTGGCCTGGGCGTAACCGGCGAGGGTGGCGGTGAAGGTTTTACTCACCGAGCCGACTTCGAAGAGGGTGTTTTCGCTGACCTTTTGCGCGGTGTCTTTAGCGGCAACCCCGTAGTTAAAGTAATGCGCCTGGCCATTCAGCGTGATCGCTACCGTCAGCCCCGAGATATTGTTTTGCTGCATCACCGGGGTGACGGCTTGGCTGACCAGTGCCTGCAATTGCACATCCGTCGGCGTTGCGGCATGACAGGCAACGCTGCCGAAGAACAGTGCGAAAGCGCTGTAGGAAAAGACCTTGCTCGGTTTTAAGGAACACATGATTGAATCACTCTCCATGAGTGTCGATTGGTGTATCCCGCTACACTGCGGGTGATTTTTCATCGGACGGCCGATCAGCGCGGCCAATTTAGGCACTTCGCCGGCCCTCGACAAACGATGAAAACTCGCATGAGCCATTAGAAAAATTTGGGGCAACGCATGATTCGACCGCAACTGCCGCTCAACGCTCTGCGCGCATTTGAAGCCTCGGCACGTCATTTGAGTTTTACCCGTGCTGCCGTCGAGTTGTGCGTGACACAAGCGGCGGTGAGCCATCAGGTCAAAAGCCTGGAAGCGCAACTCAACCTGACCCTGTTCAAACGCCTGCCCCGTGGGCTGATGCTGACCAGTGAAGGCGAAACCTTGCTGCCGGTACTCAGCACATCATTCGATCATATTGCGCAGATGCTCGAGCGTCTGGCCGGTGGGCAGTATCGCGACATGTTGACGGTCGGCGCGGTGGGTACGTTTGCCGTGGGTTGGCTGTTGCCGAGGCTGGCGGACTTTCGGGGGAAACATCCGCTGGTAGATTTACGCCTGTCGACCAATAACAACCGGGTGGATGTGGCGGCGGAAGGACTGGATTACGCCATTCGTTTCGGTGCTGGCGCCTGGCATGGCATCGAGGCGACACGCTTGCTCGATGCACCGTTGTCGGTGTTGTGCGTGCCGGAGATTGCCCGGCAGCTGCACTCGCCGGCGGACCTGTTGCAGCAGACCTTGCTGCGTTCCTATCGCACCGATGAATGGCCGGAGTGGTTTCACGCAGCGGGCCTGGCGACGCAGGCCGCGCCACCGCAAAGCATCGTGTTCGATTCGTCGCTGGCAATGATGGAAGCCGCATTGCAGGGCGGCGGCGTGGCGTTGGCGCCGCCGCTGATGTTCGCCCGGCAACTGGCGGCAGATGCGATTTGCCAGCCGTTTGCGATCGAGATCACCACCGGCAGTTACTGGCTGACACGGTTGCAGTCGCGAGTGGAAACGGTGGCGATGAAAGCGTTCAAAACCTGGTTGCTGCAAGTTTCTGCCTGACACAAAACCCCCTTGTGGGAGCGAGCCTGCTCGCGAAAGCGGTGTATCAGCGACAGCACTATCGACTGACCTGACGCCTTCGCGAGCAGGCTCGCTCCCACAATTGAAATCAGCGGCGCCTGCTAGATCACCGCACCAGACACGGCCGCTTGTTATCGAATTTCCACCCCGGAATCAGAAACTGCATCGCCACGCTGTCGTCCCGCGCGCCGAGGCCCATGCCTTTGTACAGTTCGTGGGCCTTGGCCACTTGATCCATGTCCAGCTCCACGCCCAGCCCGGGTTTTTTCGGCACCTGCACGAGACCATCGACAATCTGCAGCGGTGCCTTGGTCAGGCGCTGACCGTCCTGCCAGATCCAGTGGGTGTCGATGGCGGTGATCTCGCCGGGTGCGGCGGCGGCGACGTGGGTGAACATGGCCAGGGAAATATCGAAGTGGTTGTTGGAATGCGAGCCCCAGGTCAGCCCCCACTCATGACACATCTGCGCGACGCGTACCGAGCCCTGCATGGTCCAGAAGTGCGGGTCGGCCAGCGGGATGTCCACTGACTGCAACTGAATCGCGTGGCCCATTTCGCGCCAGTCGGTGGCGATCATGTTGGTCGCGGTTTTCAGTCCGGTGGCGCGGCGGAATTCAGCCATGACTTCGCGCCCGGAATAACCGTTTTCGGCACCGCACGGATCTTCGGCGTAGGCGAGTACGTGGTGCTGATCGCGGCACAGACGAATCGCCTCTTTCAGCGACCATGCGCCGTTCGGATCGAGGGTGATTCGCGCTTCAGGGAAGCGCTCGGCCAGTGCCGTGACCGCTTCGATTTCGGCATCGCCGCTGAGCACGCCGCCCTTGAGTTTGAAATCCTTGAAACCGTACTTGGCGTGCGCCGCCTCCGCCAGACGCACGACCGCTTCGGCGGTCATGGCTTTCTCGTGACGCACACGGAACCAGTCGTTGTCGGCGTCCGGTTCGCTGCGATAGGCCAGATCGGTTTCGTGTTGATCGCCGACGTAGAACAGATAACCGAGCATCTTCACTTCGTCGCGTTGCTGACCTTCACCAAGCAGCGCCGCCACCGGCACGTCCAGATGTTGGCCGAGCAGGTCGAGGAGGGCGGCTTCCAGGCCGGTGACCGCGTGAATGGTGATGCGCAGGTCGAATGTTTGCAGGCCACGGCCGCCGGCATCGCGGTCGGCGAAGGTCTGGCGCACCTGATTGAGAATTTTCTGGTACGTGCCGATGGGGCTGCCGACCACCAGATTGCGCGCGTCTTCCAGGGTCTGGCGAATGCGCTCGCCACCGGGCACTTCGCCGACGCCGGTGTGGCCGGCGTTGTCCTTGAGGATGACGATGTTGCGGGTGAAAAACGGCCCGTGGGCGCCGCTCAGGTTGAGCAGCATGCCGTCGTGACCGGCCACCGGAATGACCTGCATGTCGGTGATGATCGGAGCTTTGGCGGTGTCATGAACAGTCATTGTTGTTTTCCTTGTCGAGACGTAGTCAGGCGTGTTTCGGCGCGGCGTCGGCCACAGCCTTTTCAGCAGCGGGTTTCGGCGTGGTGCGCGCGGCGAAGACGATGATTGCGGCGATGATCGAGGTCGCGGCCAGACCATAGAGGCCGCCCTGGATCGAGCCGGTGTGCTGCTCCAGCAGGCCGAAGGTGGTTGGCGCAACGAAGCCGCCGAGGTTGCCCACCGAGTTGATCAGCGCGATCACTGCCGCCGCGATGCGTGCATCCAGATAAGCCTGGGGAATCGGCCAGAACAGCGACGAGGCGGATTTGAAACCCAGTGCGGCAAAGCAGATCGCGACGAAGGCAAAGATCGGCCCGCCAGTGGTGGACATGAACATCCCCGCTGCGGCGATCAACAGGGCAGTGGCGACCCATGCTTGCTGGTGTTTCCACTTTGCCGACAGCGAGGCGAAGGCGTACATGCCGACGATCGACAGCAACCATGGAATCGAGTTGAACAGGCCGACCTGCACGTCGCTGAGTTCGCCCATCTTCTTGATGATGCTCGGCAGCCAGAAAGTCGCCGCATAAATGGTCAACTGAATGAAGAAGTAGATCAGGCAGAACAGAATGATCTGCCGGTCCTTGAGCAGTTTGCCCAGCGACGGCCGGATCGGCGTCGCGGCTTCGCGGGCCTTTTGCTCGTCGTCGATGGCGCTGACCAGCGCATCCTGTTCGGCGCGGCTCAGCCATTTCGCGTCGTGGGGTTTGGCATCCAGCCAGAACCAGACGAAGACGCACAGGCACACCGAGAACATCCCCTCGATGAAGTACATCCATTGCCAGCCGTGCATGCCCAGCCCATTGATCTGCAGGAGCAGGCCGGACAGCGGGCCGGAGATCAGCGAGGCCACGGCCGAGCCGCTGAGGAAGATCGCGATCGCCTTGCCACGCTCGACGCCGGGCAGCCAACGGGTGAGGTAATAAATCACCCCGGGAAAGAACCCGGCCTCGGCGACACCGAGCAGGAAACGCAGGATATAGAAGTGGGTTTCGTTCTGGATGAACGCCATGCAGGCCGCGACTATGCCCCAGGTGAACATGATGCGGGTCAGCCAGATGCGTGCGCCGACTTTCTGCAAAAGCATGTTGGACGGCACTTCGAACAGCGCGTAACCGATGAAGAACAGCCCGGCGCCGAAGCCATAGGCGGCAGCACCGATGCCCAGATCGGTTTCCATGTGGGTGCGGACGAAACCGATATTCACCCGGTCAATGTAATTGACGATGAACATGATCACGAAGAGCGGCAGGACGTGGCGTTTGACTTTGGAGATGGCTGAAGCGAGCGTCGGGTCGACGCTGTCCTGCATCCCGGAGATGGAGGTTTTCACTGATGTTTCTCCCACTGATTATTTTTATGCGGGTAGGACTGGGTGCTGCGTTGTTGCTAGACATCATACAACTGTAATTTTTTGTCCTACAAGCGGGGAGGGGCGATTAAATTCTTCTGATTGTTCGGTTTCTTATGCGAAAACAGGATTTAAGCTCGTATTTATTGATCGTTGCGCCAGTCGAGCGGAGCGCATTTTTGATATGTGAATGGTGATGCGTGATGGCTGGCTATCGAAAATATTCGACGTAATTGAGTGTTGTCATACAAGTTGACGGCCCGTAGACCGCTAAAATCCATCTCAACCGTCATCCCGCAGTGCTACGATCGGCAAGCCCCGATCACCGGAACCGATCATGCAAGAAGACCTCGACGCGCCCGCGCGCAAACGCACGCACAACCTCGCTCATGACCTGGTGGAAAAGCTCACCCAGAGCATCCTGCTCGGACAACTGTCGCCCGGTGACAAGCTACCGTCGGAGAACTCCATCGTGCAGGAGCACGGGGTCAGCCGCACGGTGGTGCGCGAGGCCATTTCCAAGTTGCAGGCCTCGGGGCTGGTGGAGACGCGCCATGGCATCGGTACCTTCGTGATCGAGCGCGCAGCGGAGCAGGGCCTGCGCCTGAATGTCGACACGGCGCTCGGCGTGCGCAGCATTCTTGAATTGCGCATGGGCCTGGAGACGCAAGCGGCGGCGCTGGCGGCGCAGCGGCGCAGTGAGCAGCAGTTGCTGCAGATGCGTCAGGCGCTGGACGACTATCAACGGCTGCTGGCGAACAACGACAGTTGCGTGGAGGCCGATCGGCGTTTTCATCTGTTGATCGCCGAGGCCACCGGCAACGCCTGCTTCAGCGAAATCATGCAGCACCTGGGCAGCGCGATGATCCCGCGCAATCGGCTGAATGCCGCCGAGCGCGGCGCGGCGGATCTGAGCAAGCTCGGGCACTTGGCCAATCTGGAACACGAGGCGATTCTGAATGCGATCAAGCGTCAGGACGCCGATGCCGCCCGCGCCGCGATGTGGCTGCACTTGACCAACAGTCGCGATCGCTTTATCGCCCAAGGCTGATGCCGCTGGTCTGATCCACCGCACGCCCTCAGCATCCGCGCTTCCAAGTAATACGCCCCGGATAATCCGGGCCAGTAATGTGAGGTGCAGCATGGCTGATGACTCGCTTGTTCCCGGTGGCATGGCGCCCACCGATCGGACCCGCCCCGTATCCGGCACCGACGAGCCGACGCTGAGCGATCACGATGCACCGCCGGGCATGGACCCGGGGCGCGATCCACTGAGCGATGCCGACCGCCCGGATGACTGGAAGGATCCGCCGGATGACGAGGATGTACCGCCGGCGGATGAGCCGACACCGTTGTCGGATGATATGCGCTGAGGTCTGGATTATTCATTGAGTGGGCCGGCCTCTTCGCGAGCAGGCTCGCTCCCACAGTGGATGACACAAACTCCCTGTGGGAGCGAGCCTGCTCGCGAAGACGGCATCGGCTTCACCAGCAAATCACGGCCATGCTGCGAGTGCCAGACAAAATCGCCAGTCAACCAACACGCAAATCCCGCATCAACAACCCAAAGCGCAAATCCACCGCATCCGGTATCGGCACGTACACGGTGTGCCCGTCCCCCGGCGCCACTTCGATTGCTTGCCCGCTGACACTCTGCAATTCATGCAGATCAAAATGGAAATTGCCCTTGGGCGTCATCAGTTCCAGATGATCGCCCACGGCAAAACGATTCTTCACTTTCACTTCGGCCAGGCGATCCCGGCGCTCGCCGGTCAGCTCGCCAACGAACTGCTGCCGCTCCGACACCGAACTGCCGTGCTGATAGTTCTGATATTCGTCATGCACATGGCGGCGCAGAAAACCTTCGGTGTAGCCGCGCTGGGCCAGCGACTCGAGATCCAGCATCAGGCTGCGATCAAACTCGCGTCCGGCCACGGCATCATCGATCGCCCGGCGATACACCTGGGTGGTGCGCGCGCAGTAGAAGTGCGATTTGGTCCGGCCTTCGATCTTCAATGAATGCACGCCCATGCGCGTCAGGCGCTCGACATGCTGCACGGCGCGCAGGTCCTTGGCGTTCATGATGTAGGTGCCGTGTTCGTCTTCGAAAGCCGGCATCAATTCATCGGGGCGGTTGGCTTCCTGCAACAGAAAGACCTGATCGGTCGGTGCGCCGAGGCCCAGCGTCGGCTCGGGTTGAAAGGTCTGGACGATCTCGCCGAGCTGGTTTTCCGTGGCTTCCTGCGCCGTGTATTTCCAGCGGCAGGCGTTGGTGCAGGTGCCCTGATTGGCATCGCGTTTGTTCATGTAACCGGAAAGCAGGCAGCGCCCGGAATAGGCCATGCACAGCGCGCCGTGCACGAACACTTCCAGCTCCATGCCCGGCACCTGCTCGCGGATTTCACCAATCTCTTCCAGCGAGAGTTCGCGCGACAGAATGATCCGGCTCAGTCCCTGTTGCTGCCAGAACTCGACGCTCGCCCAATTCACCGTGTTGGCCTGCACCGAAAGATGAATCGGCATCAGCGGAAAATGCCGGCGCACCAGCATGATCAGGCCGGGGTCGGACATGATCAGCGCATCCGGGGCCATCTCGATCACCGGCGCCAGATCCTTGAGGAACGTCTTCAGCTTGGCGTTGTGCGGGGCAATGTTGACCACCACGTAGAAGCGCTTGCCCTGGGCCTGCGCCTCACGGATGCCCAGCGCCAGGTTGGCGTGGTCGAATTCGTTGTTGCGCACCCGCAGGCTGTAGCGCGGCTGGCCGGCGTAGACCGCATCGGCGCCATAAGCGAAGGCGTAACGCATGTTTTTCAGGGTGCCGGCGGGGGCGAGAAGCTCGGGGGCAATGAGAGTCTGCATTTGGCTGTCGGTCGCAAAAGCCGCGCAGGGTAGGGCAGCTGTCGCAAGGGTTTATTGATCTGCATCTATGCTCCATGAATAAACATGGCACTCGCGCGCTCGGCGGCTGACTAAGTGGGGCGGGCGTGCGTGACGCCTGACTGACATGGACCGGATATGAACGAAAAGAGTCTGCAATTCAAATCCCTGACGGTGCTGCTGGTGCTGGTCACGGTGGCCTTTATCTGGATTCTGCTGCCGTTTTACGGCGCGGTGTTCTGGGCTGTCATCCTCGGCATTCTGTTTGCGCCGGTACAGCGCAGGTTGCAGCAGAAGTTCGGCTGGCAACGCAACGTGACGTCGCTGTGCACCTTGAGCCTGTGCCTGGTGATCGCGATTCTGCCGGTGATCATCGTCAGCATCCTGCTGGTGCAGGAAGGCGCGACGGTCTACAAGAACATTGAAAGCGGCGAGCTGGACATCGCTGCGTATCTGGCGCAGTTCAAGCACAGCCTGCCGCCGTACTTTCAGCACTTGCTCGACCGCTTCGGCATGGGCGAACTCGACAGCTTGCGCGAGAAGATCGTCAAAGCGGCGATGCAGGGCAGCCAGGCACTGGCGACTCAGGCGTTCAGCTTCGGCCAGGGCACATTCGAATTCGTGGTGAGCTTTTTCATCATGCTGTATCTGCTGTTTTTCTTTCTGCGTGACGGCCCCGAGCTGGCGCGCAAGATGCGCACTGCCGTGCCGCTGGAAGAAAACCACAAGCGCCGCCTGCAACTGAAGTTCAACCGCGTGGTGCGCGCCACGGTCAAGGGCAACGTGGTGGTGGCGGTGACCCAAGGCGCGCTGGGCGGATTGATTTTCTGGTTTCTCGACATTCCCAGCGCATTGCTCTGGGCGGTGCTGATGGCGTTTCTGTCGCTGTTGCCAGCGGTGGGCGCGGGAATTGTCTGGGCGCCGGTGGCGGTGTACTTCCTGCTCAGCGGGATGATCTGGCAGGGCGTGGTGCTGGGCTTGTTCGGGGTATTCGTGATCGGCCTGGTCGACAACGTGCTGCGCCCGATCCTGGTCGGCAAAGACACCAAAATGCCCGATTACCTGATCCTGGTCTCGACCCTCGGCGGCCTCGCGGTCTTCGGCCTCAACGGCTTTGTGATCGGGCCGCTGATTGCCGCACTGTTCCTGTCGAGCTGGGCGCTGTTCGTCGAGACCAAGCCGAAGGTGCAACTGCCTTAAGCGTGAAACGTGCTGCTGGCGACCTGTTGCGACAAGGCCTGTGCTGCTGGCAAGGAGGTGAGCGGGCCGCTGATCTGCTCGCCATCGCGCACCAGATACCAGCAAGCAAGCAGACCGGATGCACGCAGCGAAGCGGGAACTGCGCTGCCGATCACCGACATGATTTGAACCTGTGCCATGGGAAACCTCCATCAAACTGATGGGGCTACCTTAGGGATTTGCCGGCACCACGGACAATCAACGCTTTCGATAGTGGTCATTGATGCCAGTGAGGTCTGGCGTCATTCCACCACTTGATCGAGCATGTGCATGACTTCGCGCTCATTGAGCAGGCCCTTGTGCACGAGGTTTTCGGCGAGCAGGGACAGCAGCTTGGCGCAGCGATGGCCTTCCAGATGCTTGAGCTCGGTAAGTGCGCTGTACACCTTGCTCGAGGTGCACAGACCGACGATGCGGTGCGGGTTTTGTGTGGGCATACAGTCGTCCTTGTTGTTATCGATCTGTTGTTTACGGACGGATTCAGATTGCGGTTCCGTCATGACAAAGCGGTGACCGTTTGATGAAAAAAGCCCGACGGTCGATTCCATCATGCCGACTTTAGCTGCTCGAACTGTCCTCACAGCGACCTTGGCGCGATTTTTTCAGACGTTGGCCGACCAACGGTCATAAAAAAGCCCCGCTCGAAAGCAGGGCTCTGTGTTGCGCTTACCAGCGTGGACCGCCGTAGTAGCCATGCGGGCCGCCGTAGTAGCCGTGGGGCCGACCGTAATAACCACGAGGCGGGCCGTAATAGACGGGGGCCGGCTGCACGTAGACCGGTTGTTGTACATACACCGGCGCGGGTTGGTAATACACCGGTGGCGGTGGTTGCTGCACGTAGACCGGTTGCGGCTGCACATAAACCGGTTGTTGCTGCACATACACCGGCCGATCCTGGTTGATCAGTGCCGAGCCGATGATGGCCGAGCCGACGATCGCGCCAAACACTGCAGGGCCCTGCCAGCCATGGCCACCACCCGCTTCAGCCTGGCCGGTGACGGCAAGTGCGCCAATCAACAAAGCCATGATGGGAAGTTTACGAATCATGATAAATCCTCGGTTCTTCGACCCGGCGCCGCAGCCTGAATCAGGCCCACAGTTGTTGCGGGGATACAGCTAAGACAGCAAATTTGCGAAATTCAGCACAGCCGCTGGGTAAATTTTGTGTAAGGTCTGTAGCGGCTTCTTTACCCGGCTGCGCGGCGCCACAAACAAGCCTCAATGATGATTCAGAACCCGGTGGGCAGGCCAATCCCGTCCATCCGAAAGTGCGTTTGAAGGAGAAGTTTCATGCAGATGAACCCGAACAAAGACACCCAACTGTGCATGTCCCTGTCGGGGCGCCCGGGGAATTTCGGTCTGCGTTTTCACAACCATTTGTATGAACAGCTGGGCCTGAATTTCTACTACAAGGCGTTCAGCAGCCAGGACCTGACCGGCGCGGTCGGCGGCATCCGGGCGCTGGGCATTCGCGGCTGCGGCGTGTCGATGCCGTTCAAGGAAGCCTGCATTGCGCTGGTCGATGAGCTGGATGCGTCGGCGGCAGCGATCCAGTCGATCAACACCATCGTCAACACTGGTGGCCACCTCAAGGCCTACAACACCGACTACATCGCCGTCGCGCAATTGCTGGAAAGCCACGCGGTGCCGAAGGATTCCACCTTTGCCCTGCGCGGCAGCGGCGGCATGGCCAAAGCGGTGGCCAGCGCCCTGCGCGATGGTGGGTACAAGAACGGTTTGATTGTCGCCCGTAACGAACGCGCCGGCCGCGCCCTGGCGGATTCGCTGGGTTATCGCTGGCAGGCCGAGCTGGGTGACGAGCGCCCGCAGATGCTGATCAATGTCACCCCGGTAGGCATGGACGGCGGGCCGGAGGCGGGGCAACTGGCGTT
>Ga0308168_1000557_pt1 | contig 44032 bp, 38 predicted proteins | sample PhyCR2_FD_202133 | JGI IMG/M metagenome (GOLD analysis project Ga0308168, IMG submission 202133) | Phyllosphere microbial communities from UC Gill Tract Community Farm, Albany, California, United States - DLSLRC.R2 | ecosystem: Host-associated > Plants > Phyllosphere > Unclassified | place: USA...
CGTTACGTCGACCTGATCGTCAACGAAGACGTACGCCAGACCTTCCGCGTGCGTTCGCAAGTGATCGCGCACATCCGCAGCTTCCTGATGAAGCGCGACTTCCTCGAAGTCGAAACGCCGATGCTGCAGACCATTCCCGGCGGCGCCGCAGCCAAGCCGTTCGAAACCCACCACAATGCGCTGGACATGGAAATGTTCCTGCGTATCGCCCCAGAGCTGTATCTGAAGCGTCTGGTGGTTGGCGGTTTTGAAAAGGTCTTCGAGATCAACCGCAACTTCCGTAACGAAGGCGTTTCGACTCGTCACAACCCTGAATTCACCATGTTGGAGTTCTATCAGGCGTACGCCGATTACGAAGACAACATGGACCTGACCGAAGAACTGTTCCGCGAGCTGGCCCAGCTGGTGCTGGGCAGCACCGACGTGCCGTACGGCGACAAGGTGTTCCACTTCGGCGAGCCGTTCGTGCGTCTGTCGGTGTTCGACTCGATCCTCAAGTACAACCCTGAGCTGACTGCCGATGATCTGAACGGCATCGACAAGGCTCGCGCCATCGCCAAGAAGGCCGGCGCCAAGGTGCTGGGCTTCGAGGGGCTGGGCAAATTGCAGGTGATGATTTTCGAAGAACTGGTCGAGCACAAGCTGGAGCAGCCGCACTTCATCACGCAGTACCCGTTCGAAGTGTCGCCGCTGGCCCGTCGTAACGACGAGAACCCGAACGTCACCGACCGCTTCGAGCTGTTCATCGGTGGTCGTGAAATCGCCAACGCCTACTCCGAGTTGAACGACGCCGAAGACCAGGCCGAGCGCTTCATGGCGCAGGTGGCCGACAAGGACGCCGGCGACGACGAAGCCATGCACTACGACGCCGACTTCGTCCGTGCGCTGGAGTACGGCATGCCGCCAACCGCCGGCGAAGGTATCGGCATCGATCGTCTGGTGATGTTGCTGACCAACTCGCCGTCGATCCGCGATGTGATCCTGTTCCCGCACATGCGACCGCAAGCGTAAACGTTTCAGTTAAAAAGCCGCCTAAAACAGGCGGCTTTTTATTGCCTGTCTGGTACAAATGTATCAATTGGTTAATTTGGCATTAGTAGAGGAAGTGCTGTCGTGATGGGTGCATTAGCTCAAGAAGGTGCAGCGGGTATCGCCACTGCGGTCGCTGAAAGTGTTCAGTACCAGGGCCGCAAGGCCAGCCGACAGGGCAGTGAGCAGCGTCGCCAGGACATTCTCGACGCCGCGATGCGCATTGTCGTGCGCGACGGCGTGCGTGCCGTGCGCCATCGTGCGGTCGCGGCGGAGGCCGGCGTGCCGCTGTCGGCGACCACGTATTACTTCAAGGACATCGATGACCTGCTCACCGATACCTTCGCCCAATACGTTGAACGCAGCGCGGCGTACATGGCCAAGTTGTGGATCAATAACGAGGGTCTGTTGCGCGAAATGGTGGTCAGCGCCGACGGCAGCCCGGAGTCGCGCTCGCAATTGGCCGATGATATTGCGCGGCTGATGGCCGATTACGTGCACCGGCAATTGATCAACCGGCGCGAGCATCTGATGGCCGAACAGGCGTTCCGCCAGGAAGCGCTGCTCAACCCGCGTCTGGCCATTCTGGTGCGCTCCCATCAACAGATTCTGTTGCAGGGCACCTGCCAGTTGTTCCAGGTACTGGGCTCGCGCGAACCGCAGCAGGATGCCAAGGTGTTGACGGCGATTATCGGGCGGATGGAATATCAGGGCCTGCTCAACGACGCCGAGCCATTGGCCGAAGAGGACATGCTCGGAATTCTGACGCGGTATATGCACCTGGTGCTGGCATCGGTCTAGCATTCGACGCTAAACCCTGTGGGAGCGAGCCTGCTCGCGAAAGCGCTCTGATATTCAACATCTGCGTTGTCTGACACAGTGCATTCGCGAGCAGGCTCGCTCCCACAAAGGCCTCAGCGCCTATGATTGGCTACGTCACGTTTTCTACAGGAGTTTCGGGTGGACGATTACCAGCAGACGATACGCATGTTGTCCGATCGCATTGTGCTGGCGCAGACGCCGATCCGCGTGCTCGATGCGGTCAAGTGGGACGACAACGTGCGCAAGGGCTTCCTCAAGGCCAAGGGCAAGGAAATGCCGGCGGTGGATCGCGACTACTACCTCAACCGCCCGCTGTCGTTCGATTCGAGCCAGGTCAAACTGGAATTCCAGAACATCGAGCGTGACATCACCCGCCAGCTCGGCCAGTTCAACCCGGTCGGGCAGATCATGCGGCGCATGTGCAAGGAATACCGCATGGTGGTGCGCATGCTCGAAGCGCGCGGCACCGAGGATTTCGGCCTGATCTCGCAGGAGCTGTACGGCGCGGCGTCCGATGCCTTCCACGCCGGTGACCCGACCCTCGCCGACCTCGGCCTGATGATGTCCGACTACCTGAACAACATCGACGGGCGCGGCGATCTGAAGGACGAGCCGAAGATCCTCACCGCCAAAGACGCGGTGCACCTGCTGCAAACCCGACTGAACAAGGTATTCGGTGAGGCCGAAGAAACCATTCGCGTGTTCGAGTCCGACGGCATCGTCGCCGACGCCGCGGCGGGCGCCGACTACATCAAGATCCGCACGGATGCGCTGTTCAACGACCGTGACGTGCGCGCCCTGGAAGTCCACGAAGGTCTGGTGCACGTCGGCACTACGCTCAATGGCTTGAATCAGCCGATCTGCACGTTCCTGTCGAAAGGCCCGCCCTCGTCCACGGTGACCCAGGAAGGCCTGGCGATCCTGATGGAAATCATCACCTTCGCCTCTTACCCGAGTCGCCTGCGCAAACTGACCAACCGCACCCGTGCGATTCATATGGTCGAGGAGGGCGCCGACTTTTTGCAGATTTACGAATTCTTCCGCGAGCAGGGTTTCGAGATGGCCGAAAGCTACGGAAATGCCAGCCGGGTGTTCCGTGGCTCGACGCCCACCGGTCTGCCATTCACCAAAGACTTGTCCTATCTCAAGGGCTTCATCATGGTTTACAACTACATTCAGTTGGCCGTGCGCAAGGGCAAGCTCGAGCAGATTCCGTTGTTGTTCTGTGGCAAGACCACACTGGAAGACATGCGGACCTTGCGCCAACTGGTGGACGAAGGACTGGTGGTGCCGCCGAAATATCTGCCGGACCAGTTCCGGGACTTGAATGCGTTGTCGGCGTGGATGTGTTTCTCCAACTTCCTCAACCATTTGAGCCTGGACCGGATTGAGGCGGATTACTCCAATATCCTCTAGACCCAGCACCCAACCCCTTATGGGAGCGAGCCTGCTCGCGAATGCGATTTCACCTTCAACATTGATGTCGGCTGATACACCGCTTTCGCGAGCAGGCTCGCTCCCACAGGTTTGATTTGTGTTCAGTTCTCTTCTTTGCGAGGTTTCACCGGATGAGAATCCTCGGCATCCTTTGCCTGCTCTTGACCCTCGGTGGTTGCAGTTCGCTGCTGTTCTACCCGGAACCGGGCCAGATCTTCACCCCGGACAAAGCCAAACTCGAATACCGCACCGTCACCCTGACCACCGCCGATGGCTTGAAGCTCAACGCCTGGTGGCTGCCGGCCAAACCTGGCGTCGAGGTCAAAGGCACGGTCCTGCATCTGCACGGCAACGGTGGCAATCTGCCGATGCATCTGGGCGGCAGCTGGTGGTTGCCGAAGAACGGCTATCAGGTGCTGCTGGTCGACTATCGCGGCTACGGTTTGTCCGAAGGCAAGCCGAGCCTGCCAGCGATCTATCAGGACATCGACGCGGCGTTCGCCTGGCTCGACAACGCGCCTGAGGTCAAAGGCAAACCGCTGGTGTTGCTCGGGCAGAGTCTGGGCGGCGCGATGTCGGTGCATTGGCTGGCGCAGCACCCGGAGCGGCAAAAACAACTCAAGGCCCTGGTGCTGGATGGAGTGCCGGCCAGTTATCGCAGCGTCGGCCAATTCGCCCTCAGCACTTCGTGGCTGACCTGGCCATTGCAAGTGCCGCTGTCGTGGCTGGTGCCGGACGGCGACAGCGCGATCAACTCGATGGCGCAGTTGACCGGCGTGCCCAAGCTGATCTTCCACAGCATCGACGATCCGCTGGTGCCGATGGCCAACGGCATTCGTCTGTATCAGGCAGCGCCGCCGCCGCGCGTGTTGCAGTTGACCCGTGGCGGTCATGTGCAAACCTTCGGCGACCCAGTGTGGCGTCAGGTCATGCTGCGCTATCTCGACGACCCCGAACACTTCGACGGCCTGCGCCGCCTCGGCGAAATCCCCAATTATCCGAAACCCCCGAATTCTGAAGATGAGAGTCCGCAATGAGTGAAGAACGTAACGCCATCCCGCTGATCATCACCGGTATCTGCAGCATCCTCGGCACCGTCGGGGCGCTGTGGTACTACGGCTACCTGCATTTTGCCAAGCCGGAGGATGCGTTGCTGCTCAGCGAATTCACCATGCTCAAGACCGTGCCGGGCGAGGACTACAAAGTCTCGCTGACACCCGCGCCGCAAGTGGCGCAGTGCATCGATGGCGTGCTGGTGTTGTTTGATACCGAGCAGAAAGGGTTGACCGGGGTGTTGATCAACGCGCAGAAAAAAGCTGTGCGGTGTATGGGTGAGGAAACTCCGCAGAAGCTTGAGCAGTAACCCCATCAAATGTGGGAGCGAGCCTGCTCGCGAATACGGTTTCACCTTCAACATTGATGTGAATGACACTCCGCTTTCGCGAGCAGGCTCGCTCCCACAAGGAATTTCTGGTCGCGCATGAAAAAGCCCCGCCTGATCAAGTCAGGCGGGGCTTTTGCGTTACGGGGTGGAGCTTAGTTCGAGCTTACCGAAGAGCGCGGTGCTACTGGCTGGTTGTCGTTGGAAATGGTCACTTCCACACGACGGTTCATCGCACGGCCCGAGACGCTGCCGTTATCCGCTACCGGGTACTCCTTGCCATAACCCTGAGCGACGATGCGCGAAGGGTCGACGCCCATCTTGATCAGAGCCATCTGCACGGAAGTCGCGCGACGCTCGGACAGCGACTGGTTGTAGCTCGCGGTGCCGGTGCTGTCGGTGTAACCCTCGACGATCACTTTGCGGTCCGGGTTTTCCTGGAGGAATTGCGCCAGTTTGTTGATGTTCACCAGGCCGCTGGATTTCAGATCAGCCTTGTTGGTGGCGAACAGCACGTCACCGAAAGTTACCAGCGTACCGCGATCGGTCTGCTTGGCGTTGAGGCTGTCCTGCAGCTGTTTGATCTGCTGGTCACGGGCATCCAGACGGGCCTGGGCACGTTGGGCTGCGGCGTTTTTCAGGTTGTTTTCAGCGGTGCGCAGAGCGATGGTCTGCTTGGCCACTTCGACGCGCTGGTTGGTCAGGTAAGCCAGTTGGTCAACCTTGGCGGCGTCTTCTTTGTCCAGATATGCCTTGTCGGCCTTGTCCAGGTAATCGCTGGCGTCTTTGGTTTCCAGTGCCGCGACTTTGCTCGCCTGTGGGTTGGCCTGCAGGCCGGCGTAGTTGGTGCGCGCCTGTTCCAGGTTCGGGTTAGGCGGGGTGGAGCAGGCAGCCAGTGCAACGCTTGCGGCCAGAAGAGCGGGAATCATCAGTTGCTTACGCATAATTTGTCGTCCTTTCTATCGGTAAGAGTTTCAGCTTTGCGGTCGGGATGCGCGCTTACTGCACAGTGCGCTGGCTTTCCTGACGCAGTTCCTGAACACCTTTCTGGGAATCCTTCACAGCCTGTTCGGCCTTGGCGGCCTGAGCCTTGCGTTCAGCGACGCGAGCGTCCCATTCAGCCTGTTCGGACAGGCGACGGGCCTCGTCATACTTCTTGTCGTGCATGGCGATTTCAGCTTGTTTCAGTTTGTCCTGAGCCTGCTTCATTTCCACCGCAGCGAACTCGGTACCGCCAGCGCTGACGGCGCTGTTGACGGCCGATTGAGTGACGGCGTACTGCTCGGTCGGAGGATTACCGGCGCAACCGGCCAGTACGAAGCTGGTACCGATGGCCAGAGCGGCCAGTTTCAGACCGCGCAGGTGGGAAAACGAGGTTTGGGTTTTCATGGTCTTCAACTCCATTAGGCATCTCCTGAAAATACAACAGAATCCATCCTGGCAGAGGAGCCGAAAGCATCGCTTGTAGACGCGAATTGAAACGCTCGTTCCAGGCGTGGTTACCTGTTCCGACCGGCGGCATTTTTGAAAAGTTCAGAAAAGATGGCCTATCGCCAAAAAATTAATTGACCGTTTGGACAAGGCTCTGGGACGGGAACTTTGGGGCTTTGGAGCGGTACGCGCGGGTGTAGATTTGTACGTCGATAACCCAATTTTCGAACTGGAATACAGCCCATGTGGGAGCGAGCCTGCTCGCGAATGCGATGTGTCATCCAGCGCAAATGCTGAATGAAAATCCGCATTCGCGAGCAGGCTCGCTCCCACGGTTTTGACCTGTGTCGAATCAGTGCTTTTGCTTGTTCTCAGCCGAGGACAAATCATGCAAATGCCGCCGCGACAACGCCAGAAAACGCGGCGTCGGGCCGACATCCTCATACAACGGATCACCTTCCTCATCGGTCGCCACTACCGTCGAACCCTTCACATACGGCAGGCTCGCTTCGAACTCCTCAAGCGCGGCGCCGATCAGTTCGCCGAGCAGTTCCTCGGGATGACGTTTGGGATACATCTCGGCAATTGCCGCCAGGCGCGCGGCGGCCTCGACGTCCAGATGAATCGTGTAGCCGGTGTCGGTCAGGCGACCTTTGGCGTTTTCTTCCCAATGCTGGGCGAGTTCACGAATTTTCATGATGACCTCATTTAGCGCCTGCTGATGGCAGGCCTGGGTGAGTGTCCGGCAGCGCCGGCGGCGGGCCGTCGTACGGCTTACTGTTGAGACTAGCTTTCGCCGGCAAGGTTTAAAGTCAATTCGTCGCCTGCTTGTAAGAAGCGGCGCAGAGCGGCACTCTCTGGCAAAGCATTCGTTTCTGCGCTGTCCCCGATTACCGCTGGAGAACTGCTGATGACCGATATTGATGCACGCTTGCGCGAAGATGTTCACCTGCTCGGAGAGCTGTTGGGCAACACCATTCGAGACCAGTACGGCGAGGCGTTCCTCGACAAGATCGAGCAGATTCGCAAGGGCGCCAAGGCCGACCGGCGCGGCTCGATGGACGCTGAGCTGAGCGCCAGCCTCAATCAATTGAGCGAAGATGAATTGCTCCCGGTCGCGCGGGCCTTCAATCAGTTTCTCAACCTGGCCAACATCGCCGAGCAATATCAGCTGATCCATCGCCGCGAGGAGTCGCAACCGGCGCCGTTCGAATCGCGAGTATTGCCGGAACTGCTCGCGCGCCTGCGCAGTGAAGGGCACAGCGCCGAATCTCTGGCCCGGCAGCTGGCGCGGCTGGAAATCGAACTGGTGCTGACCGCGCACCCGACCGAAGTGGCGCGACGCACGTTGATCCAGAAGTACGACGCGATCGCCGCGCAACTGGCCGCGCAGGATCATCGCGACCTGACCAGCGCCGAGCGCGAGCAGATCCAGAGCAAACTGCAACGGCTGATCGCCGAAGCCTGGCACACCGAAGAAATCCGCCGCACCCGACCGACCCCGGTCGATGAAGCCAAGTGGGGCTTTGCGGTGATCGAGCATTCGTTGTGGCAGGCAATCCCCAACCATATGCGCAAGGCCGATCAGGCGCTGTTCGCCGCCACGGGTCTGCGCTTGCCGCTGGAAGCCGCGCCGATCCGCTTCGCCTCATGGATGGGCGGCGACCGTGACGGCAACCCCAATGTCACCGCCGCCGTCACTCGCGAAGTCTTGCTGCTGGCGCGCTGGATGGCCGCTGACTTGTACCTGCGCGACGTCGATCATCTGGCTGCCGAACTGTCGATGCAGCAGGCCAGCGATGCGCTGAAGGCCAAGGCCGGCGACAGCGCCGAACCTTATCGCGCAGTGCTCAAACAATTGCGCGAACGTCTGCGCGCCACACGCAATTGGGCGCACGCTGCATTGACCGCGCCGACCCCGGCCACCGCCGATGTGCTGCACGACAATCGCGATCTGCTCGAGCCTTTGCAGTTGTGTTTCAACTCCCTGCACGAGTGCGGCATGGGCGTCATCGCCGACGGGCCGTTGCTCGACTGCCTGCGTCGGGCGGTGACGTTCGGCCTGTTCCTGGTGCGCCTCGATGTGCGTCAGGATTCGACCCGGCACAGCTCGGCAATGACCGAAATCACCGATTACCTCGGCCTCGGCCGCTACGAAGATTGGGATGAAGAACAGCGCATCAACTTCCTCACCGAGGAGCTGAGCAACCGTCGACCGTTGCTGCCCGCGCATTTCAAACCATCGGCGGATACCGCCGAAGTGCTCAACACCTGCAAGGAAATCGCCGCCGCGCCCGCAGCGTCGCTGGGCTCCTACGTGATCTCCATGGCCGGCGCCGCTTCCGACGTGCTCGCGGTGCAACTGCTGCTCAAGGAATCCGGCGTCCTGCGGCCGATGCGCGTGGTGCCGCTGTTCGAAACCCTCGCCGACCTCGACAACGCCGGGCCGGTGATGGAGCGTCTGTTGTTGTTACCGGGCTATCGCGCGCGTTTGCATGGCCCGCAGGAAGTGATGATCGGCTATTCCGACTCGGCCAAGGACGCCGGCACCACCGCTGCGGCGTGGGCGCAATATCGCGCGCAGGAGCGCTTGGTGGAAATCTGCCGCGAACAGCAAGTCGAGCTGCTGCTGTTCCACGGTCGCGGCGGCACCGTTGGCCGTGGTGGCGGTCCGGCGCACGCGGCGATTCTGTCGCAACCACCGGGTTCGGTGGCCGGGCGTTTCCGTACGACCGAACAGGGCGAAATGATTCGTTTCAAATTCGGCCTGCCGGACATCGCCGAGCAAAACCTCAATCTGTATCTGGCCGCCGTGCTCGAAGCGACCTTGCTGCCACCGCCGCCGCCGACTCCGGAATGGCGCCATCTGATGGACGAATTGGCGGCGGACGGTGTCAGCGCTTACCGCCAGGTGGTGCGGGAAAATCCGCAATTCGTTGAGTACTTCCGTCAGTCGACCCCAGAGCAGGAACTGGGACGTTTGCCGCTCGGCAGTCGCCCGGCCAAACGCCGTGCCGGCGGTATCGAAAGCCTGCGGGCGATCCCGTGGATCTTCGGCTGGACCCAAACCCGATTGATGCTGCCGGCCTGGCTGGGTTGGGAGACTGCGCTGAGCAAGGCGCTGGAGCGCGGCGAAGGTGAGTTGCTGGGGCAGATGCGCGAACAGTGGCCGTTCTTCCGCACTCGCATCGATATGCTGGAAATGGTCTTGGCCAAGGCCGACGCGGATATCGCGCAGTCCTATGACGAACGTTTGGTCGAAGCCGATCTGCTGCCGTTGGGCGCGCAGTTACGCGACCTATTGTCGCAGGCATGCACCGTCGTGCTCGGTCTGACCGGGCAGTCGCAGCTGCTGGCGCACAGCCCCGACACCCTCGAATTCATCCGCTTGCGCAACACCTACCTCGACCCGCTGCATCTATTGCAGGCCGAGCTGTTGGCGCGTTCGCGGCAGCAGGATGTCGAGCAGGGCAGCCCGGTGGAACAGGCGCTGCTGGTGTCTGTGGCGGGGATTGCCGCCGGATTGCGCAATACCGGCTAAGGTTGCTGATCACCTCAGGCGACGTTCGCGACAAGGGGCGGATGCCGCTTCTCCTGCTGTAGGAAAGTGCCGCGAGGCGACAGTTAATGTAGGGGTTGCGACTTGGGTTACCGCGTCGCGAGGTCACGGCGGGCGTCGGTTTCTCCGACTTTTGGCGTCTTGTGTGGGCGCAGCCTGCTGTGTATCTTGATCAGCCTTTGGCCGTTTGTGCGGCCACGACCCGTATTTTCAGGATCCGCCGGTTACGAGCGAATCCTTTGTTTTGTAAAGCTTTTATATAAAAAATTGAGGAGCACATCGATGCGCGTCATTCTGCTGGGAGCTCCCGGGGCCGGTAAAGGTACTCAGGCAAAGTTCATCACCGAGAAATTCGGCATTCCGCAAATCTCCACCGGCGACATGCTGCGCGCTGCGGTCAAGGCTGGCACTCCACTGGGCGTGCAAGCCAAGAGCATCATGGATGCCGGCGGCCTGGTGTCGGATGACCTGATCATCGCGCTGGTCAAGGACCGCATCGCTCAACCTGATTGCGCCAACGGGTTCCTGTTCGACGGCTTCCCGCGCACCATTCCGCAGGCTGAAGCGCTGGTCACTGCCGGCGTCGAGCTGGATGCCGTGGTCGAGATCGCTGTAGAAGACGAAGAAATCGTCCAGCGCATCGCCGGTCGCCGTGTTCACGAAGCCAGCGGCCGCGTTTACCACATCGTCTACAACCCGCCGAAACTGGCTGGCAAGGACGACATCACCGGCGAAGAGCTGGTGCAGCGCAAGGACGACACTGAAGAAACCGTGCGTCATCGCCTGTCGGTCTACCATTCGCAGACCAAACCGCTGGTGGATTTCTATAAGAACCTTTCCGCCAACAACGGTGGCAAGCCAAAGTACAGCCACATCGAAGGTGTGGGTTCGGTCGATGCAATCACCGCCAAGGTGTTGGCCGCGCTGAGCTGAAAAGTCTGATCGGCTGCATCATCCACGGCCCGCTTGCGGGCCGTAGTTGTTTATACTGACGCACTTTTTTCCCCACCCCTGTTTTGGAAACATCGATGAGCACCTTGCTGGCCCTGGACACCGCGACTGAAGCTTGCTCCGTTGCCTTGCTGCATGACGGCAAGGTGACGAGCCATTACGAGGTGATCCCGCGTCTGCATGCGCAGAAGCTGCTGCCGATGATCCAGCAATTGCTCGCCGATGCGGGCACCACATTGCAAGCGGTCGACGCGATTGCCTTTGGCCGTGGCCCGGGCGCGTTCACCGGTGTGCGCATTGCCATCGGTGTGGTGCAGGGTTTGGCCTTTGCTCTGGATCGTCCGGTATTGCCGGTATCCAACCTTGCCGTGCTCGCCCAGCGTGCCTTTCGTGAGCAGGGTGTAAGTCAGGTCGCGGCTGCGATCGATGCGCGGATGGACGAAGTGTATTGGGGCTGCTACCGCGAGACGGCGGGGGAGATGCGTCTGGTTGGCGCCGAAGCGGTGCTGCCGCCGGAGGTGGCTGCGCTACCGGCCGATGCCACAGGTGACTGGTTCGGTGCCGGTACCGGTTGGGGTTATGGTGGGCGCATTGCGGTCAATCTGAGCGGCTCGGACGCCGGCATGCTGCCCCACGCCGAAGACCTGTTGACCCTGGCGCGTTTCGCCTGGGAGCGCGGTGAGGCGATCCCGGCAGATGATGCGCAACCGGTCTACCTGCGCGATAAAGTTGCCACCCCGAAAGCCCGCTGATTCGACACTTTCTCCTGTGGGAGCGAGCCTGCTCGCGAAGGCTTCTGGTCAGTCAATGCATGTGTTGAATGTGCTGGACCCTTCGCGAGCAAGCTCGCTCCCACAGGTTTGCTGGTCACATACAAATATCGCCAATCGTCAGTTTCTGCCCCCTCGCTTAAAACCTTTTGCGCTTTATGTGTTCTAGTTATCACTCGGCGGTTTGCTAAGTCGGTCAAGTGCCGCTAAATTGCCATCATTGATACCGAGCATGACATTATGCGTATAGACGGCGTTTCCACTCAGTCCTACCCCATCAAGCGCAAGCCGCGTAAAGGCAATGCGGCGCTGGATGAATCCGTCGACATCATCGACGGCGAGCTGGAATTCCCGAGCGAAGAGCAGATGGCCGCTCGTGCCGCTCAAGCCACCGCGCAACGCCTGAGCAACCTGCCTGCCCGTCAACAAGACATGATCTACCACCGCGCGATGAAGAAAAGCGTAGCCATGGCCCTGGCCAGCTACCTGAGCACCGCCGGTTTTGTCGATTGGGACGCAGACGTGCTGGGCCTCGATCTGTATATCTGATGGATCTGCCTTACTACCTCGGTTGCCCGTCCTGGAGCGAAAATGCCTGGCGCGAGTATCTGTATCCGGTAGACGCAAAAACCTCCGACTTTCTCGCTCTCTACTGCCAGGTGTTCAACGCCGTCGAAGGCAACACCACCTTCTACGCCAGTCCATCGCCAGCCACCGTACAACGTTGGGCCGAGATCATGCCGGCACACTTTCGCTTCACTGCCAAATTCCCCGGCGACATCAGTCACAGTGGCGACTTGCGCGAGCAACTGACCGCTGCCGAAACTTTCCTGCAATTACTCAAGCCGTTAGGCGAACGTGTTTCGCCGCTGTGGCTGCAACTGTCGAAAAGCTTCACGCCGCAGCGTCTGCCGGAACTGGCGGCGTTTATCGATGCGCTGGATTGCCCGCTCGCGGTCGAGGTGCGCAATGAACAGTTCTTCGCCAAGGGCGAGAGCGAGCGTCTGCTCAATCGTCTGTTGCTGGATCGCGGTGTCGAGCGCATCTGTCTTGACCCGCGCGCGCTGTTCAGTTGCTTGTCGACCGAGTCCTCGGTGATCCACGCGCAGTCGAAAAAGCCGCGTGTACCGACCCGTCCGGCGGCGTTCACGCAGTTTCCGCAGGTGCGTTTCATCGGCCATCCCGAGCTTGAGGCCAACGATGCGTTTCTGGTGCCGTGGGTGGCGAAAGTCGCTGAATGGATCGAAGAGGGCCGCACGCCCTACGTCTTTCTGCATACCGCCGACAACCTGTTGGCAGCGAAACTGGCGCAACGTTTTCACGCACAACTGATGCAATGTTTGCCTGGCTTGCCCGCGCTGCCTGAGCTATACAGAGAACCCGCCGCCGAGCAGCTTGGCTTGCTCTGAGGCGGGTTTTTTCTGCCCGGGAGCCCGTCGATGAACGTCCAAGTCAGTCAACAGCAACTCCTCAAAGCCCAAGCCTTCAAGGCCCTGCATGATCGCCAGGGGAGCTTCGTGATTCCCAATCCGTGGGATGCCGGCTCGGCGAAGATGCTCGCCAGTCTTGGCTATCAGGCCTTGGCCACCACCAGCGCCGGTTACGCGTTTTCCCAGGGCAAGGCTGATGGCGCACTGAGTCTCGACGAGACCCTGGCCAATGTCCGCGCGATTGTCGCAGCGACGGATTTGCCGGTGGCGGTGGATCTGGAAAACGGCTTTGCCGATGATCCGCTGGAGTCTGCGCAGAGTCTTCTCCGTGCCGCCGAGGCGGGCGCGGTGGGCGGGTCGATCGAGGACGCTACGGGACGTCCGGACGCGCCGATCTATTGCTTCGAACACGCCGTCGCACGGATTGAAGCCGCTGTCGCGGCGGTGCGCACGCTGCCGTTTCCCTTCATCCTCACGGCTCGCGCGGAAAATTACCTGCACGGTAATCCTGATCTCGACGACACCATTCGCCGTTTGCAGGCATTTGCCGAAGCCGGAGCCGACGTGCTCTATGCGCCGGGTTTGCGCAGCGCCGAAGAAGTGCGCGCAGTGGTGCAAGCGGTGGCGCCGAAGCCGGTCAACGTGTTGATGTCTGGCGGTTTGAAACTGACCGTGCAACAGCTCGAGGAACTGGGCGTCCGGCGGATCAGCACCGGGTCGGCGCTGGCGCTGGCGGCGTTCGGCGAGTTCTTCCGCGCGGCTGAAGAAATCCAGCAATCCGGCACCTTTGGCTTCACGTCACAGTCGATGCCGTACGCCAGGGCCAATCAATTCTTCAAGGACTGAGCATGGGGCGTTGGCTTTTCTGGTTAGTGTTGCTGGGGATCGGTGGCGCAGCGGTAAGTGTTTGGCGTGGTTGGCTGGAGGTGCCGCCGCAGTGGAACCCGTGGGCGCCATTGGACATAAAAGCCGCGCCCAACTGGCTGACCGGTTACAAACTCCTGCGCCTGCGCAGTGATCCCGAGCTTTGCGCACAGGCATTGAGCAGCTCGGATCTGCGCGTCAGCCCCCAAGCCGACAGCCCGGGCGCCAAGTGTCCGCTGATCGGTGCTCTGCGGGTGCAGGGCGGTGAAGTGGCGCTGAGCAGCAGTTTCATCGCCAGTTGCCCGCTGGCGGTGGCCTACGCAATGTTTGAACACCACACCCTGCAACCGGCGGCGCAATCGCTTTATGGACAGAAAGTGGCGCGGGTCGATCACCTCGGCAGCTTCGCCTGTCGCAATGTCTACAACCGTGAGAGCGGTGCCCTTAGCCGACATGCGAGTGCCGACGCGCTGGACATCGCCGGTTTCCGCCTGGCTGACGGACGCACGATCAGCGTGCTCAAGGATTGGCCCAAGCAGAATCAGGACGCAGAGTTTCTGCGCCAGCTGCGTGACGGCGCCTGTGAGTCATTCAGTGTGGTGTTGAGCCCGGATTACAACGCCGCTCATCGCAATCACTTTCATGTCGATGTCGGGCGCTGGAGCGTGTGTCGCTGAGGATCAGGCGGCGAGGCGCAGGTTCTGCAGAACGATCGGGCGCGCCCAGCCATTATCGAAGTCCAGGGCTTTCTGTTGCTCGACGATTTCTTCCGGCGGGAACGGCGGGTAAGGCTTCTGCAGCAAGTCCAGGTCGAACTCGGCAATCGGCAGGTACAGCGGACGTTTCTGCGGAGCAGGGCCTGGCTCCGGCACTGGCTGGCCATTGTTGATCACAATCGGGCGCACCCAGCTGCTGTCGAAATCCTGTTGCTCTTGCTGGGCTTTGAGTTCTTCTGGCGGGAACGGTGGGAACGGCTTGTCCAGCAGCTCCATTTCGAACTCGGCGATCGGCAGGAACAGTGGCTCTGGCGGGCGAACCTGGGTTTCGACCACATCACACTCACGCTGGCTGACGATGTGCGCGTGCAACTCGCTGCCAACGGTTGGTTCTTCCGGGCTGTTCAGGTCAACCGGTGGAAACGTGCCACAGGCAGGCACCACTTCACTCGTCTGTTCGGCCAGGGCCTGGGCAAAGAAATCCTGCCACAGGTGACTGACGCCGCTCAGTGCTTGAGTGTTATGACGGCTGAAGTCGCCATGGGGCGAAACGTAGCCAATCGATGTGGGAAGAATGCCTGACATTTTTTTCGGTTGACGCTCAGCTCTGGCAAAATGCGCGTTGAATGGTTTATCGGCGGTTTTTGTCGATCCTTAACTTTTTTGAGCGTTTTTTCATGATCGAGTCACCCGCGGCCTGCCGCATCCATGTCCAGGCCCTCGCCCCGACGTTTCAAGCGCAAGCCGAACACTGGGCCGAACGTCTCGGCCTGCCGCTCGGCGAGGCGGACGGTGAGTTCGCCTTGCAGGTCGGCGAGCAGGGTTTGCAGTTGCAGCAGCTCGGGCCGGATGCGCCTGGACCGGTGCGGGTCGACTTTGTCGAGGGCGGTGCGGCGCATCGTCGTTTGTATGGCGGCGGCAGCGGGCAGATGATCGCTAAAGCGGTCGGCATCGCCCAAGCCGTGCGCCCGCGCGTCCTCGATGCCACGGCGGGCTTGGGCAAGGATGCGTTTGTGTTGGCCAGTCTCGGATGTGAAATGAGCCTGATCGAGCGCCAGCCGCTGATCGGCGCACTGCTTGAGGACGGCTTGGCCCGGGCGGCAGAAGATTTCGATGTAGCGCCGATCGTGGCGCGGATGAAATTGCTCAAGGGCAACTCCATCGAAGTGATGCGCAGTTGGGAAGGGGAGGCGCCGCAGGTGATCTACCTCGACCCGATGTTCCCGCATCGCGAGAAAACCGCGCTGGTGAAAAAGGAAATGCGCCTGTTCCGCCCGCTGGTCGGCGATGACCCGGATGCCCCGGCCCTGCTTGAAGCCGCGCTGGCGCTGGCCACGCACCGGGTGGTGGTCAAGCGCCCGCGCAAGGCACCGTGCATCGAGGGGCCGAAACCGAGCCATGCGCTGGATGGCAAATCGAGCCGGTATGACATTTATCCGAAGAAAGCGCTGAAGCCTTAGAAGCAGCTGCAAGCTACAAGCCAGAGCCAATTCACTGCTTTTGCTTTTGCTTTTTCTTGCAGCTTGTAGCTAGAAGCTCGCAGCTGCTCCTCCCCCATAGGCCCTCATAAACAACCCCACCACCTCCCGCACATGCCGTTCCGCTGCCTCTCCGGTCAGCGGCTCGCCGCAGCCGTACAACAAACGAAAATTTCCCGCGCCTTTGATCAGGCAGAAGAAGTGCTCGGCGGCGTTGCGTGGCTGGTCGATGCTCAGCGCGCCGGTTGCATGGATTTTCGTCAGCAGACCTTCCATGCCGTTGACCACGCGCTCTGGGCCGGCCTCGAAGAAAATCAGAGACAGCTTCGGGTCCTGACTGCCCAGCGCCATGATCAGGCGGTGCAGGTTCACTGATTCATCGCTGTTGATCAGTTGGTGGAAGCCCCGGGCAATGTTCAGCAATACATTTTCCACCGCGATGCCGTCCGGCAATTCGAAGAACAGCGGTGGCAATTGTTCCTCGCATTTGGCGACGACGGCGGCGGAGAACAGCGTCTCCTTGTCGTTGAAATGGCTGTAGACCGTCAGCTTCGACACGCCGGCCTCGCTGGCCACCGCGTCCATGCTGGTGTTGGCGTAGCCATGGCAGAGAAACAGGGTTTTCGCCGCATCGAGGATCGCCTGGCGCTTGGCCAGATCCTTGGGGCGGCCCGGGCCGTTTGGAGCTGAAAGATTGTTCGACATTCTTCGCTTTTAATACTGGACTGGTGAGTTTGCTATTAATACCATACCCGCCAGTATAAATATTCCAAGCCTCATTCGCGAAAGGTCCGTCACCATGTTCCGCCATGCGTTGTCCTTTGCCGTGCCAGTCAGTCTGGCGTTCCTGTTATCGGCGTGCGGTCAGGAAGAGGTGACCAAAGTCACCGTACGCCCGGCCATGGTGGTACAGCCCGAGCCTTCGGCGCAGGCGATGGAGAGTTATCCGGGCGAGGTGCGAGCCCGCTATGAGCCTGATCTGGCGTTCCGCATCGGCGGCAAAGTCAGCCGACGACTGGTCGACGAAGGCCAGCGCGTCAAAGCCGATCAGCCCTTGGCCGAACTCGATCCGCAGGATGTGCGCCTGCAACTGGAAGCCACCCGCGCGCAGGTCGCCGCCGCCGAGGCCAATCTGAATCTGGTGCGCGCCGAGCGTGATCGTTACAAAACCCTGATGGATCGGCAAATGGTCAGCCGCTCGGCCTACGACAACGCCGAAAATCTATATCGCTCCGGCGAAGCCCGCCTTAAACAAATCAAAGCCGAATTCAACGTTTCGACCAACCAAGCCAGTTACGCGGTGCTGCGTGCGCCGCAGGATGGTGTGGTGGCCAAGCGTTCGGTGGAAGTCGGTCAGGTGGTCGCTGCCGGGCAAACCGTGTTCACACTCGCCACCGATGGTGAGCGCGAAGTGTTGATCAGCCTGCCGGAGCAAAGCTTCGGCCGCTTCAAGGTTGGTCAGCCAGTGACCGTGGAATTGTGGGCACAGCAGAATCAACGCTTCGCCGGGCAGATCCGCGAGTTGTCGCCGTCCGCCGATCCGCGCTCACGCACTTTTGCTGCGCGTATCTCGTTCACCAGCGGCAAAGTCCCGGCTGAACTGGGGCAGAGCGCCCGGGTGTTTGTGCAATCGGCCGACAATGTCTCGTTGTCGATACCGCTTTCCGCGCTGACCGCTGAAAACGGCGCGACTTACGTCTGGGTGGTCAACGGCAACAACACGTTGAAGAAAACTCCGGTACGGGTCGGTCCGTTCGGCGAAAAGAGCGTGGCGGTGCTTGAAGGCTTGAATGCCAGCGACTGGGTGGTGGCTGCCGGCGTTCACGTATTGCTCGACGGCCAGCAGGTGCGACCAGTGGATCGCTCCAACCGCGTGGTCAATCTGGCGAACAAGGAGTAAGCCCCGATGCGCTTCAACCTCTCCGAATGGGCGTTGCGTAATCGCCAGATCGTACTGTTCCTGATGCTTTTGCTCGCCGTTGTCGGCGCGTTGTCCTACACCAAACTCGGCCAGAGTGAAGACCCGCCGTTCACCTTCAAGGCGATGGTCATTCAGACCCGCTGGCCCGGTGCGACCGCGCAGGAGGTCTCGCGCCAGGTCACTGAACGTATCGAAAAGAAGCTGATGGAAACCGGCGAGTACGAACGCATCATGTCGTTCTCACGCCCCGGTGAATCCCAGGTCACCTTTATCGCCCGCGACTCGATGCACTCCAAGCAGATCCCTGACCTCTGGTACCAGTTGCGCAAGAAGGTCGGCGACATTCGCCAGACCCTGCCGCCGGGGATCCAGGGGCCGTTCTTCAACGATGAGTTCGGCACCACCTTCGGCAATATCTATGCGCTGACCGGCGATGGCTTCGACTACGCCGTGCTCAAGGATTACGCCGACCGCATCCAGATCCAGCTGCAACGGGTCAAGGACGTCGGCAAGGTCGAACTGCTTGGGTTGCAGGATGAGAAAATCTGGGTCGAGCTGTCCAACGTCAAACTCGCCACGCTCGGCCTGCCGCTGGAGGCGGTGCAACAGGCGCTGGAGGAACAGAACGCGGTGTCCACCGCGGGGTTCTTCGAAACCGGCAGCGAGCGCTTGCAGCTACGCGTCTCGGGGAATTTTCAGACAGTCGATGAGATAAAGAATTTTCCGATCCGCGTCGCCGATCGCACCTTCCGCATCGCCGATATCGCCGATGTGCGTCGCGGTTTCAGCGACCCACCGGCGCCGCGCATGCGTTTCATGGGCGACGACGCGATCGGTTTGGCCGTGGCGATGAAGGATGGCGGCGAAATTCTGGTCCTGGGCAAGGCACTGGAGGGCGAGTTCTCGCGGATCCAGAAAAATCTCCCGGCCGGCATGCAGTTGCGCAAGGTGTCCGATCAGCCGGCAGCGGTAAAAACCGGCGTCGGCGAGTTCGTCCAGGTGTTGGTCGAGGCGTTGGCGATCGTCTTGCTGGTGAGCTTCTTTTCCCTCGGCGTGCGCACCGGCATGGTCGTCGCGCTGACCATTCCGCTGGTGCTGGCGATGACCTTCGCTTGCATGTATTACCTCGGCATCGGTCTGCACAAGATTTCCCTCGGTGCGCTGGTGCTGGCGCTGGGCTTGTTGGTGGATGACGCGATCATTGCCGTGGAAATGATGGCGATCAAAATGGAGCAGGGCTTCGACCGCATTCGCGCAGCGAGTTATGCCTGGACCAGCACCGCGTTCCCGATGCTCACCGGCACGCTGATCACCGCCGCCGGCTTCCTGCCGATTGCCACTGCGCAGTCTGGCACCGGCGAATACACCCGCTCGATTTTCCAGGTAGTGACCATTGCCTTGCTCGCCTCGTGGGTCGCGGCGGTGATGTTCGTGCCGTATCTGGGGGAAAAACTCCTGCCGGATCTGGCGAAAATTCACGCGGCAAAACACGGCACTGGCGATGGTCAACCGGATCCGTATGCCACGCCGTTCTATCAGCGCGTCCGGCGTCTGGTGGAGTGGTGCGTGGCCCATCGCAAGACGGTGATCGTGCTCACCGTGGGCCTGTTTATCGCCTCGGTGATGTTGTTCCGTTTCGTCCCGCAGCAGTTCTTCCCGGCTTCCAACCGGCTGGAGTTGATGGTCGACCTGAAACTGGCCGAAGGTGTTTCGCTGGCCAACACCACCAGTGAAGTCAAACGCCTCGAAGCGCTGCTCAAGGAGCACGCCGGCATCGACAATTATGTGGCCTATGTCGGCACCGGTTCGCCACGCTTTTATCTGCCGCTGGATCAGCAACTGCCGGCGGCGAGTTTTGCTCAGTTCGTGGTGTTGGCAAAAACCATCGAAGAGCGTGAAGCGCTGCGCAGCTGGTTGATCGAAACCCTCAACGAACAGTTCCCGGCCCTGCGTTCGCGGGTCACCCGTTTGGAAAACGGCCCGCCGGTTGGCTATCCGGTGCAGTTCCGCGTCACGGGCGAGCACATCGAAGAAGTCCGTGCGTTGGCGCGCAAGGTGGCAGCAAAGGTTCGCGAGAATCCCCATGTGGTCAACGTGCACTTGGATTGGGAAGAACCGAGCAAAGTTGTTTATCTGAACATCGATCAGGATCGCGCCCGCGCCCTCGGTGTGAGCACCGCCAATCTGGCGAAATTCCTGCAGAGTTCGCTGGTCGGCTCGACGGTCAGCCAGTACCGCGAAGACAACGAGTTGATCGAGATTCTGCTGCGCGGCACCGTGCACGAGCGCACTGAATTGTCGTTGTTGCCGAGCCTGGCGGTGCCGACCGATAACGGTCGCAGTGTGGCGTTGTCGCAGATTGCCACGCTGGAATATGGTTTCGAGGAAGGCATCATCTGGCACCGCAATCGGCTGCCGAACGTGACCGTACGCGCGGACATTTATGGCAAGGAGCAACCGGCGACGCTGGTGAAGCAGATCATGCCGACGCTGGACCCGATTCGCGCCGAGTTGCCCGATGGTTATCTGCTGGATGTCGGCGGCACGGTGGAGGATTCCGAGCGCGGGCAGAAGTCGGTGAATGCCGGGGTGCCGATGTTCATTGTCGTGGTGCTGACCTTGCTGATGGTGCAGTTGCGCAGTTTCTCGCGTACGGCGATGGTGTTTCTGACGGCGCCGTTGGGCTTGATCGGGGTGACCCTGTTTCTGATGGTGTTCCGGCAGCCGTTCGGGTTTGTGGCGATGCTCGGGACCATCGCGTTGTCCGGGATGATCATGCGCAATTCGGTGATTCTGGTCGATCAGATCGAGCAGGATATTGCTTCGGGGCTCAGGCCCTGGCAGGCGATTATCGAGGCTACGGTGCGGCGCTTCAGGCCGATTGTATTGACGGCGCTGGCGGCGGTGCTGGCGATGATTCCGCTGTCGCGCAGTGTGTTTTTCGGGCCGATGGCGGTGGCGATCATGGGCGGGCTGATTGTTGCGACTGCGCTGACGCTGTTGTTTTTGCCGGCGTTGTATGCGGCCTGGTTTCGGGTGCGTAAGGAGGCTTGAGGTTTTTGTGTCGTGGCGGCCTTCGGGCCGACCATGACTTGGGGGTTTTGGGTGTATATCCGTTGCTGTGGGTGTTGCGGCTGGCGGTTTCGCCCTTACGGCGAGGCACTTTTTCCAGACGCCGAAAAAGTACCCAAAAAGGCTTGCTCCTGCGTTCGGCCCTCGCAGGCTCGGGTTCCTTCGCTGCGGGATCGATCCGGGCGCAGCGGCTACGGTTTGCTTCGCTGCACCTCCTTCCGCTGTGTCTGGCTGCGCCAGACGGTCGCTGCGCTCCCACGCCCAGATCAATCCCTCCACTCAGCCTTCCGACGTCGCCGGTGGATCAAAAGCAAGATCAAGAGCACTCGAGCTTGCGCTCATTGTTGAGTGGGGCGGCTTCGCCGCGGGCAGCTGCGCTGCTTTGCTTTTGTGGGAGCGAGCTTGCTCGCGAAGGCGGTCTGACAGCCAATTCATTTCGAATCGCCAATTCACGCTGCCTTCCTACAGCTTTTTCAGAATCCTCCGATCTTGAGGCGCTGGCCGTCGAATGCTGTACTCCGGGTTCTGCTTTTCCGAGTCCTTGAGTCTGTCTGATGAAGAAACCACCGACATTAGCCGGCAGAACGGATCCTGTTTTCGACCTGTTGGCCCGCTCGCCACACAAGCAACGACTTGCGGATTATCTGGCGCTGCTCAAGCCGCTCGATGATCAGGGGCGCTACTTGCCATTCGGGGCGTTGCGCTTTCGCTGGGCGGTAGGGTTGGACGCGAACCTTTGTTGGGCGTTGGTGAAGAAGGCGCGGGCGGCCCAGTACATTCGTTTGTTGCCGTTGGGCGAGCCGGTGCAGTGGGGCAAATTCGTGCCAACGCCGTTGGCGCAGAAAACCTTGGCTGTGGTGGATCGTTACGCCAGTACGGCCGCGCTGGACTACATGACCAGTCAGATCGGCGAGCGGGCGCATTTCTCCTGTCTGCTCAATGACCTGATCGAAGACGAAGCCATCGCCAGTAGCCAGTTGGAGGGCGCGGCGACTACCACGCGCGTAGCCAAGGACATGCTCAAGCATCAGCGCCAGCCGCGGACGCCAGATGAGCGCATGGTCATGGGTAATTATCGAATGATGAATTTCGCTTGGGAAAAGCGTTATGAACCTCTGAGCATTGAACTGATTGCAGAGATCCATCGAGTGGGTGTGGAGGGGATCGATGACGAGCAGTATTCCCCCGGGTTGTTCCGGACCAATGATGAGGTGGTTGTTCAGGATGGTTCGGGCAACACCGTGCACCGACCACCTCCTGCTGCAGGATTGGTTGCGCGGTTGGCGAGGCTTTCCGCCTGGATCAACCGGCCCGCTGCCTCGATTCTGGACAAAAATTATCTGCATCCACTGATCAAGGCCGTGACGCTGCATTTCGCCATGGGTTATGAACATCCATTTCGCGACGGTAACGGGCGGGTCGCGAGAGCCTTGTTTTACTGGTTCATGTTCAAACATGAGTTCGCGGCGTTTCGCTACATTGCGATCAGTCTGCTGCTGCGCAATGCACCGGTGAAATACGGACGCTCCTACCTGCACACCGAGGCAGATGAGCTGGATCTGACTTATTTCATCGAGTTTCAATGCGCGGTGATTTTGCGAGCCGTGGTCGGTTTTATAACTGTGTACCGCAAGAGTCTGGCAGACACTCAGGACTTTGAGCGCTGGCTGACGAGCTCTGGCGTAATTGCTCAACTGACGGAACGGCAGCGCGCGGTTTATCAGGTGGCTAAAAGCGGGGAGGCGAAGGAGTTTACGGCGAGCAATGTCGCGGAAAATTTTTCCTGCTCGGGTAGCGAGGCGGCGTCGATTCTGGAAGAGCTGGACCAATTGCAGCTTTTTGAGAGAAGGAAGATGGGGCGGGAGTGGGTGTTTTTTTTACGTAGTTCTTTACGTGGAGGCAAGCATGGGAGCGAATTGAATCGCCCCCATGTTGTAACGATTTAAAGCGTACCAAACACCTTCTTCGCCAGACTCGTCGCCGCAGCGGCCGGGTTCTGGCGGATGGTTTCTTCCTGCTTGCCGATCATCTCGAACAAACCATTGAGTGCCTGTTCGGTGACGTAGCTTTCAACGTTGGCGCTCTTGGCGTCGACGACACCGAAAGCCGCAGCTTGACCTGCAAAGGCGTTGTACTTCTGCGCGACGCCGACCTTGTCGGTGGCTTGCTTGACGATGGGCAGGAATTTCGCGCGGATCTGTTCGCGGCTGGATTTGTTCAGGTATTGGGTTGCCGAATCGTTGCCGCCGCTGAGGATGCCTTTGGCGTCGGCCACGCTCATTTTCTTCACTGCATCGACGAGGATTGGCTGGGCCTGGGTCACGGCGGATTCGGCGGCTTTGTTCATCGCGGTTTCCAGTTCTTCGACCTGGGCGCCCATGCCGAAGGCTTTCATCTTGCTCGCGGCTTTGCCGAGTTTGCCTGGCAGTTCGATTTTCACTTCGGGATTGTTGCTGAAGCCACCCGGGGTGCCGAGTTGTTTCACGGCGATCTGTGCGCCTTGGGTCAGGGCGTCCTTGAGGCCGCCGGTGGCGTCTTGTTGCGACAGGTCGTTGAGCGACAGGGCCAGGGCGTTGGCGGAGATCAGCAGGCCGGCGCAGGCGGCGGCGAAGCGAAGGGTAGGGCGGCGCATGGCGGCTTCCTTGTGGCTAAAAGTGGATTAACGAACGGCGTCGACGCGGATTTTCAGCGGCTGCGGGTCGTTGCCGTCGAGTTGCACGGCGTGGTTTTCGGTGGTGATGAACATCAGCTCGCCGTTGACTTCAATGCGCGCGCTGACCGAGTAACGGTGGCCGGATTTGACCTGCGCCGGATCGTAGCTCAAATGAAACGGCAGCGGCATCTGGCCTTTGATCGGGCCGTTCTGTTCAGCGAGGACGATGGCCGGTGCATCGGCCAGCGACACATCTTGCAGGCTGACGCTCAGGGTCGCGCTCGGGGGCAGGGCGATGCGTTGCAGGTAGAAGACTTCGCCGTCGAGGCTGGCCTTGCCGGCGGGTGTGGTTGATTGGCAGGCGCTGAGCAGCGTGGCGGCAGCGATGGTCAGCAGTTTTTTCATGGGTGAATCTCCTTTCAATGTGGGAGCGAGCCTGCACGCGAAAGCGCTGGTTCAGTCAAACTAAATGTCGACTGACACTCCGTCTTCGCGAGCAGGCTCGCTCCCACAGGTCTAAGGCTTCAAGCCTCAGGCTGTGGCGTGATCTGATCCGCCGCATCTTCACTGCGGTGCAGCGCGACCTGGCGGATCGACAGGCGAATCTCCGCCGGCAGCACGCGCTTGGCCGCGCCTTCGGCCAGCTCGCCGAGCAGTTCGTGGTAGCTGAGCTTGCCGGCTTCGTCGCGGCGCAGGACGTCGAGGTCGAGCAGGGTCTGGATGAAATGGCGGAACAGGCTCTTGTCGAAGAACTCAGGTGCGTTCAGGCCATGGAGGATCGACAGACGCTGGGCCATCACTGTGCAGAGGTCTTCCAGCTCTTCGGCGCTGATGCTGTTCTGGCCGCTGTTGAGCAGCAGGGACACGGTCATGTAGAAGCGCTGCAAGGTCTGCGCGATGCTTTTCGACAGCAGCGTCAGCAGCACGAAATGCCGCGAACTCGGTGCCGGACGCAGGTACAGGTCTTTCTCGAAACGCAGCAGGCCCTGCTCGACGAACGCTTCCAGCCACTGATCGATCACCGCGTCGAGTTCGTCCAGGCTCCAGCGGATGAACAGCTCCGATTGCAGGTACGGATACAGCGCGCGGGTGTAGCGCAGGATCTGCTCGCGGCTCATGCGCGAGGTGCTCTGGAAGAAACTCGCCAGCAACGACGGCAGAGCGAAAATGTGCAGGACGTTGTTGCGGTAGTAAGTCATCAGGACCGCGTTCTGCTCGTCCAGATACAGAATCTTGCCCAGCGCATCGTTCTGCTCGGCGAGCAGATCCATGTCTTTCACATGCTCGATCAGCGCCCGGCCATCGCCTTCCGGCAAGGTGGTGTGTGGCGAATACGGGACCTTGCGCAGCAGCGCCAGATACAGATCCAGCACCCGCGCCATGGCCCGATCGTCCAGCGCCAGGCGCGTGGTCGACAGCAGGGCCAGCGCTACCAGATTCACCGGATTGATCGCCGCCGCTTCGTTGAGGTGGCGGGCGACTTTCTCGCCGAGGCGGTTGGTGGTTTCGTTGAGCCACGCCGGTTTGAACTGCGGGCCGAGCTCCTGCTGGCGCCAGTCCGGTTGCTCGGCGTCGAGGAATTCGGCCAGTTTGATCGGCTCGCCAAAGTTCACCGCGACCTGGCCAAAGCGCTGCTTGAGCGCGCCGATGACTTTGAAAATGTCGAAGATCGACTCTTTCTTCTTGCTCGCCCCGCGCAGTTCGCCGAGGTAGGTGCGACCTTCGAGCACGCGCTCGTAACCGATGTACACCGGCACGAAAACGATCGGCATCCGCGACGAACGCAGGAAGCTGCGCAGGGTGATCGCGAGCATGCCGGTTTTCGGTTGCAGCATGCGCCCGGTGCGCGAGCGCCCGCCCTCGACGAAATACTCGACCGGGAAACCTTTGGTGAACAGGGTGTGCAGGTATTCGTTGAACACCGAGGTGTACAACGGATTGCCCTTGAAGGTGCGGCGCATGAAGAACGCACCGCCGCGACGCAGCAGGCTGCCGATCACCGGCATGTTCAGGTTGATCCCGGCAGCAATGTGCGGCGGGGTCAGGCCGTTGCGGAACAGCAGATAGGAAAGCAGCAGGTAATCGATGTGGCTGCGATGGCACGGCACGTAGATCACTTCGTGACCTTGCGCGACGTTCTGCACGCCCTCGATGTGGTTGACCTTGATGCCGTCGTAGATCTTGTTCCAGAACCAGCTCAGCACCACTTCTAGAAAACGGATCGCGGTGTAGGTGTAGTCCGAGGCGATCTCGTTCCCATAGCGCAGGGCCTGGGCCTTGGCTTTTTCCGGGGAGATTTTTTCGCGCTCGGCTTCGTCGAGGATCGCCTGTTTGACCAACGGCTGATTGAGCAGGCCTTTGACCAGATTGCGCCGGTGGGAAATGTCCGGGCCGATCACCGCAGCTTTCAGGTTGCGGAAGTGCACGCGCAGGATGCGCTGGGCCATGCGCACGGTGCGCTCGTGGCCCTTGTTGTGATCGATCAGTTCGCGCAGATGGATCGGCGCGGAAAACTGCACGCGGGTTTTACGCCCGAGGACGATGATGCTCAGCAGCCGGCGCAGACGGCCGGTGACTGCCCAGCTGTCGGCGAACAACAGTTTCCACGGACTGTTTTCGCTGTCCGGCGACTGGCCCCAGAACACGCTGACCGGAATGATCTGCGCGTCTTCGGCAGCGTTCTGTGTCAGTGCGCTGACCAGACGGGTGAGAGTCGGCGGCGCGCCGCGTTTGTCCTGGCGACCGAGCCAGTCCGGGTCCGGCGTCAAATAGAAAAACGCCGCCGGCTCGATCAGCGCACCCACCGACACCGCCAGCACCGGGCGTGGCAGACCAGCCTTGGTGCACTCGGTGTCAACCACCGCCAGATCGGTCAGCGAGGGGTTTTGCAGGACGTAAAACACCGGACGACTGCGGTCGAGGTTGAGGGTGAACGACGACTGATTGATGGTCTCGGAGCGAACCCAGAGATACAACAGGCGGCGCAGGGTGCCAAACACAAGACGGCGGAACGGGGAACGGGTCATACGGCTTCTGCGTGAGTGAATAAAACCGAGCAGGCGCTCGGGGCGGACAGTTTGCCGTATTAGGCGAAAATCGGCAAAAAAGCGCCGAAGTAATCTCCTGTTGAGAGTTTCCGCACCTGTCATATACTCGGCGCTCTGTTGCCGGTGCCCTGTCATGGACGTCGGACGCAGGCTGACGTTCCTCGAAGGCTTTCCTGCGAAAAGCCCGTTCAATAATAAAAAAGGAGTATGAACAGATGGCAACACGCGAAACCGGCAACGTGAAGTGGTTCAACGACGCCAAAGGCTATGGCTTTATCCAGCGCGACGACGGCGTGGACGTGTTCGTGCACTACCGCGCGATTCGCGGCGAAGGGCACCGCTCGTTGACCGAAGGTCAACAGGTCGAGTACGCGGTGATCACCGGCGAGAAGGGATTGCAGGCTGAGGATGTTGTAGGCCTGTAACACAAATCTGCAGAGCGCTAAAAACCACTGTGGAAGCGAGCCTGCTCGCGAATGCGGTGTATCAGTCACCATTCATATCGACTGATACTCCGCATTCGCGAGCAGGCTCGCTCCCACGTGGGCTCTACGTTGCCCTGGTTACGCGGTCTTCCAGGTGATCTCTTCTTCCCCGTCTTCGCTGATGCGAATCCAGCGATCGGCGGTTTCTTCACCTTCTTCTTCGACCCACGTCCCCGGTGCGCAGCGCACCTCGACGTTCAGTGCCGCGAAGGCTGCGCGGGCGCAGGCGATGTCGTCGTCCCAGGGGGTCTGGTCGCTTTCCAGGAACAGGCTGTTCCACTTGCCCACGGCTTTCGGCAGCCAGGTCACCGGCACATTGCCGGCCTTGCACTTGTACGTCTGGCCTTTCTGCACCCAGTCGCTGCACGGGCCCAGCGCTGCGCCGAGCCAGGCGGAAATGGCCTTGTGGTCGACGTCGGCGTCTTTCAGGTAAATCTCGATGTCCGGTTGGCGCATGGATGTCCTCACTGCGGGTCTGAAAAATCCATTCGCGGATTTAGCCGGCCCCGGGCCTGCGCCCGGGACCAAAAGTTATTGAAGAACGAAATAATCGTAGCGCATCGACACGGTGGTCTCGAACGGCTCGGCCTGTTCGATCACCGCCGCACGACGCTCGGCACTGGCGCGCCAGCCGTGGGGCGTCATCGCCAACAGGTTGGCGCGGTCCTCGGGCTTGTCCAGGGTCAGCTTGAATTCCAGGGTTTCGCTGTGCGCCAGCGCCATGCCTGCCGGCACCAGGGCCAGGTGCTTGTCGTCGGTGTACTCGCGCACTTCGTCGTACAGGCGTTCGCGCAATTCCATCAGATGGCCACGGGTCGGGCCGACTTTCATCAGGCCGCCGCCGACGCTGAGCAGACGCTTGGCTTCCTCCCAATCCAACGGACTGAAGACGCTGGCGAGAAATTGGCAACTGCCTGAAGCCAATGGCACGCGGGCCATGCTGGCGATCAACCAGGTGATTGCCGGGTTGCGCTTGCAGGCGCGTTTGACCGCTTCGCGGGAAATGTCCAGCGCGTAGCCGTCAGCATTGGGCAAAGCCTCGGCGATTTGCGCGGTGTAGTAACCCTCGCCACAACCGATGTCGACCCAGCGCTCCGGCGCATAACTCGCCGCCAATTCAGCCAGACGCCTGGCCACTGGCGCGTAATGCCCGGCGTTGAGGAAATCACGCCGCGCCTCGACCATCGCTTGATTGTCGCCCGGGTCGCGGCTGTTCTTGTGCTGCACCGGCAACAGGTTCAGATAACCCTGACGCGCACGGTCAAACCGATGCCCGGCGGGGCAGACCACGCCGTTCTCTACCGCATTGAGCGGCTCACTGCAGATCGGGCACGCGAGCATCAGGCGAGCAACTTGATCAGGGTCTGGTAATAGATTTCGGTCAGCACGTCGAGATCGGCTGCCAGCACGCGCTCGTTGACCTGGTGGATGGTCGCGTTGACCGGGCCCAGCTCAACCACTTGCGTGCCCATGGTCGCGATGAAGCGGCCATCGGAGGTGCCGCCGCTGGTCGACGCCTTGGTCTCGCGACCGGTGATGTCCTTGATGCTCGACGACACCGCATCGAGCAGCGCACCCGGTTCGGTGAGGAACGGCAGGCCGGACAGCGCCCAGTCGATGTGCCAGTCCAGATCGTGCTTGTCGAGAATATCGGCCACACGCTTCTGCAGGCCTTCGACGGTCGATTCGGTGGAGAACCGGAAGTTGAACACCGCCACCAGATCACCGGGAATCACGTTGGTCGCGCCGGTGCCGGAGTTGAGGTTGGAAATCTGGAAACTGGTTGGCGGGAAGAAATCGTTGCCGTGGTCCCAGTGCTCGGCGGCAAGTTCGGCCAGCGCCGGAGCGGCGAGGTGGATCGGGTTCTTCGCCAGATGCGGGTAGGCCACGTGACCCTGAACGCCTTTGACCGTGAGCTTGGCGCCGAGGGAGCCGCGACGGCCGTTTTTCACCACATCGCCGACCAGCGTGGTGCTCGACGGCTCGCCCACGATGCACCAGTCCAGACGCTCGTTGCGCGCGACCAGACGCTCGACCACAGCCTTGGTGCCGTGATGCGCCGGGCCTTCTTCGTCGCTGGTGATCAGGAACGCGACCTTGCCTTTATGGTTCGGGTAATCGGCGACGAAACGCTCAGCGGCGACTGTCATCGATGCCAGGCTGCCTTTCATGTCTGCCGCGCCGCGGCCGCAGAGCATGCCGTGTTCGTCGATCACGGCATTGAACGGATCGATCTGCCATGCGGTAACCGGACCGGTCGGCACCACGTCGGTGTGGCCGGCGAAGCACAGCACCGGGCCGTCGTTGTTGCCGTGGGTGGCCCAGAAGTTATCCACATCTTCGATGCGCATCGGCTCCAGGGTGAAACCGGCATCGCCCAGGCGCTGCATCATCTGCTTCTGGCAGTCGGCATCGACAGGGGTTACGGAGGGACGGCGGATCAGGTCGATGGCCAGTTGAAGGGTCGGCGATAGGTCGGCGTGGGCCGTCATGGAAAACTCCGGGATCATGGGGTATGAGCTTGGGCTTCTAATGTGGGAGCGAGCCTGCTCGCGAAAGCGGTCTACCAGGCACCTTAAAGGTTGAATGTTACAACGCCTTCGCGAGCAGGCTCGCTCCCACAAGGGACAGGGGTGGTCAGTCAGACCGGTTATCACACCAAGCCCCGCAAAATGGCGGTTATCTTAAAGCAAAACGGCGACCATTGGCCGCCGTTTAGTGCTGCGTTGCGGATTTAGACGACCGGTGCCGGCTCAGCCTTGGCCAGAGGTTTGGGCAGCGACGACAGGAACGCCATGATCAGCGCCGCCAGATACGGCAGCGACTGCACCAGCAGCATGGTTACCCAGAAGCGCATGTCATTGCTCGGAATGCCCTGCACGAGGAAGATCCCCAGCGCCGCGCCCCACAGCAACAGCATGATGAACAGCTCCTCGCGAGCCTCGCTGATCGCCACCCAGAAACCGTGGTTGTCAGCGTTTTTCGGCGTGCGGAAGAACGGAATGCTGCTGGTGAAGAAACCGTACAGCACCGCTTTGGCGATGGTGTGCGACAACGCCAACCCGGCCAGTGCCGCGCAGAACGCATCTTTCAGATTCACGCCGACGGCGCGACGGTAGAGGAAGATGATCTTGCCGACCTTGAACACGAACAGCGCCAGTGGCGGGATCGCGAAAATCAGCAACGGCGGATCGACCCGTTGCGGCACGATGATCATCGCCGCCGACCACAGCAACGCGCCAACGGTGAAGAAGATGTTCATGCCATCGGCGACCCACGGCAGCCAGCCGGCGAGGAAGTGATAACGCTGACCGCGAGTCAGTTCGGTGTCCTTGCCGCGCAGCAGGCTGCGGGTGTGGCGCTTGATGATCTGGATCGCGCCATACGCCCAGCGGAAACGCTGTTTCTTGAAGTCGATGAAGGTATCCGGCATCAGGCCCTTGCCGTAGCTGTCGTGGTAATACGCCGCCGACAGGCCCTTCTCGAACACGCGCAGACCGAGCTCGGCGTCTTCACATATGCACCAGTCAGCCCAGCCCAATTCTTCCAGCACGGAACGGCGGGTCATGGTCATGGTGCCGTGCTGAATGATCGCGTCACGGTCGTTGCGAGTGACCATGCCGATATGGAAGAAGCCCTTGTATTCGGCGTAGCACAGCTTCTTGAAGGTGCTTTCGTTCTGGTCGCGATAATCCTGCGGCGACTGCACTACGGCGATTTTTGGGTCGGCGAAGTGCGGCACCATGTGCTTGAGCCAGTTCGGGTGCACGCAGTAATCGGAGTCGATCACCGCAATGACTTCGGCGTCCTTGGCGGTGTGCGGAATCAGATAATTCAGCGCGCCGCCCTTGAAACCGGCCAGCGGCGATACGTGGAAGAACTTGAAGCGCGGGCCGAGGGTTGCGCAGTAATCGCGCACCGGTTCCCAGACGGCCGGGTCCTTGGTGTTGTTGTCGATGATCAGGACTTCGAAGTCCGGATAATCAAGTGCGGCGAGGGCGTCGAGGGTCTGTTTGACCATCTCTGGCGGCTCGTTGTAGCAGGGCACGTGGATCGACACTTTCGGCCGGTAATCAGAATCGCCCAGCACCGGCAGGAATTCCCGCCGGCGCTTGTGAATCCACACCGCTTCGGCCAGTTCATGGGCCTCTGTGAGCAGGACGATGAATACCCCGAGCGCACCGAGCGCCAAGAGAAATCCGACCGTGAGGCTGAACCACGTGCTGTATTGCTGGCTGTAGTCGTAACCGATGTACACCAGCACCGAACCGCAGAGGAACGCGATAAACGTCAGGAACGTGCGACCGCGCTGGCGCAGGGCCGAGCCGTCGATCATCAGCAGGGTCAGCGACAGGAGCGCCAGCACCACCGAGCCGATGGCCAGCACGCGCCATTGCGGAATCGCCACCACCGGGCCTTCGAAATTGAATTTCTGCTGGCGCGCGGCGTTGAACACGCCCCAGTAGGCGCCGACCGAACCTTCATCGCTGGCCTTCCACGGCTGATCGAACGCTTCGATCACGAAGTAGTTGAAGCCCTGGCGATTGAGCTTGTTGACCAGCGTGCGCAGATAAATTGCCTGATCGGCTGGCGAGGCATCGGCGCCACCGCGCATGCGACCATTGCTCGGCCAGCCGACCTCGGAGAGCAGCAGCGGTTTTTTCGGAAAGATTTTTTTCAGGTCGCGGGCGCGGTCGAAGACGAACTGGCCGGCCTTGTCCACCGGAATGAATTCCCAGTAGGGCAAGACGTGGGCGGCGATCAGGTCAACGTGTTTGGCCAGTTGCGGGTATTTCTCCCAGATGTGCCATTGCTCGGAAGTGGTCACCGGTACTTTGACCGCAGCGCGCACCCGATCCAGCAGAACGATCAGCGCTTCCGGGGTGATTTCCTCGCGAAACAGCGCCTCGTTGCCGACCACCACGCGCACGACGCTGCGCGAGGTGTTGGCCAGTTCGATGGCTTTGGTGATTTCCCGTTCGTTGCGTTCCTGGTCCGGGCTGATCCAGATACCGAGGGTGACGCGCAGGCCGAATTCCTCCGCCAGTTTCGGGATGTCTCCCAGCGAGCCGTCGACCGAATAGATACGAATGTTGTCGGTCAGCTTGCTCATGATTTCCAGGTCACGGCGCATTTCGTCGTCAGACGGATACTGATCCTTCTGTGGGAATTGCCCCTGCTGGAATGGCGAATACGAGAAGCCGGAGATTTGCTGCGGCCAGTTCGGCGCCGTGACCGGGCGATTGACCAGCGCCCAGAAACCGGTGAACAAGGCAGCGATGGCCAGCACCACCACCAGGTTGAGTCCAAATTTACGCGATGACATATCTGTTTCGGGTTCCAAAGGCTGTGGAACGAAGGATCGGTCGGATAGACGCCCGAGGGGCGCGCATCCTACACCGGCGGTTAACCAGCCGTACAACTGACGGGAAAATGCCTGACATTGGGCAGCCGCCTCTGACTTAAGTTCTTACACTTGTCGCTTGCAGCTTAAAACTTGTCGCTGCGTAGCCCTATAATGCGCGCCGGTTTTTGGGGTAATGGTCATGAGTACAGAAGATCCGCGGTTTGCAGGCATCGCTCGTTTGTATGGCATCGAAGGCCTGGAACGCTTGCGCGCCGCCCATGTGGCGATCGTCGGCGTCGGTGGCGTCGGCTCCTGGGCGGCGGAAGCCATGGCCCGGTGCGGGGTCGGCGAGATCTCGCTGTTCGACCTCGACGACGTCTGCGTCAGCAATGCCAACCGCCAGCTGCATGCGCTGGACAGCACTGTCGGCAAACCCAAGGTCGAGGTGATGGCCGAGCGTCTGCGCGGGATCAATCCCGATTGCACGGTGCACGCCGTGGCCGATTTCGTTACCCGCGACACCATGGCCGAGTACATCACGCCGAACATCGACTGCGTGATCGACTGCATCGATGCGGTCAATGCCAAAGCGGCGCTGATCGCCTGGTGCAAACGCCGCAAGATCCAGATTATTACCACTGGCGGGGCGGGCGGGCAGATTGACCCGACGCTGATTCAGGTTTGCGACTTGAACCGCACCTTCAACGATCCGCTTGCCTCGAAAGTCCGTTCGACCTTGCGTCGTGACTACGGCTTCTCCCGCACCGTGACCCGCCACTACAGCGTGCCGTGCGTATTTTCCACCGAACAGCTGCGCTACCCGAAACCGGATGGCAGCATTTGTCTGCAGAAAAGTTTTGTCGGCGACGGCGTGAAGCTCGACTGCGCTGGCGGGTTTGGCGCGGTGATGATGGTTACCGCGACATTTGGCATGGTCGCGGCGACCAAGGCTGTGGACAAGATTGTCGCTGGTGTTCGGCGCCCTTCGGACCGAGTAAAAGCTCAGGCTTGATGTTGGGGCTGCTGGCTTCTTCGCGAGCAGGCTCGCTCCCACAGGGAAACGTATTCCAATTGTGGGAGCGAGCCTGCTCGCGAAGGCGATTAGCGCGCCAACTCATTCATCCGCTGAAGCACGGCATTGAGGCCATTGCTGCGCGAAGGCGACAACTGCCGCGACAATCCCAACTGGCTGAACCACTCCGGCAGATCCACCTGCTGCAACTCCGCTGCCGACAACCCGTTGACCCGCAACAGCAGCAACGCCACCAACCCGCGAATCATCCGCGCATCGCTGCTTGCCTTGAACTGCCAGTGTCTGTCGCGCAACTCACCGACCAGCCACACCTGACTCTCACAGCCATGCACCCGGTTGGCCTCGCACTTATCCGCGTCATCCAGCGCCGGCAAACGATCACCAAACTGCATCAGCAACCGCGCCCGCTGTTCCCAGCCAGCCGCGTTCTGAAAGATCTGCAGCGCCTCAGCCGCTTCCACCGGCAGGCTCATCGCAACATCTCCAGCGCCTGATCCAGCGCCTCGAAAAAGCGCTCCAGATCTTCCGAGTCGTTATACAGCGCCAGCGACACGCGAATCGCGCCAGCCAGTTCGAAGCTTTTCATCAGCGGCATGGCGCAGTGATGCCCCGCGCGTACGGCAATGCCTTGTTCGGTGAGCAGATGCGCCAGATCGGCGTTGTGCACGCCTTCGACGACAAAACTGGCCAGCGCCAGTTGCGGCTTGCCCAGCAGGCGAATGCCGTTGCGGGCGGCGAGGCCGCGCAACAGGTAGTCGTGCAGCGCCGCTTCATGGGCAGATACGGCGTCCTGATCCAAACCGGCCAAGTAGTCGAGGGTCGCTCCGAGGCCGATGACACTGGCGATCGGCGGTGTGCCCGCCTCGAACCCCAAAGGCGCCGGGCGGAAGCGCGAATCCTGATAGTTGGCGTCGAGCACCATCTCGCCGCCGAACTGCCAATGCTGCAATTGCTCCAGCGCAGCGTTGCGCCCGAACAGCACGCCGAGGCCATCGGGGCCGTAGAGCTTGTGGCTGGAAAACACATAGAAGTCGCAACCCAGCGCCTGTACATCATGCCGGCCGTGCACCACACCTTGCGCGCCATCGACTACCGTGAGCGCGTTCTGCGCCTTGGCCATGCCCAGCAAAGCGGTCAGTGGCTGCCAGGCGCCGAGCACATTGGACAACTGGCTGACCGCCAACAAACGCGTGCGCGGGCCGATCAGGTGTACGGCAGCGCCGAGGTCGATCAGGCCGCCGGCATCCAGCGGCAGGATCACCAGTTTCAGCTGACGGCGTTGCGCCAGTTGCTGCCACGGCAGCAGGTTGGCGTGATGCTCCAGGGCGCTGATGACAATCTCATCGCCCGGCTGAAACAGAGGCTCCAGACCATAAGCCAGCAGATTCAGCGCACTGGTGGCACCGTGCGTGAAGATGATCTGCCCGCTGTCACCGGCATTCAGCCATTGGCCAACCTTGCGCCGACTGTCTTCGAACGCTTGCGTCGCGTGGGCACCGGGCAGGTGTTGCGCACGATGCACATTGGCCGCGCCGTTGGCGTAGTAATGCGACAGTGCGTCGAGCAGGGCTTGTGGTTTTTGCGTGGTGGCGGCGCTGTCCAGATAGGTCTGGTCTTGCCGTTGCAGCGCGGCGATGGCCGGGAAATCGGCGCGCCAGGGGGAGGGAATCATCATGGGTTCAGCCCTGTGAAATTGGGCGGGGTGTACGCCAAACCTTGTGGGAGCGAACCTGCTCGCGAAAGCGTCCGTGAAGACGCCAGAAGCTTCGCGAGCAAGCTCGCTCCCACAGGCCTACAGCGCTTAGTTGTGAGCGTGCAGCGCTTCGTTCAGTTCGATCGCCGATTTGTGGGTCTTGCATTCCACAGCACCGGTTTCCGAATTGCGACGGAACAGCAGATCAGTCTGACCAGCCAGCTCACGTGCTTTCACGACCTTGACCAGATTGTTGTGCTCGTCCAGCAGCGCAACCTTGGTGCCAGCGGTCACGTACAGGCCCGATTCCACAGTGTTGCGGTCGCCCAACGGAATGCCGATACCGGCGTTGGCGCCGATCAGGCAGCCTTCGCCGACCTTGATCACAATGTTGCCGCCGCCCGACAGGGTGCCCATGGTCGAGCAACCGCCGCCCAGGTCCGAACCCTTGCCGACGAAAACGCCAGCGGAAACGCGGCCTTCGATCATGCCCGGGCCTTCGGTGCCGGCGTTGAAGTTGATGAAGCCTTCGTGCATGACGGTGGTGCCTTCGCCGACATAGGCGCCCAGACGCAGACGTGCAGCATCAGCGATACGCACGCCGGTCGGTACCACGTAGTCGGTCATTTTCGGGAACTTGTCCACCGAGAACACTTCCAGCAGCTCGCCGCGCAGGCGTGCTTCGAGTTGCATTTCTGCCAGTTCGCTCAGGTCGATCGCGCCCTGGCTGGTCCACGCCACGTTCGGCAGCAGCGGGAAGATACCGGCCAGGCTCACGCCGTGCGGCTTGACCAGACGGTGCGAGAGCAGATGCAGCTTGAGGTAGGCCTCAGGCGTGGAGGTCAGTTGCGCGTCTTCGGCCAGCAGCGTGGCGACCAGCGGCTTGTGGCTTTCAGCCAGGCGGGTCAGCAGCTTGCCTTGCACGGCGTCGATGCCTTTCACGGCTTCAGCCAGTTGCGCAGCCTGGGCGGTGGTGAAGGTGATGGCCTGGTTGCCTTCGGTGTAACCGAGGATTGGCGCAACAGCCGCGACCAGTTCGGCCGAAGGATTGAGCAGTGGCTGGGCGTAGAACACTTCCAGCCATGCGCCTTGACGGTTCTGGGTGCCGACACCAAAGGCGATGCTGAACAGGGAATTGGACATGTGAATACCTCTACAAAGAGTGACGGGCTGCTTACTTCAGAGCGGCCGCGTAGATATCTGGCTTGAAGCCAATCAGGGTTCGGTCACCGAGATCGAGCACCGGGCGCTTGATCATCGAGGGTTGTGCGAGCATCAGTTCGATGGCTTTCGCCTGGTCGAGATCGGCTTTGCGTTCGTCGTCGAGTTTGCGAAAGGTCGTGCCGGCGCGGTTCAGCACGGTTTGCCAGCCGTGCTCGTCGCACCATTGGGTCAGGTGCTCACGGTCAATGCCGGCGGTCTTGTAATCGTGAAAGTCATAGCTGACAGCGTGTTCATCGAGCCAGGTGCGCGCCTTTTTCATGGTGTCGCAGGCTTTGATGCCGAAAAGGTGCAACGTTTTACTTGAAACGGCCAAGGAATCGCCCCCTTTACAGGTGCTGGAAAAAAATGGTGACGGATTATGCCATGACCGGACGGTTTCGTCGGCCACGGTTGTCGTAACGCTGTAAAACCTGTGGGAGCGAGCTTGCTCGCGAAGGGGGCCTGTCAGTCAATTTCTGTGCTGAATGACACACCGCATTCGCGAGCAAGCTCGCTCCCACATTTAGTCCGGCGTCTGGCCGTGCGACATAGGTGCAACGGTCAGCCACAGCCTAAGGCGCTAATATGGCAGTTCAATGCTGTCGATCGCCTGAGATTCTGGTTTTATGCAAACTGCTTACACCGTCCTCATCCTGCTGATGCTGGTCAGCGTCTCCCGACTGGTCGGCCGGGTCATCCCGCTGCCGTTGCCGCTGGTGCAAATCGCCGCCGGTGCCTTGCTCGCCTGGCCGACGCTTGGCCTGCACGTCGCCCTCGATCCTGAACTGTTCCTGTTTCTGTTCCTGCCGCCGCTGCTGTTTTCCGATGGTTGGCGCATGCCCAAACGCGCCTTCTGGCAGTTGCGTGGACCGATCCTGACCCTGGCCGTCGGCCTTGTTCTGTTCACCGTGGTCGGTGCCGGCTATTTCATTCATTGGCTGTTGCCCACGATTCCGCTGCCGGTGGCCTTCGCCCTTGCAGCGGTTTTGTCACCGACCGACGCCGTAGCGGTTTCAGCGATTTCGCAGAACCGTCTCCCGACGCCGCTGATGCACATCCTTCAGGGCGAGGCGCTGATGAATGACGCCTCAGGCCTGGTGACCTTCAAGTTCGCCCTCGCTGCAGCGGTCACGGGCGTGTTCTCGTTGACCAATGCCAGTCTGACCTTCGTCGCGGTGGCGCTCGGTGGCCTGGCTGTGGGTGTAGCGTTGAGCTGGCTGGTCGGACGCCTGCGCGCGTGGATGATCGCCCGTGGCTGGAACGATCCGGCCACTCACGTGGTGTTCATGTTGCTGCTGCCGTTCGCCGCTTATGTGCTGGCCGAACGTTTGGGCGCTTCAGGGATTCTCTCGGCGGTGGCAGCGGGGATGATGCAGAGCTGGCTCGATCTGCTGCCACGCCAGACCAGCACGCGACTGCTTAATCGCAGCGTTTGGGCGCTGCTCGAATTTGCGTTCAATGGCTTGATCTTCCTGCTGCTTGGCCTGCAATTGCCAGACATCATCAAGGCGGTGGTCAGCCATGAGCCGACGCTGTGGCCGACGCTGTTCTATCGCTGCCTCGATGTGCTGGCGATCTTCGTCGCGCTGGTGCTGCTGCGGTTCATCTGGGTGCAGAGCATCTGGCGCTTGTCGGTGTTGCTGCGCCGACTGCGCGGCAAGGGCGAGCTGACGCAAGTGCCGACGGCGCGTTCATGCTGGTTGCTGACGGTGGGCGGTGTGCGCGGGGCGGTGACGCTGGCGGGCGTGATGTCGGTGCCGATGCTGATCGGCGCCGAGGCTTTTCCTGAACGCGACTTGCTGATTTTCATTGCTGCCGGGGTGATTCTGCTGTCGTTGGTCTCGGCCTGTATCGCGCTGCCCTTGCTGCTGCGCGGCATCGACAAAAGTCCCGACGACAAGCGTCGTCAGGAAGTGCGCGACGCATGGCGCAAGACAGCCGAAGCGGCGATTCACTCGCTGGAAAGTGAAGAAGTGGTCCCACAGGATGCCGCTCAAGCGGCGCTGGCGGCGGAGCTCAAGGCGCGGATCATGTCCGAATATCGCCATCAACTTGATGTGTTCAATGATTCCGCCGAAGCCCAGGCGCTGGCATTCCAGATGGATCTGCTTGAACGGCGTTTGCGCTTGAAAGCACTGCGCGCGCAGCGTCTTGAACTTTACAGTCTGAGCCGTCAGCACCAGATCGGTGATGACGTGTTGCGAGAAGTGCTCGGGGAACTGGATTTGAGCGAGGCCAATCTGGGCCAGGTCAAATAACCGCTTGAGCGCTTGCAGCAGGGGACTGCCGCAAGCGCTCCGTGATCACTTCTGGCGGGTGATGAAGTCACGAATCCGTTCGGCGGCTTCGACGCATTCCGCCAGCGGCGCAACCAGCGCCATGCGCACACGCCCGGCGCCAGGATTGACGCCATCGACATCGCGAGACAGATACGAGCCCGGCACCACGGTCACGTGTTCCTGCTCGAACAGATCGCGGCAGAACGCCGCATCATCGCCCTGCACATTCGGCCACAGATAGAAGCTGCCGTCCGGGCGCTGTACGTCCATGACCGGGCTGAGGATGTTCAGCACCGCATCGAACTTCTCGCGATACAGCGCACGGTTGGCGCGCACATGCACTTCGTCATTCCACGCGGCAACGCTGGCCAGCTGAGTCTGCACCGGCATTGCGCAGCCGTGGTAAGTGCGATAGAGCAGGAAGCCTTTGAGGATGTCAGCATCACCGGCGACAAAACCCGAACGCAAGCCCGGCAGGTTGGAGCGCTTGGACAGACTGTGGAAGACCACGCAGCGCTTGAAGTCATTGCGGCCCAGTTCGACGCAGGCGCTGAGCAGGCCCGGCGGCGGAGTCTGTTCGTCGAAGTACAGTTCGCTGTAGCACTCGTCGGCGGCAATCACGAAGTCGTACTGATCAGCCAGGGCGATCAGCTTCTTCAGGGTCTCGACCGGAATCAGCGCGCCGGTCGGGTTGCCCGGCGAGCACAGGAACAGAATCTGGCAGCGCTGCCAGATCTCGGGCGCTACTGCGTCGAAGTCCGGGTTGAAGCCGTTTTCATCCAGGCATGGCAGGTAATGCGGCTTGGCCCCGGCGAGGAACGCGGCGCCTTCGTAGATCTGATAGAACGGGTTCGGGCTGACCACCAGCGCATCGTCGCCACGGTTGACCACGGTCTGGGTGAAGGCGAACAGCGCTTCACGGGTGCCGTTGACCGGTAGCACATTGCGCGCCGGATCGATCCAGCCGTTCGGCACGCCAAAACGACGCTCGCACCAGCCGGCGATGGCTTCGCGCAGGGCCGGGATGCCGAGGGTGGTCGGGTACACCGCCATCTGATCCAGACTGTTTGCCAGCGCTTCGGCGACAAAACTCGGCGAACGGTGTTTCGGCTCGCCGATCGACAGGGCGATCGGGCGCTTGTCCGGGTTCGGCGTAACGCTGCCGAGCAGGGCGCGGAGCTTTTCGAACGGGTACGGCTGGAGCTGGTTCAAAGCGTTGTTCATGGGGGCCTCTTTTAAATGCTCAAGAGCTTTCTGTGGCGAGGGGATTTATCCCCGTTGGGCTGCGCAGCGGCCCCAAAAACCATTCACTGCGGTTCAACTTAATGTCCGCATACACAGGTTTTACGACTGCTTCGCAGCCGAACGGGGATAAATCCCCTTGCCACAAGGGATTGTATGTACCGGAGGAAGGCATGGGCTGCATTCACACGGATAAACGGGTGATTCAGATACTGATCCGCGAAAGTTTGATATCCGGTTCCTGATTGACGCTCAGCTGTTCGACGATCGCATCCTGCAGACGGCTGCACAGCAGCGGATCAGACAGCGGCTGGTTGTGCGCGTCGGTGATGAAGAACACGTCTTCCACGCGCTCGCCCAGGGTCGCAATCTTGGCGTTCTGCAGCGACAGATCGAACTCGAGGAAAATCCCTCCGACCCGCGCCAGCAGGCCCGGCCGGTCAGGCGCCGTCAGTTCCAGCACGGTTACCGGACGCTGGGCGTCGTTGTGGATCGTCACTTGCGGGGCAAAGGCAAAATGCTTGAGCTGACGCGGCACCCGGCGCTGGATGATCGTCGGGTAGTCGTCCGGGTTGCGCAGCGCTTCGGTCAGGCCTTCGCGGATCTGCTTGATCCGCGCGGGGTTGTCGCCGATCGATTCGCCTTCGTTGTCGAGCACGATGTAGGTGTCGAGGGTGAACTGGCTGCTCGAGGTGATGACCCGGGCGTCGTGAATGTTCAGGTTGAGCTGGTCCATCGCTGCCACGGTCACGGCGAAGAAGTCGTGCTGGTCCGGTGCATAAATGAAGATCTGCGTGCCGCCTTCAAACTCGCGCTGGGTGGTTTCCTTGATCAGCACCAGCGGCCCGCCATCAACCGGTTGCTGCAGGATCGCGTCGCTGTGCCAGGCTACATCGCCGGCGGTGTGACGCAGGAAATAGTCATCGCCCAGTTGCGCCCACAGTTGCTCGACATCGTCCGGATCGGTGCCGCCGCGCACCAGAATGTCCAGCGCCGCGCTTTGCGTCTGACGGATCTGTTCTTCGCGATCCACCGGGTTTTCCAGACCCCGGCGCAGGGCGCGCTTGGTCTCGGTATAAAGCTGGCGCAGCAGGCTCGCGCGCCATGAATTCCACAGCGTCGGGTTGGTCGCATTGATATCGGCCACGGTCAGCACGTAGAGGTAGTCGAGGCGGGTTTCGTCACCGACCGCCTGGGCGAAATCGTGGATAACCTGCGGGTCGGACAGATCCTTGCGCTGGGCAGTGGTGGACATCACCAGGTGGTTCTGCACCAGCCAGACGATCAGGCGGCTGTCCCACACCGGCAACTGGTGGCGCTGGCAGAACGCCTCGGCATCGACCGCGCCGATCTCCGAGTGATCGCCATGCCGGCCCTTGCCGATATCGTGATACAGACCGGCCATGTAGATCAGCTCAGGCTTGGGCAGCTTCGCCATGAGCTTGGCGGCCAGCGGAAATTTCTCCGAAACCTGGGTGTACTGCAGTTTGCGCAGGTGTTTGATCAGATTCAGCGTGTGCGCATCGACCGTATAGATGTGGAACAGGTCGTGCTGCATCTGCCCGACGATAAAGCCGAACTCCGGCAGATAACGGCCGAGAATGCCGTAACGGTTCATCCGCCGCAGATTGCGATGGATACCGATCTTGCACTTGAACAGTTCGATGAACAGGCTGGTGTTGCGGATATCGTTACGGAAGTTGTCATCGATCAGATGACGATGTTCGCGCAGCAGACGAATGGTGTCGGCGCGCACGCCTTTGATTTCCGGCTGCTGGGCCATCAGCACGAAAATTTCCAGCATGGCGAACGGCGTGCGGCGGAACACGTTGTCATTGCGCGCTTCGATGTAGCCGTCATGCAGCTGGAAGCGTGAATTGATCGGTTGCGGCGGCGCTTCGTCTTCCGGAGCGAGGATGACTTCCTCGAAGTGCTGGATGATCAGATCGCTCAACTGGGCAATGCTCATCACCGTGCGGAAGTACTGCTGCATGAAGTTTTCGACCGCCTGTTTGGCGTCGTCTCCTTCAAAGCCGAGCAGGCCGGCAATGGTGCGTTGATGATCGAACAGCAAGCGGTCTTCGGAGCGACCGGCGAGCATGTGCAGCGCGTAGCGCACTTTCCACAGAAACTCCTGGGACGAGGCGAGCAGGGCGTTTTCGCTTTCGACCAGAAAGCCTTCGCCAGCGAGGGCGCGCAGGTTCAGGGTGCCGTACTGACGGCGGGCGACCCAGAGGATCGTCTGAATATCGCGCAGGCCACCGGGCGAGCCTTTGACGTTCGGTTCGAGGTTGTATTCGGTGTCATTGTATTTGTGGTGGCGAGCCTTCTGCTCCGCACGCTTGGCCAGGAAGAACTCCTTGGCCGGCCACATGTGCGCGGTGCTGGTGACGTCGAGCATGCGCTGGCGCAGACGCTCGGGGCCGCAGATGGTGCGGCTTTCCATCAGGTTGGTGACCACAGTCAGGTCGGCGCGGGCCTCTTCTGCGCATTCGTCGACCGAGCGCACGCTCTGGCCGACTTCCAGACCGATGTCCCACAACAGCGTCAGAAAACGCTCGATGGAATCGCGGAAAACTTCGTGGTCGGCACTGTCGAGCAGGATCAGCAGATCAATGTCGGAATAGGGATGCAGCTCGCCGCGACCGTAGCCGCCCACTGCCACAAGGGCGATGTCGGCGTCTTCGCTCCAGTTGAACTGCTCCCAGGCCTTTTGCAGGATATTGTCGACAAACCAGGCGCGGTCCTCGATCAGGCGGCGGATGTCGCGGCCATTGCGAAAACGCGTGTCGAGAACCTCGCGGGCCTGGCGGATCGCCTTCTTGAACGCCGCGATGGGACTCGCTTTGAGGGCCAGTTCAGCCTGGAACTGGCCGCGGTCGAAGAGTTCGGGATCCACCTGCGGCATCGATTGGCTTTCCTTCTATAGGCTGGGAGCGTTCTGGGTGTCAGGCCGAGATGCGCGGGATGGTGTCATCGCTGCGCAAAGTGAAAATCTCGTAGCCGGTCTCGGTGACCAGCAGGGTGTGTTCCCACTGTGCCGAGAGCTTGCGGTCCTTGGTGATCGCGGTCCAGCCGTCGCCCAGAACCTTGGTGTCGGCCTTGCCCTGGTTGATCATCGGCTCGATGGTGAAGGTCATGCCAGCCTTCAGTTCCATACCGGTGCCGGCACGACCGTAGTGCAGGATCTGCGGTTCTTCGTGAAAGACCTTGCCGATGCCGTGACCGCAGAACTCGCGCACCACCGAGAAACCGTTCTTTTCCGCGTGCTTCTGGATTACTTCGCCGATGTCGCCGAGGCGGCAGCCGGGTTTGACGATCTCGATCGCCTTGTACATGCATTCCTGGGTGACCTGCGACAGGCGCTCGGCCCAGACCGGCACTTCGCCGACGTGGAACATGCGGCTGGTGTCACCGTGGTAACCGTCCTTGATCACCGTGACATCGATGTTCAGGGTGTCGCCGTTTTTCAGCGGTTTGTCGTTCGGGATGCCGTGGCAGACCACATGGTTGATCGAAGTGCAGATCGACTTCGGGTAGCCCTTGTAGTTGAGCGGGGCAGGGATGGCCTGCTGCACATTGACAATGTAGTCATGGCAGATCTGGTTGAGCTGATCGGTGGTCACGCCCGGTTTGACATGTTCGGCAATCATTTCCAGCACATCGGCGGCCAGTTTGCCGGCGACACGCATGCCAGCGATGTCCTCGGGGGTTTTGAGGTTGACGGTCATACAGGCTCTCTCTGCGCTCGGCGGCGCTTACGGATACGAATTGGGTGGCAAGCGTACATTTTGCGACCCTGAAAAACGCGATTCTACCAGACGGGAGGCGCAAATCCGCGCCTGCATGTCCAGCTTCTATCTATACAATGGTGCCCATCGAGCCGATTCCAAGGGGGCTGCGCCCGAGTCCCTGGTGCGAATACAGATTCCGGGTTCCGTTTCTGCGCACCCTGTGGTATAAAATGCGCCGCTTTCCGGGGATGCCCCGAAAAGCTTAAATCCACACACGTGTCGACACGATGACCTGGGTGCCTTGGGCTTTATGCCTCTGGTTGGTCATTGGGATACGTGGAGGCCAAACCCGACTTATCAAGGAACTATCATGTCCCAAGTCAACATGCGCGATATGCTGAAGGCCGGTGTGCACTTCGGTCACCAAACCCGTTACTGGAATCCGAAAATGGGCA
>Ga0308168_1000558_pt1 | contig 43916 bp, 36 predicted proteins | sample PhyCR2_FD_202133 | JGI IMG/M metagenome (GOLD analysis project Ga0308168, IMG submission 202133) | Phyllosphere microbial communities from UC Gill Tract Community Farm, Albany, California, United States - DLSLRC.R2 | ecosystem: Host-associated > Plants > Phyllosphere > Unclassified | place: USA...
GAAGACTCCGCTTTATCCTGAGCAGATTAGAGTACAATTCCGGCTGTCTTAACAGCAGCCAGTTAGCCGCGCCCCCTGGTTTCAGATTTTTCCCGAAATATTCAATCGCATGATGCACATATTCCGGCACGGACTTTCCACTGGACAGCGACAGATGGATCATCAGTTTAAATGAGTGAATAAGATATAAGCGTCGTAACTCACTGCGGTCGTCGAGGTCGGCGGTCAGCCTGATCATTTTTTCATAAGACTGAACAAAGGCATCGTAACGCTGACGGAAATACCCTTCTGTTTTAACGCCATTAGTTAACGACCCGCGACGTAATCGCTGCCGGTAATAAACGTTCTCGCTGACAAAGGCGACACGGGTTCGCAGGAAAGCATCGAGCGTGTAACAATGATCTTCATGAACCCGATCAATATATTTCAAATTAAATCTGTCTATGATTTCTTTTTTCAGAACATAATTCCAGCTGGCTGAGGTGTAGGCGCCCTTGCGCAGCAGATGGCGAAAAACGGTTTGCGAAGAGGACAACCCGGACAGCGTATGCTGCACCTTCGGCCAGCTGTCTGCCGGGTTACCGTCGGAGAAAATCTCCGAGTTAAAACAGAACAACTCCAGCGCAGGATACTGTACCACCCGTGCAGAGAATTCAGCGTAAAACCCTTCACAAACAACATCATCCGGGTCACAACAGAACACATACTCACCACTGGCAAGCTGAATGCCGTGGTCACGCGCCCGTCCCGCCCCGCCATTTTCCACGCTGACGACCCTGACCCGTGCATCATTACCGAAGCGAGCCTCGATCCGGGCCAGTGTATTATCGGTTGAACCGTCATTAACGATAATTAATTCATTCGGTGCCGGTATTTGCGACAGCAGTGAATCAACACATTCAACAATATAATTCTCTACGTTATACGCAGGGATGACCACTGACAGCAATTTTTGCGTCATCACATTACTCTCACCTGTTCGGATTTGTTTTTAATTAACACCAGAACAATAAAAAAGACAACGCTGCATACGCCCCATGTATGTGTTTAGGATAAAACTTAGTTCTTAAAATAAATTCCATAAGAAAAATTAAAATGAGACATAAATTGAAATATGAAAATCTGCAGGTAAATTAAAATTAAACAAAACTTAAACGCTTCATTATTAATTTTCGAATATTCTTCCTGTCTTAATTTAATCTTAATGTTTCTTTTTCTCTCATCTTCGTTTAATTTTCGCCGCGCACCGAGATTAACAAAGCGTCAACGAACGGCACGTTCGGGAAAAATCCCAGTCAAAGAGATGTCAGCCTGTAACCTGCCCTCAGGGCCTGACGAAAAGAACGGTCACGGTATTTAGCGTTCTGAAGGAGAATAACGATTAAAATCGTGGTGTTAATGAAATCACTTTCGGGTAGCACGAGGGACGGGCTGAATAGTACAGAAATAGCTGGTTACGTTTTCTGGTGACGAGACCGCGCCGCGGTAACCGGAAGCATGGCCCATCGGGATGAAAAAACAGAACAGGCTGATTGAAATTGTTGTGGTAACCGGTGACGGATCTTCTTCTCTCCCTGCCAGCAGATCCTTGACTGCCTCTCTCCCACGCTCTCCCTGCGAAGGGCTACCCGGTCATTTTTTCATCTTTCCGCTGTGGATGTCGCCACACCAGGCCCTTTTGATTACCCGCTGTAACATTCTGTGGCACTTTCGGGTCTGAGTGATAAATCCGCCTGATAGATTAAGCATTTCTTATCAAAAAGCCTCAACCCTGAGCACGCCCTCAAAGCCTGAACCTCTACAGATCAGGGTCTGCAGACGCTTTCGCCCGGCGCACACTAAACGGAAAATAACAGGAGAGGTAATGATTGGTGATAAAAGAGAGCAGCCGGGATCACCGACGGCGTCCGTCAGGCACACCCGGGCATGCGTGGACGATCGGTGGTCACACCGCTGAAGCCGGCGAGGGAGAAAAACTGGCCGGGGGAGCCCGGCCAGTGCATTCAGAAAAAGCCCAGAGGTTCTATGCTGTAGCTGATCAGCAGGTTTTTGGTCTGCTGATAGTGATCGAGCATCATTTTATGCGTTTCGCGGCCAATCCCTGATTTTTTATAGCCACCAAAGGCGGCATGCGCCGGATAAAGGTGATAACAGTTAGTCCACACCCGCCCCGCCTTTATGGCGCGGCCGACCCGATAAGCGCGGTTAATATCGCGCGTCCACACTCCGGCCCCCAGGCCGTAGATGGTGTCGTTGGCCATGGCGATGGCTTCCGCTTCATCTTTAAAGGTGGTAATCCCCACCACCGGCCCGAAGATCTCTTCCTGAAACACGCGCATGCTGTTGTTACCCTTCAGCAGGGTCGGCTGAATATAATATCCGGTGGCCAGCTCTCCTTGCAGTTTTTCCACGCCGCCGCCGGTGAGGATTTCCGCCCCCTCCTTCTGCGCAATGTCCAGATAAGAGAGGATTTTGTCAAACTGCTGCTGCGAGGCCTGCGCGCCCACCATGGTATCGGTATCCATCGGGTCACCGCGCCTGATGGTTTTGACCCGCTTCATCACCGCAGCCATAAAGGGTTCATAAATCGACTCCTGCACCAGCGCGCGTGACGGACAGGTACAGACTTCCCCCTGGTTAAGGAAGCCCAGCACCACGCCTTCTGCCGCTTTCTCAATAAATGACGGCTCCGCCTGCATAATATCTTCAAAGAAAATGTTCGGTGACTTCCCGCCCAGCTCCACGGTTGAAGGGATCAGATTTTTTGCCGCCAGCTCAAGGATATGCCCGCCGGTCGCGGTGGAACCGGTAAAGGCCACTTTGGCAATGCGCGGGTGGGAGGCCAGCGCCTCCCCGGCTTCACGCCCGAAGCCATGGATGACATTCAGCACGCCTTCAGGCAGCAGGTCGCCGATCAGCCCGACGAACAGCGTGATCGACAGCGGGGTCTGCTCGGCCGGTTTCAGCACCACGCAGTTGCCTGCGGCCAGCGCCGGAGCCAGCTTCCACGCGGCCATCAGCAGCGGGAAGTTCCAGGGAATAATCTGTGCCACCACCCCCAGCGGTTCATGGAAATGATAGGCCGCAGTGAACTCATCAATTTCCGCCGCCGTGCCCTCCTGGGCACGCAGACAGCCGGCAAAATAGCGGAAGTGATCCACGGCCAGCGGCAGATCGGCCGCCAGCGTTTCACGCACCGGCTTGCCGTTATCCCAGGTCTCATTGACCGCCAGCATCTCCAGGTGCTGCTCCAGACGGTCAGCAATGTTCAGCAGCGTAAGAGAGCGGGACTGCACCGACGTTTTGCCCCACGCATCAGCGGCGGCGTGCGCGGCATCCAGCGCCTTTTCCACGTCGTCTTTGTCGGAGCGAGGAAAGTCGCCAATCACCGATCCATTGATCGGAGAGGTATTGGTAAACCAGGTACCGTTGACCGGCGGGGTAAATTCCCCGTTGATGTAGTTACCATACTGCGATTGCAGGGTAATCAGAGACTCGTTACTGCCCGGATATGCATAGCGCATCGTCGCTCTCCTGTTAAAGACATCGCCGTGGCGAACTTAACGTTAACAATAAAACAACCCATTATTAACATTATCAATAACTGTGAGCATGTCAGATTGCCGGGCCGTAAACTGTGACGGTATCGAAAGGAAATAAGGATTTTAGCCTTGCGCTGTGAGGCAGCGCACAGGGCCGCAGCGAGAAGCGTGCGGCCGGGCCGCCAGTGTTACGCCCGTATAGCGACGGGCTGCACCTGCTGCCAGAAAGCGCGCAGTAACTGGCGTGGCCACTGCGGGGTCGGCTGCGCCGTCATCAGGCGGGCAACCTCTCCCTCGCTCAGGCTGTTCTGCAGGCAGGCGGTCATAATCGCAGGGGTGAATTCAGGATGAAACTGCACCGACAGCGCCTGTGCACTGTAGCGGATAATCTGACAACCCTCCTGCGCCGAGTGGGCCAGCACCTGCGCGCCCGGCGGTGGCGTCAGTACCGACTGGCGGTGTGAAAGCCAGGCGGTGAACCGATCGGGAAGTGCCGACAGCAGCGGGTCCTGCCGCATTGCCTCACCGCCCGTCACGGCGATCAGACCCCGCTCCCATCCCGCCGGGTTATCTCCGATGTTGCCCCCCAGGGCATAAGACATCAGCTGGTGTCCGTAGCAGACGCCCAGTAACGGCAAACCATCGGCCACTGCCCCGCGCACCCAGGCGGCGGTGCGTTCGCTCCAGTCGGCACGGTCGGTCACCATTGCCCAGGAGCCGCTGAGGAGGGCGGCAGAGAGCGCACGCACATCGGGCAGCGCCTCCCCCCGATCCGGGCGGACGACAATATAGTCACTCCCTGACAGATCCAGGGCGTCCACAAACCACTGCGTCTGTTCGCCGACGCGCGCACTGACTGCCGCGGGCGGTGATTCAAGCTGGATAATCGCTAAAGGAAGTCTCACTGTCATCGTTCTTCATCCTCAGATCGCTGCGGGGCCGTTACCCCGGCAATTATCATGGCAGCTCGCCGGCGCGCTGTCTCATAACATTTTCTTGTATTGTATTGATAACGCACCGGGTTCCCGTCCCCCTCTGCGCTACCGGTTGCGAAAAAAAACTGCGCAGATCAGCGCCTCAAGCGGCGGTTTTCATGCCATGATTATCAGGACTACTTCGTTTGCTAAGGACTTTGCGGTGGCTTTGCGTCATTTTTTACTGATTTTGCTGGTGGTGTCTATCTGGGCGTTTAATAACATCGCCATTAAATGGGGGTTGCTCGACCTGCCCCCCCTGCTGATGATCACCCTGCGCTTTGTCGTTGTGGCTCTGATCCTGGTGCCCTTTACCCGCGTCACCCGTCAGCAACTCTGGTATCTGATACCGCTTGGCTTTACTTTCGGTTTTATGCACTTTTCTCTGCTGTTTGTCAGCCTGAAGTATACCGATGCCGGAACCGCGGCGGTGATCGTTCAACTGGGAACCCCGATCGCCATGCTGCTGGCCATGGTGATCCTGAAAGAGAAACTCCGCCTGATCCAGCTGGTGGGCATCGCCCTGTCCCTGAGCGGCGTGGTGGTGCTGGCTGGCAGCCCGACCATCCCCAATTTCTGGATATTCCTGATGCTGATCCTCAGCGCCTTTGGCTGGGCGATCAGTAATCTGATTGTAAAAAAATCCCCGCCCATCAGCCCGTTAACCCTTACCGGCTGGCTGTCCTTTTTTGCCATTCCGCTGGTGGCACTGGCTTCGTGGATGACGGAGTCTGATCAGCTTCATCTGCTGCTACACTCATCATGGCGGGGCTGGTTTGGCATTCTGTTCAGCGCTATTGGTTCATCCATCGTGGCGTACTCCCTGTGGTACAGCCTGCTGAAACATTACAACGTCAATCTGATTATGCCTTACTCGCTGCTTACCCCGGTGCTGGCCGTCATTATGGGCGTTGTGGTACTGGGGGACAGTATGAACAGCTACAAGGCTATCGGGGCGTTGCTGGTGATTGTCGGGACGGCCATCGCGGTAATTAACCTGCGTAATCTGAAGATGCACGCCCGCCTGTCGCGCTTTCGCTATGACCGCCAGCGGAAAAATCGCCCCCGTTCCTGAGCAACGATCAAGGAGAGCCGAATGGATCATCGCCTGAGCACTGCCCTGTGGCAACAGCTGTGGCACGGGCTGCGCAACAGCAGCACGCCCCTGCCTGAACTTCGCATCACCGGCGAGCAGGCACTGGTCTCTGCTTATCCGGTCAGTGAACTGGCAGCGACCAGCTTCGCTCTTGCCGCGCAGGCCACCGCCAACCTGACTGGGGCGGCGGCTACCGTGACAGTTGACGGCACGCTGGCCTCGCGCTGGTTTCAACAGGTGCTGCGTCCGGTTAACCGCCCGACGCCTCCCCTGTGGGATGCCTTTGCCGGGGACTACGCCACGGCGGACGGCTGGTTGCGCCTGCACACTAACGCCCCGCATCACCGTGCAGCCATGGAGCAGGTGCTGGGCCGACACGCCAGCCGTCAGCAGCTGGCCGCCGCCGTGGCGGCATGGCGTAAAAGCGATCTGGAACAGGCTGTCGTGGACGCAGGCGGCTGCGCTGCCGCGCTGCGCAGTCACAGCGAATGGCAGCAGCATCCGCAGGGACAGAGCGTCAGCCGGGAGTCACTGATCGAACAGACACTGCAGGCCTGCGGCCCGATGCCGGCATGGCGTCTGCCTGCGGCGCGACCGCTGCTCGGCGTGCGCGTGCTTGACCTGACGCGCATTATTGCCGGGCCGGTGGCCACGCGATTTCTGGCCGGACTGGGAGCAGAAGTACTGCGCATCGATCCACCCGGCTGGCAGGAGCCTTCGCTGGAAGAAGAGATCACCCCCGGAAAACGCTGCGCGCGCCTCGATCTGAAGACCGCTGGTGGCCGCCAGCAGTTTGAGCAGTTACTCAGCCAGAGCGATGTACTGGTGCACGGCTACCGCGCCGATGCACTGAACCAGTTGGGTTATGACAGCGAGTCACTGCAGCAGCACAAGCCCGGGCTGGTGGAGGTCAGCCTGAATGCCTGGGGCTGGACCGGCCCCTGGCGCAACCGGCGCGGGTTTGACAGCCTGGTGCAGATGGCCTGCGGCATCGCCGAGCGCGGCCGCCTGTGGCAGGGCAGTGACGCCCCAGTGCCGCTGCCGGTACAGGCGCTGGATCACGCAACAGGTTATATGATGGCCGCCGCCGTGCTGGAGGGATTACGCCAGCGTCTGCTGCACGGCACCGGCTTTACCGCCCGCCTGTCGCTGGCGCGCACCGCCTGTCTGCTGACCGATGCACCTTATCCACAGGACGCACAGCCCGCGGGTCTGGGACCGCGTCGGCCGCAGGATGACGATCCGGAGGCGCTGATCTCTCCATGGGGCATCAGTTACCGGCTGCGGTCGCCGTTCTGGCTGCCCGGTACTCCGCTGGCCTGGTCCCGCGCCCCTTCCCCGTTCGGCTCCGCCCCACCGGTCTGGCGCTGACGCCTGACCGGCTGACGGATAAAAAAAGGCCGCCCCGGTGAGGAGCGGCCCGTTTAATGCGCAGGACAGCCGTTATTCCGGCGTGCCCTGTGCTTCATCTTCCAGCTCGTCACGCATTGCCTGGATGGCCTCACGGCTGATGGCGGCCAGCGTACGGTAAAACGCCGTTTCCGCATGCGCCTCAACCTTGCCGAGGAAGGCACCGACCCACGGCATCAGGAAATCATCAAACAGCTGGATCTGCGCCTGGCTCTCATCCTCTTCTGACTGATCTTCCAGCCAGGATGCGGCCAGTAACAGCGCGCCGATATGATCAGCAGGCGCATCGGTCAACGGCATCCCACGCGGGCCGAGAAAAGCACGGACATCGGCTTCCTGCGGGCCATTCTCCCACTGCGATGCATACGGCGACACCTTACATTCCGGCCCGACAAACAGCGCATTGTAATCCGCAGCAAGCAGAGCGGGATCGCTGTTCTGCTGCAGGCGGGTTAACAGCTCATCCTGCTCCAGCGGCCAGTTCTGCTGTAACTTGCCTTCGCGCAGAAGGGTAAACAGCGGCACCAGCAGCGGGTCCTGAGGCTGGCGATTATACAGCGAGCCCAGAATGCGGCAGATGATGGAAAACTCATTCATGTCTTTCAGTTCCGTTAGGGGTTATGTGTGACAGTGTCACATATCAGCGAATTCGGTAATTTCTCTGCCGGTGCGCAGCGTTAAAAAGTCCAGCAGGCGGCGCGGCGTGACATTTAACACGCGATCTTCAGGAAAATCCACCTCGCGCATAATGCGCAGGCAGTGATCGAAGTTGCCGAGGGTAAAGGCCGTGTGCGAATCCGAGCCCAGGGCCAGACGGCCACCGGCATCGCGCACCGCAGCGGCCACCGCGCGGCAGTTCGGTTCGCTCCCGAGGCGGGAGGTGGTAAAGGAGGAGTTATTCAGCTCCAGCGCCACGTCGTACTTCGCGGCGGCTTCGGCCACCGCCTGAATGTCGATCGGGTATTTCGGGTTGCCCGGGTGGCTGATGATATGCACCAGCCCGTTCGCCATCGTGGCGATCATCGCTTCGGTATTGGTCGCCTTATCCTGCGGGGCCAATACCGGTTCGTGGAAGCCGGCGACGATAATATCAATCGAGTCCAGCATCGGGCCGCTGCAGTCTATCTCGCCCTGAACATTTTTTATATTCGCCTCAATGCCGCGCAGGATGCCAACGCCGTCCACCAGGCGCGGCCAGACTTTCATATTAACGAAGTGCCAGTAGTGCGGGGCATCGGCCATATCCGGACCATGGTCGGTTATCGCCAGCAGCTTTACGCCACAGGTCTGCGCCTGTAAAACGTAGTCACGTAGCGTACTGTAGGCATGGGTACTGGCGACGGTATGCATATGCAGGTCAACGGGGTACATGAGTTCTCTCCTTTTCGTTAATAGCCACGGCTGATATCCACGCGTCCTGGCGGCATTTCGCCACGCTCACATCGCAGTACCGCCTGAGCAATATAGTCCATAGCTTCGTCGGGTAAGGTTACAGCCGCATTATGCGGCGTGATAGCGATATCCGGATGCGACCAGAACGCATGTTCCGCCGGGAGCGGCTCATGGTTAAACACGTCCAGCGCGGCGGCGCTGACTTCTCCGGCCTCCATCGCTGCCAGCAGATCGGCTTCCACCAGATGCGCCCCACGCGCCAGGTTCAGCAGGAAAGCGCCGGGTTTAAGCTGGCTGAGGAGCGCCCGGTTCAGAATGCCTTCCGTCTGCGGCGTATTCGGCAGCAGGTTAATCAGCACGCGGGTGGAAGAAAGAAACGCGCCCAGCCCCGCCTCCCCGTGAAAGCTGGTCACGCCATCGATCTGCTTAGGTGAGCGACTCCAGCAACTGACCGGAAAGTCCCACGCCAGCAGGCTTTGTGCCACGCTGCGGCCCAGCACCCCGGCCCCCAGAATGCCGATGGAGAAATCACTGCGGGCGCGGTTGGGCAGGTGATGCCAGAGCGTTTCGATTTTTTGTTTCTGATATTCAGGGAAGCGGCGGAACCAGCCGAGCACGTGATACACGGCGTACTCCTGCATCTGACGGCCCATGCCGGTGTCCTCAAGGCGAAAAAGGGGCACACCGGGCGACAGCATTCCGGGATTGTCCCGCAACTGGCTGAGGATATCGTCCACCCCGGCACCCAGTGCAAACACGGCTTTCAGCTCGCGCCCCGCCAGCATCTCCACCGGCGGCTGGCGTACCAGTGCAAAATCCGCCGGGCCGTTGTCACCGGGCTGCCACTGGCGAATGCGGGCCTGGGGTAAACGCTGCTGCAAGCCGTTGATCCAGGTTTCTGCCTTAAAGAACGGATGATAAAAAATGATATCCACGTTTTTTCTCCTGTTTTTCTGTTTATGGTAGAAAATCGCGCGGCTGGCAAGTGAAATCTGGGGCAGCGGTCTGCCCCGGTCTGGTTAGCGATGTTCAACCTGTTGGATCAGTCGGCGTAAGAACGGGATCAGACACACCAGCAGCAGCCCTGTCCCGGCACTGCCCCAGCCCAGCAGACTGAAGATATGGCTGTAGCCCGGATTGGTCAGCAGTGGCGTGCTGCCGCTGTTTTCTGGCATCAGTGCAGAGACGTGACCCGACAGTACCGATGCGACGCCGGTGACCATCATCCAGCAGCCCATCATCACCCCCTGGTAGCGTGCCGGAGCCAGTCTGCCGATCATCGCGTAACCGATGGGGGAAATCAGCAGCTCACCGATGCTCTGCAGGATGTAACTGATGACGATCCATTTGAACGCCACAATGCCATCGCCCCCCGCCAGCGCAATACCCAGCGGCAGAACCAGCATACCAAGACCAATGAAGAATAAAGAAGCAGAGAACTGTAGCGGAATATCAATGCGCCATGCGCGCTCACGCAGGTTACGGAACAGCAGCGCCAGCAGCGGCCCACCGATAACAATCACCAGCGTATTGATATTCTGCACCCACTGCGGAGCCACGCGGATTCCCCAGACGTTGAGGTTGATGTTGTGTTCGGTGAACAGCATCAGTCCCATCGGCGCCAGCTGATACAGGGTCCAGAACACCAGTGAACCGAGCGCCAGAATCAGATAAGCCCCCATCCGGCGCTGCTCGTCGCGGGGACGGTGGCGCAGCGTAGTCAGGCACAACAGCAGGAAAATCGCCGCCCCCAGCACGAGAACAAAGGTCCCGGTAAAACCCGCATGGTTAAGCATCAGTCGAATCGTCGGCACCAGCAGGAGCAGCACCGCCAGCCCGCCAAACATTCGCCGGCGGAACTGACGCGGGCTGGCCTGTAGCAAGGGGGTATTGATATCGGCAAGGATCTTCCAGCACAGCAGCGAGATCACAATGGCAACAGCATTACCGACGGTGGCGAACAGGAACAACGCCTCATAGTGCTCACTCAGCTGGAAATAGCCCGCACCGGTGAAACCAAGAAAGAAGCCGAGGTTCATCCCGGCGTAGTTCCACAGGAAGGCGCTCTCACGGCGGTTATCCTCCGGTCTGAAGCGCTGGGTCAGCATCATATTGATGCAGGTGACATTCAGACCGCTGCCGGTGAGGAACATCGCCAGCCCCCAGTACAGCCCTTCCGCACTCTGTCCTGAAAGCGTCCAGCATCCTGCCACCTGCAGGGCCATGCCCAGCACAAACAGATTGCGGTTGCTGAGGAAACGCCCGCCCAGATAGCCACCAAACAGATGCAAGCCGTAATTAAAGGCGCCAAATACGCCCATCATGGTATTGGCCTGCCCTTCACTGAACCCTAAACGCTTGGTAGCGTACAGCACCAGGCTGGAGTACAGCACAGCAAAGCCCATGGTGGCGAAGATTTGAATAAAGAACAGCGCGCCGGTACCGCCCGGCACGCGCTGTTGGGGTATAGGGTTGGACTGCTCCACAACTAACCTCAGTATTTCCTGCCAAATGAAGCGGATCATTATGCACCTTTTCACCGGCAGCGGCGGCACAGATAGGGGGGAAAGTGACGAGAGAACGGTGCTACTGCCGTTTAAAGCAGCAAAGTGGTGTAAAACTGACTAAACGCACGCATTTTTCTGGAATGACGGTTGACCGCAGCGGGCGTTTTCCCCTACATTAGCGCCGGTCAGCAGCCCCGGCTGCGGCAACAATATGGTGAGGTGTCCGAGTGGCTGAAGGAGCACGCCTGGAAAGTGTGTATACGGCAACGTATCGAGGGTTCGAACCCCTCTCTCACCACCATATTTCAAGAGAATGCCTGAGCGAAAGTTCAGGCATTTTTTTTGCCTGTTGCCCAGTAAGAGAGGGCGTGAAGAACCCTCGCAAGGGGTCGACAAAACGGCAGGACCGCCGTTTTGCACAGCCGCAGGCTGCCCGCAGGGCGAGCGCCAGGGATGGCGCGCGTGAGCCCCCTCTCTCACCACCCTATTTCAAGAGAATGCCTGAGCGAAAGTTCAGGCATTTTTTTTGCCTGTTGCACCGTCAGAGAGGGCGTGAAGAACCCTCGCAAGGGGTCGACAAAACGGCAGGACAGCAGGACCGCAGGACCGCAGGACCGCAGGAACCGGGCGGTAACCCGCCCGGAAAGCGTTTTATTTAAGAGCCAGTGCCGCTTTAATGGTATAGAACAGATCGGTCTGATCGGTCAGTCCCACCACGTTGGCCGCATGCGGGCCGTAAGCCGCAATGCGCAGCTGCGTCCCGGTGTGTCCCTGGGAATCTTCTTCAGAATTGCCGTAGCTGATGGTCATCGGGCTGCCATCTTTGGTGATCAGCGTCTGCGTCAGACCGGGTGCTTTGCTGTCATTGGCAATAATCTGGCTGGAGTGCGCATGGTCAGCCGTCACAATCACCAGCGTATTGCCATCTTTGCGTGCAAACGCCAGTGCTTTCTGCACCGCTTCATCCAGATCGACGGTTTCACCAATCTGACCACACGGGTTGGCAGCATGGTCCTGCTTATCGATAGAGGCCCCTTCCACCTGCAGGAAGAAGCCTTTCTTCTGACGGTCCAACAGGGAAATCGCTTTCTCCGTCATCTGCGCCAGTGTCGGGGTTGAGGCCGGACGTTCTGCGTTCACTTCACAGGTAATGGGTTTACCGTCGAGGTTGCCGTGATAAGTGGCTTTCGGCCCTTTCCAGCGTACCGGCATATTGCCGTCGGCAAACAGGCCCAGTACCGGCTTAGCGTCACTGGCTTCTGTCAGCGCGTTCATGCCGTCCAGATCGTTCACCCACTGATAGCCACGCAGTTTTGCCTGCTCTTCCAGCGTTTTACCCTGCCACTCCCCTGCTTTTGCCGTCTCTGCAAAGGTTTTGCCACCGCCCCCCAGCGTCACATCGGCGCGGGCGTTCAGCAGTTGCTCGGCAATGGAGCCCTTTCCGCCTTTTTCCAGCGCGTTGCTGGCACAGAGTTCACTGGTTTTTACCGGGCCGTAGCACTTACGTGAGGTGACATGGGCAATCTGCGCAGCCGGTGTGGCATCTTCGAGCTCGGCGGTAGACACGTTGCCCGTGGCTTTACCGGCGGCTTTCGCCAGCTCCAGCAGCGTTGGATAATCCTTTCCGTTAACGTCCACGCCAATTGCACCGTTGTAAGACTTCACGCCCGTTGCCCATGCGGTCGCAGAGGCGGCTGAATCGGTGACGTAGTCGGGTTTATGTGTTTTCTTGTCCAGTGAATAGTGGGTGTACTGCCCGGTCAATGGCAAGGCATCAATCCCTTTAAAGAAACCGCCCGCGCCTTCAGCATAGTTACGTGCTGCGGTAATTTCAGAGTCGCCCATGCCATCACCAATCAGCAAAATGACGTTTTTCGCGGTGGTATTGCTCAGGGATGCCTTCAGTGCTTCGGTCTGATCTTCGGTAAGGCGTCTTGCCCCGCCAGGCTGGGTAATATCGCCCTGGGCGGCACGCTGGTAGGTGGCCATATCCGCCACGGCCGAAGCGCAGATCAGTGAAGTCAGCAGGGATAGAGCGAAGGCTTTATGTTTCATCAGTGGCGATCTCCATGAATAAATTTTACTTAATATTTCAGGGGGTCAGTTTGCGATACAACTATTTCATTTACGTGTCAGGGCGGTGACAATAAGATTTCACTCCTGCGCGCAATGACGATGTGTTTTTCCCGCTGCTCATGAGTTAAGCGAATAGAAGCACAGGGGAAAATACTGCTTGACCCAATAACCGCGACTGCCTATAGTAGCGCCCCGTTGCCCCCTGCGGGTAACGGCAGTAAAAATATGGTGAGGTGTCCGAGTGGCTGAAGGAGCACGCCTGGAAAGTGTGTATACGGCAACGTATCGAGGGTTCGAACCCCTCTCTCACCACCATATTTCAAGAGAATGCCTGAGCGAAAGTTCAGGCATTTTTTTTTGCCTGTTGCACCGTCAGAGAGGGCGTGAAGAACCCTCGCCAGGGGTCGACAAAACGGCAGGGCCGCCGTTTTGCACAGCCGCAGGCCTGCGATGTCGTGCCGTACAAAATGTGATCGGCCGCACAAACGGGTTACTGGATTGTCCTCACCTTCACTATTCTTAGCAGCTTGCGCCACTTTCTCAATCCTAACCAGGTTATCCCATGAATGAAGTCACTCAACTGCTGAAAAGCCATCGCAGCGATCGCAGCTACCTTGATAAACCTATTGACGATGCCGTGCTGGATGACATCATCGAAACGGCCTGGCGTGCGCCAACCTCCGTTAACTCTCAGCAGGTCTCGCTGGTGGTGGTCCGTGACGCCGCTACACGCGCCCGCATTGCTGAAATTGCCGGCGGCCAACCGTGGATCGCCCAGGCACCGGTGTTTATCACCTTCGTACTGGATATGCATAAAAGCCAGCTGGGTATTGAAGCAGAAGGGAAATCGCAGATTGCTCATGAAAGCCTGGAGAGCCTGATTTCCGGGGCCACCGACATCGGTATTGCCCTGGGTGCGGTGATGACAGCGGCCCGCTCTCACGGCCTTGGCGTGGTGCCTATCGGCGGTATCCGTCGTCAGCCGCAGGCCATGGTCGAACTGCTCAACCTGCCCGAGCTGACGTTCCCGGTTGCCGGTGTGGTGCTGGGTTATATCGACCAGCCGGCCGTGCAGAAGCCACGTATGTCACTGGCGGGCTTCCGTCACAACGAGCGTTATGATGCCGCGATCCTGCCGGACGTGATTAAGGCCTATAACCGGGTGCTGGTGGCTCACTGGCAGAGCACCGGGCGCGAGGATGGCGATAACTGGGGTAATAACACCGCCAGCTATTACCAGAATATTTATTTCCCAGACGTTCAGCCCGCTATCCTGCAGCAGGGCTTTGGCATCGACAAATAACCATAAAAAAGCCCGGCCAGAGCCGGGCTTTTGTCTGCATAAGTCGGGTTAGCTGTAGGCCTGCAGTGCGCGCTGGCAGAGTTCAGAACGCACGCAATCCTCTTTATCGAAACGCACCACGCCAATCATCTCATCTTCCTCGAAGCGCGCCATCGCGTCGCTGAGGCCGGACTTCACATGGGCAGGCAAATCACACTGCGTGATATCGCCATTGACGATCACCGTAACGTTTTCCCCAAGGCGGGTTAAGAACATCTTCATTTGGGCGGCGGTCACATTCTGCGCCTCATCCAGAATCACCACCGCATTCTCGAAGGTACGACCGCGCATATAGGCAAAGGGGGCAATTTCTACTTTGCCAATTTCAGGACGCAGACAGTACTGCATAAAGGATGAACCCAGACGTTTAACCAGAACGTCATAGACCGGCCGGAAGTATGGCGCAAATTTCTCTGAGATATCGCCGGGGAGGAACCCGAGATCCTCATCCGCCTGCAAGACCGGGCGTGTAACAATAATCCTGTCGACATCCTTATGTATCAGGGCCTCGGCGGCTTTCGCCGCACTGATCCAGGTCTTACCGCACCCTGCTTCGCCGGTAGCAAAGATCAGTTTTTTATTTTCTATGGCATGGAGATAGTGCGCCTGAGCTTCATTTCTGGCTTCAATGGCGGAATGATCGCGGGTGTCGCGTGCCATGCCAATTGAATCCAGCCCACCCATCTGCACCAGCGAGGTGACCGACTCTTCTTCACGCTGACGATGACTGCGTGAATCGCTACGAAGCACACGTTTTGCTTCACGACGCGCTTTGATCACTGCTTTCTGTCTTCCCATAGTGGCACCTTACAGTTGGTTTCATTTCCCGCATCCGTCATATCGATGCGATTACGTGAACGCTTTAGAGGTCGTGGCTTCCTTTTAAGCCTTGTCTGGCCATCAGCACAAATGAACGACAGAATAGGTTTCTGTTGAACACCGTAAAGAGTTAAAGGAATGGAAACGCCGTTGAGTTGTAAAAGAAGAGAAAGCTGAAGAGGAAATAAATTCCCCGCAAAATTTTGCGAAATGAGACTTTTTGACGACTGACCGGGTAACGGTTTTCTGCATTCGCTATCTCCAGAGTGGAAAACTATATGCGAAAATCAACAGCAATTTCATATTCTTCATATTAGTGAAAAAATGCAACACTTTTTTTAACCTTATTATTACAATCACATTAAAATGATTTAAATCAATGCGTTAAAATCGATTGATTATTAAAATGGGTGGTTAAAAAACGAGCAAACGTAGGGCATTTAAGCCACTGCCGTTTATTGATGATGGCCACCGAACGGGCAGGCCAGAGGAAGGTTAGCGGATTAAGAACAATCCGCTAAATAAGATCAGGCTTCAAGCAATCCCTGGGCCAGGAAGTGCTGTGCATCCGGTACGCCAGGTAGCACAAAGAAATAACCACCGCCAATCGGCTTTATATATTCTTCCAGTGCTTCGCCGTTAAGACGTTTCTGCACGGTGAGAAAACCTTTCTCCAAATCGTGCTGGTAACAGACAAACAGCAGCCCCATTTCCAGTTGTCCGGCATTAGACACCCCCAGTGAGTAGCTGTACCCCCGGCGCAACATCAGGCTGCTTTGTGTTTCCGGCGTGCGTGGGTTCGCCAGACGGATATGAGCATCCATTGGAATGACGTCGCCGTCGGGATCGCGGGCATAGTCCGGGACATCGTGCTCATGATGCATGCCCAGCGGCGCACCGCTGTGTTTTTCACGGCCAAATATTGTCTGCTGCTCACGCAGCGGCGTGCGATCCCAGAACTCGACGTGGAACTGAATGATGCGCGTCGCCTGATAGCTGCCGCCCACCGCCCATGCCGGTTCGCCCTGCTCCCTGCTGACCCACAGGATGTTGTCCATCAGGTGACCATCGGTACTGTCCGGATTAGCCGTGCCGTCTTTAAAGCCCAACAGATTGATCGGCGTTTCTTTGCCCCGGCTGCGTGCAGCATGGTCAGAGATAAAGCCTTCCCGCCGCCAGCGCACGCTGAGCAGATCCGGTGAATGCTTGATAATGTCGCGCAGCGCGTGGATCACCGTGTCATTGGTGTTGGCGCAGATCTGCAGCAGCAAATCGCCGTGACACAGGCTGGCATCCAGCGAATCGTTAGGAAAGCGTGTCATCCTTTGCAGCTTCAGCGGCTTAAGGGCGACCAGACCGAAACGTTCGTCAAACAGTGAGCTTCCCACCGATACGGTAATTGTCAGATTATCCGGGTAAATATCATCGCCAAGAATGCCTGAATCCATCGGCGGCAGCTGCGGATTGGTCACCAGCGGGGCTTTACCGCCGGTGGTCAGAAACGCAATGCGGTCGGTTAACAGCGTAAACAGCCGCACCAGATCGGCTTTGTCACTGGCCAGCACATCAAAGGCGACCAGCATCATTGCCGCCTGCTGCGGGGTGGTGATCCCCGCCTGGTGCGCGCCATAAAATGGCTGACGCTCCTGGCGGGCCCCCGGAGACAGGGTGCCCGGGGAAGAAGTTTTCTCATCGACCGCTGCATGAGCCGGGCATCCGCCCGCCAGCGCAAGGGCACCGCTGAGGATGCCCATCCCTTTCAGTAAACGACGGCGTGACGTCAGTGCCACGTCATCAACAGGTTTTGCCATTTGTGCTTAATCCAGACCCAGCGTGCCGCGCAGCAGCGCCAGATCTTCGGCTAATGCCGTGATCGGACCCTTTAGTGCCGTACGGTCAGCATCGGTTAATTTATCGTAAGACTCATAGCCATCTTTGGTACGGTATTTCGCCAGAATGGTATCCACCTTTTTGAAGTTACCGTCCACTTTCGCCAGCAGCTGTGGATTGGCTTTCTGCACCAGCGGACGCAGCAGATTAACAATTTTCTGCGCGCCATCAACGTTGGCCTGGAAATCCCAAAGGTCAGTGCGGCTGTAGCGGTCTTCCTCACCCGAGATCTTACTGGACGCGACTTCCTCAATCAGACCGGCAGCACCGCCCACCACTTTACCCGGCGGGAACGCCAGCTCGCTGATACGGGTTTGCAGATCCAGCACATTTTTGTACAGCTGGTCAGCAAACTTATCCAGACCTTGAGTGGTGTTATCAGCAAACAGCACTTTTTCTAAGCGGTGGAAACCGGTGAAATTAGGATCTTCGGCTTTCTTCTCAAAATCATCCTCACGGGCATCAATCGCGCCATCCAGGTCGGAGAACAGCTCGGCAATCGGTTCGATACGCTCATAGTGCTGACGGGTCGGGGCAAACAGGGCTTTGGCCTTCTGCAGATCGCCCGCTTTTACCGCATCGGTAAAGGCTTTCGTTCCGGCAACCAGTTGCTCCACTTCTTTAGTGACATACAGCTTATAATCGGCAATCGGCCCCACCAGTTGTAAGACATCCGGCTTGCCGTCATTGACCTTACTGCCGCTGGCTTTGACAATCAGCTTGCCTTTCGGATTACTCAGCAGACCACAGGTCATGTCGTATTCACCCGCTTCCAGGTTTGCCGTCATCTTCTGCGTAAAGCCCGGCGCGATATTTTCACGCTCTTCCACCACCATCACCCCTTTCAGGATCTCCCACTCAAGCCCTTTCTGGCTGTTGTTTTTGATGATGAACTGCGTTTTTCCCGCATCAACCGTCAGGGACATGGGTTCACACTGTTTGTCGTTCACGCTGACATTCACCTGCGGAATATCCGCAGCCAGTGCAGCGCCCGACGAGGTCAGCGCCGCCAGCAGGGCAACATTCAGGGCCTGACGGCGAAAATGAGTGGTCATAGGGTCTTCCCAGTCTAAGTGTTATAAGCGGCAGGTCGGTGACCTGTCCGGCCAGATTCAGCGCGTGATGCGCGCAGAGGGTGCAACCGTTCGCGCAGGCATCATAAACAGCAGCAGCGCGGGAACGAGATAGATAAACCAGACGGCCACTTCGCTCACGCTTGGGGCTTCCTGATAGCCCAGCAGTCCTTCCAGCAGGGTGCCGAAGACGCTGTGCGTTGTCAGGGTCTGGCTGAAATCAAACGCCACCGCCTGAAAATGATTCCACAGGCCGGCCTCATGGAAGGCGCGTATTGCCCCCGCAGCCAGCCCGGCGGCGACAAAAATGATAAACAGGCTGGTCCATTTAAAGAAGCTGGCGAGGTTCAGGCGCACGCCGCCCCAGTAAATCAGCATGCCCAGTACCACCGCCGTGGCGAGACCCAGCATCGCGCCCAGCGGCGGCGCATAGCCCACGTCCTGTTGAAAGGCCGCCAGCAGAAAGAATACGGATTCCAGGCCTTCGCGCGCGACGGCGAGGAATACCATCATCACCAGCGCCCAGCCGCTGCTGTTGCCCTTCTGTAACGCGCTGTCGACGGCATCTTCGAGTTGGGCTTTGACGTTACGCGACACTTTGCGCATCCAGAATACCATCCAGGTCAGGATCACCACGGCAATGACGGCCACCAGCCCTTCAAACAGCTCCTGCTGTTTCTGCGGGAATTCACCGGTGGTTTCATTGATAAACCAGCCGAGAGCAAGGCACAGGGCAGCCGCCACAAACACGCCCGCCCACATGGCAGGAAACCACTGGCTTCGCTGCGTCCGCTTCAGATAGCTGGCAATCAGGCTGACAATCAGCGCCGCCTCCAGCCCTTCACGTAACATAATCAGAAACGGGACAAACATGCCTGACACCTCAAATGTGAAATCCGGTCAAATTCAGTAAAGATAAGTAAAATAAGAACGATATCGATTATCATTATCGGCTAAGGAAATACAAGATGGCGCGGGCTTATTTTCGCGTTTTGCGGGGGGTAAAATTTAAGCAAATGTAACGCTAACGGCAGGAAGGGAGCGGAAAACAGCAGAAGAAGTGCGGGAAAGATCCGCTGGCGCCTGGCGGTACCAGCGGACAGAGAAGCCGTTAGTCGGCCTGGTATTCCGCTTCAGCGGCATCAAAACGCTGCTGCGCGGCGGCCGATGGCGCTTTACCGAACAGGCTGAATACCACAATGGCAATGCTGGCGAAGAGGAAGCCCGGGATGATCTCGTAGAGATCCAGCCAGCCCCACTGCTTCCAGACCAGCACCGTCACGGCACCCACGATCATACCGGCCAGTGCCCCGTTGCGCGTCATGCGCTTCCACACCAGTGAGAGCAAGACCACAGGGCCAAATGCCGCACCGAAACCGGCCCAGGCGTAGCTCACCAGACCCAGCACGCGGTTATCCGGATTCGCCGCCAGACCGATGGCGATGGCGGCCACCAGCAGCACCATCATGCGCCCTACCCACACCAGTTCGCGCTGGCTGGCCCCTTTGCGCAGGAAGTTCTTATACAGATCTTCTGTCAGCGCGCTGGAGCACACCAGCAGCTGGCAGCTCAGGGTGGACATCACCGCGGCCAGAATGGCCGACAGCAACACACCGGCAATCCACGGGTTGAACAGAATGCGGGTCAGCTCAATAAAGATACGCTCGCCGTTCTGTGACACCTCACCCGCCTGTTCCGGATGGTTCTGGAAATAGGCGATACCAAAGAAGCCTACCGCCACGGCACCAGCCAGACACAGGATCATCCAGATCATGCCGATACGACGTGCGGTACGAATTGAGCGGTGAGAGTCTGCCGCCATAAAGCGCGCCAGAATATGCGGCTGACCGAAATAGCCCAGCCCCCAGCCCAGCAGGGAAATAATGGCCACAAAGTTGAGGTTTTTCAGCATATCAACGTTCTCAATGCTTTTCGCTCTGATGACGGCCATCGCATCATCCAGGCCACCGACGGCCAGAATAACCATCACCGGCGTCAGGATCAGGGCGAAAATCATCAGCGTCGCCTGCACCGTATCGGTCCAGCTGACTGCCAGGAAACCGCCAACAAAGGTATAGACGATGGTAGCCGCCGCACCGGCCCACAGGGCGGTTTCATAGCTCATCCCGAAGGTGCTTTCGAACAGACGGGCACCGGCCACCACACCGGAGGCACAGTAGATAGTGAAGAACACCAGGATCACCAGCGCAGAGATCACCCGCAGCAGTTTGCTGGTGTCCTCAAAGCGGCTGGAGAAATAGTCCGGCAGCGTCAGGGCATTGTCGTGATGCTCGGTCTGCACGCGCAAACGGCCCGCGACAATTTTCCAGTTCAGGTAGGCTCCCAGGGTCAGGCCGATGGCAATCCAGCTTTCGGAGATACCGGAGAGGAAGATGGCACCGGGCAGGCCCATCAGCAGCCAGCCGCTCATGTCCGAGGCCCCCGCGGAGAGCGCGGTAACAAAACTCCCCAGACTGCGGCCCCCCAGAATATAGTCGTCAAAGTTTTTCGTTGAACGGTAAGCGATGAAACCAATCAACACCATGCCGAGAATGTAAATACAGAATGTCACCATCATTGGCGTACTTAGAGTCATTCAGGTTCTCCACTTATTATTAGTTTCCACAGCGGGAGGCTGCACAGGCGTCGATTGCCGGAACGTAGCAAAGGCACGCGTGGGTATGGCATCCAGCCGGGGGCGGTATCCTGCCGTAAACGGCTGTGTGGCACAAACGATTTAACACAGCTTGCACATTCATTTCACCAGGTTGTTACGACTAATTGCTGGCAGGTTGCACTGCATCACATTTAATCGGGTTGCACCCGCACGACAACCTTATGAAAGCCAGGGTTTACCTGCCTTTTCAGACCTGGCCAGTTTCTTGCAGCAATATCCATGCCGCTTTTTATCTGTTAACAAAAAGCGATATTTTAAGTTTGAGGTGAGTGTCACATTTAACGAGGTTGCACAAAGTTGCAACATCAGTGATATTGCACTCTATCATTTGCTATCTATTGACTCAGGAGCTGTAAAGCATGGGCACAACTACCATGGGCGTGAAACTGGACGACGCAACGCGTGACCGGATTAAACAGGCCGCGCTTCAGATTGACCGCACGCCACACTGGCTGATCAAACAGGCGATTTTCAACTACCTGCAACAGATTGAGCAGGGGGCCACGCTGGCAGAAATTCCGGCCGGCACCGCCACGGTTGAAAGCGATGAACGCCCGCAGGACGAAGCGCACCAGCCGTTCCTCGACTTTGCCGAGCAGATCCTGCCGCAGTCCGTTGCCCGTGCCGCCATCACCTCTGCCTGGCGCCGCCCGGAGCCCGAAGCGGTGCCGATGCTGCTGGAGCAGGCCCGCTTACCGCAGGCGCTGGCAGAGTCAACGCATCGTCTGGCCTGGCAACTTGCCGATAAGCTACGGCACCAGAAAGGGGCAGGCGGGCGCGCCGGTATGGTGCAAAGCCTGCTACAGGAGTTCTCACTTTCCTCACAGGAAGGCGTGGCGTTAATGTGTCTGGCCGAAGCCCTGCTGCGTATTCCTGACAAGCCAACCCGCGATGCGCTGATCCGCGATAAGATCAGCAACGGTAACTGGCACTCCCACCTCGGCCGCAGCCCGTCGATGTTTGTTAATGCCGCCACCTGGGGACTGCTGTTCACCGGTCGGCTGGTCGCCACGCATAACGAAGCCAGCCTGACACGCTCACTTAACCGCATTATCGGTAAGAGTGGCGAACCGCTGATCCGCAAAGGGGTGGATATGGCGATGCGGCTGATGGGCGAGCAGTTCGTCACCGGGGAAACCATTGCCGAAGCGCTGGCCAATGCCCGCAAGCTGGAAGAGACCGGTTTCCGTTACTCTTACGATATGCTCGGGGAAGCCGCGCTGACCGCGCAGGATGCCAAAGCCTACCTGGTCTCCTACCAGCAGGCGATCCACGCCATTGGTAAAGCCTCCAACGGACGCGGTATTTATGAAGGCCCGGGCATCTCCATCAAGCTGTCCGCCCTGCACCCCCGCTACAGCCGCGCGCAGTACGAACGTGTGATGGAAGAACTGTATCCGATCCTGAAATCCCTGACGCTGCTGGCGCGCAGCTATGACATCGGTATTAATATTGATGCCGAAGAAGCCGACCGCCTGGAGCTGTCGCTGGATCTGCTGGAAAAACTCTGCTTCGAGCCGGAACTGGAAGGCTGGAACGGCATCGGCTTCGTCATCCAGGCCTATATGAAACGCTGCCCGATGGTCATCGACTATCTGACCGATCTTGCACAGCGCAGCCGTCGCCGGCTGATGATCCGCCTGGTCAAAGGCGCGTACTGGGACAGCGAGATCAAACGCGCCCAGACCGAAGGACTGGAAGGCTATCCGGTTTACACCCGCAAGGTGTATACCGATATCTCCTACCTCGCCTGCGCCCGCAAGCTGCTGGCGGTACCGAACCTGATTTATCCGCAGTTCGCCACGCATAACGCGCATACCCTCGCGGCGATTTATCAGCTGGCGGGCAATAACTACTACCCGGGCCAGTATGAGTTCCAGTGCCTGCACGGAATGGGTGAGCCGCTGTACGAACAGGTGGTGGGCAAAGTCGCCGACGGCAAGCTGAATCGTCCGTGCCGTATCTATGCCCCGGTGGGCACGCATGAAACACTGCTGGCTTATCTGGTTCGCCGCCTGCTGGAAAACGGCGCGAACACCTCGTTCGTTAACCGCATTGCCGATGCCACTCTGCCGCTGGACGAGCTGGTCGCCGATCCGGTGACCGCCGTGGAAGCCCTGGCCCGCAGTGAAGGTGCGGTCGGTTTGCCGCATCCGAAGATCCCCTTACCTCGCGCGCTGTATGGCGAAGACCGTCAGAACTCCGCCGGGCTGGACCTGGCGAACGAACATCGTCTGGCGTCCCTGTCCAGCGCCCTGCTTAACAGCGCCAGCCAGACCTGGCAGGTGCAGCCGGTGATTGATGCCCCGCTGGCTTCCGGGGAAAGCAGTCCGGTTCTCAACCCGGCAGAGCCGACCGATGTGGTCGGCTACGTTCGCAACGCCACCGCCGATGAGGTGTCGGCCGCGCTGGACGCGTCGGCCAGCGTTGGCCCGATCTGGTTTGCCACCCCGCCGCAGGAGCGCGCCGCCATTCTCGAGCGCGCGGCGGTAATGATGGAGGGCCAGATGCAGCGTCTGATTGGTATTCTGGTGCGTGAAGCCGGAAAGACCTTCAGTAACGCCATTGCAGAAGTGCGCGAAGCGGTGGACTTCCTGCACTATTACGCGGGCCAGGTACGCGATGATTTTGACAATGAAACTCACCGTCCGTTAGGCCCGGTGGTCTGTATCAGCCCGTGGAACTTCCCGCTGGCGATCTTTAGCGGCCAGATTGCGGCCGCCCTGGCCGCTGGTAACAGCGTACTGGCCAAACCGGCAGAACAGACGCCACTGATTGCTGCCCAGGCCGTGGCTATCCTGCATGAAGCGGGCGTTCCCGTGGGGGCTCTGCAGCTGCTGCCGGGGACGGGTGAAACCGTGGGGGCGCAGCTGGTTCAGGATGAGCGCGTGCGCGGCGTGATGTTCACGGGCTCCACGGCCGTCGCCACGCTGCTACAGCGCAACCTGGCCGGACGCCTCGATCCGCAGGGCCGCCCGACGCCACTGGTGGCAGAAACCGGCGGCATGAATGCCATGATTGTTGACTCCTCAGCGCTGACTGAACAGGTGGTGACGGATATCGTGGCCTCCGCCTTCGACAGTGCCGGGCAGCGTTGCTCTGCCCTGCGCCTGTTGTGCGTGCAGGACGACGTGGCCGAACACACACTGAAGATGCTGCGCGGGGCCATGGCCGAGTGCCGCATGGGCAACCCGGAGCGCTTTTCTACCGATATTGGCCCGGTAATCGATGCCGAGGCCAGAGAAGGCATTGAGCAGCATATTGAGTCGATGCGCAGTAAGGGCTTTACCGTCTTCCAGGCAGCACAGCCGCAGGCCCCGGGCCGCCGCGAGTGGCAGACCGGCACCTTTGTGATGCCAACGCTGATTGAGCTGAATAAAGTAACCGATCTGGACAAAGAGATTTTCGGGCCGGTGCTGCATGTGGTGCGCTATGCCCGCAACACGCTGCCGCAGGTCATCGATCAGATCAATGCCTCCGGCTACGGCCTGACGCTGGGGGTGCATACCCGTATTGATGAAACCATCCATCAGGTGGTGCAGAAAGCCCACGTCGGCAACCTCTACGTGAACCGTAATATGGTGGGGGCCGTGGTCGGCGTGCAGCCGTTTGGCGGGGAAGGTCTGTCGGGTACCGGGCCGAAAGCCGGTGGGCCACTCTACCTGTATCGTCTGCTGTCACACCGTCCGGACAACGCGCTGAGTATCACCCTTAACCGCCATGATAAAGCGCGCCCGGTGGATGCCGCACTGCGACCTGCCCTGCTGGCGGCGCATCAGGCGCTGAGCGACTGGGCCGCCGACCGTCCGGCGCTGGCGGTCTGCTGCGCGCGCTTTGCGGAACTGGGCCAGGGGGGCACTCTGCGCCAACTGCCAGGCCCGACAGGCGAACGCAACACCTTCGCTCTGCTGCCGCGTGAACGGGTCCTCTGCCTGGCCGATAACGAGCAGGATGCACTGGTGCAGCTGGCCGCGGTCACGGCGGTGGGCAGCCACGCGTTATGGCCAGACGATGAGTTGCACCGCAGCCTGTGGCAGCAGTTGCCTCCGCTGGTTCAGCAGCGTATTGCCTTTGCCGCACAGCCGCTGGAGAACCGCACCGTGGATGCGGTGATTTACCATGGCGATGCTGACCAGCTGCGGGATCTCTGCCAGGCCGTGGCCGCCCGTGACGGGGCGATTATCTCCGTGCAGGGTTTTGCCCGCGGCGAAACCAACCTGCTGCTGGAACGTCTGCTGCTGGAGCGTTCTCTGAGCGTCAACACCGCAGCAGCAGGTGGAAACGCGAGCCTGATGACCATCGGTTAAGACAGCAAAACGGCCCGTCAGGGCCGTCCTCTGGCGAAAGGTAGGTGTCATAACTGGGCTGTCCCGTGGAGGACAGCCTTTTTTTGCCCTCAGGCATGTGCCCGCTGGCGGTCGACCTCCGTTCCTGGCATGCTGTCGCGTTCCAGATACAGGGTGAAGTCGAAATCGATTGATGAGTATGGCCGGGGCAGTTTTTTTGCGGCCAGCGCCGTGTCCGCCGTGATTTTATGCACCTCCGGCACCAGCCCGTCACGGCTGGCAAAGGCAAAGTCATCCCACAGATACTCATCGCCATCAATATTGATCTGGGTGGTCAGCATCCGGCAGCCCTGAGCCCGGATAAAAAAATGAATATGGGCGGGACGACGGCCGTGACGCCCCAGCAGGTTTAACAGCTGCTGGGTGGGGCCGTCAGGCGGACAGCCGTACCCGGATGGCATGATAGTGCGCAGCTGGTAGCGGCCCCGATCGTCGGTCATGATGGTGCGCCGCAGGTTGAATGCCGGCTGGCTCTTATCAAAAAAGGAGTAGTTACCCAGGGTATTGGCATGCCAGACCTCAACGCTGGCCCGCGGCAGCGGATTTCCCGCTTCATCACGCACAGTGCCCTGCATAAACAGCACCTCGCCCTCTTCCTCCTCCGTACCGTCGTCCAGACGTGCGAAGCCGTGGTAAACCGGTGCGCCGGAAACATACAGCGGGCCTTCGATGGTACGCGGCGTTCCCCCCTGCAACCCGGCCCGGACTTCTGCCTCATCCGACCGGATATCGATAAAACGCTCCAGTCCCAGTCCGGCGGCCAGCAGCCCCATCTCGTGCGCCATACCGCAGTCGGCCAGATACTCCAGCCCTTTCCACACTTCACCAGGCTGCAGATCCAGATCCTCTATGGCCGTGAACAGGTCGGTGAGCAGACGGACCGTCACCTGCTGCACGCGGGGATTGACCTCTCCTCTGGCCGTTTTGACAATAAAATGCTGAACCAGACTATCGATTTCGTGCTTGTCCATAGTGCAACTCCCTTTCAGGTTGTAACGCCCCCTGTTGCCGGTAAAGCAGGGCACGGCTCTGCGGCCGCAGGACAGGTGGCTGTAGGGTACAGTAAGCGGGTGTTCTAACGGTCGTCTTCGTGAACCGAAGACGGATGACGACACAGCGGCATCACCTGAATCTGCATCCAGGGAAACAGCGGCAGCGTGGAGAGTAACTGATGCAGCTCCTCCACGGACGCCACATCAAACAGGCTGATATTGGAATAGTGCCCGGCAATGCGCCACAGATGACGCCATTTGCCGCTGGCCTGCAAAACCTGCGCCCGCCTTTTTTCTTCCGCTTTGAGGGATTGAACGTCCTGCTGCGGCAGCGAGTGAGGCAGGCAGACGTCCATTCTGACGTGAAACAGCATAGAAAACTCCTGTTGTCAGCGGCGACGCAGCGCCGCCACTTTGTCGGTATCAATAGCAATGCCCAGTCCGGGGCCGGTGGGAACCTGCAGCATAAAGTCGCGCCAGACCAGGGGCGTAGTCAGAATGTCCGCGGTCAGCAGCAGCGGCCCGAAAAGCTCAGTGCCAAACTTCATTTCGCTGAAGGTGGAGAACAGATGGGCTGAAGCGGCCGTCCCCGGAGCCCCCTCCAGCATGGTGCCGCCATACAGGGCAATATCGTGCAGGCGGGCGATATCAGCGACTTGCCGGGCGGCCGTGAGCCCACCGGACTGGCTGATTTTTACAGAAAATACGTCCGCCGCCGCCTGGCTGGCGAGGGTCAGCGCAGTCTGCGGGCCATTCAGGGCCTCATCAGCAATGATCGGTATGCTGAAGCGCCGGGACAGCCGCGCCAGTCCGGCATGATTTTCCGCCCGGACAGGCTGTTCGACGGCGGCAATGCCTCCGGCCTCCAGCGCGGCCATCCCCTGCTCCGCTTCACGCTCGTCCCAGGCCTGATTGACATCCACGCGGAGACAGGCCTGATCTCCCAGCGCCCGCCGGACGGCCAGTACATGGGCAACGTCGGTGCTGACGTTGCGCCGACCGATTTTGAGCTTAAAGATGCGGTGCCGTCGCAGATCCAGCATTTTCTGCGCCTCCGCGATATCTTTGCCGGTATCGCCGCTGGCCAGTGTCCAGGCCACCGGCAGCGCATCGTGCATTCGCCCCCCCAGCAACTCGCTGAGCGGGATATTTAACCGCCGCGCCTGCGCATCCATCAGTGCCGTTTCCAGCGCACATTTGGCAAAGCGATTGCCCTTCACCGCCTTCGCCAGTCGGGCCATCAGGGGGGCGATCCGGCTCGCATCCTGGCCAATCAACAGCGGGGCGAGCCAGCCGTCAATATTGGCTTTGATACTTTCCGGACTCTCTTCGCCATAGCTCAGTCCGCCGATGGTGGTTGCCTCCCCCCAGCCTTCAACACCGTCCTCGCAGGCAATGCGCACCAGGACCAGCGTCTGCACCTTCATCGTGGTCATCGACAGGCGATGCGGGCGAATGGCAGGAACGTCTAACAACAGGGTTTCCACAGTGTCGATAATCATATTTTTTGTCCAACAGCCCGCTCAGTTTGCGATGAAGATGACCCTATAACGACCTGTAAAAAGGCGTCCAATACCCATTTCATCTGATCTTTATGCCCGGAAGGTATCGCTATGGAACTGCGCCACTTACGCTATTTTGTTGCCGTTGCGGAAGAGAAAAGCTTCAGCCGGGCGGCTCTGCGCCTGCATATCAGCCAGCCGCCGTTAAGCCGCCAGATACGCCAGCTGGAAGAGGATCTGGGGATGGTTCTGTTTGTCCGGGCATCGCGTCCGCTGGCGCTGACCCGCGCCGGACGCTTTTTCTATCATCACGCCGTCCAGTTGCTGGCCAGTGCTCTGGAGCTGAAGACCCTGACCCGCCGCATCGGGCAGCCCGGGCGCACGCTCAGCGTGGGGTTAGTCACCTCGACGCTGTACGGCCTGTTACCGCTGATCCTGCGGCGCTTTCGTGCCGCCCTGCCGCAGGTGGCCATTCGTCTGCAGGAGATGACCCCGGCTGAACAGGGACAGGCACTGACAGACGGCATCATAGACGTCGGATTTGGCCGCCTCAGTGACGGCAATGTCCGGCTGCAGCAACGTACCCTGCGCCAGGAACCCCTGATGGTGGCCATGACAGCCCACCACCCGCTGGCCGGCGCGGCGACGTTAACGCTGCACGATCTGCAGACGGAAACGCTGCTGGTCTACCCCCAGGCCCCCTGTCCGGCGTTTGCCGGCCCCCAGCGGCAGGCCAGCCCCACCAGCGTGGTGACACCCCGTCACATTGTTGAGGTGGGCGGGTTTCAGCTTGCCCTCGCGCTGGTTGCTGCTGGCGAGGGGATAACGCTGATACCTGAATGCCTGCAGTGTCTGCAGCGTGATGAGGTGATCTACCGGCCCCTCGGCGAGGCACATCTGTTTTCTCCGGTGGTGATGAGCACGCGGCGGCTGGATCCTTCGGATGATATCCGGCTGCTGCTTACCCTGATTTATCAGCTGTATGACGAGCGAAATATTCCTCATATCAAACCCGCGGCAGAGTAAGACCCGCCTGGCCACCCGTGCCATTCGCGACACATCGCTCTTTTCGCCCTTGCTGGCAAATTTTTCATCTCATAAGTTTGCCCCTGTCAACATTACCTGCCTGTACAGGAGTCAACATGATCGACAAAAGATGCTTTTCTGCTGATGCTGCCGTCGCAGATATTGCTGATAACGCCACCATAATGATCGGCGGTTTTGGCCCGGCGGGCCAGCCCTGTGTCCTGCTGGAGGCGCTTGTCCGGCGTCGTCCCCGCGGGCTGACGCTGATCAGTAATAACGCGGGCAACGGCGACCACGGTCTGGCCGCCCTGCTCAAAGCGGGCTGCGTGAAAAAAATGGTCTGCTCTTTCCCGCGCCAGCCTGACTCCTGGGTGTTTGACGGCCTGTATCGCCAGGGCGATATCGATCTGGAACTGGTGCCCCAGGGAACGCTGGTTGCCCGAATTCAGGCGGGTGGCGCGGGTCTGGGTGGCATCTTCACCCCCACCGGCGCGGGAACCGCGCTGGCTGCGGGCAAGGAGGTGCGCGACATTGCCGGACGTCAGTACATCTTTGAAATGCCGCTGCGCGCTGACTATGCGCTGATCCACGCCGAGCGCGCTGACCGCTGGGGAAACCTGGTCTTCAGTAAAGCCGCGCGTAATTTTAATCCCATTATGGCGATGGCAGCCGACTGCACCATCGCGGAAACCCGCCATCAGGTGCCGCTGGGGTCGCTGGATCCGGAGGCCGTCGTCACCCCCGGCATTTTTGTACAACGTGTAGTGGCCGCCCCCCGGTCACTGCCCACTGACACTGAAGGACACCCCTGATATGGATATTGCCAGACTCAGTCATGACGGGCTGGCCGCCCGCATCGCCCGGGATATACCGGAAGGTTCATACGTTAATCTGGGCATAGGCCTGCCGACCCGCATCGCGGATTTTCTTCCACCCGGTAAAGACATTTTTCTGCACAGCGAAAATGGCATTCTCGGTATGGGCCCATCCCCGGCCTCCGGTCACGACGATCCCGAGCTGATCAACGCCGGTAAACAGGCAGTCACGCTGCTTCCCGGCGGATGCTTTTTCCACCACGCCGATTCGTTCGCCATGATCCGCGGGGGGCATCTGGATATCTGCGTACTGGGCGCTTATCAGGTGTCAGCCAGCGGGGATCTGGCTAACTGGAGCACGGGCAAGGCGGAGGCGATCCCGGCGGTGGGCGGGGCAATGGATCTGGCTATCGGTGCGCGCCAGGTCTTTGTGATGACCGAACATCTGACCAAAAATGGCGTTTGTAAAATCGTCCAGCAGTGTAGCTATCCCCTGACCGGTGTCGCCTGTATCCGCCGGATTTACAGTGATATGGCGGTGATGGACATCACCGCTGCGGGTCTGGTGGTTCGTGAAATTCACTGTGGTATGACTCCTGAACAGTTACAGGCGCTGACGCCGGTCGCGCTGACGTTTGATTTGTCGCCGGGGGCTGCACAATGAACGCCGCCTGGCTCTGTGATGCTGTCCGGACCCCGTTCGGCAAACTGAATGGCTGTCTGGCCACGGTGCGTACCGATAACCTGGCCGCCCTGCCGATCACCCGCCTGATGGAACGTTACCCGGCGCTGGACTGGGGCCTGCTTGACGATGTGCTGCTGGGATGCAGCAATCAGGCCGGAGAAGATAATCGTAACGTCGCCCGCATGGCACTGCTGCTGGCCGGGTTGCCGACCTCCGTCCCCGGCTGCACGCTGAACCGCCTGTGTGGCTCCAGCCTGGATGCGGTGGCCACGGCGGCCAGAGCCCTGCGCGCCGGCGACGCTGACCTGATGATCGCAGGCGGCGTGGAAAGTATGTCACGGGCACCCTATGTGATGGCCAAGGCCGGGCAGCCCTTCAGCCGGCAGATGCAGCTGGAAGATACCACCATGGGATGGCGGCTGATTAACCCGCAAATGAAGGCACTGTACGGCGTAGAGTCGATGCCGCAGACGGCAGAGAACGTTGCACTGCGCTTTAGCATCAGTCGGGCAGATCAGGACGCGTTCGCCCTGCGCAGTCAGCTCCGTACCGCCGCGGCGTGGGAGCGTGGTTTTTACACTCGTCAGATAATGAACGTCTGCGTCTCGCAACCGAAAGGTGAACCCCACTGCGTTACCCGGGATGAACACCCCCGCACCACCTCCCTGCGGGCACTGGCCATGTTGCCGCCGGTGGTCAACCCGCAGGGCAGCGTGACAGCGGGCAATGCCTCGGGTCTGAACGACGGTGCCTGTGCACTGCTGCTGGCCAGTGATACCGGCCTCAGACAGTCCGGCCTGCAACCGCTGGCCCGCATCGTGGCCAGCGCGGTCACCGGTATTGAACCGACAATCATGGGCTTTGCCCCGGTGCAGGCGGTGCGCAAGGTGCTGGCGCGTGCGGGACTCAGCCTCGGGCAGATTGACGTATTCGAACTGAATGAAGCCTTTGCCGCCCAGGCCCTGGCCGTGACCCGCGCGCTCGGGCTGCCGGACGATGCCGGCCACGTCAATCCTAATGGCGGTGCCATCGCCCTTGGCCACCCGCTGGGTGCCTCGGGAGCCAGACTGGTGATGAATGCCGCCTGGGCGTTGCAGGAAAACGGCGGCCGATACGGGCTTTGTGCCATGTGTATTGGCGTGGGTCAGGGTATCGCCCTGATTATCGAGAGGACATAAGATGAAGATGGATTTCCGGCTGGATGGCCCTGAAGATGCACCGTTGCTGGTGCTATCAAACTCGTTAGGCACCACTCTTGACCTGTGGCAACCGCTGATGGCGGCGCTGACCCGACACTTCCACGTGCTGCGTTATAACGCACGCGGCCACGGTTCAACACCTTTGCCCGCCTCGTCGCTGACCCTGGAACGTTTGGGCCTTGATGTGATCGACCTGCTGGATAAGCTGCGGGTGGAGCAGGCGCTCTTTTGCGGTATTTCGCTCGGAGGCATGACCGGCCTGTGGTTAAGCCGGTTTTATCCGCAGCGTTTTCACCGCATGGTGGTGGCCAACACCGCGGCCCGTATTGGCACACCGGAAAGCTGGCTAAACCGTGCAACGCAGATACGCCGGGACGGTCTCAGCACGGTGGCCGCCACCTGTTCATCGCGCTGGTTCACGCCGGAGTTTGTGCGTGCAGCCCATCCCCAGGTCACCCGACTGATCATGCAGCTGGCACATGCCGATCCGGCCGGCTATGCCGCATGCTGTGAAGTGCTGGCGGCCGCAGACCTGCGTGCGGACGTCCGGCGGATGACGATTCCCCTGCTGGTGATAGCCGGTGAGCAGGATGCGGTCACCACGGTGGAGGATGCCCGCTGGCTGACCAGCCATATTCCCGCCGCTTCGCTGCTCAGTCTACCGTCCTCTCACCTCTCCTGCATTGCCTGTCCCGCAGCGTTCAGCGAGGCCGTCAGCGAGTTCCTGCTGCGCGGAAGCACAAATCCACCGGGCTAGCGGGGGTCAAACTTCATCCGCAGCAGCTTAGGGTAAATAAACAGTGACTGACCCCAGCCCCGGTTAAGCAGCGTCCATACGGCCACCGAACAGCCGACGCACAGCGCTGTCATCACCGGTGGGAATGCCACCGCCCACAGCAGGGAAAATGCCGGGCTGGCGAAGAGCTGGTGACCCACGGCAAACAGGATCGCTGACAGACCAAAAAACTCGATAAAAATACGGTGCAGCACGTAGATCTGTAGCGTATTTTTGCCCACCCAGTTTAACCAGCGCAGGGAAAACAGCTGGTTCAGTCCGCGACAGGCGGCAATACAGCCGAGGATCGCCACCACGCAGAGAAACAGGCTCTGTTCCAGCCCCAGCAGGCTGTGCCCGACCGTCAGCAGCAGCAGCAACGTCCACGGCAGCAGATTACCTCGCCGCCATTCACTCCAGCGGATCAGGATCTCACTGTAAAATGATCCCAGCAGGAAGAAGATAAAATACTGCGAGAGACTCTCCGGTCCCCAGCCAGGGATGATATTCGCCACCGCGGCGTAATTCAGAGCCACGGCCACCAGCAGGAGCGGCAGCTTCAGGTCACGGAACACCCGGGCAAACAGGAAAAACAGGCCCAGAGCATAGAGATACCAGGAGGCACTCATCGCCAGTAGCATCAGCTTAAGGAACTCCCACGGCGAGTCCGCCCAGGCGGCATTGAGATTACCGGAGAGGCGCTCGCCCATCATTCCCTGCGACACGCCGTTAATCATCAGCCACTGGATAGCCCCCCAGAGAAAATAGAGGTAGAACAGATTAGTGACTCGGCTGGTGAACACCTGTTTCCAGGGCCGGTTGAGAATGGCATTTGCCGCCAGCAGACCCGAGACAAAGAAAAATGCCGGCATCCGCAGCGGGGAAAGATAATGATTAAAGGCCAGCCAGAGTCGGGCGGGTAACTGCCCTGCGGTAAGATGAGGAACCACATCCGCATAGCCGGGAAGGACAACGTGGTAGAGAACAACGAGTAGAATACATCCGCCTTTCAGGGTATTGACCCAGGCGATATCTTTTTTTTGAGTCGATGGCATATCGGGACTCCTGCTGTGATGGTCTGGTGTGTAAAAAGAGAAAGTCTGCCTCCGTTATTCACGGTTTATTATATTTATTGGTCTTCTTAAACTGCCGACCCGCCCTGTTCCGTTGCCGGGCCAGACGGGTATAAAAAAGGCCGATAAAGATTACCGGCCATAAGGGTCTGGTTCTCAGCCGTTGCTGACGGCTTTTTCTGCAGGCTGCCGCTTGCGTAACAGTCGCGGATAGATAAACAGCGCTTTGCCGGGCCCGCGATTTAACAGATTCCAGGCAATCAGCGAAATACAGGTGGTCACCGCCACCGCGGCTACCGGCAGCAACAGTGACCAGCTGAGCGAGAAGGCTTGACTGTCGAACAGGCTGTATTTCACTGCCAGGGTCAGCATGGTCAGGCCCAGCAGTTCAATAAAGATACGGTGCAGCACGTAAATTTGCAGCGTGTTGCGGCCAATCCAGTTCAGCCAGGCCATATTGAAACGGTTATTTAACGCCCGGCAGAGCACAATACCGGCCACGATCGCCACGATGCAGTAGAACGGATTTTTCATCATGCCTGCCGCATGATGCGCAACCCCAACCAGCACCATGGCCGCCAGCAGTGCCAGATGGCGGCGTGACAGTTGGCTGATCTCCACCAGCGTATGGCTGAAGAAGGCTCCCAGCACAAAATAGACGAAGTTCTGTACCACACCGTTTGGTCCCCAGCCCGGCACCAGATGAAACTGGGTAGCGTAGTTGAGGAGGATCGCCCCCACCAGCAGTAACGTCTTCTGGCGGTGAAACAGTTTCGCGGCGATAAAATAGCCTGCCAGCGCGTACAGATACCACAGGCTGGTCATTGACAGCGTTAGCAGCTTAACAAACTCCAGCGGCGTACTGGCATAAGCAGCATTGACCGAGGTCGAGAGTTTTTGTCCAATCAGATTGGCCGATATATTATAAATACTGGCCCACTGGATGACGCCCCAGAGGATATACAGATAGAGAATATTAGTGAATTTTTTAGTAAATACTTCATTCCAGCTCTTTTTACTAATGGCACTGGCCGCCAGTAAACCGGAGACAAAAAAGAAGGCCGGCATCCGTAGCGGCGAAAGATATTTATTAAAAATCACCCACATTTCTGCCGGTATCATTCCGGCCGTCAGATAAGGCAGGGAAGGAATAAAGGTGGTGATAATAGTGTGGTGCAGTACCACCAGTAATATACAGCCCCCCTTGAGGGTATTAATCCAGAGGACTTCTTGCTTGCCAGCGACAGACATATAAATGCAAACCTGATTTCATCATATTATCCCGGGAGTATCTCCTTTACCCCGGCGGATCACTATGAGGATCATCTGAAAGATTTCTTAATATTTCCCTTTGTATAAAATCTCTTCAGTATTCCCGCCAGATTACAATCAGGTAGTGTATTTATTTAAGATTATCCTTATTAAAAAAAACGCCCTGGTATCAGGGCGCATGTTGTCAGCAGTAGGCAAACAATGCCGGAGCCCCGCCGGTGTGAATAAAGACAATGGGTCCCTCTCGGCGGAAACGCTGCTGACTGATGCCGTCAATCAGCCCGGCCATCGCCTTACCGGTGTAGATCGGATCAAGGAAAATGCCTTCCAGCCTTGCCAGCAGCTTCACCGCTTCCATGCCCTCTTCATTCGGCACGCCGTATCCCGGGGCAAAGTAGTCATCCCACAGGGTAAGGGGGGCGGTACTGGTCATCTCCAGCGACTGCGCCAGGGCCTGGCGGATGCGCTCCACCTTCGGCAACTGGTCGGCTGCCCGGCGCGAAACGGTGACGCCCACCAGCTCGGTATCCGGCAGCAGATGCTCCAGCCCCACCGCCAGCCCTGCGTGTGTGCCTGCACTGCCAGAGGCCACCACCACCGCCGCAAAATCGACCACGCCCTCAGACTGGTGTGCAATCTCCTGAGCGCAGTCAACGTAGCCCAGAGCGCCCAGCGCATTGGATCCCCCCACCGGAAGGATGTAAGGACGAAAACCCTGGGCTTCCAGCAGGGTGGCCTGCTTCTCCAGCTGTTCATCAGGCGCATGGAGCGATTCCACCATCACGACCTCGGTGCTCATCAGCTCCAGCAACAGTCGGTTACCGTTATTCAGGTAGTTTTCAGCACTGCTGTTCATCGGGTTTTCCAGTAGCGCAACACACTTTAGCCCCAGCTTCGCCGCCACCGCCGCCGTCTGACGCACGTGATTGGACTGAATGGCACCCGCCGTCAGCAGGACATCCGCTCCGGCACGCAGCGCATCGGCCGCCAGAAACTCCAGCTTCCTCAGTTTATTGCCGCCCATGGCGACGGGCGTGACATCGTCACGTTTAATAAAAATATCGCGGCCGAGGTAATCGGACAAACGCGGCAGGTGTTCTAAGGGCGTGGGCGAACCCAGCAGTTCTACGCGGGGGAAATTAGCAATATGGTATAAGGACAACGCGGCCTCCAGAGCAGGCGTTTAGGTTATCCTTACAGTGTTGCAGAAGATGACCGGATGGTCACCTTCCAATTGAAGCGGTGAAATAACCCGGTGATGGGGGCTGCAGCCAGTGCAGCTGCCGCGTCCACGTGAAGGCTATTTAATTGCGCTGCCAGCCAAGGAATTGATCATATTTGCGCAGCGCTATGCGATAGTTATTATTTCCCGCATCGGGCAGATCGTTTTCCAGGCATTCGTGCCAGCTCGGCCCGCTCAGGCGCTCTGCCGGAAAGCCCCTTGCTGACAGCATATCGTCAAGACGACGCAGGCGAACAACATATTCGCGAATCGTGCTGTGGCTCATTTCGGTCTGCTCAAACAGATACTGTTTGAACGCCATGATGTCAAAGTAAGTCGGATGGGTGTTGCAATAAATGTCGCTACAAAAACGGCACAGTGCCGTCAGCTCATTCTGTAATTTTAACCAGACCTGATCGTCGATCAGCTGATCCATCCGGGCGATGGCCTCTTTGTTAATGATCTGACCACGAAAAACCAGTGCCATGCGATCCAATACTTTTCCGCAGTGGGAGCAATTGCTCTGGCTGTGTTTGTAGTCTTTCAAATAACGGCTCAACGGCCTCATTTTAGTTTTGGATCCCATTCGAGATTCCCCGGTTGGTGTTGAGAGTGCAAAACTGACCTGGTCAGCGCGCTCCCGTTAACCGGGCGCGCAGGCGTTTTATCGCCTGACTGTGCAGCTGGCTGACACGGGACTCGCCCACCTCCAGCACTGCGCCAATCTCTTTTAAGTTCAGTTCTTCCTGGTAATAGAGCGTCAGCACCATTTTTTCGCGATCGGGCAAGGCCTCAATGGCTTCAATGACTCGCTCACGCAGACTCCCTTCCATAAGCTGATGCAGGGGATTGGCTTCTTCATGGCCGTCCGTCACCAGCTCTGCGCTGTCACCGTGTTCTTCACGATATTCGTCGTAAGAGAACAGCTGGCTGTTGTTCGTATCCAGCAGGATCTGCCGGTACTCTTCCAGCGATACATCCAGCTGCGAAGCCACTTCCTGCTCGGTGGCAGAGCGACCCAGCGCCTGTTCCACCTGATGCATGGCCCCCGCCACTTCGCGTGCATTGCGGCGCACGCTGCGTGGTGCCCAGTCACGGCTTCGAAGTTCATCAAGCATGGCTCCCCGAATACGCTGTACGGCATAGGTAGTGAATGCTGTGCCCTGCAGTGCGTCGTAACGCTCTACGGCATTCAGCAGCCCTATTCCACCGGCCTGTAACAGGTCATCCAGTTCCACACTGGCTGGCAGGCGAACCTGTAAGCGCAGTGCCTCATGGCGAACCAGCGGTATGTATCGCTGCCACAGCGAATGTTTGTCCATCACGCCATCGGCGGTATATAGATCGTTCACTCTGACCTACCCTGCAGTAATTAAGTTATCGGCACGATTATCTGTTTCTGTAGGGCAAGTTGATTGGGGGAATAGCGGTCATAAAGGCGGGTTATTTCATTTTTGTGGACCTGAACGATCCCCGACACCTGATTTTCAGGCGTGGGGATCCCTCAGCGTTAACGCGTTCAGTTTTTGCGCAGCAACCGCTGTCGGGTGTTTTCCGGCACCTGCTGCCACAGGGCACAGACTTTGCCTTCCAGCTCCTGATAAAACGGTATCAGCGTCTGATCTTCCTGCAACGTGCGGCGAAAATGCACCGTCCCGTGCAGCGGATCGATAGTCATACGGCGGCTGGTGAACAGACGTTGCAGATCGCTGCGCAGAAACAGGCCGTTGTCCGCACTGTTGTCCAGCAGGAAGCCCTGTTCATTTTCCCGCACATCGATGTGACAGGCCTCGACCCACGGCCACGCGTGCTCGTCGGTCAGCAGCGTTCCGGTGATCACACAGGCACCGTAGCGCTCGCGGACCAGATGACTAAACTCATGCTGACTGGCACGGTGCCACAGCCTGGCCTTGACCCGACGTCCCACCTGTGTGCCCGGGATCACCCCGGCGGGCGGCGGCAGCAACGGAGATGTCAGTACCACAATAAACTGCAGCTGGCGAGAGTACTCAAAGCACGGCTGAGACTGCCGGTCATACAGCTGCCAGTATTCGTCATCCTCGTCGTTGCGCAGCATTGTGAGGGTGAATCCACGCTGTTGCAGCAGGCTCTGCGCCATGATCGAGGCCGGATCGAGCATGGCAAGCACCTTGCTATCGCCCATCACCTTCCAGGTATTCCAGGGCGTGGGCTCCAGCGGACGACGAAAATAGAGAAAACTCTCCTGACGCTGCAGATAGTGCTCGAAGCGCTGCAGATAATTTTTCCGTTCGTTGTCGTTAGTAATAAACAGCAGGTCTTCCAGCGGAATATGGCTGTCCTTGCTGGCAAAGATAGCGCGTATCGTCCAGTTTTTGCTGGACGTCGACGGACTCAGCAAACCCCGGGTCGTTAGCGATTTATCGTCGGGATACTTTTTGCTGTAGCGGTCGTTGATCTCCTCAAACGGCAGCAGTTCCCCAGGTAACAAGTCATAATTGAAGCGCATAGCACCCTACCCCAGCAGACCGATAAGTACCCCGTACAGTGTCTGCACGCAGGCGAAAAGTTAAAAATCGCAATAACGTGTTATCGGCAGAATGTTAAGGATCTGTAAGGTTGTTTACTTTTTCGGCGCGTTTTTTCTGCCGCTATAGGTTTGAATACCCCTCTTTCTTCCCGTTATTTCAGCCATTGATCCGCTGCCATCCTTTTACAATTTCAGTAAGTGATGGGCGAATGCCCGCCTGCCCACATTCTGATAAAAAAGAAGACACTCTATGAAAGGTATTGTTCTTGCAGGAGGCACAGGTTCCCGCCTTCATCCTGTGACCTGCGGCGTCTCTAAACAACTGCTGCCGGTCTACGACAAACCCATGGTTTACTATCCCTTGTCAGTGCTGATGCTGGCAGGGATCCGCGATATTCTCCTGATAACCACTCCGGAAGATCTGCAGGCCTTTCAGCGCCTGCTGAAAGATGGCCGCCATCTGGGCATTACACTGACCTATGCCGTTCAGCCCACACCCGATGGCCTGGCGCAGGCCTTCACTATTGGTGAAAGTTTTCTCGCGGGAGAAGGCTGTGCGCTGGTGCTGGGTGACAACATCTTCTTCGGACAAAGTTTTGCGAAAAAGCTGGAGGACGTGGCTGCCCGTTCGCAGGGAGCGACGGTTTTCGGTTATCAGGTGATGGATCCGGAACGTTTTGGCGTCGTGGAGTTCGATAAAGAATTCAAGGCACTGTCGATAGAAGAAAAACCGCTAAAACCCAGGTCGAACTATGCCGTCACCGGACTCTACTTCTATGACCATCATGTCGTAGAGATGGCAAAACGGGTTCAGCCTTCTGCACGTGGAGAGCTGGAAATAACCACGCTGAATCAGATGTACCTCAATGATGGCCTGCTGAATGTTGAAGTGCTGGGGCGTGGCTTTGCCTGGCTGGATACCGGAACGCACGATAGTTTACTGGAAGCCTCTACCTTTATTCATACCATCGAAAAACGTCAGGGTTTCAAAGTGGCGTGTCTAGAAGAGATAGCCTGGCGTAAAGGCTGGATAAGCACAGACCAGATGCTGGAACGGGCAACATGGCTGGGTAAAACTCAGTATGGCAGCTATCTTCGTCAACTGGCCGAGGAGATATAAGTGGAGGTATTAAATACCCGGATTCATGATGTGAAGATCATCAAACCTCGTATATTTGGCGACGCCCGCGGGTTTTTCCTTGAAACATTCGAAAAGCAGCGCTACAGCGAAATGCTGGATATCCAGCTGGATTTTGTCCAGGACAACTACTCGCGATCCGGCAGGCATGTTCTGCGTGGACTGCATTATCAGCGAACACGCCCGCAGGGCAAACTGGTCCGCGTCGTTCGCGGTGAAGTGTTTGACGTTGCGGTGGATATCCGCCCTGCGTCACCGACATTTGGTCAGTGGGATGCCTTAATCCTCTCTGAAGAGAATAAGCAACAGCTCTGGATCCCACCCGGCCTGGCACATGGTTTTGTTGTTCTGTCAGACGTGGCTGACTTTGAGTATAAATGCACTGATTATTATCAACCTGATGACGAAGCCTGCCTGCTGTGGAAGGACGAGACGATCGCCATCGACTGGCCCGTCAGCACTCCGCTGCTGTCTGCTAAAGATCAGCAGGGCTTACGCCTGGGAGAACTTCAACTATGCGGGTTCTGATGACCGGCGCAGACGGGCAACTCGGGCGCTGCCTGAGTGACCGTTTGCCGGCCTGGTGGGTGGTTCGCGCCTGCAACTCACAACAGCTTGATATCACCCGCGCCAGCATGGTCAGTGCCATGGCCACTGAATTTCAACCGACAGTGATCATCAACTGCGCGGCATGGACCGCAGTTGATAAGGCTGAAACCGATCCCCAACAGGCGATGGCCGTCAACGCCACCGGTGCCGCCAACCTGGCTGCAGCTGCCTCTGAGTCCGGTGCACGACTGCTCCACATTTCGACAGATTACGTTTTTGATGGCAATCGCACCACCCCCTGGCGGGAGGACGATATTCCCGCCCCGTTAAACGTCTATGGGATGACGAAATGGCAAGGGGAAAAAAACATTCAGGCGCTGTTGCCGCAGGCGATTATCGTCCGTACCTCATGGGTCTTTAGCGAGTATGGTCAAAACTTTGTTAAAACCATGATGCGTCTGGCACAAAGCCATGACTGCCTGAGCGTCATTGCAGATCAGGTAGGTTGCCCGACCTATGCAGGCGATCTGGCCGAATGCCTGATCGCACTGGCGCAGCATCCGGACGCTCACGGCATCTACCACTACTGCGGAGACAGCGCGGTTAGCTGGTTTGAGTTTTCAGAAGCCATATTTGCACTGATGAAAAGCCACCGTCCCGAGGCGACAACCCCGCAGGTCAACGCCATCAGCGCGGCAGAGTATTCTTCAGCGGTGCAGCGCCCGGCGATGTCAGTGCTGGACTGCCAGCGTATTGAGAATCTGGGAATTGTTCGCTCTGACTGGCAGCGTGCCCTGCGCCAGGTTGTCGATCCCCCCCACTTCTGACAGAGTGAATTCCAGCAATATTATCCGCTGGAAGTGTGTCGGGCGTCATCGCTGTACACATGGGCTGATTCGCTCTGCGATTTTTAGCCCGACCTTCCACTGAGCATGCAGGTGACTTATGAATCCTTTTGACGTGGGTTATTATTCAGAAAATGAACTGAGAGAATGTGGTTTTAAACGGTTAGGTAAAAACGTATCCATTGCAAAAAATTGCACCATTGTCGGGCTGGAAAACATCGCTATTGGTGACAATGTCAGAATAGACGGCTACACGACTATCGTCGCAAGCGGTGAGGGATTTCTAACCCTGGGTTCGTTTATACATATCGGTGGTTACTCTCTGCTCTCGGCCGGTGCCGGTATCACCCTGCACGACTTTAGCGGGCTTTCGCAGGGGGTTAAAATTTACAGTAAAACCGATGATTACTCAGGAAATTACTTAACCAACCCTACTGTTGATGCAGACTATACCGGGGTCAGTTCAGGCGAAGTGACATTAGGACGTCATGTCATCATTGGCTCAGGCACAGTGATCCTGCCGAAGGTCACCATAGGTGAAGGTGCCAGCGTTGGGGCACTCTCGCTGGTGACCAAAAGCCTTCCTGAATGGGGTATGTATTTTGGTGCGCCGGCAAAAAAAATCAAAGACAGGAAAAAAAAGCTCCTTGAAGTGGAACAGAGGTTCCTGGCACATCGTGGCGCGATAAAGTAAAAAGTAAAGCTATCTGCGGACTCTCACCCGGTCCAGGCTGGCGTGATCGGGAGCACCGTTATAGCGGTCTCCCGTCTGATATCAGGCAGCATTGACAGCACTTGCCCGCATAATAATATCGATAATCTTCGTCTGTTCGATAGCAGAAAGAGAGGGGTGTATGGGCAGACAAAGTACGCTCTGTGCCATCCTGCTGGCGACAGGCAGATTCTCCGCAGCCGAAGAGGCATAGCCTTTATACATCGGGAATTCGGAAATGAGCGGATAGAAATAGCGGCGGACAAATACCCCCTGATCTTTGAGTTCCTGGTACAGCCGATCGCGGCTCATCGGGAACAGCGCATCATGAATAAACACCGGACAGTAGGCATAGTTCCACTGGGTATTTTCCTCTGCTTCAAGAAACGTCAGGCCATGCACATGTGCCAGCGCCTGGCGGTAGGTATCATAAATAGTCTTACGCACCGCCAGCGCGGCATCAATGTGCTTTAGCTGCAACATGCCAAACGCGGCCTGAAACTCATTCATTTTGCCATTAATACCCGGCGCCACCACGGTGGTTTCATCCGCAAAACCAAAGTTTTTCAGGTAATCAATGCGGCGTTTAATTTTAGCATCAGGACAGATAATCGCCCCGCCCTCAAAGGTGTTAAACACTTTTGTGGCGTGGAAGCTGAGTATGGACAGGTCGCCGTGATTGAGGATGCTGACGCCTTCCTGCTTCACCGCAAAACAGTGCGCAGCGTCATAGATCACCTTAAGACCGTAGTTATCAGCAATATGCTGAATGCTATCGACGTCGCACGGGATACCATAACAGTGCACCGGCATTATTGCGCTGGTCTGCGGGGTGATCGCCGCCTCAATTTTCGCTGGATCCAGGTTACAACTCACCGGGTCAATATCAACAAACACGGGTTTAATACCGTTCCATAACAGCGAGTGCGATGTGGCAACAAAGGAGTATGGCGTGGTAATCACTTCACCGGTGACGCGCAGCGCCTGCAGTGCCGTCACCAGCGCCAGCGTACCGTTAGCAAACAGGCAAATATGCTCAACGCCAAGGTATTCCGCCAGCGCCTGCTCCAGGGCCTGGTGAAATGGACCGCCGTTGGTCAGTTGCTTGTTATCCCAGATTTGTTCCAGATAGGGGATAAACTCCTCTAAGGGAGGCATCAACGGACTGGTTACAAAAATATTATCTTTCATTGTCTTAACCCTTATTTAGCTCACACTGTTTACGGCAGCCAGGCATGCAGGTGTTGGTTGATAATTTCGCCAGTCAGCCAGTCCGAATCCTGGAGAGCGTGCCGGGCACTGTGTGCAAAATTCGCTAAGTCTGAGCGTTCACTGGCCGCAAGGCGGATAGCCGCCAGCCAGTCAACCTTACGGTTACGCACGCGAATAGCAGGAATATGACTCTGCAAGCTGCCAACATCACTGACCAGCGCAGGAATAGCGCAGGCAGCCGTTTCCAGCAGGCAAAAGTTATCTTTAAGGCGATTGAATTTAGTATCAGCACGCGGGACGATGGCCAGATCGGTATCAATGCTGGCTAAAAAAGGCAGATAATATTCGTGCCCCGGATAACGGTAGTGTTCTTCTATCCAGGGTTCCCAGCCGGCAGGCAACGGCCCCAGCACCTGCCAGGTCACTTCACTGGCGAGTTCACGCACCAGATTATGAATCAGTTCGATATCAGCATCGTTGAGCTCGCAGGTATTACACAGCACACGCAGTTTTTCTCCTTCACGACGGGTCACTTTTTGCAAAGCGGTAAAGGGGATCAGGGCGCGTGACAGGATAGCAACAGGCCGGTCGGAGTGGCGTAAAGCTTCAGCCTGGGCGTGGTTTTGCACAATCAGGCGATCAATACCTTTGAACTCAGGCAGATGTCGGCCCTGTGCAATAATCCAGGAAGGTGAAATGATCTGAGAAATGACGCAGCTTTGGCGCTTCCTCAGTTGGCTAATCACGCTGTATGTTTCGGCGCTTAACGTATCTTCAATGACGATCGCATCGGCATCGATACGATGGATAAGCGAATAATCTTGTGCATTTTCAGTCACCAGGCCGTTGATGTATTGTCTGCGCGTCAGGCTGTCTGTGATGGCGGTCAGTGTCGCTGGTTGACCGGCGTGACAGGGTAATGCGATCCCCAGCACAACAGGCCGCTGACGATCGGCAAAGGGATGACGAATGAAGGCAGGACGACACTCTGGTTTAAACAAACGCCGCAACGAGGAAAAATTATCGTTATAAGAGGGGTCGCGAAGCAGTTGAGAAAGCCAGTTGGCATAGAGCCTGGATCTCCCCTGCTCCTCCTCAAGGGTCATCCGTTTGGTTTGCGGATAGAGATGATAAACATCACAGGCGATCACTGAGTGGGGGGTCCATACTGACATATATCCGGCATGGCGCAATTTCAGACACAAATCAATATTCTGTTGTTGCAGGGAAGGCAAACTGTCGTCCA
>Ga0308168_1000560_pt1 | contig 43745 bp, 45 predicted proteins | sample PhyCR2_FD_202133 | JGI IMG/M metagenome (GOLD analysis project Ga0308168, IMG submission 202133) | Phyllosphere microbial communities from UC Gill Tract Community Farm, Albany, California, United States - DLSLRC.R2 | ecosystem: Host-associated > Plants > Phyllosphere > Unclassified | place: USA...
CTCCGCACAGGTACGCTCCACGACATCAATCGCGGGGATTATCACGTTGTTCTTCCGGAGCCAGACCAGCAGTTCTTCGGCCAGGAGAATAACGGTGATTCTCTTACGTGCATGGCGCGATGAAGAGCCATAAGAGACTACGCACTTGCCCCCTGGAGATTAGATATATTCACTCGGTTCGGCCGGACCTGGGTTCATAATCCAGTCGAAGGTCAAACTTCCTGTAAGACCCAATCTGGTTAAGGCCATGAGACGGTTATAATGCCCGACCCCTGGTAGCTCCCGGGTTGAGCTGTGGAGGATTTGAGTTTGGACAGGATCGCCACTGGGTGAGGGTAGTTACCGGCGGTTAAGTCCAACGTCGTTACTCCCTCTGCCTCTATATATAATCCGGAATCGATTTTGTCCGACCCGGAGCGTAGTTTCACATCACTCGTTGTCGATAGAGTAACCGTCGACGTGCCAGAGCAACTCACGGTCCAGATGTCATGCACTTTACTCGATATACCGGTTGTTTTTTGGTCAGGATGAGTCAGCACTGAAGGCCCGGTTACACTGCAATGAACGGTCTGAGGAGGTGTGGTGTTGGAGCAACTCGAATCGCGATATCCCCAGCGCCCCCCGCCATTTCCTGTGATTTCTAGGGATACAAACAGATCGCAGCGGCCCGCAGCAATCTCCGGTCCGTTGTAATACAATTCCAGTCGGATCGGTGCTCGTTCTATATTAACTTTTGCCGCATTGAATATCGCGGACTCGGTGGGCGTTTCGACTTCGCCAGAGGTGTAGACCTGGCTGACAAACACACCTCCGCATGTATATTCGCGCCTGTCGATACTCCGACTGCAGGGAAAATCCAGGGTACGGTATGCGGCTTCAACTCCCGAACTGATGGCCGACGGCCGGGTAGTTGAAATTACAACCTGTATACGCATTGTGTCCGGATAGGGTTGCCACGCACTGTACCGCGTGAATTGAAAATTGGAGAGCTTGAGGGGAGGCCATTCATCAATCGGTCGTGAGAGATCGACCTGTGGCGAATAGGAGAATGCGTGGGAAGGGATGGCAGTAAGTTGGAACAATAGAATTAGTGCGATAGAGTTAACGATGCGCATAGACGCCCTCGGGTATTGGTTGTTTTTCCAGAGAAGCGAATTAGCGCCGCAGCATCCCTTTCGCCCATATGTTCCACCGTGCCTCATACGCCTGCACCCGTTCGTCGATGGCTGTCTGTGATAGCCCCCGCCTTCGGGCTTGCTCGTAAAGCCGCATGCGTTGTGCACGATGATTTTCTAACGCGCGTGGCGCGATGGAGGTCCCCGTGGGGGTGAACCACAGGCCCAGCCAGTCAAATCCATGTTCAATCCTTCCCAATTGGGTTTTATCCGGGTGCGTTGCAAAACCACTCAGATTAAAAAATTCATGCATACGCTTTACACTGTGCCGCAGTTGCCAACGCGTATGGGCAAGCAACAAAAATAAGCATTTAACCCGTCGCTTTCAGTCTTATTCATATTCCAGACTAAAGGTGGCAATGGCGCTGAACGGTCCGTGTTCAATGCTGCGTTTGGCAATCGCCTCAGGTTCACCCTGCACATAGGCCTGTACCGTCAGCGTGTTGCTGCCCCCGTCCAGCCGGTAGCCTGGCCCGATTTTATTGAGCGGCAATTTCTGCCCCGCCGGAGTTTCCATACCGATGGCAATACCGGAAGCCTGGCTGCCGCCGTCAATCGCCAGCAGCCCCTTAAGGCTCGGGTTTTCCGTGCCGCTAAAGGTCACCTTTACCGTTTTGCCCAGGCTGAGATCGCACTCCGTCAACCGGATAGCAAACGCCTGGCCACGAGTGCGTTGGTTGGCGTACAGGTATTTGTCGATCACCGTGCCAAATTCCAACTTCACACTTTCATCACCCGGCGCGATCACACAGGGTTCCGCCACCAGTGCACCATGCAGGCGGACATTGTCGGCCTGCACCGCGCCGCTAACTGCCATCAGCAAGGCGATCGGTACCGTATAAATCAGTACTTTCATTGATAGACCGCCTTTAAGGTCGCGGTGGCTTCAAACGGCCCCTCGGTTAACGTTGCCCCCGGCCGCTTTACCGGCACGGCCTCAAGCTGCGGTGGGTTGGTCAGGCTGATGGGGATCGGTTTATTCAGCTCAAAGGGCACGCCGTTTTGCTTAATCTGGATAGCCAGATCGTTAACGCCGGTCACGACTACCGCCGCCCGGTCGTAATCCGCCGGGGTGCCGACGATTTCCAGCGTCATCGCGAAAGCATTGGCGTCAGGATCGCAGCTGATCCGGTAATTCATTGGCCGCAGGTATTGCACTCCATCCACTTTTTTCACCCCCACCCGGTCACCAAAATCGACATCGACCTCGCTGCCATTGCTGCTGATGGTGCAGGCGGGCGGCTCAACCAGGGTACCGTAGAGCCACATATTTTCCGCAGCCAGCCCTGCCGGGCTCAGCATGCTGCCAATCAGCAGCACGAGAGCACGTGAATAGCGCTTCATCGATATTCCACCTTCATCGTGGCACCGGCAGAAAATGGCCCACCGGTCAGGCTGGCGCCTGGGCGTTTAACCGGCACCGCCTCAAGCTTTGGCCAATCCGGATAGGTAAAATTCAGCCAGGTGTTGATCGGCATACGGTTACCGTTATTAAGCAAGGCAATGCCAAGGTCGGTTTTTGCCGTGCCCAGGACGTCACCATCAAACGCCGCGCCATTGCCGTCTATCAACATCCTCACCGCATTTGACGTACCGCCCGGGCACTGCACCGAGTAGACGATCGGCATCTTTTTATAATCCCCCCCTACGCGGGTCGTCATCACGCCGTTACCGAACTTCACTTCGATCAGATCGTTGTGGTTGATCTCGCACGGCGTTGCCACCACCGTCACGTTGACCGTTACCGTGGAGGAATTCTCCATCGCCTGGGATCCCGTGCCCCAACAGGCCATTGCCAGGCCTAGTGCATACAGCGCCGGTCTCCGACCGCATAACATTCCCGTGTCCATGGCACCCGCCTTAGTCATAGTTAAGCCTGAAGTCTACATGGGCCGAATACGCACCCGCCTGTAGCGGTGCACGCGTGCGTTCCGGTGTCACAACGTAGACCAGCGAGTCTTGGCCTGCGGCCAGCAGCAAAGGCGCCCCACGGCTACCCAGGCGAATATCCCGGCCGAGCGAGTCTTGCATACGTAACGCCACCCCGGAGGCCCCACGCACGCTTATTAGCTCCGGGTTGTTCGCATCCGCCGGGGCAACAAAACTGACAGACACGGCAGGCTGTTGGAGGCTCCACAACAGATTTGCGTTACGGTCATCACGGTTGTTCGCCGGGCTGCGCAGGCAGTCCCGCAGACGCAGCCTGACGGTTACCGGCGTGCCCTGTGCGCCAATTTTCGCCATGCGCCCAGTACCGGTTTCCCCCAGCCACACATCCTGGTAAGCCGAGGCCATTTCCAACCGGCAAGCGCTCTCGGTCAGCGCACCGTGCACACGCAACACGCCATTGGCACCCTCAACATTCCCGTTATCCGCAGCGCGGGCTTCCGGTAGCAGTGCCATCATGCTGCCTAATACCATCAACACCGCTGCAGCCTGCTGTGCAGGGCAAGACCAGCCACCCTTCCCTTGTCTTCGTTGTTGCATGTTCCGCTCCCTGTGTTACACCAGTCATCAGCTTTGTTTGACCGGCCTGGCCTTGCAGTCGGTCCCACCACAACTGAACTGCAACCGCGGGCGGCCGCCGTAGTCGTTAACGTAAGTCAACACCGGCGCATTACCCAAAATGGATACGCCAAGATTCAACATCGCTTTATCTTGTGGCGGCACCATCAGCGGTTCAAACCCCTTAGCGCCAGCTCCGCCTTGCTTGCTGCTGGCCTCGACAATCGTCACGTAATATGGCGTCGGGTTATTGACCTGATACTTGTCACCCTGCCTGGTCAGCGTCAGCTGTTCCTGCCACGGAGCCGCACCTTCGGTATTGCTCAGCGCTTTGGGCCGGTAAAACAGCTTGATGCGCGTTTGCAACGCCAGTTGCAGCGTGTTGGGCTTTTCGCTCTTTGGCGGGATCTCGCGCAGGTTGAAATAAAACAGCGTCTCGCGATCCTGGGCCAAAAGGTTAGCGGCAGGTAAGGCCTGCACCTTGATCTGGCTTTTTGCACCTGGCTCCAGGCGCTGCAAAGGCGGCAACACCGTCAGCGGCGTGGTAATTTTATTGCCCTGCGCATCTTCCACCCAGCCCTGAGCCAGATAGGGCAGTTGTTTGTTCTCGTTGCTGATACTCAGGCTGACCGATTTGTCAGCACCGTTAAACACTACGCGAGTGCGATCCAGCGCAATCGCCGCCTGAGCCTGCTGCATGCACAACACACTTATCAGCAGACCGCCCGTTAGGGATAAGAAAGGTTTATTCATAGAGTTCATCGTTAATTACTCGCTATCTGATTTCTTTAAATTCAGTAAAAATTGGCGGGAGAAAGATGAAGCTATTTCACCCTGCCACAGTGGCTAAAAACTCTCTTACTGTCGTATACATCACTCACTCTGCCTCTGCAGTTACCGGCAGTAGCCGACATGGCAACAGGAGGTCTGTGGTATCGGAGTGCGGTATTTGCGCCGGCAGCTTAAGCGCACATCGCGCCTGCCCGTTCCAGTGCACGGTCATTGCTTCTCCCGGATTAATCCCGCTCAGGTAAACGCTGCCGCCGTCGTTAACGATACCCACGTCCTGCTTTTTGTGGTTTTGCACTGTGGCACCAAACGGTGGCGTAGAACCATCAGCCAGGCGGAGCACCGCCATCGCTTTCTCACCGGCTATCACCTCAAACCTGCGGTAGCCAATGGCACCTTCGGTCAAGGTCGCCTGCACCACGGAGCGCGTCGCCTCAGCGTTTTCAGGCAGTTTATTCAGATCGATGCTGACCTTGTTGCGGTAGTAACTGTTCACGTCGGTGATTACCGCTTTACCGAAGCCGTTGGTACGTGTCACGGCACCATAACCGCCGATCGGAATATCCGCTACGCCGTCGGTATCCAGCAGTATGCGCGTGCCGCCAATCATCCCAGCTCTGTGCAGCGCGACGCCTTGAAGGGTGGCCGTTGCCCCCCCCTGTAACGATAACCCCGCCGATGAGTAACGCCCTTCCTGGTAACTGGCGTTGGCGTTCACCTGCGCCATATCGCCCTGATGGGTGTAATAACCGCTCGCCGTACCGCCGCTGCGGGTGATACCGCTGCTCAGATGATAACTGTCACCATTTTCAAGTCGGTCGTAATAACCCACCTGATGAGTGTTGTCGCTGCGATCATAGCTACTGCTGTAGCTGAACGATTTGCTGCCACCCAAAGGTACCGACAGCGAGAGGTACATGCCGTCATCGTTGGTGCCGTTATACTTATTGCGGTACCCCGTCAACGACAGGCTCAGGTTTCTGTACTGACCGATGTCGAAATTGCGCGACAATGTCAGGGTATAGCGATCGTTGGCAGCACTGTTCCAGTAAGTCTGGTGGTTATAGTTCAGGTAGGCGCTTAATCCGAGATCGCGGAAGTGCTGGCTGAAACTGATGGTGTACATCTCTTTGCTGCTCTGGTTGCGGGTGCCATAGGTCAGCGCATCCAGGTACTCGCTCATCGACATGTAGTCACGTTCAGAAAAGCGGTAACCGGCAAAAGTCACCTGACTGTCATACTCGTCGAAGTTTTTCGAATAGCTCAACCGGTAAGAGCCGCCGGTCAATGTGCTATCCTCCCACTGTGGCAAGCTGACACGCGACTGGGTCACGTCAAACGACAGTGCGCCGAACATCATCAGGTCACGCCCCACACCCACCGCCAGCGCGTTATAATCCCCGCCCGCCAAGGCGCCACCGTACAGCGACCACCCGTTGCTAACCCCCCAGGAAAACTCCCCGGTGGCAAACAGGGCTCCGTTAATGTTGTGCTTCCAGTCAGAAGGTCGACCACTCGCGATTTTGTAACGCACGGTCCCCGGCCGTGTAAGGTACGGAATGCTGGCGGTATCGATGCGGAATTCTTGTACGCTACCGTCCTGCTCTTCGATCCGCACATCCAGTTGCCCGGAGACAGCGTCATTGATGTCCTGTATGCGAAACGGGCCCGAGGCGACCTGAGTCTCATACAGCACACGCCCCTGCTGGCTGATCACTACCTTGGCATTAGTGCGCGCCACCCCGGTCACCTCTGGCGCGTAGCCACGCAGGTTCGGCGGCAGCATGCTGTCATCACTGACCAGGCTGGCACCGGTGAAGCGGAAGCTATCAAAGATGTCGGAATACAGGTAATCCTCTCCGAGCGACAGCTTCGCCCCCAGACGGGAAATAGCCCGGTAAGCGTAAAAGCGGCTCCAGTCCCAGTTCTGACGCGTCCCTTCAGCGCTGCCGTTTTGATGATCCAGGCGAGTTTGCCAGTCCGCACGCAGCCGCCAGGAACTCAGATTGGCGCCAACCGTGCCGTTGCCACTGACGTTGTAGCTCTGCTGGCCACGTTGCTGCTGGCGCTGGGTCTGTGCATTCACGTAATAATCCAGCAGCAGGCCCGGCACACCCTCATCCCAGCGTGAAGGCGGATCCCAGTTGTCTGCCGCATATTCCAGATAAGCCTGCGGCAGGTTTACGGTGAGGCTGGCGCTGCCCAGATCGGCACGCGCCGACATTCCCTGCAGACTATCCAGAGTCAGGCACTCACCCTGATGCCACCAGGTCAGTTTTTCTTTCATATCCGGCTTTAAGCCGAACTGTTCGACCATTGCAGGGCTGATACAGGCTGCACTGTCTTTGGCATCGCTCTCTGCGGGATAAAAAATTACGGATTGCTCAGGCAACTCCTGCCTGTTAATTCGTACCAGCATCATGTAACTGCCCGGCATGATATAGCCGCCGCGAGAGAACTGTCCCAAATCAATATTCTCTCGATCTTTTAAATCAAGCACATCGGTATTAAACTGCACCTCTTCCGCACTGGCATCCCACACGAAGAACCCCAGTGCACAGGCAATATAAAAACCCAAAGCACGGGGGCGAAAGGGTAATAAATTCCATTTAGGCACTATCATGCTAATAAGTCCCTTTTTATTCTTATGCCAGCACTATCAATGAAAAACCCATGCACCGGAAAAATAGCAGACACACCGATTTAATCGGTCTCTGCTCTTAAACTCCGAACCAGCAAGAACCGATCAGTAATAATCCATTTTAAATCTGATCGTTGAGGTATATTCCCCACTCCGTAATGTCTGTTGATTACTGACCAATCGCAGAAAGTAATTAAGCTCTCTATCGCTCACGACAACATCAGGCAAAGGTGTTGGATTCCCAGGCATGATTATATTGCCGTGACGGTCAGTAAGTTGCAGGGCTATACCTTCAGCTTGCCCATCGACACCGAATAATCCATTATCCACCCGGCCATCAAATGTCACCTGAAAACGTTGCCATTGTGTTAAATTATCGTCAACTCTGTTCAAAACACAGTTAACTAACCGAATAGTAAATGGAAGAGTCAGCCCTTGCCCGTCACGTATTATTTTGGTTAATGGCATCACGGAAATATCAATAGTTTGATCGCGGCTGTCTGTATCAATAGCGCAGGCTGTTTCTATAACAGCGCCTTGCATGTTGACCCGCCCCCAACTCGCCACCGCCTGGCTAGTTGGCAAAGGTAAAAGTATCAACAGGCAAAGCGTCGAATAAGGAATCATTAGATGTTTCATTGCTGACAAACCTTCCGTAGACAATACTCAAAAGAATGCATGCGGGATACACCCGCATGCATAATTAATTATGTCATTGGGACGGATTATTTGTAGTTCAGAATGAAATTGGCCACGCTCTGGAATTTACCAGGAATGATAGTCTCAGCCTCGCCACCGTCACCTTTCAGATAAGCACTGAAGGAAAGTGTGGTTTCAGTAGAGCCGGCACTAATAGTATTTTCAGTCGTTGGCTGGCCCAGCTTTATCACATTGTTGCTGCCGTCGGTAATAGCAATACTGGCACCTTTAGCGTCGCCGGTCATACCCAGCAAGCCATCTTTACCTGGGGCACCATCAAAGGTCGTTGTTACCAACTTGGCCGTTTCCAGGCTGCATTTTTCCAGGTGGATGTCAAAAGGTTTAGGCTCGGAATTACCACCTTTAAGCAGCGAAACGTTAGAAACTGCACCAAGATCTACCGTCTGGTCCACAGAATTTGGATCAATTGAACAAGGAGCATCGATAATAGAACCAGTAAATGTTACTTTACCGTGGCCCTGATCGGCAGCCTGTGCGCCAGAAATGGTACCGAACGCTAATACTGCTGCCATCATAATTTTATTCAATTTCATTTTTTGCTTCGTCCTTAATAAAAAAGTTTATCCTATTTTCTTTTCGTCGCGGCAGTTTAATGCGATATCACACCCTGAGAGGCATAGCGGGTCGTCACCTATTTGCAACGTACCCACTGCCTAACTCCATGAACAGGGCTTCGGCGACTGAATAAATGCTACACAAAAAAATAAAAAAAAGATAAATAATCCAATTAATCGCTCAAAATTAGCATTTAAAACCAAATTAACAAAAATCATGGCAAATGCAGAGCATTAAAACCCAGGTTTTTCTAAAGCATCAACAAGTTATATAGCGATAATTTTTATAAGTTTTTTGCTTAAAAATAATTACTAACTTTAAGGTTGACGAGGAGCGTCTAAAACCTCTAAATTCCGGGCACCAAAAAAAACAAGACTATTCTTATTGTGCAGTAAACAAAAAATTCGAGCTAAGGGACAAGTGAGACACCCATGAAATACATTATAAATTTAACAATAATTTTCGATCCCAAAGGCAGAGAGTTGGTACTGAAAAACGACAGTCAGTTATCATTGGGTTTATCGAAGCCCGCAACTCGCCTGTTAAATGAACTGGTTAACAACAGCAACATTGATTTATCCCGCGACCAGTTGATCAAGCGTGTATGGGAGGATTACGGGTTTTCGCCCTCTAATGCCACTCTGAATAATCACATTAGTGAATTAAGAAAAGCCTTCGAGAGTTTAGGGGCCAACAAGGACATTATCATCACCCTGCCGCGTCTTGGGTTCAGGCTGCAAGCGGAAATCTATCCTATTGTTTTAACAGCATCTAACGTTAAAAATCCGGTCGTGCAGACAGAAAATACTCCCCTGTTAAAAGAAGATGCAGCCATGGTGATAGACGCCAGTACTGTAGAATCGTCAACAGATAACGGAAAGAAAATCAGGGGAAAAAACGCACTTTTGATAATCGGTTTGATAGCTGTCGTTACCGTTGCAGGCCTGACACTAGCTAACTTTTTCAAGAAGGAGGCAAGACCATCCAGCGCCATACAGAACAAATGCAACATTTATAATGTTGATGGTAGTCTTCCATCTTCCGGGTTGGCCCTAAAAGCAAGGAAAATGATAATTGCTGAAGGTATAGATTGCTCCCAGGAGGAGACTGATGTTTACTATGCGGAGACTCGCCCTGACAATGAATTCCTTAGGGTTTTCTTTATGGCAGTTTGTGTTAAAAGTGACGATGACAGCTATAATAATTGCATCAACTATAAAATAATTAAGTGATACTTCATGAAAAGAACAATTTTTATAATGTCATTTTCCATTGTGATTATCACTTTAATAATCCTGACATTCCATAGCTATCTAACCAGGGGGAACTTTCGTTGTGATACTCAAGTGAAATCCAGGATCGCTATCGAGGGTCAAGAAGAATTATACCTCAACCTGCATATAGACATCGTTTTTGCCACGCCTGAAAAAGGCGCAATTAAGTTAATAGGGACACTTAAAGGAACGAATCTTGATTATAAAATATCCAGAAACTTGTCACTTAAAGTGAATGAGTCAAAATTAAGCTTTATGAAGAGGGTGACTATAGTAAAACAAACCATTCACCCCATAGATAACGTCCCTGAGGAATTCTGGCAGCGTTACATTACACCAGAAAGAAACGGTGTCGAATTTTATGTTGAAATAAAGGAACCTAAAACAAACACATTTATTTTTAAAGGATTATCCAACCCCTATTTTGTTTGTAACCGATACGGTGATTAGCAATAAAAACCCGCTAAAGAAAAAACAACAGCCTGGCAAAAAAAAGCAAATGTAAATAAATGCAATTATTTTGATTTATTTTTAATCAATCAAATAATATCAGCCGGGATATTTACTCTGCTTAAGACCGGATTTTATGTATCAGAGTGCGGTGCCAGAATCATATCAAACAGAAGAAGGCGCGTTCAGCCATCCACTGACCTCCGGCTTCAGCAGAACAGACGAAATGCATCCCTCACACTGATATTGAACGCAAATAAAAAACGCCTACCGAGATCACCATTCTCAACAAATACCATGATATCCCTGATCAATGATTACAATCCTTGCATATAAGGTTTAATTTTCATCTTAACTACTTTTTCGTCTGGCATGGAATATTATTCTTAACCACAAAAGTCCCCTGCCTGTCATAAAGATAAACAATCATCAGCTGGCACCTCAACTACTCACTCTCCCTAAACATGAAGTGTTGGTTTACCTCCTATACGATAAGTGCGCTCAGGCGTTCCGTGATGAGAAAGTTAAATTACACACGTATTAGTGAATTGTTCTGCTGGATGTTGCAAGGTTGTTTATCTAAAGTTTGGCCGTGCGCGGCCGATACCGATCCTAGCCTGGCCCCGCTTTACGGCCGTTGAATCTGGAATGTGAAACTGAATATGAGCGGGACTTTCTGTAGCGACGAAGCAAAACGCCTGGCGGCGCTTGAGATGCTCAAGGCCGATGATGCGGATCGCGATGACATTCTTCAAAAATTTACCCTGCTGGCCAGCGAACTGCTGGGCATTCCCGGCAGCTTTGTCTCGGTTCTTGATGATGAGAACCAGTTTATTAAAGCATCCTGTAATTTTGACCTGAAACAAACGTCGCTGCAGCATGCTTTTTGCCGTCATACGCTGGCGCTGGGCAAAGTGCTGGTGTGCCACGACACCCATCTTGATAGCCGTTTCAGCCAGCATCCGCTGACCCTGGGTGAACCCTTTATCCGCTTTTACGTGGGGGCCCCGTTGCGCAACCGCGACGGCATCACCATCGGCACCCTGTGCGTCACCGATATTAAGCCGCAGGCGTTTTCTGCAGAACAGATCCGCCTGCTGGAGCTGCTGGCCAGCCTGGTCATTGGTTATCTGGATGCCTGGTATATTGCCGGCTATCAGGATGTGGTAACCCGTCTGCCAAACCGTCAGCGCCTGATGAAAGATATTGAACTGCTGCAGCAGGCCGGCAACAACGAACCTCATCATCTGACGCTGATCGACTGCATTGATATGCCGCGCGCCTATGAGATTGCCCGATCGGTTGGTATGAACGCCGTGGAAACACTGCTGAGGGAGCTGACCGCTATTCTGCGCACCCGCCTCAGGCTGCAGAGTGATGACGTTCTGTATACCGTTGCGGTCGGTCGCTTTGCCCTCCTGAGCAACAGCCAGCAACGGGCGGGCGGGCGCGAACTGAGTCAGCAACTGGGAGAGATACGCGCCCATCTGTTCGACAACATTACCATTGATGCGAAACCGCATGTTGGTGAGGTGAACTTTGTACCCACCGACTTGGAGGTGCCTGAGGTACTGCGCCGTGCGGTCAGCGCGCTGCACGAAGCCATCAGCCTGAAGCAGAGTTATATGGCTTATAATGCCGACAGCGATGGCCGCAGAAGTCAGCATTTCCGGCTGCTGCACGACCTGGCCGCGGCGGTTCGCGGCGCACCGGGCCTGTATCTGGTTTATCAGCCGCAGATGTCTCTGCGCCTGGGCAAGCCGGTCGGGCTGGAAACACTGCTGCGCTGGGATCATCCCGTGTACGGTAACATTCCCCCCGATGAATTTATCCCGCTGGCGGCACAAACCAGCCTGATGGAGGAACTGACGGAATGGGTGATTGACCATACCATCGCGCAGCTCAGCCTGTGGCGCAGCAAGGGGCTGAATCTGCCGGTCTCAGTCAATATGTGCGTCAGTGATTTTTCGCGTGTGGATTTTGCCGATAAGCTGGAAGCCAGAATACGCAGTGCCGGACTAAAACCGGACGATCTGTGCATAGAGTGTCTGGAGAACGAGCAGGTACTGGAAAATGCCGATGCCCGGCGCGGACTGAGTAAACTGAAGCTGCGTGGATTCCGCATTGCGCTGGATGATTTTGGCTCCGGTTACAGCAATATTAATACCCTGTGCCGCATTCCGGTGGATGTGATCAAGCTTGACCGCTCACTGATCCAGCCGCTCTCCCACGACCCGGCCAGCGAAGTGATCGCCCGCCATATCATCACCATGCTGAAAGAACTGCATTACGTGGTGCTGGCCGAAGGGGTGGAAGATCAAAAAACCCTGGCCTCACTACAGCGTCTGGGCTGTGATGAAATCCAGGGTTTTTATTATTCACGACCACTTATTCCGGAAAGTGTGGAGCGCTGGCTCCGTTCACACTATCCCCTGGCCTGAGGGTCAGGACTCCACCCATACCGTCTGCGCATTGGTGAACTCGCGCAGGCCGAAGTGTGACAGTTCGCGGCCAAAGCCACTTTTTTTCACGCCACCAATCGGCACGCGCGGATCGGAGAAACTCGGGGAGTTAATAAACACGCCGCCAGTTTCAATCTGTGACGCCAGACGCTGCGCCCTGTCCAGATCGCGGCTCCACAGGCTGCCGCCGAGGCCAAACTCGGAGTCATTGGCCATTGCCACCGCGTGAGCGGCATCGTCCGCCACAATCAGTGAGGCCACCGGGCCGAACAGCTCCTGGTCGAAGCTGGTCATACCGGGCTTAACGTCGCTCAGCACCGTAGGCGCATAGTAATTACCCTCACCCGGCAGAGCATGGCCGCCCACCAGCAGCGTGGCCCCCTCTTTCAGGGTGGCCTGCACCTGCGCGTCCAGTTCGTCACGCAGATCGTAGCGGGCCATCGGACCAATCCAGGTCCCCGGTTCGCGTGGATCGCCGATTTTCATCGCTTTCACCGCGCTGACAAATTTCTCGCTGAACTGTTCAAAGACGGCGGCCTCCACAATGATACGTTTGGCAGAAATGCAGAGCTGACCGTTATTCATAAACCGTCCGGCGATCGCCCCCTTCACGGCGGCATCAATATCCGCATCGGCCAGGACGATAAAGGCATCCGAACCGCCCAACTCCAGCACGCATTTCTTAATGGCGGCACCGGCCAGGGCAGCAATGGCTCCACCGGCACGCACGCTGCCGGTCACGGTTACAGCCGCAATACGTTTATCATTAATCGCCTGCGCCACACCGTCATTATCAGCATTAACCACCGCAAACAGGCCCTCAGGCACGCCCGCCGCCGTCAGGATCTGCTGCAATAACAGCGCGCAGCCCATCACGTTCGGCGCAGGCTTCAGCAGATAGCTGTTCCCCGCCAGTATGATGGGAACGGCACCGCGCAGCACCTGCCACACCGGAAAATTCCACGGCATTACCGACAGCACCGGCCCCAGCGGCAGGTAATCGACAAAGGCCTTATCGCCCTCCACCTGCGTCGGTTCACGCTCAAGGAAAGCCGGGCCGTGCTCGCCGTACCACTCGCACAATCTGGCGCTTTTCTCGACTTCCGCCAGCCCCTGATCCACGGGTTTTCCCATCTCGCGGGTCATCATCTCCGCCAGGGGCTGCGCCTGCTGACGCAAGCCACCGGCGATGTTTTGCAGCAACCTGACACGATCAGTGATGGCGCTGTGCCGCCATGTCCGGAAGGCCGTGTAGGTTAAGGCCAGCGCCTCATCCACCTCTGTTCCGCTGGCGAAAGGATAGCGGGCAACGACCTCACCTGTGGTGGGGTTACGTGAAATGGCTACCGCTGAAGAAATATGAGTCATGATGGCTCCCTTAAGTGATTCACAATGGGTCCATCCTAGTCTTGTAGTGCATTCTTTAAAAATGAATAATAAAGAAAATAATTTACTCAATAAGAGAATGCTATGGATCTGACCCAGCTGGAAGTTTTTCGCGCCGTCGCAGAAGAAGGCAGCGTGACGGCAGCGGCGGACAAATTACATCGCGTACCGTCCAATATCTCTACCCGGCTGAAACAGCTGGAGGAAGAGCTGGGCTGCGTGCTGTTTCGTCGCGAGAAACTGCGACTGCACATGACCGACAGCGGCAGAACGTTTCTCGATTACACCCGGCGCATTCTGGCGCTCACCGCCGAGGCGAAACAGAGCGTTTCCGGGCAGCAGCCGGGCGGAATTTTCACCTTAGGGGCGATTGAGAGTTTTGCGGCCGTCCGTCTGCCGCCGCTGATTGCACGCTACCACCAGAGCTGGCCACAGGTGGAACTCGATCTGACCACCGGCCCCTCCGGGGATATGATCGACGGTGTTCTCGGCGGGCACTACAGCGCCGCGTTTATCGACGGCCCGCCAAAGCATCCGCAGCTGGAGGGTGTCCCGGTCGTTGACGAAGAGATGGTGCTGATCTCGGCACTCAACCATCCCCCGGTTCCCGACGCCACCAGCATCTCCGGCGCGACCATCTATGCATTTCGCGCTAACTGCTCCTATCGCCGGCTGTTTGAAAACTGGTTCTCACGCGAGAATGCGGCCCCGGGCAAAATTTTTGAGATGGAGTCGTATCACGGCATCCTGGCCTGCGTCAGCGCCGGTGCCGGGTTAGCGCTGATCCCCCGCAGCATGCTGGACAATATGCCGGGACGCGACAACGTTCACGCCTGGCCGCTGAGTGAAGGTATGGGGCAGATTGCTATCTGGCTGGTGTGGCGCAAAGGGATGCGTTCGAATAATTTGCAGGCGATGGCTCGCCTGCTGCAGGAGGCGGGCTGAGGTCTCAGTTCCCGGAGCGAGGCAGAGAATGAAAACGCCGTTTAAAATAGATCAGCCCGCCCCCCTCTTCTTCCAGCCAGATTGCCCGCACCGACACCAGGTAGATTTGATGTGTTCCCAGACTCTGCACCTGGCTGATTTCACCCTCCAGGCTGGCCAGCGCGTCGCCCAGCAGCGGCTGACCATATTCCCCCTGCCGCCAGCCGTCCAGCAAAAAGCGATCCGCCATGGCCAGCCCGGTCATGCCGGCAAAGTGGCGCGCCATCACCTCCTGGTGGTGATTGAGCACATTGATACACATCCGTCCGTTGTGCTGAAACACCGCATTCATGGCACTGCTGCGGTTAATGCAAACCAGCAAGGTCGGCGGCGTATCGGTCACCGGACACACGGCGGTAGCGGTAAGACCACAGCGCCCGGCCTCCCCCTGCGTGGTCACGATACAGACCGCGGCCGAAAGACGGGCCATGGCATCGCGAAACGGTAAACGCTGTAAGCTGTCATCAGACATCACTGACGCCCCCGTTCATCAGACGATCCAGCTGGCAGATATCGTCATTATTATGCAGATGCGGTTTTTTCCAGCCGTGGCGGTCATAATCTGCCAGACAGCGGTCAACCATCTCCATCATGCCGTCCATCGCACCGGAGTGACGCGCATCACGCAGGCACTGCATACGCACTTCGTCCTGGCTGCCCGCATAATTGATTTCATAAAGCTCATGGCGCCCCCCGAACTCGCTGCCGCTGGCATCCCACATCAGTTTCATAATTTTGATGCGCTGCTCGTGATCCATTCCGTTAGACCCCCTCACGAAGCGGGCAAGGTAGCGGTCGATTTCCGGGTTCTGCAGATCGCGTACGCTGGAAGGCAGATAAATCAGCCCGCTGGCCACGTTGCACTCGATAATATGCTTGATCTTTGCCCAGGCCATCGGAGCCATGACCCGGTAGGTATTCATCGCCTGTGCATCCGGCAGATATGCCCCGTTAACCCAGGGTCTGGCCTCCGCTGACATCGCATCGCTCAGCGACCAGAACAGATTGCGCCAGGCCACCACTTCCCCCAGCGCCGCCTGTACGCCGCGAAATTCTATGGTGCCGGTGCATTCCAGGCTTTTGTGCAGCAGCGCAGTCATAAAATCCAGCTTCACCGCCAGCCTGACGCAGGCCTGCATCGGGTAAAGTCTGACAAAACCGCCCTCTGCATACCAGCGTCGGCAGCGGTCGAAATCGCGATAGATCAACACGTTTTCCCAGGGGATCAACACCTTGTCCATCACCAGTATGGCGTCATTTTCGTCAAAACGGCTGGAGAGAGGGTAATCGAACGCGGATCCCACCGCCCCCGCCGCCAGCTCATAGGAGGCACGGGAAATCAGCTTCACCCCGCTCGCGTCCATCGGGGCAATAAACATCAGCGCAAAGTCCGGGTCGCTGCCCATGACCTGCGCGGAACCAAACCCGATAAAATTGAAGTGCGTCAGCGCCGAGTTAGTCGCCACGACTTTGGCCCCGCTGACGATAATCCCGGCGTCCGTCTCCTTTTCCACCCGGATATAGACATCCTTCACCGCATCAACGGCCTTGTGACGGTCAATGGGTGGATTGACGATGGCGTGGTTAAGATAGAGCCCCGCCTCCTGAATCCGGGTGTACCAGTGGCGCGCATTATCCGCATAAGGCCCGTAAAAATCCGGGTTCGCCCCCAGCGCGCTGGCAAAGGCCGCTTTATAATCCGGCGTACGGCCCATCCAGCCGTAACTGAGGCGTGACCAGGCGGCAATCGCGTCCCGCTGCTGGCGGATCGCCTGCGCGCTGCGCGCATAGCGGAAAAAACGGTGCGTATAACCGCCGCTACCGGTATCCGTCTCCTGGCACAGCGTGTTGTGCTGTTGCGGATCGTGCAGGGCATCATACAGCGCGGCAACACTACCGGCTGCATTGCGGAAGGCCGGATGGCGGGTGATATCTTCCACCCGCTGGCCATAGATATAGATTTCACGCCCGTCGCGCAGGCTTTCCAGATATTCACTGCCGGTAAACGGGCGCGTGAGTGAGGCTCGGTGATCGTCAGGTTTCATCGTGTTTTCTCGGGTTCAGAGTAGAAGATGACGCCGCTGAGGCGCATAGATTGTTATAATTTTGTTGCTATTTAAGCGTGGGACATCCGGCGCAGGAAGAGACGTTTCTGGCTATCTCAGGCACTTTTCAGTAGCCTGCCCATTATCGTCAACAGAGGCATAAAAAAGCCGCTGTAAGGACACCACTGGCCGCACTGCACTCTCCGGGAAACCCTTGAAGTCATGAAAAGAAAAACGCTTCTGACGCTGACTGCGTTATTGTCTGCCCCCGGCGCACACGCCGGATGGTATAAAGTGGATAACTATGCGGGGACGATCGGGGCCTGGCCGGTGCATATTTCTCTGCAGCAGTACGACAGCTATGGCAGCGGGCTCAATATTAAGGGCAGCTACTACTACGATAAGCATCGCGCCCCTATCCCGCTCTATGGCAGACAAACCGCCACCACGTACGCGCTGTGCGAAATCCACAGCGCTGCGGAATTTGACCGGGTGATGAATCAGGGAACAACGGAGGCGATGGACACCCGCGCCTGTCCTTTCCGCCTTGCGCGCGAGGGCGATCGCCTGCAGGGTGAATGGCAGCAGGGCAAGAAGCGCTACGCGGTGTCACTGCAGCACACCGCGTCGCTGGATAACACCGCAGAAGGCAGCATCACGGGTAACACCGTCGATATCCCGTTCTGGGGGCAAACCGCCACCCACAGTTTTGTCGGCCACTATCAGGCCAGCGCCGACGGTATTGCCATCCGCCGCGTCAGCGTGGTGAATAAAAGCACCGGGAAAGTGGATCAGATCCTCGACCCGCAGCAACACCAGTGTGAATTCGGTTTTTATATGACGGCGATCTATCAGAATATTGAACCCCTTGATCAGGGGAAAGGCATTACGCTCAACTGCTACAGCCAGAAAGCCGATGTCGTGGTGGATTATCGTTTTGATGCCGGGCAGAAGCGCTATCGCGCCTCTGCGCCATAACCCTCACCGGCGGCGGAATTCGCTGGGCGAACATCCGGTCAGACGGTGAAAAAAACGGGCGAAATAGGCCGGATCTTTGTATCCCAGCTGCCAGGCGATCTGGTGAACGCTGCCCGCGCTGAACAACAGCAGCCGCTTTGCTTCACGCAGCGTCCGTTCAAAGACCAGGCGTTTGGGGGGCTGGTTGGCCAGCCGGCGGCACAACTCATTAAGACGCGACTCGCTGATCCCCAGTTCACGGGCATATTCCGGTACCGTCAGATGCTCACGGTATTTTTCATCCACCATTTTTGTGAAGCGCTGAAACATCGTCATCTCGCCACGTACACTGATGTGCCCCGCTCCCCCTTCTCCCGATGACACCTCACGCAGCAGCAGCAGAAATAACGCCTGAGACAACAGTCTGAGCTGGGTATCACGCCCCTTGCACTGATGAGAAAACTCCTGTGCAACCAACGTCCAGAGATGAGCCAGCGCACTGCGCGTCAGTGGACTTTCCACCAGCGACAGGCAGAACCCGGGGATCATCAGCGCATCGCGACTGCCTGGCCACAGCGCCTGCAGCAGCGGCCAGATCAGTTCCTGCCTGACCGTTAATACATGCCCGTCGCTGTCCTCTTCGGTGATAAAGGCATGAGGCACGGAAGGGGGGATCAGAACGAACAGCGGGGCCCGTACGGCATAATGATGATCGTCCAGCTGGAGCTCAATTTTACCGCTGGTCAGGCAGTGAAGTTGAAAATAACGGTCATGCCAGTGTGGGCGCATATCGCGACCAAAAAAGGCGGCCATCTGTGAAAAGACGGCATAATGCACATCATCGCTGCCGTCGTTTCCATCCCCGAACTGCTGGCTGATATTAATATTTTCCATTGCCCTCTCCCGTCCATCCTGTTCAGGGTTGCCGGCCGATCTTATGGAAGATGATGGCATCGCTCTCTCCCCGAACCGTCACCGTGACGACACGTCAATAACCGGCGTCGGTCGGGTGGTAAAGCGTGCCGCCAGCGATTCGGCCGATCTCGCCAGCAGGGTGGTATCGACGCCGGGTGCAACAAACAGCGCCCCCAGTTCCAGATAGCGCTGCGCCAGCCCTTCATCGGCAGTCAGGATCCCCGGTGCCTTACCGGAAGAACGGATGCGGGCGATAGCCTGCTCGATAACGGCCTGTACCTCAGGGTGGCCGGGGCGGCCTGGAAAACCCATATCGGCACTCAGATCCGCCGGGCCAATAAATACGCCGTCAACCCCGTCGACGGCGAGGATTTCTGCCAGATTCTCCACGGCCTGCCGGGTTTCGATTTGCACCAGAATACAGAGCTGTTCCCCGGCCCGTTGCAGATAATCAGCAATACGGTTCCAGCGGGAAGCACGGGCCAGGGCGCTGCCCACCCCGCGAATACCCTGCGGGGGATAATAACAGGCCCTGACCGCGGCCCGGGCTTCGTCACCATTCTGCACCATCGGGATCAGCAGGGTCTGCGCCCCGATATCGAGCAGCTGTTTGATCAGCACCGGATCATTCCAGCTCGGACGTACCACCGGGTGACAGCAGTAAGGGGCTATCGCCTGCAGCTGTGCCAGCACCGAACGCACGTCGTTAGGGGCGTGCTCACCGTCAATCAGCAGCCAGTCAAATCCCGCCCCGGCCAGCAGCTCGGCGCTGTAAGGATCGGCCAGCCCCAGCCACAGGCCAATCTGCGGATCTTTCTGTAATAAGGCTTGCTTGAATTCGTTGATAAACATAATCACTCCTCAGATAAAGCGACAACCAATCGCGCCCATCGTGCCGTAGTCCACGTGGAACGTGTCCCCTTTCCGTGCTGCCACCGGGCGGGTAAAGGAACCGCTCAGGATCACCTGTCCCCCCTCCAGCTGAACATCATGTCGCGCGAGCTTATTCGCCAGCCAGGCCACGCCATTTGCCGGGTGATTCAGTACCGCTGCCGCCACACCGGACTCTTCGATCACCCCATTACGGTACATCAGGGCGCTGATATGACGCAGGTCGAGTGCATCGGGTCTGACCGGCCGGCCTCCCATCACGACCCCGGCGCTGGCGGCGTTATCGGCAATGGTGTCGAAGACTTTTCGCGGCCGCTGCGTCTTAGGGTCAATGCCGTGGCAACGGGCATCGATGATCTCCAGTGCCGGGATCACGTAGTCCGTGGCATTCAGCACGTCAAAGAGCGTGCACTGCGGACCGCGCAGCGAGGTGCCCAGCACAAAAGCCAGCTCCACCTCGACTCGCGGCACGATAAAACGTGCCACAGGGATATCGCTCCCTTCGACGAAAAACATATCGTCCAGCAGTGCGCCGTAGTCGGGTTCGTTAATCTGCGAGGTCGCCTGCATGGCTTTGGAGGTCAGGCCGATTTTGTGACCTTTCAGCAGACGGCCTGCGGCGATTTTTCTGGCAATACCGCGTCGCTGTATGGCATACGCATCGTCCAGGGTGATCTCCGGATGCCTGAGTGAGAGCTGGCGGATCTGTTCGCGGTTTTTTTCAGCCTGATTCAGCTCGGCCGCCAGCCGGTCCAGCGTAAGATCGTCTAACATAGGGTTCATTCCTTTATGCCTGAAACAGCGCGTGAACATTATTTTGTTTAAAGTTGAACTGCGGATGCAGCTCCTCAAGCACCAGCGACAGCGCCAGATAACGCCGGGCCATTAAGGCCGCAAAGTGGCTTTTAATCAGTTCAAACAGCCCCGACAGCACCGGACGGAGCTGTTCCGCGCGACGTCCGTGCCCGATTTTCAGCGTCATATGCACAAAGGCATAATCCTGCTGACCGTCCGCCATCTGCCAGGTTTCCACCCAGTGAACGCGGCTACGGATGCCTGCCAGAGGGAAAAGCCCGCTGTCGGCAAGAAAGGCATTAACCCGGGAAAAAAGCGCCGGAAATTGCGCCTGCTCACGGATATTGTCACTGCACTCGACGATAAAGTGCGGCATGGTCGACCTCCTTATTTACGCCATCTGGGGAAAGATAACGTTCACCTGCCCGGTACCGGAGCTGGGAAACAGGTCGGTGATCACTTCGGCTTTCTGGTGATAGCGATCCCAGCCCAGCAGGCCCATCAGCATCACGGTGTCATGCATATTGCCCTCGCCGTAACAGTAATCGGCGTACTCCGGCAACATGCGACAGAACTCGGTGAAGCGCCCCTCCCGCCAGAGTTTCATCACCCGCCTGTCCATCTGTTCGTCAAACTCACGGGTCCAGGCATTCATCCCCTCTTCCGCCCGCTGGTCATCAATAAAACGGTGAGAGAGAGAGCCGCTGGCGAGCACCGCCACGGTGCCAGGATATTTTTCTACCGCCCGCCGCACCGCCTCACCGAGGCGTCGGCTGTCGGCAAAATCATGGACGGTACAGAAAGCGGAGATCGACACCACTCTGAAACGGCGGTCGCTGTTCATATAACGCATCGGCACCAGCGTGCCGTACTCCAGCGTCAGGCTTTCAATGGCATGCGCCTGGGCGCGAACGCCCTGTGCTCTTGCCTCCTCAGCGATCAGGTAACCCAGTGCCGGGTTACCTTCATAGTCATAGGCCATATCACGGATAAAATGTGGCAGTTCGTGGCTGGTGTAGATGCCGCTGAAGTGCGCATTGCAGTTGATGTGGTAGGCGCTGTTCACCAGCCAGTGGGTATCAAAAACCACCAGCGTATCCACGCCCCGCTCACGGCATCGGCGACTGATTTCATGATGCCCTTCAATCGCCGCCTGGCGGCAGCCGTGATGTTTACCCGGCATTTCAGAGAGATACATTGACGGTACGTGGGTGATTTTGGCCGCCAGCGCTAAGGTTCCCATGCTTCCTCCTTACAGACCCCATTGGGGGATCGGATGATCGCCAAATGAGATGCAAACGTTTTTCATCTCAGCGAAGACTTCAAAGCTGTATTCGCCCCCTTCGCGGCCCGTCCCTGACGCCTTCACGCCGCCAAAAGGTTGACGCAGATCGCGAACATTTTGCGTATTGACGAACACCATTCCCGCCTCAATATGCCGTGCCAGCCGCATCACCTTGCTGACATCCTGCGTCCAGAGATAAGAGGCCAGACCGTATTCCACGTCGTTGGCCAGCCTCAGCCCCTCCGCCTCATCCTTAAAGGGCAGCAGGCAGGCGACGGGGCCGAAGATCTCCTCCTGCGCCACCCGCATGCGGTTATCCACGTCAGCCAGCACCGTCGGCCGCAGAAAATGGCCGTGATCCAGTCCCTCAGGTTTTTCCGGCCCGCCAGCCCGCAGCGTGGCCCCCTCTTCCATACCCAGACGGATATAAGCTGACACTTTGTCCCAGTGCTGACGGCTAATCAGCGCCCCTATCTGTGTGGCGGGGTCGGTCGGATCGCCGACGCGCAGGCGGTTTGCCCGTTCAGCAAACCGCTGCACAAACGCGGGATAAATACTCTGCTGAATAAAAATGCGGGATCCGGCGGTGCAGCGTTCTCCATTAATAGAAAAGATGGTGAAGAGCGCCGCATCCATTGCGCGGTCGATATCAGCATCCTCAAAGATCAGTACCGGAGATTTCCCGCCCAGCTCCATCGAGTATTTTTTCAGACCGGCGTTTTTCATGATGTTACGCCCGGTGGTGGTACCGCCGGTAAACGACACGGCACGCACGTCGTGATGCCGTACCAGCGCGTCACCCGCCGTGGCTCCGTAGCCCTGTACCACATTCAGCACGCCGGCGGGGATACCAGCCTCACGGGCCAGCGCGCCCAGCCGGTCGGCCGTCAGCGGCGACAGCTCAGACATTTTCAGGATGGCGGTGTTGCCCAGTGCCAGGCAGGGTGCCACCTTCCACGTGGCGGTCATAAACGGCACATTCCACGGCGACACCAGCGCGCAGACGCCGACCGGCTGGATCAACGTGTAGTTCAGCATCCGGTCATCAACCGGATAGGTGCGCCCGTTCATCTGCTGGCAGATCTCAGCAAAGAATTCAAAGTTGTGGGAGGCCCGGGGGATCAGCACATTTTTGGTCTGATGGATCGGCAACCCGGTATCGGCCGTTTCCAGCGCGGCGATATGCGGTACGTCACGGTCAATCAGCTCACCCAGGCGGCGCATCAGCCGCGCACGCTCTTTCATCGGGGTGTTAGCCCATTTAGGAAAGGCGGTACGCGCCGCGTCGACCGCCAGGGCCACCTCGCGTTCGCCGCCCGAGGCGACCTCGGCCAGCACCTCGCCGGTGGCCGGGTTGCTGGTGGTAAAATAGTCGCTGCTGCTGATATTTTTGCCGTTGATCCAGTGGTTGATCTTTTTCATCGTGCACCGTCCTCATACTGTTGTTCACTGACGATCCGGTTGGTTAAGCGGCCGACGCCCTCCACCTCCACGACCACTTCATCGCCGGGGCGCACGTCAGACAGCCCTTTCGGGGTGCCGGTAGCAATCATGTCCCCCGGCTGTAAGGTGATAAATTCGCTCAGCCAGGCAATAAGAAACGGAATATCAAACACCATGTCACGCGTGCTGCCGCTCTGTCGCAGCTCACCGTTGACGAAGGTTTTCACCTGCAGGTGATGGGGGTCCGGCAGCGCGGCGGGATCGACAATGGCCGCACGCAGGGGCGTCAGGGTGTCGCGACTTTTTACCCGCAGGTTAGGCCGGTAATAGTTTTCCAGATAGTCGCGTACCGCGTAGTCATTACACAGGGTATATCCGCCGACATACTCCATGGCCCGATCGCGGCTGACGTGGCGCGCCGTTTTGCCGATCACCACCACCAGTTCTGCCTCATAGTGCATATAGTCGACCTGGTCAGGCCGTACCGATACACTGCCGTCTCCGGTCAGGCTGTTTGCCGCCTTAATAAATACCAGCGGCGTGTCCGGCGCGTTAAAATTCAGCTCGCTGGCGTGGTCGGCATAATTCAGACCCAGCGCAAACAGCGTGGGGGTGGCTTCGGGCTGCTCGCACAGCGGTGCCTGCTGGCTGAAGCGGTTATTCAGCGAGGGTAATCCGGCGGCTTTCACCGTGACACTGTCACCGTCCTGCAGTGCCACCCGCTGCTGCGGTGTTCCCAGCAGGATCATGTCGCCGGGTTGCAGGGTCACAAACTCACTCAGTGCCGCAATCAGTTCAGCCGCATGACGGTGCAGACCACCGGTATCCCATACGTCCCTGACTTCGCCGTTGATCTCGGTAATAATTTGCAGCGCGCTGACATCACGCAGCGCTACGACTTCACCCACCGGACAGAAACCATCGCGGCACTTGGCCCTGATCGCCGGACGATAAAAATCCTCCTCTGCCAGGCTGACCTCATTGGCCAGCGCATAACCCGCTATATGGTCTTTCGCCTGCGCCGGCGCCACCTTATGCGTTGTTTTTGCGATAACCACCGCCAGTGTCGCCCCGCTGAACACGGTGACGCCGGCCGGCAAACCGATGGTGTCACCGTGATGTCGCCAGGTATTACGTGGCTTGATAAACCAGACGGGCGTCTCAGGCGGCGTGTTATAGGGCGGTTGGTGGAATTTTTCAGCCCAGGCCTCAGTCTGTGACTGATGATTCAGCGCCACGCCAAAAATGGTTCTTTTCATCATTACCCTCAACTCTGTTATTTCATTAATATGTTAATGAAATTAGAATTACGCGCGAAAAGGGCAGGGATCAACTCCGTTTTCACGGGTTGTGATCTCAATTACAAAAAATTAACAATTACAAAAAAGCGATATTTTTCATATAATTGATTAGTGCAAAGAAAGCAATGAAAAGTACCTGAGGCGGTGGGTCATGCCGGGCGCTGGCCTTTTTATGTTAGTATTAATAAAACTCCTCATTACAGTAAAATAATGCACGAATCTCTGACTATTGCTCTCTTACAGGCCCGCGAAACGGCCATGGGCTATTTTCGCCCGATCCTGAATCGTTACGGACTGACCGAACAACAGTGGCGCATCGTGCGGATACTCGCAGACGTAAACATGCTGGACTTCCATCAACTGGCGCAGCAGGCCTGTATTCTTCGCCCCAGTCTGACCGGGATCCTGACACGGCTGGAACGTGACGGGCTGGTATCACGCCTTAAACCTGTCAGTGACCAGCGTAAGCTGGTGGCCGCACTGACGCCCGCCGGTCAGGCGCTGTACCAGCAGGCCAGACGTGAAGTGGATGCAGGTTACCTGGAAATTGAGCGCCATTACGGTGAAGAGAAACTGCGACAGCTAACGCGGCTATTAGAAGAATTCAATCAGCGGGCGTAAGCCGGCTAATCCGCCAGTCTTGCCATCATCTGCCCCAGCAGTTGAAACAGGCTTAACAGCAGCATCCTCTGCCGGGTGTTAAGCCGCAGATAGCGTCGCATGGGCGGTATGCTTAGCCGTACCTCACTGGCAGCAAAGGGTTCAACCTCGCACCGCCAGTGGCCATGCGCCAGGGTAAATCGAAAACGCCGGTAGTCCAGCTCACCCAGCGTCCGGGCGATGATCGGATAGCGTTTCACCATCTGCAACAGTCGCCCGGCATCATGGCCTGCCTCACGCGTCTCGAAAACGATGGGCTGACGTTTCAGCCAGCCGGGTTGGCGGGCCAGCAGGATGACTCTTTCCTGCAGTGCACAAACGCCCTCCAGACGAAATAGCGTGTGCGTAATCTGGCCCATAAACAGCCGCTTCCTGCGGCTGGTGACGATAACCGTCCGCCGTTCGTCGAGTTCAATGGCCATCATTCCGGGTACGGGCTGGCTTAAGGCCCAGCCAGCAAGGTCATGGCTGAGACGCGCCAGCAGCGGATCATTCCAGAGAACGCAGGACATCACGACGCCCCGATGATAATGCGCGATCGCTAAAAGCACGTTCCAGCACAACTTCAACCGCTTCGGGTTTAAAAGGATTAATCCGCATCACGAAAAGTGACCACAACAGGGCATAACAGGAAGTCAATGCAAGCATCGTGCAGAAGGGAACCAGGATAGCGTGAGGATTCATTCCCGGCGGGGTGATGTTCACTATCGCCATGAGTATCCCTGCACTGGAGAGAACCTGCGGGAGCGGAAAAAAGGGAGAACGGTAAGCCCGCGGCAGATCGGGCCGACGAAGCCGGAGTAGCACCACTGACAACGTCACCAGCAGATAGGAAACACCCCAGGCACACACTGCCGCCAGCACCATCGGCAGGATGTGGCCCAGATCGCCCCGCAGGAGAACAGCATGGATGCAGGGAATGACCACCGCCACGGCAATGGCCACCACAGGCGTTTTAAAGCGCGGGTGCAGCCAGGTGAAGCATTTGGGCAAGGCCCCGTCCAGCGCCATGCCATAGAGAATACGCGGTACCGCAGCCATCAGGGTATTGATGGTCGCCGCGCCCGCCAGCAGCATTCCAGCACCCAGCCACAGCTTTCCTGTCTCCCCCATTACCCGTCCGGCAAACGCCGGGATCACCAGCGGCGTATCAAAGAGATGTACCCCCTTTGCCGCGTCCAGCAGCACGTTCGGCACCTGCCGGTTAAGTGCCGCGCCGAAAAGCAACATGCAGCCAGCCACACCGCACAGGCCCAGCGCCATGGCGCGGGGGATGGTTTTATCCGCGCGGCGGATCTCCGGTGCCATCGGCGTCACCAGTTCACAGCCGACAAACATAAACATCGCCATTCCCGTCATGCTGATCAGCCTCTGAGGATGGCGGAAGTCTGGCGGCAGGCCGAACCAGCCCGCGTGAGCGGGGACGGGTGCCGCCAGCAGCCCGCAGAGGCTAAAGATCAGCAGCGTACTCCACATGATGAAGGTCAGTACCACCTCCACCTTGCCAAAAATTTCGATGCCGGTGGCGTTCAGCAAGCCAAACAGCAGCACCATGCCTACCCCCACCAGCCAGCTGTCAGAATGCGCGCCAGGATGCAAAGTGCCGTCGCCAAAGTTGACCATCGCTATCACGCCCGACAGGATGGTTTCTGCCGTCCCCGCAAACACATGCACCACCAGATAGGCGCACAGCGCACCAGTAATAGCAAAAAAACGCCCCATCCCGCAGGAGATATAATCGTAGACCGAGCCGGTCGTCGGGATGAGGATGGCGGCCTCTGAAAAGCTCATCAGCTGGGCCTGCATCATAATAAAACCGATCAGTATCGCCACGGCGAAGGTATCTCCCCCGCGGCCAAATCCGCTGGTCACCGTCAGGATCACCGGACTGGCCATAATCAGTCCCACCGAACTGGCCAGCGTGGTAGGAAAACCGACCGCCCCCTGTTTAAGATGCGCCGCAAGCCTGTTTTTTAACATTTTACTCTCCCCGGATAGGACGAATAAAAGGAGTGTAAACAGGCATTGAGAGCGCTCAGTATCGCCCGAAGGAACGATACTGAGCGTTTCCTGCCGCAGCTCACGTTATTAAAATGTTTATGGTGTGTTAATTAAAAAAACTGACAAGGAGAAGGCATGGGCATCCTCACACCATCCGTTCAGCCGGAAGCGTTTATTCATGAATGTCTGTACACCGTGACACATCTGATCCCCGGGGCATCGGCGGTATTTTACCTGGTAGACAGTAATCTGGTACCCGGTCAGCACCTGCTGTCCGGCATCCCGGCCGACGTCCATCAGGCCTATTTACAGGACTTTCTGGTACTGGATCCCCTGCATCCACGGCTGTTCAATCACCAGCCGGTCACCCTAGCCGGACTGCATGAGGCGATACACAGCACCCCTTATTACCGGCAGTTTATGGTGCCCAATCACATGGAGGATATGACGGAGATTTTTGTCCGCCGGCGTAAACGTATCGTGGCGGGCCTGTCGATTATCCGTGACTGTGCTTTCACCGCCGCCGAGCGACTCCGCCTGCGCGCATCGCTGCCGCTGATTGAACTGGCAACGGAAGAACTGATCCCCGGCGCGGCACACTGTCATTTAACGCCCAAAGAGCTGCAAATTGTCGGCATGGTGCGGGAAGGGGCCTGTAATAAACGCATTGCCCGCCAGCTTGACGTCTCTCTGTCGACCGTCAAAACCCACCTGCGCAATATTTTCGCGAAAACTGAGGTTAACAGTCGTACCGAACTGGCCGCCGGATCGGGGCTGACGTATCACAGAGAGACCCGGTACTGAACCGGGCAGTGCTCTTGTAACGGCATCGTCTGCCAGTCAGTAACGCATCATAACGGACTTTAACTGCGTGTAATCCGCCACAAAGGCGCTGCCAAATTCGCGCCCGTTGCCGGAACTTTTTACCCCGCCAAAAGGCAGTGCCGGATCGAGGAAGGTATGCATATTCACCCAGACCGTTCCTGCCCTGATACGCTCACTGTAGCGTAGCGCCTTGCTGAAATCATGAGTCCAGACGCTGGCAGCCAGCCCGTAGGGTGAGGCATTCACCCACTCCAGCGCCTGCTCCTCATCGTGATAAGCCATAAACGCGCCTACCGGACCAAATGTCTCCTGCTGCATTAGCGTGGCCTCGGCGCGATTCACTTTCAGCACCGTGGGTAAAAAGTAGTAGCCCGGCAGGTCCGGTGAACGTCCACCGCAGAGCAGTTCATCTCCCTCTTTTTGCGCCTGAGCCACCAGCGTCTGCACTTTTTTAAGATGTGCGCTGTTCGCCAGCGGGCCCAGCTGACATGCCTCGTCCAGCGGCGATCCCGCCGTCAACTGAGCCAGCCGCCGGCAGAGCGCCTCCAGCACATTGTCGCACTTCTCCGCCGGCAGATAAAAACGCTCGGCAGCCGCACAAATCTGCCCCTGATTGATATAACCCGCCTCGATAATGCCGTCGACCATCTCCTCCTCGGACATATCGTCAAGGAACAGTGCTGCATTCTTCCCACCCAGTTCCAGCGTGAACGGTATCGCGCGTGCACAGGCCGCACTGCCCACTGCCCTGCCGGTTAATCCAGAGCCGGTAAAGGTGACTTTTGCACAGTCAGGATGGTCGGTAAGTAGCGGGCCGAGCAGCCTGCCATCACCGTTAATGATGTTGATCACCCCACGCGGAAAGCCCACCTCCCCTGCCAGCTGCGCCACCCGCAGCATCGTCAGCGGCGTAAACTCACTCGGCTTAAGCACCACAGTACAGCCGCAGATCAGTGCCGCGGCCATTTTCCAGACGGCAATCATGATGGAAAAATTCCACGGGAGGATCCCGACAACCACGCCCAGCGGCTCGCGCGTGGTAAAACCCCGGTATTTTTCACCCTGAAAGGAAGGTAATGACAGCTCAGGCGTTTCACCGGCAATTTTTCCTGCCCATCCGGCAAAGTAGCGCAAAAAAGCCACCGACTGATCCAACTCCAGCCCGCGTGACAGCGTAATCAGCTTGCCGGAGCACAGCGTTTCCAGTTGAGCCAGCTCCTCACGGTGTCGCTCCAGTGCGTCGGCAAGCTTCAGCAACAGCGATCCTCTTGCCAGCGCGGGCATGGCGGCCCATTCCCCCTGAAACGCCTGCTGCGCCGCTGACATAGCGGCCTGCACATCACTGGCTCCGCCATCCCGTACCTGGGCAACTTCCTGCGCCGTCGCCGGGTTGATAACCGGACGCAACGGGCCCTGACCGGACAGGCTGTTGCCATTAATATAGTGGCCGTGTTCACGCTGTAAAAATGCGCTCACCGCCGGAAGCACTGCGACTTCACTCATAATCCCTCCTGGTAATAAACGATGGTTGTCTGTTCCGCCACGCTGACAATCTGCATTAACGCTACAAAGGCCGGTTTACGTTTTAATGCGTTTTTATGAACGACCATTAAAGAAGCCCGCCGCCTGATGGAAAAGTTTTCCGGCCGTCATCAGCGCCAGACGAAACGCATCACGACCATAAATAGTGGCGTGAGGAATACGGCTCATCAGGTCATAACGCGCTGAGCCCTCCGTCATGCCTTCGGCTAACACTTTGCAAATGATGTGCGAGGGTGTGACACCAAAACCTGAGTACCCCTGTACATAGAAGACATTGCGATGCTCACGCAGGGTGCCAATTTGCGGAAAGAGATTGGCGCTACAGGCCATCGGCCCGCCCCAGACAAAGTCTGTTCTGACGTTGTTGAGATAGGGGAAAATCTGCAACAGCAGCGTGCGATTCCAGGCGGCAAAGTCATGGGGGGTATATTCGATAAAACGCGTGGCGCTGCCGAACAGCAGACGGTTTTCTGCTGTGACCCGGTAGTAATTGATCACCGGACGAATATCACTAAAAGCACCGCGTATCGGACTGATCCGTTCAATCAGTGCCTCAGAAAGGGGCGCGGTGGCCATCTGATAGGAGTAGGTGACCAGCGTTTTTCGGTCTAGCTCAGGCTCAAGATGATTGAGAAAACTGTCGCATGCCCACAGGAGTTTCTGCGCGCTTATTGTCCCCGTGGCGGTGCGGACCCTGACGCGCGGACCATAGGTGACCTCGACGACGGGGGAGTTTTCGTAAATCTGCACGCCAAGCCCGGCGGCGGCGGCGGCCGACCCCAGCAGCATATTCAGGGAATGGATCTGACCTCCTCCCATATGCTTCAGCGCGCAGGTGTAGCACGAGGAACCTACGACATTCTGCACGCCAGCCCCGGTAAAGAGCTCAATCTCAACGTCCGGTGTCGCGGCTTTAAACGCTTTTTGCCACAGGCGAAGTGTCTTTTCCTGACGGGCGTTATACGCCAGATAGGCGTAGCCAGGAATAAAGTCGGCCTTTATCTGATAACGGGCGATGCGTTCACGAATTATCCCTGCGCCCAGATTCGCCATGCTGAACAGCGTAGCCATGCCTTCCCGGCCCACGTATTTTTGCACCACGCCAATGTCATGCCCTATCCCGGCCATTACCTGGCCACCGTTGCGGCCAGACCCTCCATAGCCGAGATGACGGGCTTCCAGTACCGCCACACGGGTAACCCCTTTTTCAGCCAGCTCCAGCGCCGTATTAATCCCTGAAAAGCCCCCGCCGATAATCACCACGTCAACGTCGAGATCCTCTCTGAGCGGCGCAAAGTGCAGGTCATACTTTTTTGTCGCGGTGTAATAGTTCAGCGCATCAATTCTGATATCCATCCACGCTCCTGCTGCCATGCCTGTCGTTTGGTGACATAACATCATCTGGCGGCAGGCGGGAATATCGTTCAAAAGGACGATCGGTGTGAGGAACGCCCGGGGGATAACAGGCAAAAAAAAACCGCCGGGTCAGCGGCGGTTGTTCAGAATAAAGCAATCAGTGATAGCTGATGGTCGTGCCATACAGGCTGCCAGGCCCTGACATCCGGGCCAGGGCGACCGGTCTGGACGCCGTTGCGGCAGAGGTTCCCGAGAGCTGGACATCCAGAGAAACCAGCGTGGTGCTGCCGGTGACATAGCTGGTTGCCACTGACGGTTGAACCGTATTCGAATGCCCTTCGGGAAGTGCTGCCAGGCTGGCACCAGACATCGTGCTCAGGATGACGGCAACAAGGGCTGTGTGGATCACGTTCATTATTCCCCCTTGATGCTCAAGTCAGTCATCGTTATTACTGATAAATCACTGCGGTACCGTTCAGTTTATTGTCACCTACTGCTGAGGTGATGCGGAAAGATTTAGCACCCGCCTGATCGGCTTTAGCAGACAGTTTGGATTCCAGTGCAGAAAGGTTCGAAGCCCCACTGACTGAAATTACACCCACCTGCTGCTGTTGCGCAGGCTCTGCGCTGACCAGGTCAGCCGCAAAACCGGCGAAAGAAACAGAAGTCAGAGCGATAGCGGCCAGGGTCATTTTGATGGTTTTCATAATGTTTACTCTCAGTTGAATTCGGTGATTTGATGTTGCCGTCGTTATTAATTAACGATCGATAGGTAAATGTTAAGCCTGTTATTGATTCGCGTCAACAATGTTTTATTAATGATCGATAATTTAATAAATAACCCATTGAATTTATTTCAAATAAAGTTATATTTTTTTCTTCACAGCCCTGGTTCACAACGCCTCAAATCGCCACTCGACAGCGCGGATTATTGTTTTTATACTGATTGATAATTTAATAACCGGGCGGGATTGCGTAAGTGAGGAAAGATGAATACTGAGCAGGACGCAGGTACACGTAAAGGCCGGGGCCGGCCTAAAACTTTTGACCGGGATGCGGCGCTGGATAAAGCGCTGGAGCTGTTCTGGCGTCATGGCTATGAAGGCACTTCGCTGTCGGATCTGGTGGAAGCGACCGGGGCCAAAGCACCGACGCTATATGCAGAATTTACCAATAAAGAAGGAATGTTCCGCGCGGCTGTCGATCGCTACACGGAAAAATTTGCCAGCCAGAGTGAAGCCGCGCTGGTGTGTCCGGAAACCAGCGTGGCGGGCGGTATAGAGAAGTACTTCCGCTCAACCGCAGCCTGTTTCACCGACGGCAAAAAACCGGGGGGGTGCTTCTTTATCTGCACTTCCAGCACGCTGTCCGCCGACTCTGCGGAAGTCGCCGAAATGCTGCGCAATCGTCACAGCAATCAGGAACAGCATCTGCTGACGTTTCTGCAGACCCGACAGGCCGTTGGGGAACTTGACGCCCAGACTGACGTTGCAGCCCTGGCGGCCTATCTCTGCTGCCTGCTGCAGGGCATGTCCGTGCGCGCCCGGGAAGGGGCCACTCATGCCGAGCTGGATGCACTGATTGATACGCTGATGTTGCAGTGGCCGGTGCTCAGCACGCTGGGCATCTGAACAGCGGAAGGAATATTTGCGGGTAACGCTGACGGGCGAGCACCGGCCTGCCCGTCAGGCGCAGAGGGGCCTGTATCGGCCAGCTGTGCCTCGGATGCACAGGTAAAAAAGGCCGGTTTCCCGGCCTGCAGTGGATCAGTTATTGACCGGGATCACCGCGCCTTTGTATTTGGTGCGGATCCAGTCCTGAATCGCTTTGGAATGCAGCACGGTCACCAGCGCTTTCACATCCGGCTTATTTTCGTCACCGCGGTGAACGGTGATGATATTGGCATACGGGTTATTCTCACCGCTTTCGACGGCAATCGGACCTTTTACCGGATCAAGACCTGCATCAATCGCGTAGTTGGCGTTGATCACCACGGCATCCCCTTCGTCATTGTTGTACATCTGCGGCAGCAGTGCGCCTTCAACGTTGGCGAGGAATTTCAGATGCTTCGGGTTCTCCACGATGTCGCTGATACGCGCATCTACTTTGCTGACGCCCCGCTTCAGTGTGATCACGCCCTCTTTTTCAAAGATAGACAGGATACGCCCCTCTTCGGCCACCGCGTCACGCATGATCACCTTGCCGTTCTGCGGCAGATCTTTCAGGGATTTATACTTCTTCGAATAAATACCAATCGGCTCAATATGGATCGCCCCTGCGCTGACGAAATCGTAGGTTTTATCCCCGGCGTGATCTTTCAGCACGCTGTTAAGGTAAGGGATATGCTGGAAATAGTTGGCATCGATATCCCGGCTGGCCAGCGCAGTATTGGGCAGGATATAGTCCTGGAACGGTTTGATTTCCAGATCGATGCCCTGCTTCGCCAGGATGGGCTTCGCCTGTTCCAGAATTTCAGCATGCGGGACGTTGGACGCGCCCACCGTTAGTGTATCCGCCCATGCGCTCAGACTCAGCGCACCCAGAGTAGCCGCAGCCAGCAGCGTCAGTGTTTTTTTCATTTTATTTTCCTAAGAATTAACGTTTGTCGAGCCGTGTCGTGAGCACATCACCTAAGAACTGGATGATAAAAACAATCACCAGAATCATAACCGTCGCCACCAGCGTTACATCACCGTGGTTACGTTGAAAACCTTCCAGATAGGCCAGATTGCCGAGCCCGCCGGCACCGATCACGCCAGCCATCGCGCTGTAGCTGACCAGCGCAATCAGCGTCACCGTGATCCCCGATACCAGCGCCGGAGAGGACTCCGGCAGCAGCACGCGAAAAATCAGCGTGCTGAGGCGGGCCCCCATGGAGCGGGAGGCCTCTATTACCCCTTTATCCACTTCACGAAGACCTATTTCCACCAGCCGGGCGTAGAACGGCGCAGCGCCAACGATCAGTGCAGGCAGGGCCGCATCCGCCCCGAGGATGGTGCCGATCAGCGTTTTGGTGAACGGGATCAGAAGCACGATTAAAATGATGAACGGAATGGAGCGAAACACGTTCACCAGTACGGAAATTACTGAATAAATGACACGGTTCTGGAACAGCCCGCCGCGGGCAGTCAGGAACAGCGCCAGCCCGAGCACGATGCCGAGCACAAAGGTTGCCACGCCCGACAGCGCGGTCATATACAGCGTTTCACCGGTGGCAGCCCAGAGCTGATCGGGTTTCAGGTGCGGGAACAGGTTCTCAAGCATGGCTGGCAACCTCGGTGGTAATAGAGTGAGCATGTAAATCTTGCAGAATACTGTCCAGCTGATCCGGCGTGGCCGGCACCTGCAGCCACAGCTCACCAAAAGTGCCGTGAGGGGTCTGGTTCATTTTTCCATGCAGGATATTGAAAGGTAAGGCGTATTTCAGCGTCAGCTCACCGACGACCGGTTGCTGTGTGCTTTTTCCAATAAAGGTCAGCTTCAGCACGATGCCGTCATCCGCGTTGATGAGCGCCATGTTAAACGGCGTCTCTGCGTGACGGTATTCAGCGGTTTGTTTAACAAACGTGCGGGTGATGGTCTGCTGCGGATGGGTGAAGACCGACAACACGTCGCCCTGCTCCACAATTTTACCCTCCTCCATCACCGCCACGTGATGGCAGATTTTACGCACCACATGCATTTCGTGGGTGATCAGCACAATCGTCAGCCCGAGCTGGCGGTTAATATCTAACAGCAGATCAAGGATGGCATCGGTGGTCTGCGGGTCGAGGGCTGACGTGGCTTCATCACAGAGCAGCACATCCGGGCTGTTGGCCAGGGCACGCGCAATGCCGACACGCTGTTTCTGGCCGCCACTCAGCTGGGAAGGATAAACCTGCTCCTTTCCGGTCAGTCCCACCAGCGCGATCAGCTCCCCGACCCGCTGCTGGATCGCCGCTTTCGGGGCACCGGCAATCTGCAGAGAAAAAGCGATATTCTCACTGACGGTGCGCGACCACAGCAGGTTGAAATGCTGGAAAACCATACTGATTTTCAGGCGCGCCTGGCGCAGGGCTTCCCCGCTGGCCCGGGAGATGTCCTGCCCGGCAACCACCACGCTACCTGAGGTAGGTTTTTCCAGCCCGTTCAGCAGGCGGATCAGCGTGCTTTTTCCCGCCCCGCTGTAACCGATAATGCCGTAAATCTGTCCCTGTTCAACCCGGAGGCTGACGTTATCCACGGCGGTCACCGGGCCTGATTTGGCGTTAAAAATTTTAGAAACGTTGCGCAAAACTATCATCTGATGCCTGTTTTCTGCCGGTTTATCAGCCAATGCCGCTGATTAATTAAACTGATTATTTTTCAGAGATTATTGGTAGCACTAATTGTCAAACGATAGTAATCAGACCGGGAATTATTGGAAACGACTGAAATGCGATGGGTTATAACCAAATGGAATATCGCGTGTTTTCTGCCAGCAGCGTCTACAGTTAAGCTATCGGAACTTCTTTCTATAAGCCCTGCCATCATGCGTCTTTTGCACAACGTACACCTTCGTTCCCGCCTGCGCCTGCTGATGTCGGTGTTCGCCGGCATGGTCTGCTTCTTCGCCCTGCCCGCAACGCTGGGTCTGCTGCAACGGATGCTGATCGGCTGGAACGTGCTGGCCATGCTGTATCTGTTTTTTCTGTGGTTTCTGATGCTGCACACGGTACCGAAAGATATCCCTCACCTTGCCCGCTCACAGGACGAGAGCGCTTCGCTGGTACTGAGCATGGTCTCCCTTGGCTGTCTGGTCAGCGTTATGGCCATCCTGCTGGAGCTCGGCACGTTGAAGCATCTGAGCGGAACCCCGCGTACACTGCATATGCTGCTCACCGCCAGCACGCTAATGGTGTCATGGGCGCTGCTGCCCACCTCATTTGCCATGCATTACGCGCACCACCACTATCTTCACCGGACCCGGGAGGTGACGCCGATGATTTTTCCGGAAAAACCCGACGAACCGGGATACTGGGATTTTCTCTATTTCTCCTTCACTATCGCCGTTGCATCACAAACTGCAGATGTCGCAACCGGCACCACCGACATGCGCCAGATTGCTCTGCTGCAGTCGGTGATTTCCTTTGTGTTTAATCTGGCGATTCTGGGGCTGTCGGTTAACGTTGGGGCGGGGTTATTGAGTGGATGAGAAAGAATGTCGACGTGTGATATTACTGAGCCTGCCCCGGAGGCAGGCTCAGTTGCCTTAAAGCACGCTGGCCAGGAATTCGCGCAGGCGTGGATGCTGCGGATTGTCCAGCAGCGTACGGGCATCTCCGCTCTCCACCACCTGCCCGTTATCCATAAATACGATGTTGTCGGCCACTTCGCGGGCAAAGCCAATTTCATGCGTCACCACCACCATGGTGATGCCCGAATGCGCCAGCTGCTTCATCACCTGTAACACCTCTCCCACCAGTTCCGGATCCAGCGCGGAGGTGGGTTCATCAAACAGCATCACTTCCGGCTCCATTGCCAGCGCGCGGGCAATCGCCACCCGCTGCTGCTGTCCGCCAGATAACTCACGCGGCCAGGCCTGTGCACGATGCGCCAGCCCGACCTGCTCCAGAAGTTTCAGCGCACGCGCCTCCACGACTGCGCGTTTTTCCCGGCGAATACGCAGCGGAGCATCGGTGATATTTTGCAGCACCGTCCGGTGTGGAAACAGGTTGAACTGCTGGAAGACCATGCCAATCCGCTGACGCTGTTCGGCGACGCTCTTTTCCGGTAGCTCAACCAGATGCTGCCCTTTACGCCGGTAGCCCACCAGCGACTTGCCGACGTGAATGGTTCCGGCATCCAGTTTTTCCAGATGGTTAATGCAGCGCAGCAGCGTGGATTTTCCCGATCCGGAAGGACCGAGGATCACCGTCACAGATCCGGCGGCAATATCCATATTGATATCCTGCAACACCGTGCGGCCAGAGAACTGCTTGTGAATACCGCGCAGGCTGATCGCCTCACTCATGACTGATGCTCCTGTTGTTCAACTGCCCGGCGGAACCAGCGTTTTTTTACCGGCGTATTGCCGCGGCTGAACCACACTTCCACATAGTGCTGACCCACTGACAGTACGGAAGTCATCAGCAGATACCAGGCCGTGGCCACCAGCAGCAGCGGGATCACCTCATAGGTGCGCTGATAAATAATCTGTGCGGAATAAAGCACATCCTGCAGGGCGATCACCGAGACAACGGCGGTGGTTTTCAACTGACCGATCACCTCATTCCCGGCGGGCGGCAAGATGGTTCGCATTGCCTGTGGCAGCACAGTCTGGCGGAAAATCTGGCCCGGACGATAGCCCAGTGCTTTGGCCGCTTCCAGCTGACCCGGATTCACACTCTGGATCCCGGCGCGGATGATTTCGGCCGCATAGGCGGACTGATGCATGACCAGCGCAATTACCGCCGCGCTAAACGGGCTGATGATTTCATTGGTGCTGGCGCTCCAGATTTCGCCCAGATACGGCAGGGAAAACGATAGCTTAGGATACAGCGCCGCAATGTTGTACCAGAGGAACAGCTGCACCAGCATCGGCACCGCGCGGAAAAACCACGTATAAGCCCAGCTCACCCCCACCAGTACCGGGTTCGCGGACAGGCGCATCAGCGCCAGCAGCGTGCCACCGGCAAAACCGAACAGTACAGAAATAACCGTCAGCTTAAGAGTCATCATCACGCCATTCAGGATCGAGGTTTCCGTCAGGTTCTGCGCCACCACGTCCCACTCAAAGCGCGGGTTGCTGACAACAGATGACCCCATCAGTGCCATCAGTAGCAGCACAATCAGGGCACTGAACCAGCGACCGTAGTGACGGTGTCCGACGATACGCAGCCCGGCGTTGGGGTCGTCAGGCCTGACACTCATTTCGCGATCTCTTCATTCAGGCCAGCGCTTTTCACCGCGCCAAAACCGATCTCCCATTTGTCGAGGATCTGCTGGTACGTCCCGTCCTTGATCAGCGAGTTCAGAGCGGCCTGCACCGGTTTTTCCAGTGGAGAATCTTTCGGTAGCGCGAGAGAAACGATGGTGTCTTCAATGGTGATTTCGCCTGCAAGCGATAACGCTTTGACCTGGCTGGCCTGATAGCGCAGGCCTTCATACGGACCAAAGAACATCGGCACGCGGCCGCTCATAACCGCCTGAACGCCCGCAGGACGATCCGGGAAGACCGGGATAGTAATCGCGGGCTTATTGCCGGCGACGCAGGCATCACTGGCGGTTTGCAGACGGGTGATCTGCGAAGTACCTGCCCCGGCCCCTACCGTTTTGCCGCAGAGTTCTGTAAAGGTGTTAAATGGCCCCAGCGCGGCGTCTTTACGGGAAATCAGCGCCAGCTTTGACGCATTGTAATAGCCGACGAAATCCACCTGCTGCAGGCGTTTCTTATTGGCATCAATATTCGACGCGGCCAGATCATACCGGCCGGATTTCAGGCCAGGAATGATGTTGTCAAAGCCACCGGTATCCCGCCAGTGCACCGCAATACCCAGACGGTCGGCGACCGCGCTGACAATATCAATTTCACGTCCGGCGAGGGTCTTATTATCCGCCTGATAGAAAGTGGTCGGTGGCGTGTTCGGGTTAGTTCCCGCCACGATATAACCTTTTTTCAGGATGTCAGCGGGCAGCGTGGCGTGCAGGGCCGCATCCGCCTTCGCTTTAATGCTGGGGGTAAACGCCACATTCTGATCGGCGGCCAGGGCTGACGACAGCGGTACCAGAGCAAGAAGAACAGCGGTCAGGGCAGAGGATTTCATCGGTTATTCCTTCTCAGTCGCCAGTGCAGGGACGGCGGCAAAATTTTCATCAAACGGCGGCAGGCCAAGGTTTTCACGCAGGGTTGGGTACTGGTATTCCGTGCGGAACAGGCCGCGGCGCTGTAACTCAGGCACCACCAGCTCAACAAACAGTTCCAGCTGATTAGGCAGGACGGCAGGCATGATGTTAAAACCATCCGCCCCGCCCTGCTCCAGCCACTGCTGGAAGTCATCGGCAATATCTTCGGCCGTACCGACGATAACGCGATGACCGCGGGAACCGGCAGCCACGGCGGCCAGCTGGCGCAGGGTGAGGTTCTCACGTGCCGCCAGCTCGGTCAGCAGCTTCACGCGGCTCTGGCCACCTTCGGTTCCGCCAATTTCCGGCACCGGGCCATCCAGCGGATACGCGGTCATGTCCACGCCGAAGCGCGCTGACAGCTGCTCAATGCCGTTATCGATATCCACCAGCTCATTCAGCTGATCCCAGGTTTCCTGAGCTTCGGCGCGACTGCGACCCACGATCGGCATGACTCCGGGCAGGATCAGCAGATGATCGGGATGACGCCCGGCATCGCGTACAAACTGTTTCTGGCTGCGGTAAAACGCCTGGCCCTCTTCCAGCGACGCCGCCGCAGTAAACACCACCTCCGCCGTTTGCGCCGCCAGCTTCTGGCCCGCCGGAGAAGACCCGGCTTCAATAATCACCGGACGCCCCTGCGGGGAGCGGGCAATATTGAGCGGGCCCTGGACCTGGAAGTATTTTCCTTTGTGGTTCGCGGCGTGGATTTTCGCTTCATCAGAGTACCGGCCCGTCTCTTTTTCACGCACGATGGCACCGTCTTCCCAACCGTTCCACAGCTTGAAGGTCACATCGAGGAATTCTCTCGCCACATCATAACGTTCCGCATGAGACGGCAAATCTTCACGACTGAAGTTGCGGGCCGCATCGGCAGAGAACGAGGTCACCACGTTCCATGCGCCACGTCCGCGGCTGATGTGATCGACGGACGACAGCGCGCGCGCCAGATGGAACGGCTGGTCAAAGGTGGTCGATGCCGTCGCAGCCAGACCGATGTGCTGCGTCTGCACGGCCAGCGCCGACAGCAGCGTCAGCGGCTCCAGACGGGACATGGTGGAGGGCAAACGGTGCACGCTGGTCGCCAGCGCATCGCCCACAAAGAACATATCGAACTTTCCCTCTTCGCCTTTTTTAGCGATCCAGGTAAACCAGTCAACGTCGGTCGGCGACCCCTTGGCACCTTCCGCGCGCCAGCCGCCAACGTGGTGGCCCAGCGCCTGAACAAACAGACCGAGGCGCAGCTGACGTGACGACGTTTTTTGCACAGACATAAGAGATCCTTTTCGTTATTGGCTAATCAGAAAAATAAGATGATGCAGTGCGTCTGCGTCGGGCAGACGGGCCTCCCTGAGGAGGGTTTGCGCCTGTGCATCAGGCAGCGCCGCAAGGCTGCGTTGTAATTTGGCCTGCACATCGGTGAAAGCGGCCGCGGTTTCGCGGCGGGTGACACAATGGCTCAGGGTGCGGCCATCACTCAGCCACAGCGTGACACAGTGAAAACGACGATCCGGGTCAAGTTCGTCGGCCGGTGCGGTGGGATCCGGCCGACGGGTGACACGTGACGCCAGCGCCGCAATAGCAGGTTTCACCGGAGATTCGCTGTAATTTTCCAGGGCCACGCCCCCATGAATCAGCGCATCTGCAATGACGTATTCCAGGCTGAAGCGCGCTTCCACCCCATTCTGCGGGGCGATAATATTTGCAGCGGTATCCGCACCCGGCGGGAAACTGACCTCAATACGTTCGATCACGTCCAGGGTGGTTTCTACCCCGGCGGCCAGCAGCTGTTCACGCAGCACAAATGCCGCTTCTGCCGCGCTGTGCGTACCGCCGCAGGTTGGATAGCGTTTAAACTCCAGGCCCGGCTCCTCAATGCGCCACGGCTGACCCCAGCCGCTCAGTAGCGCCTGCGGCTGCCCGGCGCCAAAACCCAGCGTCTGCAGAAAGCTGTCCAGTACACCGCTGCGCTGACCACCAAACCCTGCCTGCGCCAGCTGTACGCTGCTGACGGCACTGCGTGCCGCCAGGCCGGCGTGCAACGGTTTTGCCGCTGAACCAAACTGGCTGCGCAGCCCGGAGGCCTGGGTCGCCGCCAGACCAATGGCTACTTCGGTTTCCGCGGTGCTGAGTGCCAGCAGACGACAGGCAGCGCCCGCCGCCGCAACGGTGCCCAGCGTGGCGGTGCTGTGGAAACCGGCAGAATAGTGTCGGGTGCCGATGGCTTTCCCCAGCCGGCCTGCCAGCTCCACACCCACGATATAGGCATCAAGAAACTGTTCCGCCGTGACTGAGCGATCGTCTTTACTTAGCGCCAGCAGCGCGGAGAGCACCACCGTTGTCGGGTGACCGCGAAAAGCGGTATGGTAATCATCGAAATCCAGCGAGTGGCTCATATAACCAAGCTGTAAGGCGAGATTTTCCAGGGAGTGTTCGGCCGGATAGACACGAAACACCGCATCCAGACCGCTATCGATGACACTGCCGTGCAGTACAGGAAACAGACAGGCGAAATAATCCGTTACGCCGTCACGGGCGTAACGCCGCTGTTCCTCGCCAGGATGATGGCTGGAAATATGCTGAGCCAGCTGGGCGGTAAGTGAAATGTTCAAAAGACACCTTTTTTAATAAGGTATTGACATAAATCAATACGTTATAAATTACTGCTATTTTCTTCCCTTAGCACGCCGCCAGCCAATAACCAACGGTTATAGTTCATACCGAAATAAACTAAGAAAAAGGGTAGACGCCAATCTCTTTAATCAGCATACGATTCCGCACAGACAGGATGGCGCGAGGGTGCCGATGAAAAACGCATTGACCTCAGAACGTAACGCGCTAAGGTTAATCTCACATCCCAAGCCAAACAGCAGACATCTCTTTAAGGAGTGACAAATGGCGACAGAATACGCAACCCTCGCCGGAGGCTGCTTCTGGTGTACTGAAGCTGTGTTCAAACAAATCAACGGCGTGCAGTCACTGGAAAGTGGTTATATTGGCGGTCATACGGAGAATCCGACCTATAAGCAGGTGTGCAACGGGGACACCGGGCACGCAGAAGCGATCCGTATCGGCTTTGATCCTGACGTTATCAGCTACGGCGATCTGCTGGATATCAGTTTCGCCACGCACGATCCCACCCAGCTTAACCGCCAGGGGAATGATATTGGCACGCAGTACCGTTCCGCTATTTTCCCTGCCAGCCCGGAGCAGGAAGCTGAAGCACAGGCGGCCATTGCACGTGCGCAGGCAGAACATACCGATCCGGTGGTAACCACCATCGAAGCCGATGCCACCTGGTATCCGGCGGAAGATTATCATCAGGACTACTGGGCCGGAGAAGGACAGGAAAACCGTTACTGCCTGGCCGTGATCCCCCCCAAGCTGCAGAAGCTGCGTAAGCGCTTTGCCGCGAAGACCGTCACGGGCTAGTTACCCTCCAGCGCCAGCCGCCGTTCGGCTGGCGCTGTGCACCGAATAGAGCGCCACTCCCCCTCCCATACACGACAGCAGCACCAGCAGCCATATCACCCACTGATAACCATAAACGGCTCCGCCGGACTGATACATACGGGTCGCCACCCCCAACCCCAGTGCGCCCCCCAGGTTGTGCAGCGTCCAGGCTATTCCTATACCCTGCCCGTGCTGTGGCGGCGGTAAGGCGTTCAGCGCTGCCGTCACCGAAAGCCCGAGGATCGCCCCCATCATGACCCCGGCCAGCGCGATCCGACTGAGCGAGAGCGTGCTGGCGGACGCGCTCTGTAACAGCGCGGAGCAGGTCAGCAGAAAAAATCCGGCCGTCATCACTCGCCACGGCCCGTACCTGTCACCCAGCCGCCCCGCCACGGGTGAAATCAGCGCCATCACCAGCGTCACCGGCAGCAGCATCAGACCCAGCTGCGCATCACTGAGGCCGAATCGTTCAACCAGCCGGAACGGCATCAGCATAAAGGCAACACAGTAAAAGATGGCCAGAAGCACCGACAAGACACAGGCACGGCAAAAGGCACCACAACCCAGAACGCTGAAATCAATCAGCGGTTGTACCGTCTGCCGCTCTACGCGCACGAAAACCAGCAGGAACAGTATGGCCGTCCCCAGCGTTGCCAGAGAAACGAAAGCCGACCAGCCCCAGTGTTTTACATAACCCGACCAGCAGCGGCACCAGGCATGCCACCATCAATATCCAGCAGCGGTAGTCCACGCGCGGACGGGGGGATGGGGGCGCAGACGGTATCTGTTCCAGACAGAGCATAAAACTGAGCAGGATCAGCGGCACATTAAGCAGGAAAACAGATTGCCAGCCAAACATGCTGACCAGCCATCCTCCTGCTACCGGACCAACCGCCAGGCCCAGCCCATTGGCGGCAAAGAGCAGGCCAAGCGCCCTCCCCCGCCGTTACTCTGGTACCGCGTTAACCAGAATAGCGGCGGTCACGGTGTAGAGTACGGCACACCCTGCGCCCTGCAGTAGACGGAAGAGGTTTAACATCATCAGTCCCGATGACAGCCCGGCACCCAGCGAGGCCAGGCCAGGCCAAATACCAGCATGCCGGCAAACACCGACGACTGCGCTGCGCTATTGACGCACTGCTTGCCGCCTTCCCACGCTAAAACATGCCCAGGGGTGATACCTGCGTTCTCTCTCCCCTGCCAGCAAGCTCTCTTATCTCTTTCCTCAAACGGCCGCACTATAATCACGGGATTCAGGGATTCAGGGATTCAGGGATTCAGGGATTCAGGGATTCAGGGATTCAGGGATTCAGGGATTCAGGCAGAGCAGTCTTCGCTTATGACAGGCAAATGCAATAGCGAGCATCTCAGCATCTCAGCATCTCAGCATCTCAGCATCTCAGCATCTCAGCATCTCAGCATCTCAGCATCTCAGCATCTCAGCATCTCAGCATCTCAGCATCTCAGCATCT
>Ga0308168_1000563_pt1 | contig 43468 bp, 39 predicted proteins | sample PhyCR2_FD_202133 | JGI IMG/M metagenome (GOLD analysis project Ga0308168, IMG submission 202133) | Phyllosphere microbial communities from UC Gill Tract Community Farm, Albany, California, United States - DLSLRC.R2 | ecosystem: Host-associated > Plants > Phyllosphere > Unclassified | place: USA...
ACACCGCGAGTTTTACCGTTAAGTGATGGGTTAGCATCAAAAATGGGCGTTAAAGTGCCCTGACCAGTGAAGCAGCCTGAATGATAATAAGAGCTATTTTATTTATAAGTCTCAGAAAAAAACTGAGTAATTACTGACTGAATTATTTGGCTTTCGTATCTTCGAACATTGACTCAATAAAATGACGCTGCAGGTCGTTCATTTCCCAGGATGCCGGGATGGCCTGCTGAGGATCATTCTTACCCTTACAGAGACGCTCATTGGTTTTGCGTAACTGTTGCGGTTTCTGCTCTGGCTGTCTCAGGTACATTAGTTACCCCCACATACGCCAAACGGATAAGCCCACGACCACCCAAAACAGTGATGAAACAGCGAAAACCGTCAGCCAGGCTTTGCGTCTCAGATTGCTGTTACGCTCAACCTTGATGGTTTTATCCCCGAAGCCGGGTTGTACAGATAATCTCGTCGCCATAGTTTTTGATAATCACTCTCATTAAAACGATTGTTTGAACCAATCAGAAATTAGGATGAATCCTAAACATTCTCTGTTGCAAAATCCAGTAATTTTTATTGTACAAAACGATAAAGAGGTTTAATCAACCATGAATAAGATTAATTAAAAGTACTAACTCAACTTCGCCGGAATAAATAAGACTTAACACAAACTCAACCCGGCGCTTTCTGCAGTAGTTCCATTCTAAACTAGAGTTTTCCAGTAAAAGCCTTTGGTTGCGGGCGATACTGACAACTTATAACTAGAGTATGAGAATCATCTTAAGGTAGCGCAAAGAGGTGGATTGAAAATTGTGTACTGTTTCTCATTTAAGAAATAACAATCAATAAACATGTGATACATGTTTCATTTACGAAAAAATAATGAAAGGACGTTAAAGAATGGAGGAGCGAGGCGCATCAGAAGATAAAAAAAGAGCCGCGCTGCGGCTCTCAATGTCACTCATCATCACAGCTGAGTTTATTTTGCCGGAAGTTTGATGTCTTTGAACATCGCTTCGATATCTTCGTTAGAACGTAGCCCGACGGCGGTATCCACCACATCCCTTGTCAGGTGTGGCGCGAAACGCTGGATAAAATCATACATATAGCTGCGCAGGAAGGTGCTCCGGCGGAAGCCGATTTTCGTTGTGCTGAAGCTGAAAACGTCAGTGGCTTCAATCCGGACCAGGTCGGGATCAGAGACCGGATCTACAGCCATGCTGGCAATCACCCCCACACCCAGGCCCAGTCTGACATAGGTTTTAATCACATCAGCATCTGTAGCGGTAAAGACAATACGGGGAGTCAGGCCGGCACGATTGAAGGCAGTGTCCAGTTCTGAACGGCCCGTAAAACCGAAGGTATAGGTCACTAACGGATACTCCGCCAGCTCCTCAATTGACACTTTGCTTTTCGCTGCCAGAGGATGATCAGGCGTGACAACGATGGCGCGATTCCAGTGATAACACGGCAGCATGATCAGGTCGTCGTAGAGATGCAGTGCTTCAGTGGCAATGGCAAAGTCCGCATTACCTTTCGAGACTGCTTCAGCAATCTGCGTCGGAGAGCCCTGATGCATATGGAGGGAAACACGCGGGTAACGTTCTATAAACCCTTTAATCACATTCGGCAGCGCATAGCGGGCCTGGGTGTGCGTGGTTGCAACATAAAGCGACCCTTTATCAGGCCAGGTATGTTCACCGGCGACCGATTTAATGGCGTCCACTTTTGACAGGACTTCGCGTGCGATGCGGATGATTTCCTGCCCTGCTGGCGTGACCTGGGTTAAATGTTTGCCGCTACGGGCGAAAATCTGAATGCCCAGCTCGTCTTCCAGCATACGGACTTGCTTACTGATCCCGGGCTGCGAGGTGTAGAGTCCTTCGGCCGTTGAAGAGACGTTGAGATTGTGATTCACCACTTCAACGATGTAACGCAGCTGCTGCAATTTCATTTTTCATTCCATCCAGGGTTTGAAACAATGCGCCGACAACCCGGTAGCAAATGAGAGCCGGACTCAGGTAATCGATCTGTAACCGTAATCGCTGTCGATGCAGCAAAGCGACAGGGCTCATGCAGCGGCAGCTTCAGGTCCGAAGGTTATAATACGAATAAATAATAAGAAAGGGATTATCTATAACAACTATATCAAAAATGAGGGAGATGTATAGTGGCGGCAGAGCAAAGCCGCAGAGAAGATAAGCAGGAGCGAGCCGCACGGGGCGGCCCGCTCACTGACGGGAAGCGCGACGTTACTTCTTCGCGGTGACTTCCCATTTGCCGTCAACGAAGAAGGCAGACCAGCCAGTGGCTTTTCCGTCTTTTTCTGTGCTGACGTACTGCTGTTTCGTTTTGCGGCTGAACCGCACCACGGCTTTATTGCCGTCCGGATCGGTCGCCGGGGCATCGGCCAGATAGCGCAGTTTCTCCGGTAAGCGATCGCGGAAGCGCTGCAACTCCTCTACCTGCGGCGCGCGGGTTTCACGCGATTTAGGGAAGGTATTAGCGGCCAGGAACACACCGGCAGCCCCGTCACGCAGGACAAAATACGCATCTGACTTCTCACACGGCAGTTCAGGCAGTGGGACCGGATCTTCTTTCGGTGGTGCCACTTCGCCGCTGCGCAGAATTTTACGCGTATTTTTGCACTCGTCATTGGTACAGGACATGTACTTACCAAAGCGCCCCATTTTCAGGTGCATTTCAGAACCACATTTCTCGCACTCTACGATCGGACCGTCATACCCCTTGATACGGAACTCGCCCTGTTCGATCTCGTAGCCATCACACTCCGGATTATTACCGCAGACGTGTAGCTTGCGCTGAGGGTCGATTAAGTAGCTGTCCATCGCCGTGCCGCATTTCTGGCAGCGGCGACGGGCACGCAGCGCATTGGTTTCCGCATCGTCCCCTTCGAGAATATTCAGCACTTCATTCTCGGGGATCAGGTTAATCGTCTGCTTGCAGCGCTCTTTCGGCGGTAGCGCATAGCCAGAGCAGCCCAGGAACACGCCGGTGCTCGCCGTGCGAATACCCATCTGACGGCTACAGGTCGGGCAGTCGATCGAGGTCAGGATCATCTGATTAGGCTGCATACCGCCTTCTTCCGGATCCTTTTCTGCCTGCGCCAGCTGGTCGCTGAACTCGGCAAAGAACTGATCCAGCACCGCTTTCCACTGCGCTTCGTTTTTCGCGACCTTGTCGAGATTGTCTTCCATGTGGGCAGTAAAGTCATAATTCATCAGATCGCGGAAGCTTTCTTCCAGACGGTCTGTGACAATCTCGCCCATTTTTTCTGCATAGAAGCGGCGGCTTTCAACCTTCACATATCCGCGATCCTGAATGGTCGAAATAATCGAAGCGTAGGTTGAAGGACGACCGATACCGCGTTTTTCCAGCTCACGCACCAGCGAGGCTTCGCTGAAGCGAGCCGGGGGCTTGGTGAAGTGCTGGCTCGGCACCAACTGCTGCAGGCTGAGTTCACTGCCAACCGCAACGTCTGGCAACACGCGATCTTCATCACCCTTACGCAGTGCAGCCATCACTCGTGTCCAGCCATCAAAGCGCAGCGTGCGCCCTTTTGCCTTGAGTTTGAAGTCTGCGGCTTCAACGGTCAGCGTGGTGGAGTCGTACTGCGCGGGCATCATCTGACAGGCGACGAACTGACGCCAGATCAACTGATACAGCTTCTGCGCGTCGTTTTCCATATCTTTCAGCTGCTCGGACTGCACTTTGACATCTGAGGGACGGATGGCTTCATGCGCTTCCTGAGAGTTCTCTTTGCTGCTGTAGACATTGGCGGCTTTCGGCAGATATTTCGCGCCGAATTCATCTTCGATGTAGCCGCGAACCATGCTGACGGCATCCTGGCTCAGGTTGGTTGAGTCGGTACGCATATAAGTAATATGGCCGGCCTCATACAGACGCTGGGCCATCATCATGGTTTTCTTCACGCCAAAGCCCAGGCGGGTGCTGGCTGCCTGCTGAAGCGTGGACGTAATGAACGGAGCGCCTGGCTTACTGCTGGTCGGCTTATCTTCACGATCGGCCACCACATAGCGTGCTTTTTCCAGCAGGCTGACGGCGGCGTGAGTCTGCTCACGGTTCACCGGACGGAAAGGCTTATCACCCTGGTGGGTGACCTGCATCGGCAGATCAACCCCTTTCGGCGTGGTCAGCTCAGCGTTCAGATCCCAGTACTCTTCCGGAACAAACGCTTTGATTTCGCGCTCACGCTCCACCACCAGCCGCACCGCGACCGACTGGACGCGGCCAGCGGACAGCCCACGCGCCACTTTTTTCCACAGCAGCGGCGATACCATGTAGCCCACAACACGGTCCATAAATCGGCGCGCCTGCTGGGCATTAACACGGTCTATATTCAGTTCGCCCGGCTTTTCAAACGCCTGTCGAATCGCATTTTTGGTGATTTCGTTAAACACGACGCGACTGTACCGCGACTCATCGCCACCGATCACTTCCCGCAGGTGCCAGGCAATGGCTTCCCCTTCGCGGTCAAGGTCCGTTGCGAGATAGATGTGGTCAGCTTTCTCAGCCAGTGCCTTCAGCTCAGCGACAACTTTTTCCTTACCTGGCAGGATCTGGTAATTAGCATCCCAGCCATGATAAGGATCGACGCCCATACGGTTGACCAGGGCCGTCTTTTCGTCTTTTTTGACCTTTTTGGTTGTTTTACTGGTTGTAGAGTCAGCGCTCTTTTTAACTGTTGATCCACTGGTCGGCAAATCGCGGATATGGCCCACACTGGATTTAACCACGTAGTCATTACCGAGATATTTATTGATCGTTTTGGCTTTTGCCGGGGACTCAACTATTACGAGAGCTTTTCCCATAGTTACCTTTACCTGATTAAAACATCCGAGAGTAATTTGTGCCGTTTATGCTTATCACATCGTGCACTAACGTTAAGGTTATCGGGATTAAAAAGATCCAACCCGGCTAACTTTTCATCAATTCAGTCATAATAGTGCTCGTTGCAACCAATTGATAAACGGTACCTTTTACCACCTGTTAAGCGAATCTCTAACATAGCGTAAAGTCTGTTTTACGCCCGGAACCCGAAACGCCCACACTCTACCTGATAAAATCTGTTACGCAACTTAATTAGCACCATGCCCACATTTCCGCCAGGAATGGCAGCGAAAACAAAAAAATTTGTTCAGTTTGCATCACGCGCATTAGCGATTTTACGTAACGCTTAGTTAACCTGACGGCAATACTATAAAGGAGGAAAAATCAGAATCTGTGATTCAGCATAGCCAGATAAGCAACAATTGGTTGATAACATCTGAATTTTTCCACTTGAACCCCCCACTGCCGTTGATTACATTGACCCGACGGTCTGTTACCGCAGCGGCTAAAAAAGCAGCGGGTGCCCGGAGAATCGCTTCTCTTTTTGACGGTGTTCGCCCTGATGGCGGACACCGCATTAACGTAAATGGAATCCTCATGACCACCTTGATCTATCAGGATGAAAAATCCCATAAATTCTGGACCGTTGTACAGCAACAGCAGGAACTCCATCTCAACTGGGGACGCGTGGGAACTCAGGGACAAAGCCAGATTAAAAGCTTTGACGATGAAGAACAGGCCAGAAACGCGTGTGAAAAGTTAATAAAAGAAAAGACGCGTAAAGGTTACCAGGCAGCGGAGGGAGAAACCCGGGTCAGCACGGCATCCAGCGTCAGTTCGGACACCATCGTTAAGCCGTCTTCCTGCGAGGAAAAAAACGCCGTCTCCGCCCCTGTTTCGACACCGGCCGCTGCGCATCCGGCTCCCCCGCAGGCCACCGCTGTCGCTGGCGATGCCGCGCCCCTTTGGCTGACAGAGGATGAGAAGATTGATCTCCCGGTCAAATTATCGGTACTGGCCCTGAGCCATCGTCACCGGCCACTTCCTTCGCCGGGTAAAGTGGAGGAGCCGGCAGAGCAACTGCGGCGGATGAAAATATTAAGTCAGGAGGTCCGTAAGAACGGTCCTGTGCCGCTGGAGGGCAGCCGCTGTGAAAGCGACTGGCAGCAGGCAATTGCCCTGGCGCAGCAGTGCCTGGCAGAGGGCAAAGCCATCCCGCAGAACTCCCCGATGGCGGGTGCAGCACTGATAAAAATTAACCAGACCTACGCGGGCAAAGAAGCCACGCTGCTTATTGATGCCATCGTTGCTCATTATGGCCTGATCTATGCGACCGAGATGATTATCGCCAGCCTGCAGATCGGTCTTGATCGTGATTACCGCACCCGTCACATTTCGTTTTATCCCGCCGATAATGCCCCCGCAGGTTATCAGCAGAACGTTGCCGAGCACGAAATGCGTCTGCGCTGGCACCTTTCAGCTGCCAAAGAGGAAATCTGGCAGGCATGTGCTGAACGTCTTATTGCTGCCCTGCCCCATACCCCTGCCTGGCGCCGGCCACTGATAGCACTCCTGCTGCCGGAAAAACCTGAGCTGGCCGATGAGATCCTCCGCCAGACCGGGCCCGATGCGGATATCGGTGCACTGGAACTGTTGAAGATCACCGCTACCGATGACAGCACGCTCCGTGCGCTGCACGATTTTAAAAGCCTGGACGTCTTCGACAGCTGGTATTACGGCGAGCTACTGACCACCACGGTTCTGCTGGAACAGGGCGTGCGTGCCCTGCCGCGCTTTGCCCCCTATGCCCACGGCGATCGCTGCGGTGAAGTGCTGATGCACGTCAATCATCCGCTGGCGCTGGAGATGTTAATCCGTGCCGCAGGCCAGGGTAAGCGCAGCTACGAACGTGCGGCTAAAGCCAGCCAGCGTTTTCCCCATGCCGCTTTCACCGCACTGGTTCGCCTGCTGAACGGTAAAGAAGAGGCGCTCTGGCGCACCCAACTGCATGCACTGCTGCATAATCAGCCGCAGCTGGCGATTGACGTCGCGCCGTGGCTTTCTGAACAAGAGACCGCACTGGTGGCTCACAGCCAGCAGCGCCTGAATGTCAAAACCGACTGCGCCAGCGCAGATATGCTGCCCGCTATCCTGGTGTCGCCCCCGTGGTTGAATAAAAAGCAGGCCAACAGCATTCCGCTTCTGGCACTGGCAGTACAGCCGGTCGAGCCGGTCTTCGACGGCGTACCGGAAGATATCCTGTCAAGCTGGTCTAATCACAGTAAGCTGCAGATCGCCGGTTTGCCGTCCGATCAGGTTCTGGCCCGCCTCGGGTTCACCAGCTGGAATCAGTCGCTGCCTGCCACCGCGGTGAAAGCTTATGAGGAGGACGATTACCCTCAGCTGCTCGCCGACTGGGCAGCCAACCACTCACATTATGCCAGCGACTGGAACCTTTATATTCTTCCCGCACTACCGCGTGAAAAAGCGCTTGGCCTGTGGAACGTTCTCAGCAGCGAACATCACACCGGCATCGCCCTGGTCATGGCCCACTTTGGTCTGGATGGGCTGCCCGGTTTTATCAACAGCATAGGACGCCAGCCGCAGGAAGCCCTGACCGTGGCCATCTGCGTCGGCAGTACCGAGCTGGCTGTCCCTGTCGCCCGCGCCTTCTCTAAACTGAAAACCCTGCGCGAAGAGGCCCGCCGCTGGCTGCTTAAATACCCTGAACATGCCGTGGCGGGACTGCTGCCGGTCGCGTTCGGCAAAGCAGGTGAAGCGCAGGATAATGCACGTCTGGCATTGCGCCTGCTGTTGGACAACGGCCACCAGGCGCTGATTGAAGAGGTCGCCGGACGCTATCAGCAGCCGGAGGTGCTGACGGCAGTCAGTGCACTGGTAGAACTCGACCCGCTGAACGATTTCCCGGCGAAGCGTCCGGCCATGCCAGCATTCTGGCAGCCGGTACTGTGGGCACGTCCGCAGTTGCACAACGGCAAGGCGCTGCCTGAAGAGGCGCTGACTCATCTGGGCACCATGCTGCGCTTCCCGACAGAAAATGGTCGTTACCCGGGGCTGGAACAGGTAAAAGAGGCCTGTACCCCGGCCTCACTGGCTGATTTCGCCTGGGATCTGTATAACGCCTGGATGGCCGCCTCGGCACCGCCGAAAGAGGGATGGGCCTTCAGCACGCTGGGGCTGTTTGGCAATGATGATATTGCGCGACGGTTGACCCCGTTAATCCGCAGCTGGCCGGGTGAATCGCAGCATAAGCGGGCCGTTGCCGGCCTGGAAATCCTGGCCGATATTGGTACCGATATCGCGCTGATGCAGCTTAACGGCATCGCGCAGAAGCTGAAATTTAAAGCGCTTCAGGAGCGGGCCCGGGAAAAAATCACCCAAATCGCCGAAAAGCGAGAGCTCACTGTCGCAGAGCTGGAAGACCGCCTGGCGCCCGATCTGGGGCTGGACGATAACGGTTCACTGCTGCTTGATTTTGGTCCACGCCAGTTCACCGTCAGTTTCGATGAAACCCTCAAGCCTTATGTTCGCGACAGCAGCGGCAGCCGCCTGAAGGACCTGCCTAAGCCGAATAAAAGTGATGATGCCGGGCTGTCAGCTGATGCGGTAAATCGTTTCAAGCTGCTTAAAAAAGACGCACGTACCGTCGCCAGTCAGCAGATTGCCCGTCTGGAAACCGCCATGTGCCAGCGCCGTCGCTGGACGGAACAGCAGTTCAGGGAGTTCCTGGTCGGGCATCCGCTGACAGGCCACCTCACCCGCCGCCTGGTGTGGGGCGCTTATGATGCGGATAATCAGCTTATCAGCTGCTTCCGCGTGGCGGAGGACAACAGCTACAGCACCGCCGATGATGATCTCTATGTCCTGCCACAGAATGCGACGCACACAGGTATCCCGCACGTTCTGGAGATCCCGCCGGCTGAAGCGGCGGCTTTTGGCCAGTTATTTGCCGATTATGAGCTGCTACCGCCGTTTCGTCAGTTAGATCGCAACCGCTATCTGCTGACCGCAGAGGAGGCAGAATCTGTTGACCTGCAGCGCTGGCAGGGTCGTCTTTGCCCGAGCGGCCGCCTGGCCGGTCTGACGGCGAAAGGCTGGCTGCGCGGCGTTCCACAGGATGCCGGCTGGATCTGCTGGATGCTGAAACCGCTGGGCGATATGACGCTGGTGCTGGAAATGGGCGAAGGCCTGGGGGTCGGCATGGCGCCGGATGAGTTTAATAAAGAACAGACGCTGGCCAGTATCTGGCTGTGGGAGGGGGATGCGCACCAGTATGGTTGGGGGGAACAGCACCCCCAGAAACATCCTTTCTCGTGCCTGCACCCTATTACCGCCAGCGAAATGCTCAGCGATATTGATGCGCTTTTTGATTAAGCCCCGGCCCCCGGGTATGAGGAAAGACCATGTCTGACATGTTACAGCGGCCCCCGGCCGCCGTACTCTACGCCGCGGAACTGGCGCGGCTAAAGCAGGATGACAGCGGGCCAAGGCCGCCGGGCTGGCAGCTGAGCCTGCCCGCCGCCCGCGCCTTTATTCTCGGCGACAGCGAACGCGGCATCACCTCCAAGGTGGTAACCTCGGTGGCCAGCGTGGAGCGGATGCTGGTCACGCTGGCCACCGGACGTGGCCTGATGCTGGTTGGCGAGCCCGGTACGGCAAAGTCGCTGTTATCAGAGCTGCTGGCCACGGCCATCAGCGGCGATGCGGGGCTGACCATCCAGGGCGGAGCTTCAGTCACTGAAGATCAAATCAAATATGCCTGGAACTATGCCCTGTTAATCAACCAGGGACCCTCGACTGCCGCCCTGGTCCCGGCGCCACTCTATCAGGGAATGCGTGACGGTAAGATTGTGCGCTTCGAAGAGATTACCCGTGCCCCACTGGAGGTGCAGGATTGTCTGCTGGGTATGCTGTCCGATCGCGTGATGGCAGTGCCGGAGCTCAGTGGCGAAGAGAGCCAGCTGTATGCACGGGAAGGCTTTAATATCATTGCCACGGCCAACACCCGCGACCGGGGAGTGAATGAGATGAGCGCAGCGCTAAAGCGACGTTTTGATTTCGAAACCGTATTCCCGATTATGAATTTCCAGCAGGAGCTGGATTTAGTGTCCACCGCGTCGACCCGTCTGCTGGCGCATAGCGGCATTCCGCACAAAGTACCGGACGACGTGCTGGAACTGCTGGTTCATACCTTTCGTGACCTGCGCAGTGGCGGAGAGAAAAAAAGTGCGATGGACAGTCTGAACGCGATTATGTCTACCGCTGAAGCGGTTAACGTGGCCCATGCGGTCGGAGTGCGCGCCTGGTTTCTTGAACAACGCGCCAGCGAGCCAGCCGATCTGGTGGACTGTATCGGAGGCACTATCGTTAAAGATAATGAGGATGACCGGGCGCGTTTGCGACGCTATTTTGAACAGCGGGTCGGCAGCCGTCCGGGGGCACACTGGCAGGCCTACTATCAGGCTCGCCACCGCCTGCCATGACCGTCGCCTCCATAGCCCCGCTGATTATCGGCATTCGCCATCACAGCCCCGCCTGCGCCCGGCTGGTGCGTGACAGTGTCGAACAGCTCCGCCCGGCCTGGGTGCTGATTGAAGGGCCTGCCGATTTTACGCCCCGCCTCGGTGAGCTGCGGCTGCCGCATACCCTGCCGGTCGCCATCTACAGCTATTGTCAGTTTCAGGATCATCAGAGGCCCGGAACGGGTGCCTGGACCCCTTTTGCCGAGTGGTCCCCGGAGTGGCAGGCCCTGCAGGCCGCAGAAGTGGTCGGCGCACAGGCCTGCTTTATCGATTTGCCCGTCTGGGCCCTGTCTGCCGATGACACTGACGACGCAGACACACACTATCATCAGCGCCAGCAGGCCATGCTCGACGCCTGTGGTATGGAGAGCAGTGATGCGCTGTGGGATCATCTTTTCGAAGATGAGGCGCAACAGGCCTGCCTGCCGGAGGCCCTGGCGCTGTGGTTTGAACAGCTGCGTGAGGGCAGCTGCGGCAGCGAACAGGATCGGCAACGGGAAGCCTACATGGCAAGCTGGATCGCCTGGGCGGTTGCGCAGAACAGCGGTCCGGTGCTGGTGGTCTGCGGAGGCTGGCACGCCCCGGCCCTCAGCCGTCTGTGGCGGCATGCTGACCCCACGGAACGGCCTCCAGCCCCTGAACCGGCGGAGCCGGGTGCCGTCAGCGGCAGCTATCTGACGCCTTACAGTGAAAAGCGACTGGATGTCCTGGCGGGCTACCTGTCGGGAATGCCCGCCCCGATCTGGCAGGACTGGTGCTGGCGGGTTGGCCAGCGACAGGCCGGACTGCAACTGCTCGAAGCAGTGCTGGCTGCGCTGCGTCAGCGTCATCTGCCGGCATCGACGGCGGATATGGCCAATGTCCTGAGCCAGGCGCTGGCGCTGGCGGCCCTGCGTGGACACCGCCTTCCTCTGCGTAACGACTGGCTGGATGCGCTCGCCGGTAGCCTGATTAAAGAAGCCCTCAATGCGCCGCTGCCATGGAGCTATCGCGGTACGCTGCAGGCCGGAACCGATCCTATTCTTATCGTGCTGGTTGATATACTCGCAGGCCAGCGGTTTGGTGTTCTGGCGGCCGTCACCCCGCAGCCGCCGCTGCCCCAGGATGTCAGCCACGAACTGGCGCGGGTTAACATCACCCTGCCCGCCACGCTGTCGCTTAACCGTTACGACGCGACAGGTCTGCAGCAAAGTCAGGTCCTGCACCGCCTTGCCGTTCTGGAGATCCCGGGAATAATCTGCCTGTCCGGCAGCACCCTGGCGCTGTCCGGCGACGGCGACGAGCAGTGGGCGCTGACGCGGCCGTTAGCGCAGCACGCCGCCCTGATCGAAGCCGCACGCTATGGCGCAACGCTGGAGGAAGCGGCCCGTAACCGGCTGTCATCTGCCATGGCGGAGTCAGAGGGCATTGCCCTGCTGGCGGGCTGGCTGCAGCGCGCAACCCTCGCCGGACTGTCATCGTTCAGCCAGGTGTTACTGACCCGGCTGGAACAGCAAATTGCGGTCGAGTGTGATTTTGAAGCCATGGGTCCGCCGCTGGAGGTGCTTTACGCCCTGTGGCGTCACGATCCCCTCAACGGCATGCGCGACGCGGCTGTTCTGCAAACCACCCTGCGGGCGGCGATTGATCGTACCCTGTGGCTGGCGGAGTCTACCGGGCTGATAGGCCCCCCTCAGGTCAGTTCCCATCTTCACAGCTGGCAGGCGCTGTGCCATATTCTGCGCGATGAACAGAACCGCCAGCCTGCGGGCGAACTTGTGCCTCTGCCGCGCGCACTGGCCGTGCTGACCCGCCGGTACCGGGCGAAAGACGCCTGTGCCCTCAGTCGGGGAGCGGCGCTGGGCGCGCTCATCCGGCTGGAGCATCCCGATGCGGATACCCAGGCGGCGCTGGCGCTGCTGAACGATCTTCCCCCCGATCGCCTGGGGGAAGCACTGCATGGCCTGATTGCGCTTGCCCGTCATCAGTTGGCCTCGCATCCCGCGTTTGTCGGGGGATTCAATCAGCAGTTGATGCAGCTGGACGATGGTCAGTTCATTCGCGCCCTGCCCGATATGCGGGCGGCGCTCGCCTGGCTGCCACCGCGTGAACGGGCAGCGCTGGCGCGTCAGGTGCTGGCGCATTATCAGCTGCCACACCTGCCTGAACATCTGTTACAGACCCCGCAGGTGGTGTCCTGCTCACCCGCCGAACTTTTCCGTCACCAGCAGCAGGAGCAACGCGCAGCCGATCAGCTGCGCGCCTGGGGCATATTGTAAAGGAACACTGATGCCTGAACTCTCTGATATTTTATCCAGCCCTGAGCTGCAGCGCTGGCGTCTGCTGCTCGGAGAGGCGGCAGAAAACAGCCTCAGTGGGCTGGATGAACAGGCCCGCGCCATTGATAATGCCCTGGAGTGGCTGTACGGGCGCGATCCGCAGCGGATCCAGCGTGGTGAACGTCACGGCGGGATGGAGGGTTCACAGCTCAGCACGCCAGAATGGATTAATGCCATCCACCAGCTATTCCCCGCGGAGGTGATTGAGCGTCTGGAAAGTGACGCCGTGCTGCGCTTTGGCATTGATGACGTGGTCACCAATCTGGATGTACTGGAACGCATCGCCCCATCTGAAGGCCTGCTGCGCGCCGTTCTGCATACCAAGCACCTGATGAATCCGCAGGTATTACAGGCCGCACGTCGCCTGGTGCGCCAGGTCGTGGAACAGATTATGGCGCGGCTGGCGACCGACGTCCGCCAGGCCTTTTCCGGCACCCGCGACCGGCGGCGACGGTCACCGGTCGCTATCGCCCGTAACTTCGATTTTAAAAGTACGCTGCGAGATAACCTGCATCGCTGGGATCCGGATCGCCGTCGTCTGTATATTGAATCCCCGGTGTTTCTCAGCCGGGTTAAACGTCACAGTGAAAAATGGCAGTTGGTGTTGCTGGTCGATCAGAGCGGATCGATGGTGGATTCGGTGATCCACTCAGCGGTGATGGCCGCCTGTCTGTGGCAGCTTCCGGGCATTCGTACTCATCTGGTGGCGTTTGATACCAGTGTGGTTGACCTGACGGACGACGTGCAGGACCCGGTTGACCTGCTGATGAAAGTGCAACTGGGCGGCGGCACGGATATCGGTAAAGCCGTGCAGTACGCCCGGCAACTCATTACACAGCCGGAAAAAAGCGCCATTGTGCTGGTCAGCGATTTCTTCGAGGGCGGTTCTCCCTCCCTGCTGGTCAACCAGGTCAGACAGTGTGTGCAGGATGGCAGCAAAGTCCTTGGACTGGCCGCACTGGACAATAAAGCCGCGCCGAGCTATGACCGGGAAATGGCCCAGCGGCTGGTTAATGCCGGTGCACAGATTGCCGCGATGACGCCGGGAGAACTGGCAGCGTGGCTGGCAGAGAATTTACAATCATGAGTGCTCCCGTGCGCAATGAACTGCTCGAACTGACGCCCCAGGCACTGACCGCGCTAAGCAACGCAGGTTTTGTTAAACGCAGCCAGAAGGAGATCGCCGCCGGAAACCTGCCGCTGTTCAGCGATGCAGGAGGTGTGCTGACCGCACAGTTCAGCGATGGTACCTTGACCCGGTTAAACGAAGGCCAGGCGCTGAAAGAGGCGAGCTGCACCTGCAATGCCAGCGGTATGTGTCGTCATCGGGTAATGCTGGTGCTGGGGTATCAGCACAGCCATGCTCCGGCAGCAGCGCTGCCAGACACACGCTGGCAGCCAGGAGACTGGCTGGCCGAACTCACCTCCCTGCCTGCGGCGACGCGCCAGCGGGCGCAGCTGCTGGCGGATAAAGGCCTGATCATTGAGCTTCACTGTGCTCCCGGCCAGGTGCCTGCCGCCAGGCTGCCAATGAGCGACGTGCGGTTTTTCTCACGCAGCAGTATGCGTTTTGCCCGCTGTGACTGTATTGAAGGCACGCTGTGTGAACATATTATTCTTGCGGTACAGGCCTTCGCCGCGGCCGAAGCCCGTCATCCTGGTTTCGACCATCTTACCTGGCAGACCGCAGCCGGGCAGCCGGGGGCAACCGCGATACAGATGCCGGAGGAGGACGGTCTGGCGCAGCTGAATGACCTGAGTTATGCCCTGTGGAGCGGCGGCATCAGCCAGCCCGCCGTCACGTTTACGCCTCTTCTTATTCGCGCCCGGCGCCAGGCAAAACAGGCGGACTGGCGCTGGGTCACCCTGGCACTGCAACAGGTATCGGAAGGCATTAATGACTTTCATCAACGCGCTTCCCACTATCGTGCAGGAGCGTTTCTCAGCCAGTTCGCCGCACTGACGGCCCGTCTGCGCGCTGCCCGGGAGATGGCAGGCATTGCCGCTGACGATTGGACGCCCGCGCAACCCTGGCGCAGCCTGGTTGGGCTTGGGGTGCAGGATCAGGTCAGGCTCGATCATCTGCGCCTGGTGTCGCTGGGTATGCAGTGCTGGCAGAACGCGCTGCATTATGGCGTGCGCATCTGGTTTACCGACCCTGATACCGGCAGTGTGTTACATCTCTCCCGGCAGTGGCCTCTGGCGGAACAGGAGAACGCCCCGGGCTGGCAGCGGCGCATTGCCGGCTTTCAGGCTGATATGCTGGCGGGCGGTCAGATTATTTCCCAGGCGGCGCAGCGTGATGCCCGGGGTGAACTGCACCTCAGCGCGCGCGATCGCCTCAATGCCGTTGCGCCCCTGACGCCCGCCGCCTGGGCCATGACGGACTCACCCCTCAGTCAGCCCGGGGTGGTGGCGCTGCGTGAGCATCTGCTGCATCGTCCCCCCGCCTTTACCCGCCCGCTGAGTGACAGCGACAACCTGTTTATCCTGCCGCTGGGTGAGTGCCTGAGCCTCCGCTGGGATGCCGGGCGTCAGACGCTGGAAGCCGAAGTCATCAGCGGCCCCGGCGAAGATAACGTGCTGTGTCTGTCGCTGAGTGTCACCCCGGCCGCACCGGGTGCCATTGATTGCTTCATCAACGTACTGCAACAGCCGGATGATCCAATCTGTCAGGTTTCCGGACTGGTTTCTCTGGCCGGGGGGAAACTGATACTGGAACCTCTGGTGGTCATGACCGCGAAACGGGCCTGGGTGCTGCATGCTGGCGAACATCCGCCGCAGGCACTGCCGTCGGGTGCCGTTGAAAGCCCCCTGCCGCTCTCGCTGCAACTGCTTCAGCGCTGCCAGCAGATGCTGGTCGACTGGCTGCATAACGGCTTGCATCATCAGGAACAGCGTGCGTGCCGGGAGGCCGAAGCCCTGGCAGCCGAGCTTCAGCGCTGTGGATTTGAAAGACTGGCGAGGCTGGCGGGTCAGATCCCTGCGTGCCTGCGGGGTGCCGATCCTGATGTGCTGGTGAAGACGCTGACCGCCTTTGTGCTGCTGCGTGACAGGCTGGAGCAGGAGTCCCTGCTGACGCCGGCGGCGTCTTAACGGCATAACGCCCGCAGAAGCGGGCGTTAACTCAGGCTCAGAGCAGCGGTTTATCGCCACGCTGCCAGAGGCGCAGCAGCAGACGTTCAACGCTGGCAGAGGCACTGTCAGTGAAACGGCTCATCACGCTTTTACGACGGGCATAGCGCACGCCGATCACCTGGTGTGCGTTCATGCGTTCGATGATCAGGTCGTCGCTGGTGCTGATAGCGTCCACCAGACCATTTTCCAGCGCCTGCGTTCCGTACCAGTGTTCACCGGTCGCCACGCGGTCAATGTCCAGCGAGGGCCGCATCTGATGCACGAACTGCTTAAACAGCACGTGCGTTTCGTTCAGATCTTCGCGAAATTTCTCACGCCCCTCTTCGGTATTCTCACCAAACAGCGTCAGCGTCCGCTTGTATTCACCGGCCGTGTGCAGCTCAACGTCAATTTCATTACGCTTAAGCAGGCGATTGAAGTTGGGGATTTGCGCCACGACGCCAATGGAGCCGATGATAGAGAATGGCGCAGCAACAATCCGGTCGGCCACACAGGCCATCATGTAACCCCCACTGGCCGCGACTTTGTCCACGGCCACGGTCAGTGGGATTTTTTTGTCCCGCAGACGCTGAAGCTGCGATGCAGCCAGGCCATAACCGTGCACCACGCCGCCCGGACTCTCCAGGCGCAGGAGAACCTCATCCCCTGCGGCCGCCACCGCCAGCACCGCCGACACCTCCTCACGCAGTGAAGAGACTTCCCCGGCATCCATGCTGCCTTTGAAATCCAGCACGTAGATCGTTGGTTTTTCCTGCACCGGCGCATGGCCCAGCTTCGCCTGCTGCTTTGCCGTCTTTGCTTCCTGCTTATCTTTTTTCTTCTGCGCTTTATGCCACAGTTTTTGCTGGAGCGGCTTCATCTTCGTCAGCCGCATCGTGTCCTGCATCTCGCGGTAACGTTCGTCGAGGTGCGTCAGTTTTAGCTGCCCACCCTGAGCACGTTTACGCATGGCAAGGGTGGCGATGGTGATGGCAATTGCCACGATCGCCACCACTACGGTGACGGTCTTCGCCAGGAAAAGTCCATAATAAGAGAGTAGATCCACTCAATCCGCCTTGATTTACATTGTGTTAGAGACAGCCTTAGTGTAGCTGAGTCACGCTCAGGAGTCGCCTGCAACCCGTTTCTGCGTCCCAATAACCCGGGTGCACGATTGAACTCAGCGCCGTTTTCAGGCATAAAACACTTTATTCAATCCGTGCAAGGGCTTACATCAGGCGAAAATCGCAGTCTGCCCCTGATATCCCCCATCGCCAGAGGATCATCCCGTGTACTATCAACCGAAAAGCGATCTACTCAATAACCGAATTATTCTTGTGACCGGTGCCAGCGATGGTATAGGTCGGGAAGCGGCACTCTCCTATGCCCGCTACGGCGCACAGGTGGTGTTGCTGGGCCGGAATGCGGAAAAGCTGCAACGCGTCTGTGATGAAGTGAACGCGCACAGTCAGGTTCCCGCGCTGTGGTTTACCCTGGATCTGGAAACAGCGACCGCAGAAAGCTGCCGTGCGCTGGCAGAGACACTGGCCACTCAGGTGCCGCGCCTTGACGGTGTGCTGCATAACGCCGGGCTTCTGGGCGATGTCATCCCCATGGATCAGCAGGATCCGGCCACCTGGCAACGGGTGATGCGCGTCAATATTGACGGCACGTTTTTCCTCACCCAGGCACTGCTTCCTCTGCTGCTTAAATCCGATGCAGCGTCACTGGTCTTCACCTCGTCGAGCGTCGGCCGCCAGGGTCGCGCGGGATGGGGGGCCTACTCCGTATCGAAATTTGCCACCGAAGGCATGATGCAGGTGCTGGCCGAAGAGTACGATGCGCGGCAACTGCGGGTAAACTGCATTAACCCGGGGGGCACCCGAACCAAAATGCGCGCCAGCGCTTTCCCGCAGGAAGACGCCCGCAAGCTGAAAACCCCGGCCGAAATTATGCCGCTTTATCTCTGGCTGATGGGCGATGACAGCAGGCGCAAAACCGGGCAGACTTTTGACGCGCAACCCGGGCGCAAAGCGGGAGCGGCAGAATAATGGCCACCGATCGTCATCAGCAGCGCCAGCAGCGTCTTAAAGAGCAGGTCGATGCGCGCATTGCGGCAGCCACCGACATGCGCGGCATCCTGATGGTCTTTACCGGCAACGGCAAAGGGAAAACCACTGCCGCGTTTGGTACCGCCAGCCGCGCCGTTGGCCATCAGAAACGCGTAGGGGTGATCCAGTTTATCAAAGGCGAGTGGCCGAACGGCGAGCGTAATTTGCTGGAGCCCCACGGCGTGGAGTTTCAGGTGATGTCCACCGGCTTTACCTGGGACACACAGAATCGTGAAACCGATACCGCCGCCTGCCTGGCAGTGTGGCAGCATGGCAGGCGGATGCTGCAGGACCCGACGCTGGACCTGGTGGTGCTGGATGAGCTGACGTATATGGTGAGTTTTGACTATCTGCCGCTGGAGGAGGTCCTTGAGGCACTGCGACAGCGCCCTGCCGGGCAGAGTGTGATTATCACCGGGCGCGGCTGTCACCGGGATATTCTGGCGCTGGCAGATACCGTCAGTGAAATGCGTCCGGTAAAACACGCCTTCGATGCCGGGATCCAGGCGCAGCAGGGGATTGACTGGTAACCCGCGCCCATAAAAAAAGGGACCCGGAGGTCCCTTTTTTGTCTCAGCGTGGGCGCTAGCCCTGCTGGCGTTTCGATGAGCGGCGGTTGCTGCCCGGCTTACTGGTTTTGGTTGTGGTGGTGGTATGGCGCTTCACCGCACGGCGGATCTGATTCGCCTTGGTACGACGACGATCCTTTTCTACCGGCACTTTGCTGACCGTTTCCGGTGCCAGACCGACCAGCTCACGCAGGTAGTTAGTCGGCTCCAGATCCAGCTCCGTCCAGCCGCCACGCGGCAGACCTTTAGGCAGATCGATATCGCCGTAGCGGACGCGGATCAGTCGACTGACCTGCACGCCTACGGCTTCCCACAGGCGGCGCACTTCACGGTTACGGCCTTCGGTCAGCGTGACGTTATACCACTGGTTGATCCCTTCGCCCCCGGTAAACTTCAGGGTCTTAAAGGCTGCCGGGCCATCTTCTAACTGCACGCCACGGCTTAACAGTTTGATCTTCTCATCATCCACGGCACCAAACACGCGCACGGCGTATTCACGCTCGACTTCGCGGCTTGGGTGCATCAGACGGTTAGCCAGTTCACCATCAGTCGTGAACAGCAGCAGACCGCAGGTATTGACGTCCAGACGGCCGACGGCAACCCAGCGGGCACCGCGCAACTTTGGCAGACGGTCAAACACCGTTGGCCGCCCTTCCGGGTCGTTACGGGTACAGAGTTCACCTTCCGGCTTGTAATACGCCAGAACGCGACAAACTTCTGTAATGGATTCACTGACGGGCACAATATGGCCGTCTACACGAATTTTCATTGATGCGCTGGGTTCAACACGGTCGCCCAGTGTGGCCAGCTTGCCATCGACGCTGACGCGTCCGGCAGAGATCAGGGTTTCGATTTCACGACGGGAACCATGCCCGGCGCGTGCTAAAACTTTTTGTAACTTCTCGCTCATGGAGCACCCTCTGTGTCGCCTTCCCAGGCGTCATGGTGAAAACATAATTTCTTTTGTTTTCAATAACTTAAGTTGTATATCACGTGCCATTATACAGACTTTTTACTGTGCTGTAACCCTGTTTGTTACCGGTGCTGACCGCTTCCAATCGGACTGGCGTATAACCCGACACGGATGTCTCGTGCTGCAAAGCCGCTGACGATACACATTGATAAGACTTAACAGTAAAGATAAGTGATGAAATGATAATCACTTATCATTTGGCCGGGTGTCGGGAATTCATTCCAAATTGAATTAACTGTAATAACAGCCACTTGCTTTACGATAATTCCCGATGAGTCACTTAGCTGCCAGCCCCGGCCCACGCGACTGTCGGCCTGAATCCTCTTCAAAAATCACACTAATCAGACCGTCACCCCAATTTTCTTTATTTTTCTGGTTCCAAACACCGGGTGAGTTCATTTTAACGCTACTTTATGCTGACATAAGCCCTATCAGACGTTAATAGCGGAGTGTAAACATCAAATAATCAGTTCTTTAATATTGCAGGTTGAGTTAATTCTGGATTATCCCGGCTTTTATAGTGATCGTCGTCATATTAATTTGCTCTGCTAATTAGATTGTGTACAATTCATTCAGGCAAAAGAGCGCCGCATAAATAGATACATAAATATATATTACAAGTACACGTTAAACGTGACACATAATCTTTTTGTTTTTCTTTTCGTTGTAGGCAGTAAAAAACAGGCGCGAGAGCGCCAAAAAAAACGCTGAGTAATCCTCAGCATCGGCATTACACGTCATAACTCCTCACCAGGGATTTTACCGACGTGTCCGACAAAGTGTGATCATAATGAAAATTAAAAATACCCTGCCGGCATTGGCATTGCTAATGCTGACCGGCTGCTCTGTAGGCAAATATGACTACAGCAGCGAAGCTATGAAACGCGTGGACATGAATTTTACCGGTATTCCGACCATTCTGGGCATCGGCGCACTGGGCTCGAGTATTCCTGTCACCCCTGAATACAGCCTCACCGCAGCGCATGTCGCCAGACTTTCTGTTCAGAAAGTAAAGGCTTATCATCCCTACTGTGACCTCGCCATTATCTACCACAAAAATGATCTGAAAACGCTGCCGAAATTCCGCAGCGGGGCGGTCGGCGATCCGATAAAAATGTACGGCTACAGCTTTATTTCCGCCATGCCAGTGGAATCAGCGGGGGTTAACCTTGCGCTGACGGGGATCCGTAATGAGTGGAATAAGCGCCCGTGCGTCGCGATGGCTTCAAATGCAGGTGTGGTGAAAGGGATGTCCGGGGGAGCCGTATATAATAGCGATGACACGATTGGCGGCGTCATTGTAGGTTTTACCGACGAAATAAAGAGACCGCGCAAATCTCCAGTTCCGCTTAAGGATGTTTCTTTATACATCCCCTATAAGGATTTTAAAGAGTGGCTGGAAAAATCTACATCCTGACAACAATGAATGAGAATAATTAACAGGCCCATTCTCAGCGGCCTGTTAATTATTAATTACAGGAAGGGTTGAATATCGCCCACGCCTTCGCGGATCACTTCCGGCGTATTTTCCGTTAAATCAATAACGGTGGTCGGCTGCTGCCCAAGATAACCGCCGTGAATAATCAAATCGACCAGCTTGCCAATTTCGTCCTGAATAGCTTCGGGATCGGACTCAGTAAAGTCATTGCCCGGTAACATCAGCGACGTCGACATCATCGGCTCATTAAGCGCCTCCAGCAGGGCCAGTGCAATCGGGTTCGACGGCACCCGCAGCCCGATGGTTTTACGCTTCTCGCTCATCAGGCGGCGCGGGACTTCTTTTGTCGCTTTCAGGATAAATGTGTAATTGCCCGGCGTATTATTCTTGATCAGGCGAAACGCGGTATTATCAACATGGGCGTAAGTCGACAGCTCCGACAAATCCCGGCACATCAGGGTGAAATTATGGTTGCCGTCGAGCTGGCGGATACGACAGATTCGCTCCATCGCATTTTTATCTTCCAGCTTACAGCCCAGGGCATAGCCCGAATCGGTCGGATAAACAATCACACTGCCCTTGTTGAGCATTTCAACCGCCTGTTTAATCAGACGTGGCTGAGGATTGTCCGGGTGAATATAGAAAAATTGACTCATTACACACCTCTTTCTCTGCGCGTCATCGCTACAGACTTATTCAGCAATTTCAGGAAACCGGTGCCATACCGCTTCTACGCCGCCCGGCAGCCATAATTTTTTCCCCAGTTCAATCCAGGGACAGGCCTGATGGAAGTCAGACCCCTGCGAGGCCGCCAGCTGGTAGTCCTGCGCATAGCGTGCCAGCTGCTGACGCTCATTCGGTGCCTGCTGGCACTGCGCCACTTCCATCGCCTCGCCACCCTGCTCACTAAAGTGAGCCAGCAGGCGCTTCAGCCATTTAGCCGACAGGCCGTAGCGGCCCGGGTGGGCCACCACGGCCCTGCCACCAGAATGATGAATGGCATCAATAGCTTGTTTAATTGTACACCACTGTGGCGGGACATAACCGGTTTTGCCCCGCGCCAGGTAATTTTTGAATACCTGCTGCATGGTATCCGCCTTTCCGGCGTTAATCAGAAAACGGGCAAAATGCCCACGCGTCACGGCACCGCCTTCGGCCAGGGCCAGCGCGCCCGCCAGCGCACCGGGAATGTGCGCTTTTTCCAGCCGTGCGGCCATCAGCTCTGCTCGCGCCATCCGTCGCGCGCTCTGTTCCGCGAGGAAAGCGATCATCGCCGGATGGTCGATATCAATCCCCAGCCCGACGATATGGATCTCATGGTTTTCCCACAGCGTAGAAATCTCCACGCCGTTAATGAGCTGCAGCGGCAGCGCATGGCGGGCTATCGCCTCCCGGGCAGGCTTGATGCCCTCCGTGGTGTCGTGATCGGTGATAGCCAGCACGCCTACGCGATGCTCAACCGCTCGCAGCACCAGCTGCTCCGGGGTCAGCAGACCGTCGGAGGCGCGCGTGTGGCTGTGCAGGTCATATATGGGGAAAGCGCTTAATGGGGTGGCTACTGCGGTCAAAAGGACTCCGGCAAACAGAAAAACATCGCAGCATGATACCGACATTTGATCCTGAGGCAAAAAGAGTATTGACTTTTTCCCCATGAACCAGTTAACTAGTACGCAAGTTCACAAGCAAGGGTATCTGTATCATGACATATTCATTCTCTCTGATGACTGGTTGGTGGCGTCCTTCTCCCTGAACGGGCGAGGTGGTCATGCACGCTTAAGACAGAGTGCAGATACTCAGGCCCGCATGACGCGGGCTTTTTTTTGAGCAAAAAACAGAGAACATCACATGCAAAATGCCAGACCTGGAGTGAAGTTGATCACCGGCAACGCCCCTTACCGTGAAGATCCGGCAGCGGTTTTTCATCAGCTCTGCGCTGCACGTTCTGAAACGCTGCTGCTGGAGTCCGCTGACGTTGACAGTAAGCGTAACCTGAAGAGTCTGCTGATTGTCGACAGCGCTCTGCGCATCACTGCACTGGATAATCGCGTACAGGTGCAGGCCCTGTCAGAAAATGGTCGTGCCCTGCTGCCGCTGCTGGATGCCGCTCTGCCCGCTTCTGTGAACAACAGCGTGCGTCCGGATGGCCGTGAGCTGGTATTCCCGGTTAACCATGAATTTCTTGATGAAGACGCCAACCTGCGCGCGCTGTCGGTGTTTGATGCGCTGCGGCTCATCCCCCAGTTGGTCAGTTCACCCGCTGAGGAGCGCGAAGCGGTTCTGCTGGGCGGGCTGTTTGCCTATGACCTGGTGGCCGGTTTCGAGTCCCTTCCTGAGCTTAAAAATGAGCAGCGCTGCCCGGACTACTGTTTCTACCTGGCTGAGACGCTGCTGGTGATCGACCACCAGACGCAGAGTGCGCGCCTGCAGGCCAGCCTGTTCACTTCCACACCCTCTGAGTTTTTACGCCTGCAAAGCCGTATTGAACAGCTGCGTGGCCAGATGTTGCAGCCGGCCACCGCGCTGCCGGTACAGACGGTGGATAAGATGACCCTGAGCATCAGCCAGAGTGATGAGGATTACTGCCAGGTGGTCCGCCAGATGCAGGAGGCGATCCGCATTGGTGAGATTTTCCAGGTAGTGCCGTCACGTCGTTTCTCGCTCCCCTGCCCGTCACCGCTGGCGGCCTATGACACGCTGAAAAACAGCAATCCCAGTCCATATATGTTCTTCATGCAGGATCGCGATTTCAGCCTGTTTGGTGCTTCGCCTGAAAGTTCGCTGAAATATGACGCCCTCAGCAATCAGATTGAGATCTATCCCATTGCCGGTACACGTCCGCGCGGTCGCCATGCCGACGGCACGCTGGATCGCGACCTGGACAGCCGTATTGAGCTGGAGATGCGTACTGACCATAAAGAGATGGCCGAGCACCTGATGCTGGTCGACCTGGCACGCAACGATCTTGCACGTATCTGCCAGCCCGGCACGCGCTATGTGGCCGACCTGACTAAAGTCGATCGCTACACCTTCGTCATGCATCTGGTTTCCCGTGTGGTCGGCCAGCTGCGTGCCGATATTGACGTCCTGCACGCCTACCGGGCCTGTATGAATATGGGCACCCTGAGCGGCGCGCCAAAGGTACGTGCCATGCAGCTGATTGCTAAAGCGGAAGGTACGCGCCGTGGCAGCTACGGCGGTGCCGTGGGTTACTTCACCGCCAGCGGGGACCTCGATACCTGCATTGTTATCCGTTCAGCCTACGTCGAAGACGGCGTGGCGACGGTTCAGGCCGGCGCCGGAGTGGTGCTGGATTCCCATCCACAGGCGGAGGCAGATGAAAGCCGCAATAAGGCGCGTGCCGTTCTGCGTGCCATTGCTACTGCGCACCACAGTAAGGAGATGTTCTGATGGCCGATATTCTGCTGCTCGATAACTTCGACTCATTTACCTATAACCTCGTCGACCAGTTACGTACCTTTGGCCACAACGTGGTGATTTACCGTAATAACGTCCCGGCAGAGCAACTGACGGCGCGCCTGCAGCAAATGGAAAACCCCGTGCTGATGCTGTCGCCTGGCCCGGGTGCGCCCTCCGAAGCAGGTTGTATGCCTGAGCTGCTGCAAACGTTACGCGGCCAGCTCCCAATTATCGGTATCTGCCTGGGTCATCAGGCCATTGTTGAAGCCTATGGTGGCCACGTCGGCCAGGCCGGCGAAATTCTTCACGGGAAAGCATCGGCGATTGTTCATGATGATCAGGGCATGTTTGCCGGATTAAGCAACCCACTGCCAGTAGCACGCTATCACTCGCTGGTGGGCAGCAATATCCCTGCCGGTCTGACAGTGAACGCGACCTATAACGGGATGGTCATGGCGGTCCGTGATGACGCCCGCCGCGTCTGCGGCTTCCAGTTCCATCCGGAATCCATTCTGACCAGTCAGGGCGCACGCCTGCTGGAACAAACCCTTGCCTGGGCGCTGGCGTAATCATGGAGATAGCGATGAACACGATTCTGGAAAAATTATACCAGGCAGAGATCCTGACGCAGGCAGAGAGCCACCAGCTGTTTTCCGCCATTATTACCGGTCAACTGGAGCCAACACAGCTGGCGGCAGCGCTGATCGCCATGAAGGTTCGCGGTGAGCAACCGCAGGAAATCGCCGGAGCAGCAACTGCCCTGCTGGAAGATGCCAAACCCTTTCCGCGCCCTGACTATCCGTTTGCCGATATCGTCGGCACCGGCGGGGATGGCAGTAACAGTATCAATATCTCCACCGCCAGTGCCTTTGTGGCCGCGGCCTGTGGCCTGAAAGTGGCAAAACACGGTAACCGCAGCGTCTCCAGCAAGTCAGGCTCGTCCGATCTGCTGGCCGCCTTCGGCATCAGCCTCGATTTACCAGCCGAACAGGCACGTGAGGCACTGGATGAGCTTAATGTCTGCTTCCTGTTCGCCCCGCAGTACCACAGCGGCTTTCGCCATGCGATGCCGGTGCGTAAGGCGCTGAAGACCCGAACGATTTTTAATGTGCTTGGCCCACTGATTAACCCCGCACGCCCGCCGCTGGCGGTGATTGGTGTGTACAGCCCGGAGCTGGTACTGCCGATCGCCCAGACACTGAAAGTCCTGGGTTATCAGCGTGCGGCCGTGGTTCACGGCGGCGGCATGGATGAAGTGGCGTTACACAGTGCCACACACGTGGCAGAACTGCGCGACGGTGAGATCACCAGTTACCAGCTGACTGCCGAAGATTTTGGCCTGAGCTATCATCCGCAGGAGGCGCTGGCCGGGGGATCCCCGGAAGAAAATCGTGACATTCTGACCCGTTTACTTCAGGGTAATGGCGAGCTGGCGCACGAAGAAGCCGTGGCGGCAAACGTCGCCCTGTTGCTGAAAATTTTTGGTCATGAAGACTTACGGCACAATGCCCGGCAGGCGCTGAAAACCATTCGCAGCGGCAAAGCCTATGAGCATGTGGCCGCACTGGCAGCAAGAGGATAATCATGCAGGAAACCGTACTCACTAAAATCGTCCAGGATAAAGCGCTGTGGCTGGCAGATCGTCAGCAGCAGCAGCCGCTGGCCAACTTCCAGAATGACGTGATCCCCTCAACGCGCAGCTTCTATGATGCGCTGCGCGGCGCACGCACCGTCTTTATTCTGGAGTGTAAGAAAGCCTCCCCGTCTAAGGGACTGATCCGCGAGGACTTCGACCCGGCGGTCATCGCCGGGGTATACAAACACTATGCTTCCGCTATTTCCGTACTGACGGATGAGAAGTACTTCCAGGGAAGTTTTGATTTTCTGCCCATTGTCAGCAGCATCGTGACGCAGCCGGTGCTGTGCAAAGATTTTATTATCGATCCCTATCAGATCTATCTGGCACGCTATTATCAGGCCGACGCCATTCTGCTGATGTTGTCCGTGCTGAACGATGAACAGTACCGCCAGCTGGCCGCCGTTGCCCACAGTCTGAATATGGGTGTGCTGACAGAGGTGATCAGCGATGAAGAGCTGGAGCGCGCCACCGCACTGGGGGCGAAAGTGGTTGGAATTAACAATCGCGATCTGCGCGATCTTTCTATTGACCTTGACCGCACCCGTCGCCTGGCACCCAAAGTCGCCCACGGCGTGACGGTGATCAGTGAATCTGGTATCAACAGCTATGCTCAGGTTCGGGAACTGAGCCACTTCGCGAACGGCTTCCTTATCGGTTCCGCCCTGATGTCCGAGGATGACCTGGCTGCCGCCGTGCGTCGGGTGATTATGGGTGATAATAAAGTATGCGGCCTGACGCGTGCCGAAGATGCCCGCAGCGCCCATGAAGCCGGAGCATTGTATGGCGGTCTGATCTTTGCAGAAGGTTCACCCCGCCAGATCAGCATCGAACAGGCACAGCAGATTATTCCGGCGGCCATGCTGAAATATGTCGGCGTGTTCCGCAACAATAAAATGAGTGACATTGTCACCTTTGCCCGACAGCTTTCGCTTTCTGCCGTCCAGTTACACGGTGATGAAGAACGCGATTTCGTCAGCGCATTACGCAGCCAGCTGCCGGAAAGCGTGCAGATCTGGAAGGCGTTCAGCATCAATGGCAACCTGCCCGCCCGCGACTGGGACGGCGTTGATCGCTACGTATTCGATCACGGTCAGGGCGGCAGCGGTCAGCCTTTTGACTGGTCGCTCCTGCAGGGTGAAACGCTGGACAACGTGCTGCTGGCTGGGGGCCTCAGCGCGGATAATTGCGTACAGGCCGCACAGCTCGGCTGCGCAGGTCTTGACTTCAACTCCGGCGTGGAAAGCGCCCCCGGAGTGAAAGATGCCGGTAAAATTGCTTCAGTGTTTCAGACACTGAAAGCCTACTGATAAAGAGAAACGACATGACCCGATTAAATCCATATTTTGGTGAGTTTGGCGGCATGTATGTGCCGCAGATCCTGATGCCCGCCCTTCTTCAACTGGAAGAGGCTTTTATCAGTGCACAGAGTGATCCTGCGTTCCAGGCGGAATTCACCGACCTGCTGAAAAACTATGCTGGCCGTCCGACCGCCCTGACACTGTGCAAAAATCTGACGGCAGGCACAAAAACCCGTCTGTATCTCAAGCGTGAAGATCTGCTGCACGGCGGCGCGCACAAAACCAATCAGGTGCTGGGCCAGGCTTTGCTGGCAAAACGCATGGGTAAAAATGAAATCATTGCCGAGACGGGTGCCGGGCAGCATGGCGTGGCTTCCGCCCTCGCCAGCGCTCTGCTGGGTCTGAAGTGCCGCATTTATATGGGGGCCAAAGATATTGAGCGCCAGTCGCCAAACGTCTTCCGTATGAAGCTGATGGGCGCAGAGGTCATCCCGGTGCACAGCGGCTCCGCCACGCTAAAAGATGCCTGTAATGAGGCCCTGCGTGACTGGTCTGGCAGCTATGACACGGCCCACTACATGCTGGGAACCGCCGCCGGTCCGCACCCGTTCCCGACCATTGTGCGTGAATTTCAGCGCATGATCGGTGAAGAGACAAAAGCCCAGATCATGGAAAAAGAAGGCCGCCTGCCGGATGCGCTGATTGCCTGCGTAGGCGGTGGCTCCAATGCCATTGGCATGTTTGCCGACTTTATTGATGAGAGCAGCGTTGGCCTGATCGGCGTTGAACCGGCCGGGCACGGGATTGACAGCGGGGAGCACGGCGCACCGCTAAAACATGGCCGCGTCGGCATCTATTTCGGCATGAAATCCCCAATGATGCAGACCACCGACGGCCAGATTGAAGAGTCTTACTCCATTTCTGCCGGGCTCGACTTCCCGTCCGTGGGACCACAGCATGCCCACCTGAACAGCATCGGACGTGCCGACTATGTCTCTATCACCGATGATGAAGCCATGGAGGCCTTTAAAATCCTGTGCCGCAGTGAAGGGATTATCCCCGCACTGGAATCCTCCCACGCCCTGGCCCATGCGCTGAAAATGATGCGTGAAAACCCGGAGAAAGAGCAACTGCTGGTGGTTAATCTCTCCGGCCGTGGCGATAAAGACATTTTCACCGTGCATGACATTTTGACTGCAAAGGGAGAGATCTGATGGAACGTTACGACCGCTGTTTTAAACGTCTTGCTGAACGTCATGAAGGGGCGTTTGTGCCTTTCGTCACGCTGGGCGATCCGGGGCCGGAGCTGTCATTACAGATTATCGATGCGTTGGTGGCCGGGGGCGCGGATGCGCTGGAGCTGGGTATTCCTTTCTCCGATCCGCTGGCAGATGGCCCGACGATTCAGAACGCGAACCTGCGCGCTTTTGCCGCAGGCGTGACACCGTCACAATGTTTTGAAATGCTGGCGACCATTCGTCAGAAATACCCTGACCTGCCGATTGGCCTGCTGATGTACGCCAACCTGGTATTTTCTAACGGCATCGATGAATTTTATGCCCGCTGCCAGCAGGCAGGCGTGGATTCGGTACTGATTGCCGATGTCCCCGTTGAAGAATCTGCCCCTTTCCGCCAGTCAGCCATGCGCCATAATGTCGCGCCGATCTTTATCTGTCCGCCGAATGCCAGTGACGATCTGTTGCGCGAAATCGCCTCGCACGGCCGGGGGTACACCTACCTGCTGTCTCGCGCCGGGGTCACGGGTTCAGAAACCCGCGCGAATCTGCCGCTGAAGCATCTGGTTGATAAACTGCGTGAGTATCACGCCGCTCCGGCGCTGCAGGGCTTCGGCATCTCTGAAGCATCACAGGTCAGGGAAGCGATTGATTCCGGCGCTGCGGGTGCGATCTCAGGGTCAGCGATTGTCAAAATCATTGAGCGCAATGTGTCACATCCCGATGTGATGCTGAAAGAACTAACCGCCTTTGCCGCTACCCTGAAAGCAGCGACACGCCGTTAATTTCACTTAATGCCTTATCCCGGCGATAAGGCATTATTTTCTTTCCATTTCTCACACTTCTCATTTGCTTTCTTCCCTTCTCTGAACAACTATTACTGTGAACCGCAATTATGCTGGTTACAGCCTTTTGATGATGACAGGGAGAGATGCAATGAAATTGTTTAAAGTCTTATCGGGTGTGGTTATTGCTGCGGTGGTTGCACTGTCCGTCAGCGCCTGTGCGCCAACGTCTACCAAAGAAGGTACTGGTGGATACATTGATGACACCGTGGTGACGACCAAGGTAAAAGCGGAGCTGCTGGGTGATAAATCGCTGAAGTCGACGGAAATCAACGTCGAGACCTTTAAAGGTCGCGTACAGCTGAGTGGTTTTGTCAGCTCACCGCAGGCGGCTAACCGTGCCGTACAGGTGACGCGTGGCGTACCGGGTGTGAAGTCTGTTGTGAACAATATGCAGATTAAGTAATCTGACCTTCCCAATCAAAAAGGCGCGAATTTCGCGCCTTTTTTTCTGCTACAAAAACTTAAAAACGGTATCCCGCGCCAAAGAAGAAGACGAACGGGTTGATGTGGGTTTCAATACTCTGACGACCCGCGGCTGCCGAGTCGAAGCGGACTTTTGTGTTGATGTCCATGTACCACAGGGAGGCGTTCAGCATCCAGTCTGGTGTTAACTGGTAATCCAGGCCCAGCTGCCCTGCCACACCCCAGCTGTTTTTCACACTCAGATTGCTCAGGCCGGCATCGCGCCCGGTCTGATTGAAGTCGGTGTTATAGAACATGGTGTAGTTAACGCCAATCCCGGCATAAGGCTGCCATTTACTGGTGTTCCCCATAAAATACCACTGTGCCATCAGGGTTGGCGGCAGCTGGTGCACGGTCGCCAGCGTTCCGGTAGCACGCAGGCCAACATGGTGCCTGAACGGTGTCGCGCCCAGCAGTTCCACACCAATATGGTCGGTAGCCATATAAGTAAACGTCAGACCAAGCTGGGTGTTGTTATCAACATTAAATTCGCCCAGTCCCATAACATTATCCGATCCCCCTGTAGGGCGAACGGTAGCCGATCCGGCACGCATAAAGAAATCGCCCGCTTCATGCGCGGAAGCGACAGCCGGTAGTAAGGTAACAACGGCCAGTGCCAGTGCTTTCAGTTTCATAGACCACTCCTTTTCTTCAAAATTATTGTCAGCATGTGACCTGCTTCGAGGCCTTAGTGCAAATTCACGACATATTTCTACGCTGTTCCATGCCAAAAATCATTCAAATCAATACCAATAAACTTGATAAAAAACAGTGGGTTGATTTAGATCAATTTTCACCCCTCTGCCCTAGTAGGATTCTTATTGATCCGCTGAGGTAAATGGGCGTAAGACCGCCAGGACGTCATCTGCAGGAAAGGTGAGATCATCACGCGGGGGTAAAAAAGGGTTAATCCCTTCTTAAATCGAAAGTTATGTCAATCTGGGTGCCAGCACCCCATCTGAACATGTACAATCGCCGGATCGATAACACCGATCTTTCAAGGAGAGTACATGTCTATCACGGCGGGTTCGCTATACCGTGACACGGGAAATTTCTTCCGCCATCAGTTGGTCACCATTGTGCTGATGGCTTTACTGACTTCATTTATTACCATGCTGATCGGTAAGGCCTTCACGCCGGATGCCGACCAGATGCAGATCCTCGGCGATGGCGCAGCCGGTTCCGCCAGCAGCCTGATGGAGATGGTGCAGAACATGTCACCGGAGCAACAGGCGGTGCTGCTTCGCGCCTCTGCGGCAGGTACATTCGCCTCACTGGTCGGTAATGTGCTGTTACTGGGGGGAATGTTATGCCTTATTCCGATGGTTTCTTCCGGTCAGCGCGTCAGCGCCCTGCGTGCCATCGGTGCTTCTGCGCCTTATCTGCCCCGCCTGCTGCTGCTGACGTTTTTGATGACGCTGGTGATTCAGCTGGGCTTTATGGTGCTGGTCGTCCCGGGGGTACTGCTGGCGGTTACGCTGGCGCTGTCGCCGATGATCATGACCACTGAAAAAGTAGGTGTGTTCGCCGCCATGCGTTCAAGCGTACGCCTCGGATGGGGTCATATGCGCCTGATTGCACCGGCCGTTATCTTGTGGATAGTTGCCAAACTTATTTTGTTACTGCTGGCCTCATCCATGCTGCGTCTGCCGCCGGATGTCGCCTCAGTCGTGATCAATGGACTCAGTAATCTGGTGTCAGCCATACTGATAATCTATTTGTCCCGGCTGTATATGCTGTTACGTTAATTCATCAGGAATGCCTCGACAGAGGCATTCCGCTGGTTAATGATATTTCGGTTTATTCTGTCATCTGGAAGCGCTATGAAGCAGTTACTCGATTTTCTCCCCCTCGTGGTGTTTTTTATTTTTTATAAGTTGTACGACATTTTTGTCGCCTCAGGGGCGCTGATTGTCGCCTCCGCGCTGGCGCTGGTGATCAGCTGGTTTCTGTATCGCAAGCTGGAGAAGATGTCCCTGGTCACCTTTGCGCTGGTTGCCGTATTCGGTACCCTGACGATTGCCCTGCACAACCCGGACTTTATAAAGTGGAAGGTGAGCATTATTTACGGTCTGTTCACCCTTGCCCTGCTGTTCAGCCACTTCTTTATGCAGCAGCCGCTGATTCAAAAAATGTTAGGTAAAGAGATCCAGCTGCCTCAGTTTGCCTGGCGGCGTCTGAATATTGCCTGGGCCCTGTTCTTCCTCAGCTGTGGCCTGGCCAATATCTATGTGGCATTCTGGCTTTCTCAGGATATCTGGATGAACTTTAAGGTGTTTGGGTTAAGTGCGTTGACCCTGATCTTTACCCTGTTAAGCGGCGTCTATATTTATCGCCTGATGCCACAAGAAGAAAAATAACCCGCGCTGCCCGGCAGAATAATGCCGGGTGATAGCGTATTGACGCTGTCAGCCATGTCAGGAACACAACGATGAGTGAAGAACAAAGAACACCGCAGGGTGAAATGGTGCTGCGTACCCTTGCCATGCCCGCTGATACTAACGCTAATGGCGATATTTTCGGTGGCTGGCTGATGTCGCAGATGGATATGGGTGGGGCCATACTGGCGAAAGAGATTGCCGAAGGCCGCGTGGTTACTGTGCGTGCCGACGGCATGACATTCCTGAAGCCGGTGGCCGTGGGGGATGTCGTCACGTGCCATGCCCGCTGTATCCGCACCGGGACCAGCTCTATTACCATTAATATTGAAGTGTGGATTAAAAAAGTGTCGTCTGAACCTATCGGGCAACGCTACTGCACGACCGAGGCGGTGTTTATCTACGTGGCCGTGGATCCCGAAGGGAAACCGCGCCCGCTGCCAGAAGATAAAAGTCATTTCTCGTTAGAAACAGACTAACCTCACCCTGTTTATCCATCTGCTGCGCCCCACCATCAGCAGCATGTTGCCCGTCCCGGGCGCTTAAAGACGTAAGCACCCGGGATCAGCCCGACAGGGCGGTGTTATTCGATGTTGCTGCCACCGTTCATCTTGAAGACAATATTCATCGTCACATCCTTGCCCGGTTTACCGGGTTCATAACGCCACTTGCGCACGGCCTGCTTCACTTCACGTTCAAACATATTGCGCGGCTCTGCCGAAAGGATGCGCAGATTCTCGACCTGACCTCCGCTGTTAACATCAAACTGGATGCGTACCCGCCCTTCCACACGCAGGGCAGAGGCTCGCGCCGGATAACCAGGGTTGCCAATAGTCAGCGCGCGCGGGCCAGTTGATACGGCCGTTGACGGGGCCTGTGAGGTTTTCGGTGCCGTAGACGGCCGGGTCTGCTCTGTCGGCCGGGTCTCTGCCGGGGCGGCCGGACGTGGCTTCACTTCCTGCTTCGGCTTGACCACCTCTTTCTTCACCGGTTTCGGTTTGGGTTTGGGTTTCGGCTTTGGCTGCGGTTTAGGGATCGGTACGGGTTCCGGCTTAGGAGGTTCCGGTACAGGTTCCGGTTCCGGCTCTGGTTCAGGTACAGGCTCTACGACCGGCGGTGCCGGTTGAGGTTCAGGCTGCACTTCAGGCGCCACCAGCGACACGCTGATGGGTTCAGACGCTTTGGGCATTTCGACCGCCTGATGAAAAGAGGCATACAGCAGCGCCCCGATCACCGATCCATGCAGGACGACCGAAATCAGCAGGGGCAGAGGTGAGCGGCGAGGTAGATCGGTTATTAGCGTCGTCATAATCTTTCTGGTCAAAATGTGAGGGGGTGATTTTAAATGCAAATAGCAATCAATTTCAATAACCTCTCACAATGAATCGCCATTTTGCGCTTTAAAGCGTGACAGCCTGACCTTTATCAAGCTCAAATTATCTTTCGTTTGCACAAATGTTAACGATCACTTAACGTGATGCCGAATCTCATCCCCGACAGGAGTTCAGAAGGTGCTCTACGTAATTTACGCTGAAGATAATAGTGACTCACTGGAAAAACGCACCGCCGTGCGCCCCGCTCACCTGGCGCGCCTGCAGTTACTGCGTGATGAAGGTCGTCTGATTATTGCCGGCCCGATGCCTGCGGTGGACAGCAACGAACCCGGAGTGGCAGGATTTAGTGGGTCGACGATTATTGCCGAGTTCCCATCACTGGAATCAGCACAGTCATGGGCGCAGGACGACCCTTATATCGCCGCAGGCGTGTATAAACATGTCGATATTAAACCCTTTAAACGGGCCTTTTAAACGCATTCCGGCGGTTCAGTGAACCGCCGGATGAGCCCCGCGCATCAGTGATGCTGAGTGATAAACAGAATAGAACGGCGCTGCTGCTGGCTGACCATGTGCCGGAAGGAGTGCATACGGCCATAACGACGTGACTGCCCTTCTAACCAGCGCGCGCGGCGACGCTGAACCTGGCGGCTCATACGCCAGCGTGCAACTTCATTTCTGCTTCGTCTCATGACTCTCTCACTCTTCACTTCTGCATACGTTAAAACTCGCGGCGCAGTATAAACCTTTCTTCCTTCACACCAGGTCCGATGTCTTTAAAACGATTATGGTTTAAAGGTTCCCAGCGCTCTCATCTGCACGTAAACTCCTAAGACTTCCGTGTGAACAGGATTTTCACTTAATGACCACTTTTTACACCGTGATGAGCTGGCTGCTGGTCTTTGGCTACTGGCTATTGATCGCCAGTGTAACCCTGCGCATCCTGATGAAACGTCGCGCGGTGCCTTCGGCCATGGCCTGGCTGTTGATTATCTATATCCTGCCGCTGGTGGGGATTATCGCCTATCTCTCCTTCGGTGAGCTGCATCTGGGGAAACGTCGCGCAGAGCGGGCCCGTACCATGTGGCCTTCAACCGCACGCTGGCTGAGTGAATTGAAATCCAGCCATCATATTTTTGCTGAGAGCAACAGTGACGTTGCCCGCTCGCTGTTTCAGCTGTGTGAGAACCGTCAGGGGATCGCCGGGGTCAAAGGGAATCAGCTTCAGCTGCTGACCAGCACCGACGATACGCTGCGCACGCTGGTGCGCGATATCCAGCTGGCGCGTCACAATATCGAAATGGTGTTCTATATCTGGCAGCCTGGCGGCCAGGCCGATGAGGTGGCAGAAGCGCTGATGGCGGCGGCACGTCGCGGGGTTCACTGCCGGCTGATGCTGGACTCCGCCGGGAGCGTCGACTTTTTCCGCAGCCCATGGGCGGCAATGCTGCGCAATGCAGGCGTCGACGTGATCGAGGCGCTCAAGGTCAACCTGCTGCGTGTCTTTCTCCGGCGTATGGATCTGCGTCAGCATCGCAAGGTGGTGCTGATAGACAACTACATCGCGTATACCGGCAGCATGAACCTGGTGGATCCCCGCTTCTTTAAACAGGATGCTGGCGTCGGCCAGTGGGTGGATTTGATGGCGCGTATGGAGGGCCCGGTAGCCACCACCATGGGCATCATCTACTCCTGTGACTGGGAAATAGAAACCGGCAAGCGCATTCTGCCTCCGCCGCCGGATGACAACATCATGCCCTTCGAGGCAGAGAGCGGTCATACGATTCAGGTGATCGCCTCCGGCCCGGGCTTCCCGGAAGATATGATCCACCAGGCTTTGCTCACTGCAGTCTATGCTGCCCGTGAGCAGTTGATCATGACCACACCCTATTTTGTTCCGAGCGATGACCTGCTGCACGCCATCTGTACGGCGGCATACCGGGGAGTGGAGGTGATCATTATCGTGCCAAGGCACAATGACTCTGTGCTGGTTGGCTGGGCAAGCCGGGCCTTCTTTGGCGAGCTGCTGGAAGCAGGGGTAAAAATCTACCAGTTTGAAGGAGGCCTGTTACATACCAAGAGTATCCTGGTAGACGGTCAGTTGAGCCTGGTAGGAACGGTGAATCTGGATATGCGCAGCCTTTGGCTCAATTTCGAGATAACCCTGGTGATTGATGATGACGGTTTTGGCAGCGATCTGGCGCGGGTGCAGGAGGATTATATTGCCCGCTCACGCCTGGTAGACGGTAAACGCTGGGCGCACCGTGCTTACTGGCAGCGTATCGTTGAACGACTGTTTTACTTCTTCAGTCCATTGCTGTAAAACGAGCGAAAATGCACAGCGCCCACGGGCATGACAGGAAAGACTATGGATTTGAATAACCGCCTTACCGAAGATGAAACCCTCGAACAGGCTTACGATATTTTTCTTGAGCTGGCGGTGGATAACCTTGATCCTGCCGACGTTATTCTGTTTAACCTTCAGTTTGAGGAGCGCGGCGGCGCAGAGCTTTATGATCCGGCTGAAGACTGGGCGGAACACGTTGATTTCGACCTTAACCCTGATTTCTTTGCCGAGGTCGTGATTGGCCTGGGAGAAGAAGACGGCGAGCCGATTACCGATGTCTTTGCCCGCGTGCTTCTGTGCCGCGAAAAAGATCACAAACTCTGCCATATTCTGTGGAAAGAGTAAGTCACCGCTTCAAAGGCCCGCCTAAAGCGGGCCTTTTCCATTTTTATCCCCCAGCGCCCCCCCACAACTTTTGCAGTAGTGCGCATCATCATCATGACCGGTTTGCTTGCAGTCGCTGCACTGACGACGGTGGCGGTTGCGCTGCATCACTTCTGTCATATACGAACTCATTACACCGGTCGGAATGGCAATCAGTGAGTAGCCCAGCAGGATGAGCACCGACGAAATCATCCGCCCCAGCGGGGTATGGGGCGTGATATCGCCATAACCGACTGTCGTCATCGTGACCACAGCCCAGTAGACGGATACCGGAAGGCTGGTAAAACCGTGTTCAGGCCCTTCAATCACGTACATCAGTCCGCCGAATATACAGAGCAATATCATCACCCCACCGAAGAATAACGACAGTTTTTTCCGCGCGCTAATCAGGCTTTCCCAGAGCACGCTGGCCGACCCCATATAGCGCAGTAATTTCATCAGGCGCAGCAGGCGCAGTACCCGTAGCAAACGTATCGCCATCATGTATTGCAACGCGATATCAGGCCAGAGCCAGAAAATGTACAGGGGGAGCGTAGTGATAAGGTCAATGATGCCAAAAAAACTGAGCATGTACTGCAGCGGGCGCTCGGTGGTGATTACCCGCAGAAGATATTCCAGACTGAACAGCAGCGTAAAAACATATTCCATCAGAAGGAATACGGAGGCTTCTTTAAATTGCAGCGTAATATTGTCGGGTTCTGATGACTCAATAAACAACGTTATCACGCTGACCAGCGTAGTAACGATCCAGAAAAGTTCGAATCGACGCCCGGCCGGGCTTCCCACATCAAATAAAAAAACATACAGACGGTGACGCCAGTCCCGATCGTGTTCGGTCATATGCCCTCCGGCACTCCTTTGCAATGGAATATTACTAAGAGGCAGCAGCCGGAAGATCAAGCACTATGCAGACGCAGAAAAAAAACCCGCATTGAATGTTCAATGCGGGAAGATAACGATAGCGTTGATAGAGAGATTAGAGCGGGTCGACTTTCAGACAGGAAACAGCGTGGCGGAAGCTGCCCTCCAGCAGAGGCCGGGTTTTGGCACACTCAGGCCCGGCAATGGGGCAGCGCGTACGGAACACACAGCCCGATGGCGGGTTAATCGGTGAAGGGAGCTCTCCCTCAAGCAGCTGTATGACTTTCTGCTTTTCGAGGTCAGGGTCCGGGATCGGTACTGCCGACATCAGTGCCCGGGTATAAGGATGCTGCGGATTCTGATACACCTCTTTATAGGTGCCCAGCTCCACGGCATGCCCCAGATACATCACCAGCACGCGGTCAGAAATGTGTTTCACTACCGCCAGATCGTGGGCGATAAAGATCAGCGATAACCCCATCTCTCGCTGAAGTTTCTGTAAAAGATTGACCACCTGCGCCTGAATTGACACGTCCAGCGCCGACACCGGCTCATCACAAATAATCAGCTTGGGTTCGAGGATCAGCGCACGCGCAATACCGATACGCTGACACTGGCCACCGGAAAACTCGTGAGGGTAGCGGTTGATCAGGTTAGGCAGCAGGCCCACCTTCATCATCATCTCCTTCACGCGGTCTTTCACTTCCTGACGCGGCATCTGCGGATGATAGGTGCGCAGCGGCTCTGCAATGATCTCACCGATATTCATACGCGGATTGAGGGAGGCAAGCGGGTCCTGGAAGATCATCTGGATATCGCTACGCGCGGCGCGCCACTCTTCGGCACTCTGCCCCAGCAGGTCACGCCCCAGCCAGGCAACCCGGCCATCCGTCGCTTTCACCAGACCGATGATGGCCCGTGCCAGCGTCGATTTACCACAGCCAGACTCACCGACCACGCCCAGGGTTTCCCCTTCGTACAGGCGCAGGCTGACACCATCAACCGCTTTCAGGGTTTTCGGCGGCTGCCAGAACCACTGACGCCCGTCTTTGATATCGAAATGCACTTTGAGGTCGGCAATTTCGAGTAAGACTTTCTTTTCTGCAACCTCTGTCATACCAGTTCCTCCACGGGCTTAAAGCAGGCTCGCAGGCGCCCTTCTCCGAACGCCTCCAGCGGCGGTGCGCTGGAACAGATATCCATTGCATACGGGCATCGTGGCTGGAAAGGACACCCTTTCGGCAGCCGTGAGAGATTGGGGGGATTGCCGGGGATGGTCATCAGCGTTTCACCTTCATCAGCGTCCAGACGCGGCACCGCATTCAGCAGGCCAATAGAATATGGATGTGAGGGGTGGTAGAAGACGTCCCGCGCTTTACCGTATTCCATGGTGCGCCCTGCGTACATCACCATCACCTGGTCGCAGATCCCGGCGACAACACCCAGATCATGGGTGATCATAATAATGGCGGTATTAAATTCGCGCTTCAGCTCGTTCAGCAACGTCATGATCTGCGCCTGTACCGTCACATCAAGCGCCGTGGTCGGTTCGTCGGCAATCAACAGTTTCGGGCGGCAGAGCAAGGCCATTGCGATCATTACGCGCTGCCGCATCCCCCCGGAGAACTCGTGGGGAAACATCTTCATTCGCTTGCGGGCTTCCGGCATTTTTACCGCGTCAAGCATCCGCACTGACTCTTCAAACGCCTGCGCCCCACTCATGCCTTTATGCAGCTGCAACACTTCCATCAACTGCTCGCCCACCCGCATGTACGGATTAAGCGACGTCATCGGGTCCTGAAAAATCATCGCAATCTGTTCTGCACGCAGCCGGTTAAGCTGTTTTTCCGGCAGGTTGAGGATCTCACTGCCGTTGAAACGTGCCGAACCACCAATACGTCCGTTGCTGGCCAGCAGCCCCATCAGGGCAAACGCCGTCTGTGATTTACCCGAGCCGGACTCACCGACGATGCCGAGTGTTTCCCCGGCGCTGAGGCTGAAGTTCAGGTCATTGACCGCCGTCACATCACCATCAGGGGTGGAAAACGTCACCCGTAAATCTTTCACTTCCAGCAGCCGTTCGCTTCCCTGGGTTTTTGCCTTCGCAGGCTGTAGTTCAATTACGCTCATCGGGAAACTCCTTAACGGTCTTTCGGGTCGAGGGCATCACGCAGGCCATCGCCGATAAAGTTGAAACAGAACAGGGTAATCACGAGGAAACCAGCCGGATACAGCAGCAGCCAGGGTGAGACCTCCATCGAATTAGCACCGTCACTGAGCAGGGCTCCCCAACTGCTTAACGGTTCCTGCGTCCCCAGCCCGAGGAAGCTGAGGAAGGATTCAAACAGGATCATGCTCGGCACCAGCAGCGAGGCGTACACCACTACCACGCCAAGCACATTCGGCACGATATGGCGCAGGACGATATTCAGTGTGGAAACCCCCCCCACCTCGGCCGCTTCGATAAACTCTTTACGCTTCAGGCTCAGAGTCTGACCACGCACGATACGTGCCATATCCAGCCAGGAAACCATACCGATAGCCACGAAGATAAGCAGAATATTTTGGCCAAAGAAGGTAACCAACAGGATAACGAAGAACATAAACGGGAAAGAGTTGAGGATCTCCAGCAGACGCATCATCACGGAGTCAACCCGTCCCCCCAGATAGCCTGCCAGCGTGCCATACAACGTCCCCAGCACCACCGCTACCAGCGCGGCGGCAATACCGACCATCAGGGAGATACGCCCCCCAATCGCCACACGGACCAGCAGGTCGCGCCCGGAGGAGTCCGTCCCCATATAGTGGCCCGACGTCATATCCGGTGCCGCCGACATCATTGCCCAGTCAGTGTCGTCATAAGTAAATGCAGACAGCATGGGGGCAAATATCACAAACAAAGCCACCAGCAGCAGGACAAACAGACTGGCGACTGCCGCGCGGTTATGGATAAAGCGTCGGCGCGCGTCCTGCCACAGGCTGCGGCCTTCGATTTCTAACTTTTCAGTGAAGTTATCCAGAGCTTCGCTGTTTTTCTTAGCAAACATCATTCCCGGCTCCAGGATCAGTAACGAATTTTCGGATCGATGACCGCATACAACACGTCCACAATCGCATTAAAAAGGATGGTCAGCGCACCGACCAGAATGGTCAGGCTTAACACCAGCGAATAATCGCGGTTCAGCGCACCATTCACAAACAGCTGGCCAATACCAGGCAGGCCATAAATAGTTTCAATGACCATTGAGCCGGTAATGATGCCGACAAATGCCGGCCCAAGGTAGGACAGCACCGGCAGCAGCGCAGGCTTCAGGGCATGACGCAGTACAATGCGGTGCATCGGCAGCCCTTTGGCGCGTGCGGTGCGGATAAAGTTGGAGTGCAGCACTTCAATCATTGATCCACGGGTAATACGCGCGATGCTGGCAATATAGGCCAGAGACAGCGCCACCATCGGCAGGATCATAAATTTCAGCGCCCCGCCGTTCCACCCGCCTCCGGGCAGCCACTTCAGCGTGATCGAGAACAGCAGTACCAGCAGTGGCGCAACCACAAAACTGGGTATCACTATCCCGGTCATTGCCACCCCCATTACCGCATAGTCCCATTTGGTATTCTGCTTGAGTGCCGCGATAACCCCTGCACTCACCCCGAGTACCAGGGCAAACAGGAAGGCGGCCGCACCTAACTTCGCGGAAACGGGGAAAGAACCGGCCACGAGGTCATTGACGGTATAATCTTTATATTTAAATGACGGGCCAAAATCCCCGTGTGCCAGTTGTTTCAGATAGCTGAAATACTGTGTCAGGATCGGATCATTTAAATGATATTTGGCTTCGATATTGGCCATGACTTCTGGCGACAGCGTACGCTCACCGGTAAACGGACTCCCCGGTGCCAGTCGCATCATAAAGAAGGAGATGGTAATCAGAATAAATAGCGTCGGGATCGCTTCAAGAAAACGACGAAAGATAAATTTTAACATTGCCCTACCTGCCCGGCTTACTGCCTCAGCGCTGCTCTAAAAAAGGCCTGTCGGAGAGGATTTCTCCTCTCCGACGCCGGTCATTAATGTTTGATGATATACAAGTTTTTATCGTAAACGTTATCCAGCGGATCTTTACCGGTATAGCCGCCAACGTAAGGTTTCACCAGACGGGCATTGACGTAGTAATAGACCGGTACGATCACTGAATCCTTATCGAGGATTTTTTCAGCGTCGGCATAACGTGTCGCGCGAGTGGCTTCATCCGGAGAGGACAGCGCGGCATCCATCGCTTTATCGAAGGCTTCACTCTTATAGTGCGAGGTGTTGTTACTGCTGTTGGACTGCATGGTGCCCAGGAACGTGGTCGGTTCGTTGTAGTCGGCACACCAGCCCGCACGGGCGACATCATAATTGCCCTGATGGCGGGTATCCAGGAAGGTTTTCCACTCCTGGTTTTCAAGCTTAACGTTCACACCCAGGTTTTTCTTCCAGATGGACGAGGCGGCGATGGCCAGCTTTTTATGCAGATCGGAGGTGTTATACAGCAGGCTAAACGTCAGTGGTTTGTCGGCCGTATAACCGGCTTCTGCCAGCAGTTTTTTCGCCTCTTCATTACGTTTTTCCTGCGTCCAGCCAAACCACTCCGGCGGGGTCAGTTTAATGCCTTCGGTGTATGGCGGAGTGTAGCTGTAGGCCGGAAGATCGCCCTGACCTTTCACCTTGGTGACAATGATGTCGCGATCAATGCCAAGTTTCAGTGCGGCGCGCACGCGCGGATCGTTGAATGGAGGCTTCTGGTTATTAATTTCGTAGTAATAGGTGCAGAGATAAGGATCAACGTGAACCTCACCCGGGATGTCTTTTTTCAGCTTCTGGAACAGCTCGATAGGCATGTTGTTATAGGTCATGTCGCTGCCGCCGCTGCGGTAGCGGTTGACGTCGGTGACTTCAGACGAGATCGGCAGGAAGGTTACTTTATCCAGCTTAGTGTCTTTGTTATCCCAGTAGTCGGTATTACGCACCAGAACGATACGTTCGTTGACCACCCACTCGGACAGTTTAAAGGCGCCATTGCCTACCCAGTTGGCAGGCTGGGTCCATTTTTCCCCAAATTTGTCGACAGCCGGTTTATACACCGGGGACATGGAAGGATGGATCAGCAGCTTGAAGAAATACGGCACTGGCTCACTCAGCGTGACTTCCAGTGTATGCGCATCGACGGCCTTCACGCCCAGCGTATCGGGGCTTTTTTTGCCGGCGATAATATCATCGATATTCTCAAGATGGCCGTATTGCAGATAGCTTGCGTAGGGTGACGCCGTTTTAGGATCGGACAGGCGCTGCCAGCTGTAGACGAAATCCTGGGCAGTGACGGGCTCACCGTTTGACCACTTGGCATCTTTGCGCAGGTGGAAGGTCCACACCTTGCCGTCTTTATTGTCCCAGCTTTCGGCCACGCCAGGAATAGGATGCCCTTTGGTATCGCTGATCACCAGGCCTTCCAGCAGGTCACGGTTCACGTTAGATTCAGGTACACCTTCGATTTTATGGGGATCCAGCGACTGCAGTTCAGCACCGTTCCCTTTCACCAGCTCCTGTTTGGCGGCCAGTTCGACGCCCGCAGGCACCTCAGCGGCCAGCGCCTGATGCGCAGTCATTGACCCCAGTGCGGCCATCACGCCGGCGGCGATCAGACTTTTCTTCGTGATGTTGATCATTTTTTACCTACTCCTGTTTTTATTAATACCGACGTGTGCCGGGCACCGTGGTTACCCCATTTTTAGGGAAAACTTCACCGGACGGCGGAACGAGGCCGTCCGGTTTGTTTTTTTATACTCATAACTGCTGAGGACTGCCTGCTATCACCTTCCAGCGCCCGGCCATGCCGCACGCTGTCGTGTCGGATCAGATAAGGATTATCTGTGCTGACGCAGGATGATGTCGATCATCACTGGTCACGGCCCTTGTGGATTGCATTTCCAGTGCCACTTTTTATCAAGGCCACTAAAAAATTATCAGAAGGGGCTCATTTCCGCTAAAGCTAAATAGCAAAAATGTTAACCATTTCTCTTTTATCATGATAAAAAGCAGGGGAAAAGTGTTATTTATTATTGAAAAATAACGGTTAAGATTATGAAAAATAAGCATAAAAAGGATATTTAACGATAAAAGGATCGAAAAAAAACAATTTTTCGCCTGAATTTTAAGCAAATATCGTCTGAAAACGAAGAATAGTCATCACAACACTAATATTTGCAAGATTAGCAGCATATAAAACTAGCTAATTAGCAAATACACGCTACGTTGTAATGTTAAAAAAATCACACCCACTACAAACGAAT
>Ga0308168_1000568_pt1 | contig 43359 bp, 39 predicted proteins | sample PhyCR2_FD_202133 | JGI IMG/M metagenome (GOLD analysis project Ga0308168, IMG submission 202133) | Phyllosphere microbial communities from UC Gill Tract Community Farm, Albany, California, United States - DLSLRC.R2 | ecosystem: Host-associated > Plants > Phyllosphere > Unclassified | place: USA...
ACTACGACCTGGTCAATGCACGCAAGACGCGCGGCGTGAGCGACACCGCCATCATCCGTATCGAGCAGCTGTATCCGTTCCCGCACAAGGCATTCGGCGCCGAACTGAAGCACTACCCGAACGCCACCGAAGTGGTGTGGGCGCAGGACGAGCCGCAAAACCAGGGTCCGTGGTTCCAGATCCAGCACAACCTGTTCGAAAGCATGGAAGCCGGCCAGCGCCTGGCCTACGCCGGTCGTCCTGCTTCCGCCGCGCCTGCCGTCGGTTATGCCGACAAGCACATCGCGCAGCAGAAGGAACTGCTGGATACCGCGTTCTCGAAACTCAAGGGTTTCATCCTGACGAAATAATACACGGCTCGTTCAAGTTCGACGATAACCCCGTGCTGCATGTGGAGCACATGCAGCACGGTGTTTTTACAGCACAAATATTGGAGTTTTCTAAATGGCACAAATCGAAGTCAAGGTCCCCCAGCTGTCGGAATCGGTCGCAGAAGCGACCCTGCTGTCGTGGCACAAAAAGGTCGGCGAATCCGTTTCGCGCGACGAGAACATGATCGACATCGAGACCGACAAGGTGGTCCTGGAACTGCCGGCGCCGTCCGCCGGCGTGATCGTGCAGCTGATCAAGGCCGACGGCGCCACCGTCGTTGCCGGTGAAACCATCGCGATCATCGATACCGAAGCCTCGGCCCAGACCAGCCCGATCTCGATCACCGCCGCACCGGTCGCCAACGCACCGGTTGCCGCTGCCGCCCCGCATTCGACCGCTGCCGCCACCGGCGGTTCGAAGTCCGACGTCGCCATGCCGGCCGCCGCCAAGATCCTGGCCGACAACAACCTGAGCACCGCGGATGCCAGCGGCACCGGCCGTGACGGCCGCGTGACCAAGGGCGATGCCCTGGCCGCCGTCGCCAACAAGCCAGCCGGCGCCGCCGCACCGGCACCGGCCGCCCCGGCACCGCTGCAGCAGCAGGCACCGAAGGCAGCGTTGCCGCAAGTGGCTGCCCCGGCCGCCAACCTGGGCGACCGTCCGGAAGAGCGCGTGCCGATGAGCCGCCTGCGCGCCCGTATCGCCGAGCGCCTGCTGCAGTCGCAATCGACCAACGCCATCCTGACCACCTTCAATGAAGTCAACATGAAGCCGGTCATGGACTTGCGCGCCAAGTACAAGGACAAGTTCGAGAAAGAGCACGGCGTCAAGCTGGGCTTCATGTCCTTCTTCGTCAAGGCCGCCGTTGCCGCACTGAAGAAGTACCCGATCGTCAACGCGTCGGTCGACGGTAACGACATCATCTATCACGGCTACTTCGACATCGGTATCGCCGTCGGCTCACCGCGCGGCCTGGTGGTGCCGATCCTGCGCAACGCCGACCAGATGTCGATCGCCGACATCGAGAAGAAGATCGGCGAATTCGGCCAGAAAGCCAAGGACGGCAAGCTGACCCTGGAAGACCTGACCGGCGGTACCTTCTCGATCTCGAACGGCGGCACCTTCGGCTCGATGCTGTCGACCCCGATCATCAACCCGCCGCAGTCGGCGATCCTGGGCGTGCACGCGACCAAGGACCGCGCCGTGGTGGAGAACGGCGAGATCGTGATCCGTCCGATGAACTACCTGGCCATGTCCTACGACCACCGCATCATCGACGGCCGCGAAGCAGTGCTGGCCCTGGTCGCCATGAAGGACGCGCTGGAAGATCCGTCGCGCCTGCTGCTCGACCTGTAAGCCATATTCGGCCAGGGCGTTTCAACCTGGTCGGTTCGTTCCGCTGTTCGATGGAAGGGAGTCACCATGATTGCCGATGAAATCAAGCGTTTGCACGAACTGCACCAGGCCGGCGCCCTGACCGATGCCGAATTCGAACAGGCCAAGGCGAAGATCCTGTCGTCCGCCAACGTGCGCCTGGACAAGGCCAGCAGCACGGCCGGTGCCGGCAGCTTCGGCGCCGAACTGAACGCCCTGCGCCGCTCGCGCACCGACCGCTGGCTGAGCGGCGTGTGCGGCGGCCTGGCGCGGGCCTCGGGTGTCGATTCGTGGGTGTGGCGGCTGGTATTCGTGCTGTTCACCCTCACATTCGGATTTGGCGCGGTGGTTTATTTGTTGTTGTGGATCTTCGTACCTGAAGAGTAAAAAGAACACGAATCCCCAAGACCGTCGCCCCTGCGCAGGCAGGGGCCCAAGTTTTGTTCGAGCCGACGAAACGCCGGCAAACTTGGGTTCCTGCCTTCGCAGGGACGACGGGCAGGTGGTAAAAAAGGAAAGAATTGATGAGCACCGAAAAACAATTTGACGTCGTCGTGATCGGCGGCGGCCCCGGCGGCTATGTGGCCGCCATCCGTGCAGCGCAGCTGGGCTTCAAGGTCGCCTGTATCGACGACGCCCAGAACGCCAAGGGCGCTCCAGCCCTGGGCGGCACCTGCACCAACGTCGGCTGCATCCCGTCGAAGGCGCTGCTGCAGTCGTCCGAGCACTTCGAGCACGCCGGCCATGCCTTCAAGGAGCACGGCATCAACGTGCAGGGCCTGCAACTCGACCTGGGCCAGATGCTCAAGCGTAAGGATGGCGTGGTCAAGGCCAACAACGACGGCATCGTCTACCTGTTCAAGAAGAACAAGGTCACCTTCTTCCATGGCCGCGGCACCCTGGCCGGCAAGAATGGCGAAGGCTTCACCATCAACGTCACCGGTCCGACCACCGACTCGATCAGCGCGAAGAACGTGATCGTCGCCACCGGCTCCAACCCGCGCGAACTGCCGGGCGCGCCGTTCGACGAGAAGATCATCCTGTCGAACACCGGCGCGCTGGCCATCGATGCCGTCCCGGGCAAGCTGGGCGTGATCGGCGCCGGCGTGATCGGCCTGGAAATGGGTTCGGTCTGGCGCCGCCTGGGCGCCGACGTCACCGTGCTGGAAGGCCTGCCGGCCTTCCTGGGCGCGGTCGACCAGCAGATCGCCAAGGAAGCGCAGAAGGCCTTCACCAAGCAGGGCCTGGCGATCCAGCTGGGCGTCAAGATCGGTGCGATCACCAACCGCGGCAATGACGTCACCGTCGAGTACAGCGACGCTGCCGGCACCGCGCAGACCGCCACCTTCGACCGCCTGATCGTCTCGATCGGCCGCGTGCCGAACACGGTCGGCCTGGGCTTCGAGTCGGTCGGCCTGCAGCTCGACGAGCGCGGCTTCATCGCCGTGGACGACGAGTGCCGCACCGGCGTGCCGGGCATCTGGGCAGTGGGCGACGTCGTGCGCGGCCCGATGCTGGCGCACAAGGCGGAAGAAGAGGGCGTCGCGGTTGCCGAGCGCATCGCCGGCCAGCACGGCCACGTCAACTTCAACACCATCCCGTGGGTGATCTACACCTCGCCGGAAATCGCCTGGGTCGGCCGCACCGAAGAGCAGCTCAAGAAGGATGGCGTGGCCTATAAAGCCGGCACCTTCCCGTTCATGGCCAATGGCCGTGCGCGCGCGCTGGGCGACACCACCGGCATGGTAAAAGTCATCGCCGATGCCACGACCGACGAAATCCTGGGCGTGCACATCGTCGGCCCGGTCGCTTCCGAGCTGATCTCGGAAGCCGTGGTCGCGATGGAGTTCAAGGCCTCGGCCGAAGACATCGCCCGCATCTGCCACGCGCACCCGACCCTGTCGGAAGCCACCAAGGAAGCCGCGCTGGCCGTCGACAAGCGTTCGCTGAACTTCTAAATAGCAGCAAGACCGCAGGGTGGACGGGTTCCCCGTCCACGCGGTGAGACGCGCCGGTGCCGATGTGATGCACGATCACGGAGCCGTCGACGATCAGCGCGTGGACGGCGAAGCCGTCCACCCTACGTTTATCGATAAGCTTTCCATGAATGTCCAAGAGTATTACCAGCACGCGCTGACCGAGCGCGGCTTCAAGTCCGATGCTGCCCAGCAGCGCGCAGTAGACCGCCTGCAGCAGGCGTACGACGACTGGGTAAATTACAAGGCCCAGCGGTCGTCCGCTTTCAAGCGCCTGATCAACCGTCCCGACGTCCCGCGCGGCGTCTACATGTGGGGCGGGGTGGGGCGCGGCAAGTCCTTCCTGATGGACAGCTTTTATTCGGTGGTGCCGGTGGTGCGCAAGACGCGCCTGCACTTCCACGAATTCATGCGCGCCGTGCACCGCCAGCTGGACGAACTGAAAGGCGTGGAAGACCCGCTGCTGGAAGTCGCCAAGCGCATCGCCAAGAAATACCGCCTGATCTGCTTCGACGAATTCCACGTCAACGACGTCGCCGATGCGATGATCATGTACAACTTGCTGGGCGCCCTGTTCGAGCACGGCGTGTCCTTCGTGATGACCTCGAACTACGACCCGGACAAGCTGTACCCGGACGGCCTGCACCGCGACCGCATGCTGCCGACCATCGCGCTGCTGAAGGAAAAGCTGGACGTGATGAACGTCGACGCCGGCATCGACTACCGCCACCGCGCGCTGGAACAGGTCGAGGCCTATTACACGCCGCTGAACGCCGCCAGCGACCACGCGCTGCGCGACGCCTATGCCAAGGTGGCCGACACCGCCGACGAAGACCCGCGCATGCGCATCGAACAGCGCGAGATCCGTGCGCTGCGCCGTGCCGGCGGCGTGATCTGGTTCGACTTCCAGACCTTGTGCGGCGGTCCGCGCTCGCAGAACGACTACCTGGAACTGGCCAGCCGCTTCCACACCGTGATCCTGTCGGGCATCCCGCGCATGTCGGCCTCGATGTCGTCGGAAGCGCGCCGCTTCACCTGGCTGATCGACGTGTTCTACGACCACAAGGTCAAGCTCCTGATGTCGGCCGAGGTGGCGCCCGACCAGTTGTACACCCAGGGTTCGATGGCGAACGAGTTCCACCGTACCGTGTCGCGTATCATTGAGATGCAGTCGCGCGAATACATGCTGGCCGAGCGCCGCGGCGCCGCCGACGCACTGGCGTGACTTGATCACCAAGGCCCAACAAGAGGAACCGATGAAACCCGAACCGATACTGCGCAGCGCCATCCTGGCCGCCCAGACGCTGGCCTTGAGCCTGGCCCTGGCGGCCTGTGCCGGCCCAGAGCCGGTCCCGCGCGAGACGCCGCCGCCGCCGGTGACCTCGGTCGCCCAGGCCGACCAGCAACTGGCCACCGTGGCGCGCGAACGCACCGCGATCGAAGCCCGCTATGCCGAGCGCGAGCGCGTCTGCTACAGCAAATTCTTCACTAACAATTGTCTCGACGAAGCCAAGGACACGCGCCGCCGCGCGCTGGCGGACCAGCGGGCTATCGAAGTCCAGGCCGCGCACTTCAAGCGCCAGGCCGTGGTCGAGGAACGCGACCGCAGCATGGCCGAAGCCGACAAGCGCTTCCAGGCCGAGGAAGCACGCCTGGCCGCACAGCCGGCCAAGCCCGCGCCCCAGGTCGCGCCGGTGCCGGCGCCGCGCAAGTCGACCGTGCCGGCCAGGGTCGCCGAGCGCGACGCGCGCCTGCGCGAAGCCCAGCAGAAGGAAGCCGCCGGCGCCGCCAAACGCGCCAGCAACGTGCGTGCCTACGAAAAGCGCCAGGCCGACTCGGAAGAGCGCCAGCGCCGCGTGGCCGAGCGCAAGGCGGAGAAGGCGGCGAAAGCAGCCAAAGAGGCGGGACAAAAAGCCAAGGCTGCGCAGCCGAAATAAGGTGGCGTTTGCACTGCGGTAGGGTGGACGGCTTTGCCGTCCACGCGTTCGACCGGCGTACGTTATGCCCGGCACGGCGGATTATGCGTCACGTACCACAGCGTGGGCGACCAAGCCGACTCGCCGTCCGCGTCCACCCTACCCAAGCGCTTGCGCGTGTCCGCGATCGTCCAGCACCGGTTTGACCAGCTTGACAATGGCCATGCTGCAATTGCCCCACTTGCCTTGCGAGCGTTCGGCAGCCTTGTCGATCAGCATCTCGGAAGCCTGGCGCGGCGTCGCCCGCGCGGTGGCCGCGCCCAGCTCGGCGTCGGTGAAGAAGTGCCACAAGCCATCCGAGCACAGCAGGAACACGTCGCCCGCCGCCAGCCCGATGTGGTGGCCGACGGTGACGAAGGGATCCTTGCGTCCATTGCCCAGCACATTCAGCAGCAGCTTGGATTTGCGGTGGTTCCTGGCCGATTCGAGCGGCAGGCGGTCGCTCGACACCAGGTGTTCGACGTAGGCGCCATCGCCGCTGCGCGCCATGCACCGGGCGTCACGGAAGTGATACAGGCGCGAGTCGCCGACGTGGGCCCAGACCGCGTCGCCATGCGGACTCAGCACCAGCCCGACGAAGCTGGCGTGGGCCTCGGCCTGCGCCGCCACCGCGTTCATCTTGATGACGGTGTGGGTCTCCTGCACGATGTCACGCAGCACTTGCTCGAGGCGTTCGACCGATGGACGGTCGCCCGGCTTGAATTCGTCGAACACCTGTTTGGCGGTATGCAGGACCTGTTCCGAGCCGGCCGCGCCCGCCAGGCCATCGGACAGGACCGCCAGCACATAGCCCGGCGCGCGAGCACCGCCCATCAGCGCCACGCGGTCGTTCTGCTGCGGGCGGTTGCCGAGGTGCTGCGCGGTTCCCGCTTCTATCTTGTATGAAGTCATAACGTGGCTTTCCGATACCGGCTTGCCGAACTTTGTTGGCGGCAACGCCGGGGTAGATTAAACTATGCACTGGATTGCCCCAGTGTTGCAAGCCATTACGATATCGATGCACGCGCTCCCCCATGCCGCGGCCCGCTGTCTTCCCACCCCTGTCTTTACTCAAACTGTCCGGAATTGCATACCATGATCGACGTCCAGGAGATCCAGCGCCGTATTATCGAACTCGACGTGGAACACCGCGACCTCGATGCCGTCATCGACATGCTGACCCGCGACGGGCATGCCGACCAGTTGCAGCTGCGCCGCCTGAAGAAGCGCAAGCTGCAACTCAAGGACCACATTACGCTGCTGAAGATGCAACTGGTCCCGGACGTCCCTGCATAGTTTTTCTTACGTCCTGTTTCCGCTCTAAAAAATTTTGACCGATCATCTCCCCGTGCCCGGCATTGCCGCAGGCGAACCCATTCCTCCAGCGCCAGGGGCGCCATCGCCCGACCAGCTGCCCGAACTGATGGGCACGCAGGCGCCCGGTAAATACGACGAGGAAGTCGACCGCATCTTCGGTGCGGGCGGCCCGCTCGCGCCCGCCGTCGGCACCTTCCGCCCGCGCCAGTCGCAGACAGAAATGGCCAAGGCGATCGCCGACGCCATCGGCAAGCAGGGCACCCTGATTGCCGAGGCCGGCACCGGCACCGGCAAGACCTTCGCCTACCTGGTGCCGGCACTGCTGTGGGGCGGCAAGACCATCGTCTCGACCGGCACCAAGAATCTGCAGGATCAATTGTTCTCGCGCGACATCCCGACCGTGCGCAACGCCCTGCGGGCGCCGGTCTCGGTCGCGCTGCTGAAGGGCCGCTCGAACTACGTCTGTCATTACAACCTGGAACGCACGCTGTCGAACGGGCGCCTGACCTCGCGCGACGACGTCGGCCACCTGCGCGAAATCTCGCGCTTCATGAAGATGACGAATTCCGGCGACAAGGCGGAATTGACCAAGGTCCCGGAAACCGCATCGGTATGGAACCTGGTCACGTCGACGCGCGAGAACTGCGTTGGCCAGGAATGCCAGTACTACCAGGATTGCTTCGTCATGAAGGCGCGCCGCGAAGCCCAGCAGGCCGACGTGGTCGTGGTCAACCACCACGTGTTCTTTGCCGACGTGGCGCTGAAAGAGGGCGGCATGGGCGAGCTGCTGCCGGCTGCCAACACCATCATCTTCGACGAGGCGCACCAGCTGCCCGAAGTGGCGACCATGTTCTTCGGCACCTCGGTGTCGACCTCGCAGGTGCTGGAACTGTGCCGCGACGTGCTGGCCGAAGGCCTGGCGCATGCACGCGGCAGTCCCGACTGGGCCAAGGTGGTGATGGTGGTCGAAAAGGCCGCGCGCGACCTGCGCCTGACCTTCCCGGAAGGCAGCACCCGTCTGTCGCTGCCGCAATTGCCGCCGAGTTCGGCTTTCTTCCCGGCGCTGGAAAAGCTGAAGGAAGAGCTGGAAGGCCTGGTCGACGTGCTCGAGGACAATGCCGAGCGCGCCGAAACGCTGGAGCAGTGCCGCGTGCGTGCGGTCGAGCTGCTGGAACAATACAAGGGCTGGAAGAGCGATCCCAAGAAAGGGAAAGAGGTCGAGGGCGACGAGGCCGTGCTGTGGGTCGAAGCCTTTGCTTCCGCCCTGCAACTGCACAAGACGCCGCTGTCGATCGCGCCGATCTTTGCCGGCCAGCGCGCCGGTACGCCGCGCAGCTGGATCTTCACCTCGGCCACGCTGGCGGTAAAGAACGACTTCAAGCACTTCAGCGCCCAGCTCGGCATGACCGGCGAGCCGGCAGTCAGCTGGCCCAGCCCCTTCGATTACCAGCAGCAGGGCATCCTGTACGTGCCGACCGGCCTGCCGGAGCCGAACACCATGGGCTATACCGATGCCGTGGTCGACATGGCGCTGCCGGTCATCGAGGCCGCCGGCGGGCGCTGCTTCTTCCTGTGCACCACGCTGCGCGCGGTGAACCGGGTGGCCGAGCGCCTGCGTACCGAGTTCGCCGATCGCGGCCTCGAGTACCCCCTGTTCGTGCAGGGCGAACGCGGCCGCACCGAGCTGCTGAATTCCTTCCGTACCGCCGGCAACGCCGTGCTGGTGGGCAGCCAGAGCTTCTGGGAAGGCATCGACGTGCGCGGCGAGGCGCTGTCGCTGGTGATCATCGACAAGCTGCCGTTCGCACCGCCGGACGACCCGGTGCTGGCCGCGCGCATCGAAGTGATGGAAAAGAAGGGCATGAACGGCTTCGTCCATCACACCTTGCCGGAAGCCATCATCAACCTGAAGCAGGGCGCCGGCCGCCTGATCCGCGACGTCGAGGACCGCGGCGTGCTGATGCTGTGCGATCCGCGCTTGATCAGCAAGCCGTATGGCCGCCGCATCTGGCAGAGCCTGCCGCCGTTCAGGCGGACGCGGGTGCAGGCCGACGTCATCGATTTCTTCAAGCAGCCAAAACCGGAGAGCTAACCTTTCCACTTGTGCCCCCACAAGATGCACCATGAATGACTTGCTAAAGTCAGCAGGTCCTGGCCTGCGGCTGACACCGGCAGGCAAAATTAAGGGGGTGCAATGGCAATTCGTTACGGCTGTTTTTTCAGCTATGCCCATGGCCGGCATGAGCTGATGCAGCGTTTCAAGGCCACGCTGGCGGATGCGCTGCGCTGCTATCTGGAACCGTATTTCGACAACGAAGACGAGCTCTTCGTCGATGTCGAGCAGCTCGGCGGCGGGGACGACCTCGACCGCAAGATCGCACGCGCGATGTGCGAGAGCGTCTGCATGGTGCTGATCTACACGCCGAAGTACGAAGCGCATGCCTACACGCGCCGCGAGTACGCGGCCATGCGCCGGCTCGAGGCCGAACGCAGCAAGTGGTACACGCTGCCCAGCCGCCTGATCATCCCGGTCATCATGACCCAGCACCCGGATGGCCTGCCGCCCCAGATCACCGATTCGTTCTACGTCGATTTCTCGCGTTACACGATGGCGACCGCCGACCTCAAGTCGAACCCGGACTTCCTCCCGGATATCGACCGTATGGTCAAGCGTATCGTCACGCACTACCACTATCAGAAAAAAAGCATGCCCCCGGGGTACGACTGCAACCAATTCGTGCTTCCCGATGTCCCACCTCCCTGGCGCGAGAGTCCGGATCCAACCTTCCCAAAAAAATGAGGAGCCTTATGGAAACCAACCGCATCACTGGCATGTCGGCCGCCGGAGGGCCGGCCGCCGGGTCGCAGGCCATGAAGACCGGCGAGGTGACGACGTTCTATTCCTATGACAGCGCCGCCGTGCGCAGCCAGGCGCTCGCGCATGCCGGCTGGCTCCTGGCCGGCCGCAAGCACGCCAGGACGCCGGTGCTGATGATCGACTGGGACCTCGAGGGGCCCGGCCTGCACCATTATTTTCCGCGCACCCAGGACGCCGCCGCCCCCGGGCGCAGCGGCGTGCTCGAACTGTTCGAGGCTTGCCGCGACCGCCTGCGTGCGCCGGGGCGCGGCTTTGGCGACGACACCGAGGCGCTGGCCGCGCACGTGCTCGACAGCATCGACTGGGATGCCCACCTCGAACGGGTGGACGATGGCCGCCCGCTGTACCTGATGCGCGCCGGCCGCTTCGACGACAGCTATGGCGAGCGCGCCGACCGGCTCGACTGGGACGCGCTGTTCTGCGCCTGCCCGGCGCTGTTCCGCAGCTTTGCCGCGCACCTCAAGGGGCGCTTTGCCCATGTGCTGATCGACTGCCGCAGCGGGCGCTCGGCCGCGACCAGCGTGTGCACCGCGCTGCTGCCGGACAAGATGGTCGGCCTGTTCACGCCCGACCCGCGCAGCCTGGACGGCTTGCAGGGCGTGGTCGCGCGTGCCCTCGACTACCGCTGCAGCCACGAGGACGAGCAGCGGCCGCTGCTGGTGTATCCCTTGCCGAGCCCGATCGACGCGGCCGGCGACGCGTGCCTGCGCTGGCGCCACGGCGACGCCCATTGCCGCGACCGCGATCCCGCACCCGGCGGCGGCGCTGGGCCGGCTTACCAGCCGGCGCTGGAAAAGCTGCTGGGCGCCTGCTACGGTGTCTCCAGCGTGTCGCTCGACAGCTATCTCGACGAAGTGCAGCTGCCCCAGTCCGGCCTGGTCGGCATGGCCCTGCCGTTCGGACGGTCCCAGGTGTCGGGCGGGCGGCTCGGCCCGGTGCGCAGCATCGAGGCCCTGCTCGAATGGCTGGAGCCGGGACACTTTCCCTGGCGTCCGTTGGCCGAGGTGCGCCTGGTACAGGCGGTCGATGCGCTGCACGAGCGCGCTGCCGACCCCCAGGCCCCGGCCCTGGTGCGCGAGCTGGCCCGCCTGGGCCAATCCTACCTCGGGCAGCAGGGCGAACTGGAAGCGGCGCGCCGGATCGAACAGCACGTGATCGCGCTGGAAGAAGGCTTGCATGCGATGGAGGAGGGCAAGCGCGTCCATCCAGGCGTCCGCCGCGGCGCTGACGGCGTGGCCGGGAGTGCGGCCGGCACGGCCGCAGCCGGCGCCGATGCCCTCGACGACAAGCTGTCGCGCCTGCAGGAACTGATCGACAACCGCAGTCCGCGCGAGGCGCGGGCGCTGGCCGACAGCTTGCGCACCAGCATCCTGCGCCCGAGTGTGGCGCATCCGCTACGGCGGCGCGGGGCGGCCATGATCAAGCAGGTCTATTTGCAGGAAGGCGACAAGGACGCCTTGCTCGCATTCACCCAGGACGAGGTGCATTCGCTGGAAGGCGCCCTGATCCAGGCCGCCGGCGGACGGCCGCTGGTGCCCGGTTGAGCAATAAATGTGCAGCGAGGTAGATCGCTCCGGGCGTTGCTTCAGGTAAAATCGCTGCATGCGTATCCTTATCAGTAACGACGACGGCTATCTCGCCCCCGGCATCAACGCCCTGGCCGAAGCGCTCGCGGCGGATGCCGACATTGTAGTGGTCGCCCCCGACAGCAACCGCTCGGGTGCGTCCAACTCCTTGTCGCTCGACCGTCCGCTGTCGGTGTCGAAGGCTGCAAACGGTTTTTATTTTGTCAACGGCACCCCGACCGACTGCGTGCACATCGCGTTGACCGGGATGCTCGACGTGCGTCCCGACCTGGTCGTTTCCGGCATCAACAACGGCCAGAACATGGGCGACGACACCCTGTATTCCGGCACGGTCGCGGCCGCGACCGAAGCTTTCCTGTTCGGCATCCCGGCGATCGCGTTTTCCCAGGTCCATTCCGGCTGGGCCGAGGTGGAATCGGCGGCCAGGGTGGCGCGCGACATCGTGCTGTGCCGCTTCGACCAGGTCGACGCGCCGTTCCTGCTCAACGTCAACATTCCCAACCTGCCGTACGAGCAGATGGGGCCGCTTACTGCGACCCGCCTGGGCCGGCGCCACCAGTCGGAACCGGTGATCCGCGGCCAGGATCCGCGCGGCCGCGAAATCTTCTGGATCGGCGCGCCCGGTGCCTGCCGCGACGCCGGCGAGGGCACCGATTTCCATGCGACCGCCCAGGGCCGGGTCTCGGTCACGCCCCTGCAGGTCGACCTGACCCACCGCGAGCAGCTGGCGCTGCTGCGGAGCAGCCTGGGATGAGCCAACCATGAGCGAAAAGCGCAGCAATTTCCCCTTGCCGCTGTCGTCCGTGACCGGACCCGTCACGCGCAAGCCGGTCGAGCGGGCGCCGATTGCGACCCCGCAGACCGCCACGCAAAACGCGCGCAGCAACAGCCAGGGCGCCGCCACGCGCGCCACGGTACAGCCTGCGCCGGGCCCGGCGGGACCGGCCAAGAGCCAGGCCTCGCCGCAGACCCAGACCGCGCTGCCGCGTTCCGACCTGATGGCGACCGAAGCGCCGCGCCGCGCCATGGCCCAGCGCGTGGCGCGCCAGGGCGTCAAGGACCCGCAGGTCTTGAGCGCGCTCGAAATGGTGCCGCGCCACCTGTTCCTGGAGCCGGCCATGTCGGCCCAGGCGTATGCCGACATCTCGCTGCCGATCGGCCACAACCAGACAATTTCGCAGCCCTACATCGTGGCGCGCATGATCGAATTGCTGCGCGGCAGGGGCCATCCGCTGCGCCGCGTGCTCGAGATCGGTACCGGCTGCGGCTACCAGGCGGCGGTGCTGTCCTGCGTGGCCCAGGAGGTCTATTCGATCGAGCGCATCAAGCCGCTGCACGAGCTGGCCAAGGCCAACCTGAGACCGTTGCGCATCGCCAATCTGCGTTTGCAGTACGGAGATGGTATGCTAGGGCTGCCGCAGGTGGCGCCCTTCGATGCCATCATCCTTGCTGCGGCTGGACTCGAGGTGCCGCGCGCACTGCTCGAGCAGATGGCCATCGGTGCCCGACTGGTGGCGCCCCTCGGCGCCCATGTCCAGCACCTGCAGCGCATCATCCGCACCGGCACATCGGAATGGACCAGCGAAACGCTGGAGGCTTGCCATTTCGTTCCGTTGCGGCCAGGCACCGCCTGAGCATGCCAGAACGTTGTAACAGACACAGAGAGAATGAAACAAATACCCCGCTTAGCCCTGCTGACGATTTCCCTGGGCGTGCTTTCCGCTTGCAGCACCCCGACCCGCCAGACGCCCGTCGTTGACCGCCCGACGGCTTCCGCGTCGAACTATCGCCCCCATCGTCCGGCGCAAGCCCCCGCGCCGGCGCCAGTCAGCGAGGATCATGCCGACACCAAGGGCAGTTATACCGTGCGCCGCGGCGACACCCTGCTGCGCATTGCTTTCGACCACGGCCAGAATTACCGCGACCTGGTGACCTGGAATAACCTGCGCGACCCGGACGACATCAAGGTTGGCCAGGTACTGCGCGTGGTGCCGCCGAACGGCGGTGGCAGCGCCAATGGCAGCGGCAACGCTAATGGCAATGCCGGTAGCACGGCGATGGTGACCTCGCCGATCACCATGCCCGGCGCCGAGAAACCGGCCGCCATCCCCAAGAAGACCGCACCGCGCGGCGACAAGAAGCCGTATTCCGAATCCAGCCTGGCGGACGCCGAGAGGGATGATGCACCGGCGCCGAAGGCGGCCGAGCGGCCGGCCAGCGGCGCGCTGGCGGCCGGCAGCACCGTGACCGCCAACGACGACGAAAAGCTGAGCTGGATGTGGCCGTCCGACGGCCGCATCATCGCCACCTTTGACGAAGGCAAGAACAAGGGCATCGACATCGCGGGCAGGCCCGGCCAGCAAGTCATGGCCGCCGGTGCCGGAAAGGTGATGTACGCCGGCAGCGGCATCCGCGGATATGGTAATCTCGTAATCGTCAAACACAGCAACAGTCTGCTGTCGGCTTACGCGCACAACCGCTCGATCCTGGTCAAGGAAGGTCAGAATGTGGCCAAGGGCCAGGCCATCGCGGAAATGGGCAATTCGGATGCCGACACGGTCAAACTCCATTTTGAGATACGCCAGCAGGGCAAGCCGGTCGATCCGTCGAAGTTCCTGCCCAGTCGCTAGAGAGGCCCAATGACGCTGCCGCCCGATCCGCTGGACGACGATACGCCGGATGAAGTTCCGGATGGGGCGCTGGACGACGGCGAACCCGGGGCGGATGGCGCCGGCCGTGCCGAGCTCCTGAACGAGCGTGCCGTCGAAGGTGTCGACGAGCTGAAAAGCGTGCTGCAGGCCGAGCTCTCGACCGACACCACCCAGCATTACCTGAACCGCATCGGTGCCAAGCCGCTGCTCGGGGCCGAGCAGGAAGTGCAGGTCGCGACGCTGGCCAAGGCCGGCGACTTCCCCGCGCGCCAGAAGATGATCGAGCATAATCTGCGGCTCGTGGTCTCGATCGCCAAGCATTACATCAACCGCGGGGTGGTGCTGCTCGACCTGATCGAAGAGGGCAATATCGGCCTGATGCGCGCCATCGACAAGTTCGAGCCGGAGCGCGGCTTCCGTTTTTCCACCTACGCCACCTGGTGGATCCGCCAGAGCATCGAGCGCGCGATCATGAACCAGGCGCGTACGGTGCGCCTGCCGGTGCACATGGTGCGCGAGCTGAACCAGATCCTGCGCGCCAAATACCACCTCGAAGCCCAGCACCACGACGGCAAGGAAGCCAGCGCCGAAGACATCGCCAGCCTGGTCGGGCGGCCGGTGGAAGAGGTGCAGGATATCCTGGCGCTGTCCGAACACGCCACCTCGCTCGACGCCCCGCTCGACAACGACCCGCAGAGCAGCCTGATGGACATGCTGCCGGACGACGGCGACGTCAGCCCGGATACGCAGGCCGAGCAGCACGAGATGACGCTGCTGGTGCGCGACTGGCTGCAGAAGCTGCCCGACAAGCAGCGCGTGGTGGTGATGCGCCGCTTCGGTCTCGACAACGACGACCCGGCCACGCTCGAGACCCTCGCCGAAGAGATGGGCGTGACGCGCGAGCGGGTGCGCCAGATCCAGCAGGAAGCCCTGGTCAAGCTGAAGCGGGCCATGGCTGCCCGTGGCGTCTTGCGCGATTCCTTGCTATGATGCCCGCCGGGCCGCGTGAGGCCCGTTTTTCTTTTTGAATTCTCGACGGCCTTAAATATCGTCGTTCCCGCGAAGGCCTAGGCGGCCCCGCGAGAACCCAAGTTGCTTGAACGGTTGCTAATGCCGCTTGTGGCTATGCGCCAAACTTGGGTCCCCGCCTGCGCGGGGACGACGTGCTCGAGCAAGCGTCCGACTTCCCACCTTTCTTCCAACCATGCAAGAAACCTTCATCAACATCAAATCCCTCGACATGGACGCGCGCGGCGTCGGCCACCTGGAGAACGAAGACGGTTCGCCGGGCAAGGTGATCTTCGTCGAAGGTGCGCTGCCGGGCGAGCGCGTCAGTTTCGAGACCACGCGCAAGAAGAAGAACTGGGAAGCGGGCCGCATGGTGACCCTGCAAAAGGCGTCGTCGATGCGCGTCGAGCCGAAGTGCGAGCATTTCTGGCATTGCGGCGGCTGCTCGATGCAGCACTTGGAGCCGTCGGCCCAGGTGGCGATGAAGCAGCGCGTGCTCGAAGATAACCTGTGGCACATCGGCAAGACCAAGGCCGAGAACGTGATGCGCCCGATGTACGGCCCGACCTGGGGCTACCGCTACCGCGCGCGCCTGTCGGTGCGCCACGTGCCCAAGAAGGGCGGCATGCTGGTCGGCTTCCACGAGCGCCATTCCAGCTACGTGGCCGAGATGACCAATTGCTACATCGTGCCGCCGCACGTGGCCAAGATGCTGGTGCCGCTGCGCGAACTGGTGGCCTCGCTGTCGATCTACCAGCACGTGCCGCAGATCGAGCTGGCGGTCGGCGAGGAAAGCACGGTGCTGGTGCTGCGCATCATGGCGCCCTTGAGCCGGGCCGACGAAACGCTGGTAAAAGCCTTCGCCGACCAGTGGAACATCGAGTGGTGGCTACAGCCGAAGGGGCCGGACACGGCCTACCCGTACTATCCGAACAAGAAGGAACTGTATTACACGCTGCCGGAATTCGGCATCCGCATGCCGTTCAAGCCGACCGACTTTACCCAGGTCAACCACCAGATCAACCGCCTGCTGGTGGCCAAGGCGCTGCGCCTGCTCGACGTGCAGCCGGAAGACCGCGTGGCCGACCTGTTCTGCGGCCTCGGCAACTTCACGCTGCCGCTGGCAACCCAGGCGCGCGAAGTGGTCGGCATCGAAGGCAGCACCGCGCTGACCACGCGCGCGCTGGAAAATGCGCGCGCCAATGGACTGTCCGACAAAACCAGCTTCTCGACGCGCAACCTGTTCGAGATCACCAGGGACGACCTGATCGCCCTCGGCAAGTTCGACCGCATGCTGGTCGACCCGCCGCGCGACGGTGCCGCGGCCCTTGCCGCGGCGCTGGCCGAACTGCGCCTGTCGAACCCGGAGCTGCTGCCCAAGCGCATCGTGTACGTGTCGTGCAGCCCGGCGACGCTGGCGCGCGACGCCGGCATCCTGACGCACCGCGCCGGCTACAAGCTGAGCAAGGCGGGCGTGGCGAACATGTTCCCGCATACCTCGCACGTGGAGTCGATCGGGGTGTTCGACCTGGTGGAGGATTTCCAGCCGCGGGAGTTCCTGGCGCCCGAGGTGAGGGTGCAGGGTGGGCAGGAGGCGTAACGCCGCTTCGTACGGAACCACAATACGCAGCACCAGCACGTCGCCCCTGCGAAGGCAGGGGTCCAAGTGTTGCGCGTTATCGAAATGCGTGCAACTTGGGCCCCTGCCTGCGCAGGGGCGACGGTTTTTTGGTCAACGCAAAGAAGAGAGTCAGCTTAATTCGTACGGCCGACCCGCGCCCGTACCGCCAGCACCTCGAACAAGCCCGCCGGATCCACCGGCTTCACGAAGTAGTGATCGAACCCGGCCACATCGGCGCCGCCCTGGTCCGCCTGCCGTCCATACCCCGTGATCGCCACCATCAGCGCCTCGTGCGCGCCGCCCGTGCGCAGGCGGCGTGCCAGTTCGTAGCCGCTCATGCCGGGCAGGCCGATGTCGAGCAGGAAGCCGTCGAAGGACTGGCGCGCCGCGCGGGCCAGGGCGTCGCGCGGGTCGTGCGCCACGGTGACCGTGTGGCCGCCGGATTCCAGCAGCAGGCCCAGGGTCAGGGCCGCATCGACGTTGTCGTCCACCAGCATCAGGTTCAGGTGGCTGCCGGCGGCTGGCGCCGCAGTTGCGGGCGGCGCTTCCGCGACGCTGTCGCCGCCCTGCCGGCGCGGCAGGCGCAGCGTGAATTCGCTGCCCTGGTTGCGGCCGGCGCTGGCGACGGTCACCATGCCGCCATGCAGCTCGACCAGGCTCTTGACGAGGGCCAGGCCCAGCCCGAGTCCGCCCTGGGCACGGTCCGGCGTGCGCTCGGCCTGGGAGAACAGGTCGAACACGGTCGGCAGCAGTTCGGCCGAGATGCCGATGCCGCTGTCCGCGACGCTGAGCAGCACCTGGTCGCGGGTCAGGTCGAGGCCGATCGCCAGGCGGCCGTTTTCCGGCGTGTACTTGGCGGCGTTGTTGAGCATGTTGGCCAGCACCTGTACCAGGCGCTTGTAGTCGCCCTGCACGAGGGCGGCGTCGCCGTCCGGCGGCATGCGCAGCGTCAGCTCGTGGTGGCGCGCCTCGATCAGCGGACGCACCTGCTCGACCGCATCGGCGATCACGCGGCGCAGGTCGATCTCGTCGCGTGCCAGCACCACCAGCCCGCGCGTCACGCGCGAGACGTCCAGCAGGTCGTCGATCAGGCCGGTCATGTGGGTCACCTGGCGCGCGATGATGGCGCTGGTGCGCTCGATGCGCGCGCCATCGGGCGTGCCCATGTTCAGCAGCTGAGCCGCGGCCGAGATCGGGGCCAGCGGGTTGCGCAGCTCGTGCGCCAGCATGGCGAGGAACTCGTCCTTGCGGCGGTCGGCCAGGCGCAGCGCTTCCTCGGCGCGCACGCGCTCGACCGCGCTCCAGGAACGTTCGGCCACGTCCTCGATCAGGCGCACGATGTCGGCGCTCCACACGCGCGGCAGGTTGTCGTGGATGAACAGGCAGGCGGTGAGGGCGCCGTTGCGGGTGACCGGCACCACCACGCCGGAGCGTACCTGCAGCGCCGCATAGTTGGGCCAGATATCGGGACCGTTGGTGCGGGTGTCGCGCTGCAGGTCGCTCGAGACCCAGGTGCCGTGCGCCAGCGCGGTGTAGTTGCCGCTGCCGAACAGCGAGGTCGGGAAGGTGCCGTTGAGCTCGGCGACGATGCCGTCGGTGTAGTTCGAGTGGAAGGTGACCAGGCCCTTGTCGGCATCGTAGTCGCCGTACAGCACGCGGCTGACTTGCAGGAAGCGGCCCAGCATGGCGCCGGTCTCGGCGAAGATGCGCGCCGGGTCGTCGAGGCGGCGCAGCACGTCGGACAGCTCGAGGCGGAACTCGTTCATGTCGAGCAGCGTGGTCTGGCGCGCCACGGCGTCGCGCAGCGCCTGCTCGGCGCGCACGCGGTCCAGCGCTTCCCAGCTGCGCTCGGCGATATCGGCGGCCACGCGCTGGGCTTCCTCGTCCCATTCGCGCGGCGTGTTCGAATAGCCGACCAGCGCGGCCTTGAGTTCGTTGCGGCGCACCCGCGGCAGCGCCAGCATCGCGCGCACACCGGCGGCGGCATAGCGCGGTCCGCGTTCCGGCAGGCGGGCGTCGCCTTCGGTGTCGTGCACCGCGAGCGGGGCGCCGGTGCGCAGCAGCGCCAGCGTCGACACGCCGAAGTCGTCCAGGCGTGCCAGCCGGCCGGTCATCGAGGGCGCGGCCTGCGCGGTGCGGTGCCAGTCGTGCACCACCTCGAAGCTGCCGCTCTCTTCGTCGGCCTCGACGTAGCAGGCATTGTCGAGCTGCAGGTATTTGCCGATCAGCGCGCAGGCGGTCTCGATGATGTCGGACGGATGGTGCAGGCGGCGCAGCGTGTCGACCACCTGCAGTTGCAGCGCGTTGCGGCGCTCGAGTTGCACGCGCTGGGTGGTTTCGCTGGTCACGCACAGCACGCCGCGCACCAGGCTCTTTTCGTCGCGCAGCGGCGAATACGCCAGCGTGAACCAGCCGGTGGCCGGCCGGCCGTCGCGGTACACCGGGCAGGGTATGTCTTCGCCGTAGGTCGGATGGCCGCCCAGCGCGCGTTCGATCAGCGGTTTCACGCCCGGCCACAGGTCGGGCAGCACCTCGGCCAGCGGCTGTCCGAGGGCCTGTGGATGGCGGCTGTCGAGCAGGGTGGCGAAAGCGGCGTTGTACAGGAAAGTCAGTTGCGGACCCCACACCACGTACATCGGGAATTCCGATTCGAGGATCAGGCTGGCCGCGTTGGACAGCGTGGGGCTCCAGCAGGAAGGCGGGCCGATGGCGCAGCCAGCCCAGTCATGGGTGTGGTAGCCGGCCCGAATCGCACCGGTGCTGCCGAGGAAGTGAAAAGCGCGGGTTGCAGCTTCCATGTCGGGTGCTCCATGGGCTGAAAACAGTCATTTTATTCTTAAAAGCACGATTCGGAACGCGCAGGGCAAAAATATACATTTGCCACAAAAGAATTGCCGATGCCGCCCGAGGAATAAAACATGTCTCGGGCGAACAAGCGGTCATGACGATGTTCTGGTGTTCAAGACAACATGATTAGCAACTCGACATGCCGATCATGCCACAGTTTTAGAACTTTGCGCGTACCCCGAACACGAAATTCCGGCCCGGCAGCGGCGAAATATCCTTCAGCAGCGAAGTCGATAGGCGGATGTCCTGGTTCAGCAGGTTTTTCGCTAGCAGGAACCAGGTCAGGTCGGTCTGCGCCAGGTGCTGGGTATAGGACAGGTTGGCGTCGACCAGGTTGTACGCCGGCGTCGGCGTGCCCTCGAACGCGGCCAGGCGGTCCTGGCCGCGCGCATGCGTCCAGCTGAGGCCGGCGCGCCAGTCGGCCTGGCGGTAGCCGACGGCGGCGCCGATGCGGTCGGCCGGCTGCAGTGGCAGGCTACCTCCCTCGTCGAGCTGGCCGCGCGAGGTGTCGGCAAACAGGCGGCCGTTCCAGCCCATGCCCACTTCGTTGACCGTCAGCTCGGCTTCGCCACCCTGCACGTGGGCCTTGGCCTGTTCAAAGATGCGCTGGCGGAATTCGCCGCCGGCGTTGCCGTCCTCGTCCAGCAACGCGTCGGTGACATGGCCGTAGATGAAATTGGTGACGTTGTTGCGGAACAGGTTCGCCTTCCAGCGCACCAGGCCGGTCGTCTTCTGCATCGACAGTTCGATGTTGCGCGAGACTTCCTTCTTGAGGTCGGGGTCGCCGACGTCGAAGGTGAGGGTGGCGTCGTGCGGGCCGCCCGAGTACAGCTCGTCGGTGGCCGGGGCGCGCTGGGCGTAGGACAGGGTCGCGCCCACGCTGTAGCCGGGCATGAATGGCCACAGCGCGCCGACCGAGCCGGAACCCAGGTCGAAGCTGCGCTCGCGGTTGCCGACCGGATCGCGCTTGACGTTTTCATAGCGCACGCCGGCATTCAGGCGCACCGGCCCGATGGCGCTTTCCTCGACCAGGAAAGCCGCCTGCGAGGTCGAGTGGGTGACCGGCACCGTGTCCGGTCCGCCCGCGGCGCTGAGCGCCGAGAAGTGGGTGTTCTCGGTCTGCACGCCGAAGGTGCCGTGCAGGTTCATTGCGCCGAGGCTGAACGGCTTGTGGGTCAGTTCCAGGCGCGATTCGAACGAGCGGTTGGTGAAGATGACTTCCGGCGTGCCGTCGTCTTGCAGCTCGGCGTGGCGGTAATCGGTGAAGCCGGCCTTGAAGCGCGCGCTCTCCAGGCCCTGCAGCGGGGTGTGCAGCAGGGTGTCGAAGTCGTAGCGGTTCTGGCGCTGGTCGATGCGCGAGCCTTCCTCGGTCGGGATGCCGTACAGGTTCGACAGGTGCGAGGCCGAGAAGCCGGCATAGCCCCAGTCGTCGATCCAGGACGCGCCGGCGCCGATGCTGCGGTTGCGGGTTTCGGAATTCGGCAAGCGGTCCACGCTTGTCGCCGGGTCGTCCAGCACCCGGTTGCCCGGGATTTTATAGTCGTTGGTCTCGCGCCAGTTGCCGTCGATATGCAGGCCCAGCTTGCCGACCGCGCCGTCCATCGAGCCGGACAGGTTGCGGCCGTTGTCAACCGTGCTGTAGCGGCTCTCGACCTGGCCGATCGGCTTGGCTTCCAGCTCGGTCGGGATGCGCTCGTTGACGACGTTGACCAGGCCGCCGATGGCGCCCGAGCCGTACAGCAGGGCGGCCGGGCCGCGCAGGATCTCGATCTGGCGCGCCACCGCGCCTTCGGAGGCGACCGCGTGGTCGTTCGACAGGCCGGAGACGTCGGAGGTCGCCATGCCGTTTTCAAGCATCTTGACGCGCGCGCCTTCCATGCCGCGGATGATCGGGCGCGAGGCGCCGGCGCCGAAGGCCGAGGCCGAGACCCCGAGTTCGCCCTGCAGGGTTTCGCCGAGCGAGCTGCCGACCTTGTCGCGCAGTTCGTCGCCGGCCAGCACCTTGGCCGGGGTCAGGATCTGGTCGCCTTCGCCGCTGCGCAGCGGATTGGCGGTGACGATGACCTGCTGGATCTTGCCTTCGCTGACGGTGTGCGTCTGCGGGTCGGCGTCGGCGGCCGGATCGGCTGCGAACGCCAGCGGTTGGAAGGCGAGCAGGATCGCGCTGGCGAGCAGCGTACGTTGAATCTTCATGTTGAACAACCTCGAGCAAATGGATAACGGCCCGCGCCACCCGCGTCGTGCGGGCAGCGTGGAGGAGCAAACTGTCAAAAGGGATGCAGGGTTATCAGGCTCGGGGTGGGCCGCGCGGCTGGAAGGCGCACTCGGTCTGCAGGCAGACGCCGGCGGTGGGCGGCAGCGCGGGCGCGGCATAGGCCAGTTCGGCAGGGATAAAGCGGCGGATCGGTGTCGGCAGCGCGAACGCGACCTGGGCGCTGGCGGCGCACTGGCCGCACAGGTCGTGCAGGCCGGGTTTCTGCGGCTTGCCGTCGCGCTGGGCGTCGTCTGCCGACTGCGCCAGCGTCTCGCGGACTTCCGACCAGTGGGTATAGCCGTGACCGAGCGACAACTGCTGCGAAACGAGCAGCAGCAGCGACAGCAACAGATGGACAAGGCTACGCGGCATTCAGGTCGGGAGGATGGGGCAAGCGGCTATTCTACGCACGGCGGTTGGATTCTGACAATAAAATAAAAAAAGCCGGCTCGAAAGCCGGCTTCCTGGTCAGCATCGGTACGCTTAGTCACGATTCCCGAAACCGATACCCAGCAACTGCAGCAGGGCGGTGAAGATATTGTAGATGTCGAGGTAGATCGACAGCGTGGCCGTGATGTAGTTGGTCTCGCCGCCATTCACGACGCGCTGCACGTCGAACAGCAGCCAGGCCGAGAAGATGCCGACCACCATCACCAGCAGGGCCAGGTGCAGGGCCGGGATCTGCAGGAACACGTTGGCGACCATCGCCAGCAGCACCACGATGGTACCCGCGAACAGCCAGCTGCCCATGCCCGAGAAATCGCGCTTGGACACGGTGGCGATCGTCGCCATCACGCCGAACACCGCCGAGGTGCCGGCAAAGGCGCCCATGATCAGCGCCGGACCGTTGGCGAAGCCGAGGGTGTGGCGCAGCAGCGGAGCCAGCATCAGGCCCATGAAGAACGTGAAGCCGAGCAGCACCGGGATGCCGGCGGCCGAGTTCTTGGTCTTTTCGATCGCGAAGATGAAGCCGAACGCGATGGCGAAGAACAGCAGCATGCCCATGACGCCGCGCGGCATGAACAGCCCGCTGGTCACGCCGAGATAGGCACCGAACACGGTCGGTATCATCGACAGCGCCAGCAGCCAGTAGGTATTGCGGACGACACGGTTGCGCGCGGCCTGGGTGGCCACGCCGCCGTACGGTTTTTGCAGGCTAGGAATCATTGATGCCTCCGTTGGAAGATTCGCTTTGCACCCCATATGGGGACTGACCCCGCCGTCAACAGTGCATGGGCAAACGATTAAGTCTGGCCTAAGCATCTGTATGCGGGGTATTTACCGATGCCACTCTAACATCTTGGGCGGAAGCAGCGCAATATCGGTCAAGTGGTCGAACTATGCTAAAATAGAAGGTTGATTGAGTCCTCAATTAAGATTTAAACCTTTCTTTTCATTGGAGTTTTTACACATGGCAATCGAACGCACCCTGTCGATCATCAAACCTGACGCCGTCGCAAAGAACGTGATCGGCCAAATCTACAGCCGCTTCGAAGGCGCCGGCCTGAAGATCGTCGCTGCCCGCATGGCCCAGCTGTCGCAAGCTGAAGCCGAAGGCTTCTACGCTGTGCACTCGGCGCGTCCGTTCTTCAAGGACCTGGTCAATTTCATGATCTCGGGTCCGGTCATGATCCAGGTGCTGGAAGGCGAAAACGCGATTGCTGCTCACCGCGACCTGATGGGCGCGACCGATCCGAAGAAAGCCGAGCCGGGCACCATCCGCGCCGATTTCGCCGACTCCATCGATGCCAACGCCGTGCACGGTTCGGACGCTGCTGAAACCGCAGCCGTCGAAATCGCCTACTACTTCCCGGCACTGAACGTCTACTCGCGTTAATCTGGTAACAAACTTTTTTTGTTGGCTGGCCCCGGCTGGCTTAACATCGCACTATCCCGCTCGCCCATGCTCGCAGAGCCCGGCGGGCGGAACTTATTTTGAAGATACAGGATTCGAAAATGGCAACTCTCACCAACTTGCTGGACTTCGATCCCGCGCAGCTCGTCGCCTATTGCGCCGAGTTGGGGGAGAAGCCTTTCCGTGCCAAGCAGCTGCAGCGCTGGATCCACCAGTTCGGCGTGGCGAATTTCGACGACATGACCGACCTGGCCAAGTCGCTGCGCGAGAAACTGAAAACCCGCGCCGAAGTCCGCGGACCCAGCATCATCAGCGACAACACCTCGAGCGACGGCACCCGCAAGTGGCTGGTCGACGTCGGCAACGGCAACGCCGTCGAAACCGTGTTCATCCCGGAAGAGACGCGCGGCACGCTGTGCATCAGCACCCAGGCCGGCTGCGCCGTCAACTGCCGTTTCTGCTCGACCGGCAAGCAAGGTTTCAACCGCAACCTGACCGTGGCCGAGATCATCGGCCAGCTGTGGATGGCCGAGTTCGAACTGCGCCGCACCAAGGGTATCGAGCCGGGTCCGAAGGGCGAGCGCCAGATCACCAACGTGGTCATGATGGGCATGGGCGAGCCGCTGCTGAACTTCGATCCGACCGTCACTGCGCTCAAGCTGATGCTGGACGATAACGCCTACGGCCTGTCGCGCCGCCGCGTGACCGTCTCGACCTCGGGCGTGGTGCCGATGATGGACAAGCTGAGCCAGGAATGCCCGGTGGCGCTGGCGGTGTCGGTGCACGCGTCGAACGATCCGCTGCGCGACGGCCTGGTGCCGCTGAACAAGAAGTACCCGCTGCGCGAACTGATGGCGGCGTGCAAGCGCTACCTGGAATTCGCGCCGCGCGACTTCATCACCTTCGAATACTGCATGCTGGACGGCGTCAACGACACCGACGAGCATGCGCGCGAACTGATCGCGCTGGTCAACGACCCGGTCGTGGGCTTGAATTGCAAGTTCAACCTGATTCCGTTCAATCCGTTCCCGGAATCGGGCCTGCTGCGCTCCAAGAACCCGCGCATCAAGGCCTTCGCCCAGATCCTGATGGATGCCGGCCTCGTCACCACCATCCGCAAGACGCGCGGCGACGACATCGACGCCGCCTGCGGCCAGCTGGCCGGCGAAGTGCAGGACCGCACCCGTGTCGCCGAGCGCATGAGCAAGATGGCCGAGTACCAGCAAAAGTTCGGCGCCAACTTCGGCAAGATCGTGGAGATCACTTCCTGATGGCAGCGCCGGCCGGACGTGTCGCTTCCGCAGCGCTGGCCGCGCTGGCCCTGACCCTGCTGTCGGCCTGCGCCGGCAGCCAGGTGGGCGAGTCGCCGCGCGAGCTGAAGACGGCGTCCGACCAGACCGCCACCGAAAAGCGCGCCCAGATCCGCCTGCAGCTCGCGGTCGGCTACTACCAGGACCGCAAGTACGAGATCGCGCTGGACGAGGTCAAGCAGGCGCTCGCCGCCGATCCGAACTATGCCGACGCCTACGGCTTCCGCGCACTGATCTATGTGGCCATCGGCCAGAACGCCCTGGCCGATGAAAACTACCGGCACGCGCTGCGCCTGGCGCCGCGCAATCCGGACCTGTCCAACAACTACGGGCTGTTCCTGTGCGAAGCCGGCGGCAAGCCGGCCCAGGCCATGACTTATTTCGAGACCGCGCTGAAGCATCCGGCGTACGGCTCGCCGGTCAAGGCCATGGTGAATGCCGGCAACTGCAGCCTGAAGATGAAGAATGTCGACGCGGCCGAGCGCTACCTGCTCGATGCGCTGCGTTACGAACCCGACCTGGCGGCCACCAACGCCGGCCTGGCCCGGGTCTATTTCGAGCGGCGCGACCGCAATCGCGCCGGGTTTTTCATCAACCGCCTGACGGAGACAGCCAAGCTCGACACGCTGTCGGCCGACGAACTGTGGCTGGCCATCCGGGTCAAGCGCATGGTGGGCGAGCGGGATTCGGAAGCGTCGCTGGCGGCCCAGCTGCGCAAGCGCTTCCCCGGTTCGCCTGAATACGCGGCGTTCGAGCGCGGTGCATTTAATGAGTGAGACAACGACAATGAGTTCCGAGCGTGCAGAACAGCCAACGACGCCCGATAACCAGCATGGCGTCCCGGGCAAGACCCTGGCCGCACATCGCGAAGCGATGGGCTGGTCGGTGGAGCAGGTCGCCGATCAACTGAAACTGGCCGTGCGCCAGGTGGTGGCGCTGGAAGCCGGCGACTACGGGTCGCTGCCGAGCCCGGCCGTGACGCGCGGTTTCGTGCGTGCCTACGCCAAGCTGATGAAGCTGGACCCGGTGCCGCTGGTGGCCCAGATCGAGATGGACGTCCCGGCGGCCGCCGATCTCAGCGCCAATACAGCGGCGACGCGCCGTCCAGCGCCGGCCTCGTTCTCCGAATCGCGCTTCCCGCTGCACGGCAAGCGTTCTTCGCTGCCGCTGGGCTGGATCGCCGGCGCGGTCGTGGTGGTGGCCGCCGCGGCGGCGGCCTGGCATTTCGGCGTGGTGCCGATGCGCAGTAGCGAGCAGGCGGCGCCGCCAGCCAATGGCGCCACCGGCGCCACTGCGCCCATCGCCACCGGCGTCGCCGGCGACAGCGCCAGCGCCAACGGCAGTACCGTCGAAACCCTGCAGAACCCGGCGGTGCCGCTGATTTCGGTGCCGTCGCCGAATAGCGCTGCCCCGGCATCGGCCGCCGCGGCGCCGGCCGGCGTGGCATCGGCCACCGCGGCACCGGCCGGCGGTCCTGTCGTCAACGTGCCGAATACCAGCGCCACCGGCGCGCCGCCGACCACGGTGCCGGCCGCGCCCGCGACCCCGGCGGCCACCCAGGCACCGGCCGCAGCAGCGGCCGCCGGCGCCGGCGCGCTGGTATTGAACGTACGCGAAGATTCGTGGATCGAAGTACGGCCGGCCAAAGGCGGCGCGCCCCTGCTGTCGCGCCTGGTCAAGGGCGGCAGCACGGAAACCATCAATGTCGTCGGGCCGGTGCGCTTGACCGTCGGCAATCCCGGCGGCGTGTCGGCAACCCTGCGCGGCACCGCCGTGTCGCTGCCGGCGGTGCCGGGCAAGACCCTGGCCCGTGTAAACCTGCAATAACGAGCAAACAAGCGGAATACGTACTATGACTTTTTCGAACACGCCCATCCCCTCGGGTCCGCTGCTGCGCCGCGAAAGCCGCGGCGTGCTGGTCCAGCACGGCCCGCGCAAGGTCTGGGTCGGCGGCAACGCCCCGGTCGTCGTGCAATCGATGACGAATACCGACACCGCCGACGCGATCGGCACCGCGATCCAGGTCAAGGAGCTGGCGCGTGCCGGTTCCGAGATCGTGCGCATCACGGTCGATACCCCGGCCGCCGCCGCCGCCGTGCCGCACATCCGCGAACAGCTCGATAGGATGGAAGTGGATGTCCCCCTCGTGGGGGACTTCCACTATAACGGTCACCTGCTGCTGCGCGACTATCCGGAGTGCGCGCAGGCGCTGTCGAAATACCGCATCAACCCGGGCAACGTGGGGCAGGGCGCCAAGCGCGACACCCAGTTCGCCCAGATGATCGAGACCGCGATCCGCTACGACAAGCCGGTGCGCATCGGCGTCAACTGGGGCAGCCTGGACCAGGCGCTGCTGGCGCGCATCATGGACGAGAACGCCGCGCGCGCCCAGCCGTGGACCGCCCAGGCCGTCATGTACGAAGCGCTGATCACCTCGGCCATCGAGAACGCCCAGCGCGCCGAGGAAATCGGCATGCGGCGCGACCAGATCGTGCTGTCGTGCAAGGTCTCCGGCGTGCAGGACCTGATCGCCGTCTACCGCGAACTGGCCAAGCGCTGCGACTATGCGCTGCACCTGGGCCTGACCGAGGCCGGCATGGGCAGCAAGGGCATCGTCGCCTCGACCGCGGCGCTGTCGGTGCTGCTGCAGGAAGGCATCGGCGACACCATCCGCATCTCGCTGACCCCGGAACCGGGCGGCGACCGCACGAAAGAGGTGGTGGTCGGCCAGGAAATCCTGCAAACCATGGGCTTGCGCAAATTCACCCCGATGGTGATCGCTTGCCCGGGTTGCGGCCGCACCACCTCGACCGTGTTCCAGGAATTGGCCGACAACATCCAGACCTTCCTGCGCGAGCAGATGCCGGAATGGAAGAAGACCTATCCGGGCGTGGAAGCGATGAACGTGGCCGTGATGGGCTGTATCGTCAACGGTCCGGGCGAATCGAAGCACGCCAACATCGGCATTTCGCTGCCGGGCACGGGCGAGTCGCCGGCGGCCCCGGTCTTTGTGGATGGGCAAAAGGTCGCTACACTGCGGGGCGAGCGGATCGTGGATGAGTTCCACAAGATCGTGCTCGACTACGTGCAGAAGAATTACGGGAAGCAGCCGGAAACCGTTTGAACGGCTACGTGCGTAAAAACGTCGCCCCTGACCTGGCCGGTCGCCTTGGCAGGGGTCCAATTTGCACGCGTTACGACGGCTCGTAAAACTTGGGCCCCTGCCTTCGCAGGGGCGACGGTCTCACGGGTGCGGGTATGGACCGGCACCCAGAAGGAATAAATAGAATGTCCGACAAAAAAGAAAAAATCAGCGCCATCAAAGGCATGAACGACATCCTGCCGGCCGATGCGCCGCTGTGGGAACTGTTCGAAAACACCGCGGAATCGGTCCTGAAGAGCTACGGCTACCAGAAGATCGTCACCCCGATCGTCGAGGAAACCGGCCTGTTCGCGCGCGCTATCGGCGCCGTCACCGACATCGTCGAGAAGGAAATGTATTCCTTCGAAGATTCGATGAACGGCGACCAGTTGACCCTGCGCCCGGAAGGCACGGCCGGCGTAGTGCGCGCCGTGATCGAGCACAACATGGCCTATGACGGTCCGAAGCGCCTGTGGTACAAGGGCCCGATGTTCCGCCACGAGCGCCCGCAGCGCGGCCGCTACCGCCAGTTCTTCCAGTTCGGCGCCGAAGCGATCGGCTTCTCGGGTCCGGACATCGACGCCGAACTGATCATGTTGTGCCGCCGCCTGTGGGACGACCTCGGCCTGGACGGCATCCGCCTGGAACTGAACTCAATCGGCAACGCCGAAGAGCGCCAGCGCCACCGCGCCGACCTGATCGCCTATTTCGAAGCCAATGCCAGCGTTCTGGATGCCGAAGCCCAGCGCCGCCTGCATGCCAATCCGCTGCGTATCCTGGACACCAAGAACCCGGCGATGCAGGACCTGGTCAATGCCGCACCGAAGCTGCTGGATTACCTCGGCGACGAGTCGCTGGCCCACTTCGAAGGCCTCAAGAAGATCCTGGACGCCAACAACGTCCAGTACACGGTCAACCCGCGCCTGGTACGCGGCCTCGACTACTACAACCGTACCGTGTTCGAGTGGGTCACCGACGCGCTCGGCTCGCAGGGCACCGTCTGCGCCGGCGGCCGCTACGACCCGCTGATCGAAACCTTCGGCGGCAAGCCGACCCCGGGTATCGGTTTCGCGATGGGCATCGAACGCCTGGTCGAGCTGATGAAGGAGCAGGGCGAGCCGGCTGCGCCGAGCCAGTGCGACGTGTATATGGTGCACCAGGGTGAAGGCGCCCAGATGCAGGCTTTCGTCCTGGCCGAACGCATCCGCGACGCCGGCCTGGACGTGGTCCTGCACTGCGCCACCCCGGCCGGTGCCGGCAGCTTCAAGAGCCAGATGAAGAAGGCCGACGGCGCCGGCGCCGCCTTTGCCGTGATCATCGGCGAGAATGAAGTGAGCAACAACGTGGTCGCGATCAAGGCCATGCGCGAATCCGATGCTGCCCAGCAGCAGGCCAGCGTGCCCTTCGACGAAGCGGTCGACTACCTGGTCGACCAGATCACCGGCGCCCACGATCATGATCACGACCACGATCACGTGCATTACCACCCGTAATCCCTTTAATCACCATAACTAGAACTGACGTCCATGGCATACGATCTCGAAGAACAGGAACAGATAGCCAATTTCAAAGCTTTCTGGGACCGCTTTGGCAACCCGATCATGTGGGTGCTGATCATCGCGCTGCTCGGCTACGCCGGCTATAACTACTGGAACTCGCAGCAGCGTGGCAAGTCGGTGGAGGCCTCCGGCCTGTACGACGAGCTCGTGAATTCGGCCCAGGCCAAGGACCAGGCCAAGGTCAAGCGCATCGCCGCCGACCTCGAAAGCAAGTTCGACGCGACCCTGTACGCCCAGATGGCCGCCCTGACCGCCGCCAAGGCCGCTTTCGACGCCAACGACCTGGCCAGCGCCAAGGCCCAGCTGCAGTGGGCGATCGATCACGGCAACGACGAGTACAAGTCGGTGGCGCGCCTGCGCCTGGCCGGCCTGCTGCTCGACGAAAAGGCCTACGACAAGGCACTGGCCCTGCTGGACGGCGCATTCCCGGCCCAGTTTGCCGCCGAAGTCGCCGACCGCAAGGGCGACGTGCTGGTCGCGCAGAACAAGCTGCCGGACGCGCGCACCGCTTACCAGGCCGCGCTGGACAAGATGGACAAGAAGCATCCGGGCCGCCAGATCGTGCAGATCAAGCTGGATGCGATCGGCGGGGCGCCGGTGACGGCGCAGGTGGCGGTCAAGCCGGCTGCTTAATATCATCTGCGATCACCCACGATCACCCGCGGCAGCGAAATAACCACTACGTCGTCCCTGCGAAGGCAGGGATCCAAGTTGCACGAGCTGCCGTGATGCACGCAGCACTTGGACCCCTGCCTTCGCAGGGGCGACGGTGCAAGAAGCTGATCTTCAGAACAAGGTAAAAAAGAACATGCGTATTTCCCGGAAGCTGGTTGGTGTCGGTATCCTCGCCCTGATGACGGGCTGCTCGACGATTAGTTCGCTCAATCCGTTCGCATCGAAATCCAAGGGCAACCAGCCCGCGCCGCTGGTCGAGCTGAAAGCCTCGATGGCGGTGCGCACCGCGTGGAAGGTCGAAGTCGGCAAGTCGCAGAACGGCATGTTCTCGCCGGCGCTGGCCGGCAACACCGTGGTGGCGGCCGGCGCCGACGGCACCCTGGTGCGCGTCGACGCCGCCAGCGGCCGCCAGATGTGGCGCGTCAAGGCCGGCACCGACCTGACCGCCGGCGTCGGCACCGACGGCGAGCTGATCGTCGTCGGCGGCGCCAAGGGCCAGCTGCTGGCCTTCGACATGGACGGCAAGCAGTTGTGGAAAGCCCAGCTGTCGAGCGAGATCCTGTCGGCCCCGGCCATCGCCCAGGGCATCGTGGTGGCGCGCAGCATCGACAACCGCATCGTCGGCTTCGATGCCAAGACCGGCCAGAAGAAATGGACCGTGCAGCGCACCGCGCCGCCGCTGACCCTGCGCCTGGCGCCGGGCATGGTGGTGCACGGCACCGACGTGATCGTCGCCCAGCCGGGCGGCAAGCTGCTGGCGCTGATCGCGGCCACCGGCGCGCCGCGCTGGGAAATCGAAGTCGGCATCGCCCGCGGCGCCACCGAACTGGAGCGCGTGACCGATATCGGCGGCGTGCCGGTGATTGTCGAGAACGACGTCTGCGCGGTGGCCTACCAGGGCCGCGTCGGCTGCTTCGACATCGCCACCGGCAGCGCCAAGTGGACGCGCGACCTGTCGTCGGAAGCCGGCGTCGCGGTCGACCAGCGCTTCGTGTTCGCCCCGGACGACAAGGGCGCGCTGTACGCCTTCAACCGCGAAGGCGGCGCCAGCGCCTGGAAGAACGACAAGCTGTCCTACCGCCGCCTGTCGACCCCGGTGTCCTACGGCCGCACAGTGGCGGTCGGCGACTACCAGGGCTATGTGCACTTCCTGTCGCGCGAGGACGGCGCCTTCCTGGCGCGTGCCGCCACCGACGGCAGCGCTATCGTTTCGACCCCGCTGGTTGTGGGGTCGAACCTGATTTTTCAAACACAAAATGGAACTGTGACCGCCATCGCGGTCGAATAGAATAACTACATGAAGCCGGTAATCGCACTCGTTGGTCGCCCGAACGTCGGGAAGTCGACCCTTTTCAACCGCATGACCCGCTCGCGCGACGCGCTGGTGGCGGACTTGCCCGGCCTCACGCGCGACCGCCACTACGGTGAAGGCCGCATGGGCGAGCGTCCCTTCCTGGTCATCGACACCGGCGGTTTCGAGCCGGTCGCCAAGGAAGGCATCATGCATGAAATGGCGCTGCAGACGAAGCAGGCCGTGGCCGAGGCCGATGTCGTGATGTTCATCGTCGACGGCCGCCAGGGCCTGACGCCCCACGACAAGACCATCACCGACTTCCTGCGCAAGTCCGGCCGCAAGGTCATGCTGGTGGTGAACAAGTCCGAGGGCATGAAGTACACCTCGGTCACCGCCGAGTTCTACGAGCTCGGCATGGGCGACCCCTATGTCATTTCCGCCGCCCACGGCGACGGCGTGCTCGACCTGGTCAACGAAGCGATCGACCAGGCCGTCACCATGCGTCCGCACGAGGAGCCGGAATTCGATCCGGCCGACTTCGGCGTCAAGATCGCGCTGATCGGCCGTCCGAACGTCGGCAAGTCGACCCTGATCAACACCCTGGTCGGCGAGCAGCGCGTGATCGCCTTCGACATGCCGGGCACCACCCGCGACTCGATCGAGGTGCCGTTCGAGAAGGGCGGCAAGAACTACACCCTGATCGACACCGCCGGTATCCGCCGCCGCGGCAAGATCTTCGAAGCCGTCGAGAAATTCTCGGTGGTGAAGACCCTGCAGTCGATTTCGGAAGCCAACGTGGTCGTGCTGATGCTCGACGCCCAGGAAAACATCGCCGAATCGGATGCCCATATCGCCGGCTTCATCCTGGAGTCGGGCAGGGCGCTGGTGGTGGCCGTCAACAAGTGGGACGGCCTGACCAGCGACCAGCGCGACCAGATCAAGAACGACATCGACCGCAAGCTCGATTTCCTGAGCTTTGCCGAAACCAAGTTCATCTCGGCGCTGAAGGGCACCGGCATCAATCACCTGATGAAGGCGGTCGACACCGCCTACGCCGCCGCCACCGCCAAGCTCTCCACGCCGCGCCTGACGCGGGCGCTGCAGGAAGCCGTGGAGAAGCAGGAACCGAAGCGCAAGGGCAGCACCCGTCCGAAGATGCGCTACGCCCACCAGGGTGGCCAGAACCCGCCGATCATCGTCATCCACGGCAATGCGCTGGACGGCATCACCGAGCCGTACAAGCGCTACCTCGAGAAACACTTCCGCGATACCTTCGACCTGATCGGTACGCCGCTGCGTATCGAACTGCGCAGCGGCAAGAATCCGTTCGCCAAGGGCGAAGCTTAAGAGCGCCTTAGCTACCGGCTTCTGCCGCTAGCAGTACGACGAAAATCGTCAAAACAGGTTACAGTAGGCTTGGGAGATCATTCACAACTTGAGAATGTTCTTCCAGACACACTTGAAAACCGGCATAGCGCCTCAATTTAAAAACAACACAACATATCGGAGCTGTTATGAGCAATAAAGGGCAACTGTTACAAGACCCATTCCTGAATGCCTTGCGCAAGGAGCATGTCCCCGTCTCGATTTACCTGGTCAACGGCATCAAGCTGCAGGGGCATATCGAGTCGTTCGACCAATACGTAGTTTTGCTGCGCAACACAGTGACCCAGATGGTGTACAAGCATGCAATCTCGACCGTCGTACCGGCCCGTGCAGTCAATCTCAATCTCGAGCAAGACGCCGAGTGAGGTCGATGGCTGACGCTCAAGGCACTCCCACCATGCGCGCGGCATTGGTCGGTATCGACTTCGGGGCTGGCGACTTTTCTGCCAGCCTGGAAGAACTGGCGCTGCTGGCGCGTTCCGCCGGCGCCGAGCCGGTTACCACCATCACCGCCAAACGCAACAGTCCCGATCCCGCCCATTTCGTCGGCAGCGGCAAGGCCGACGAAATCGCCCAGGCTTGCCTGGCCGACAAGATCGACATCGTCATCTTCAACCACGCCCTGTCGCCTGCCCAGCAGCGTAACCTGGAAAAGCGCCTCAACGTGCGCGTGGTCGACCGCACCAGCCTGATCCTCGACATCTTCGCCCAGCGTGCCCAAAGCCACGAAGGCAAGCTGCAGGTCGAACTGGCGCAATTGCAGCACCTGGCCACGCGCCTGATCCGCGGCTGGACCCACCTGGAACGTCAGAAGGGCGGTATCGGCCTGCGCGGTCCCGGCGAAACCCAGCTCGAGACCGACCGCCGCCTGATCGGCGAGCGCGTCAAGATGCTGCGCATCCGCCTGGCCAAGCTGCGCAAGCAGCATGAAACCCAGCGCCGTGCCCGCGGCCGGAATAAAACGTTCTCGGTGTCGCTGGTCGGCTATACCAATGCCGGCAAGTCGACCCTGTTCAATACCCTGACCAAGGCCGGGGTGTACGTCGCGAACCAGCTGTTCGCGACCCTGGACACCACCAGCCGCCGGCTCTACCTCGGCGAGGAAGCCGGCAGCGTGGTGATGTCCGATACCGTCGGCTTCGTGCGCGAATTGCCGCACCAGTTGGTCGCCGCCTTCCGCGCGACCCTCGAGGAAACCATCCATGCCGACCTGCTGCTGCACGTCGTCGACGGTGCGTCGCCGGTACGGATGGAGCAGATCGAGCAGGTCAACGAGGTGCTGCGCGAAATCGGCGCCGACCATATTCCGCAGATTTTGGTATGGAACAAAATCGATGCGGCCGGGCTGGAGCCCGGAGTGGAACGTGATGAATATGATAAAATCAGCCGCGTTTTTATCAGCGCCCACAGTGGCGCCGGCCTGGACCTGCTGCGCGACGCCATCGTCGAGGCGGCCCGGTCCGAGCCTGGACTGACGTCGGCTGACGGGCAAGACGACGTGCGTGGTATTTCGCACGACGTGGCGTCGACGGCGGCCGATGGTATTCCCATAACCACCCCAGCCGGCCCACACTAAGCCATCTATGCCTGTTTCATTCATCAAGCGTCTCGGCGTGAAGCTCTCGCTGAACGATCCCCGTTGGGGCCACGACCCCAACGCCGGACGCAAGGCCCAGGAGAACAAGCGTCCTGGCAACAACGACGGCCCGCCCGATCTCGATCAATTGTGGCGTGACTTCAACCAGCGCCTGAACCGCATCTTCAACAAGCGTAACGAAGGCGGCGGTGGCGGCCCTTACCGCCCTGACGCCCGCGGCGTCGGCATCACCGCCGGCGTGGTCGGCGGCATCGCCGCGCTGATCTGGCTGGCCAGCGGCGCCTTCATCGTGCCGGACGGCCAGGTCGGGGTGGTCACCACCTTCGGCCAACTGTCGCACACGGTGTCGCCGGGCGTCAGCTGGCGCTGGCCGGCGCCGATCCAGGCCGTCGAGACCGTTAACACGTCCCAGGTGCAGACCGCCGAGATCGGCTATCGCGCCAACATCCGCAACAAGCAGCCGGCCGAAGCGCTGATGCTGACCGGCGACCAGAACATCGTCGACGTCCAGTTCTCGGTGCAGTACAAGATCAAGCAACCGGTCGCCTGGCTGTTCAATAACCGCGACCAGGTCGAGACCATGCGCGACGCCGCCGAGACCGTGGTGCGCGAACTGGTCGGCCAGAACAAGATGGATACGCTGCTGTCGCCCAACCGCGACCAGGTGGCGCTCGAAGCGCGCAACCGCATCCAGCAGATGGCCGAACGCTACCGCCTGGGCGCCGAGATCGTCGGCGTGACGGTGCAGCAGATCGCACCGCCGGACGGGGTTGCCGGCGCCTTCGAGGACGCCGCCCGTGCCCAGGAAGACCGCAACCGCGCCCGCGGCGAAGCCCAGGCGTATGCGGACGACATCCTGCCGCAGGCCAAGGCCAGGGCCGACCGTCTGCGCCAGGATGCCGAAGGCTACCGCGCCGAGACCGAGAGCAAGGCCACCGGCATCGCCGCGCGCTTCGACAAGGTCGTGGCCGAATATGCCAAGGCGCCGGGCGTCACCCGCGACCGGATGTATTTCGACACCATGCAGCAGGTTTTTTCCAGCACCAGTAAAGTCATGATCGACGCCAAGACCGGCACCAACCAGGTCGTGCTGCCGCTCGACCAGATGCTGACGCGTTCGGTCGCCAACGACGCCGCGATCGGCAGCCGCTCGGGGCCGGTCATGGCCGCGCCACAGCAAAATGGGCAGGCCAACCCGGCCCAGGCGCCCGCGCAGGGCCAGGCGCAGCAGCAGCTCCCGGCCCAGGCGCAAGCCGCGCAGCCCGATGCGGCCGCCGCGCCAGGCGCAGCGGCGACGCCGCCGGCCGCCACGGCGGAGCAGGGCGACCCCCACCGCCGCGACCTGCGCAGCCGCGAGCACTCGCGTGAACGGGAGGGCCGCTGATGAACCGCCTGATTGCCTATCTCGTCGCCGCGGTCGCCGTGGTGGCGCTCGCCAAGTCGAGCACCTTCGTGGTCGACCAGCATCGCTTCGGCGTGCTCGACGGCGTCGGCGGGCCGCGCCAGGTCGTCACCGAGCCGGGACTGCATGTCAAGCTGCCGTCGCCGCTGCAGAACGTGGTCTACCTCGACAAGCGCCTGCAGACGCTGGATACCGCCGACCGCGAGCGTTTCGCCACCCGCGACAAGCGCGAGCTGGTAGTCGACGCCTTCGTCAAATGGAAGATCGTCGATGCGCGCCAGTACCTGATCGCACTGGCCGGCGCGAATGCCGACCGCGGCAGCGAAAAGATGGCGCAGCTGGTGCGCCTGGCTTTGGCCGCCGAAATCGCCCGGCATGAGACGGCCGACCTGGTCGGCGGCCAGCGTGGCGCGGTGGCCGATGCCGTGCGCCAGCGCGTCGCCGGCGATGCACGCCAGCTCGGCATCGAGGTCGCCGACGTGCGCCTGAAGCGTATCGGTTTTCCCGACGGGGCGAATGCCGCCGTGATCGACCGCATGAAGGCCGAGCGCGTGCGCGTGGCCGCCGCGACCCGCGCCACCGGCACCGCGGAAGCCGAGCAGATTCGCGGCGACGCCGAGCGCCAGCGCAGCGAACTGCTGGCCGACGCCCAGCGCGACGCCGAATCGATCCGCGGCGACGGCGATGCCAAGGCGGCGCAGATCTATGCGCAGTCGTTCGGCAAGAACCCGGAGTTCTACCGTTTCTACCGCTCGATGGAAGCCTACAAGGCGACCTTCAAGGGGCGTAACGATATCCTGGTGCTGGATTCGAATTCGGAGTTCTTCAAGTACTTCAAGAACCCCGGCACCGGCAAATAATTGGTCGCCGCATCGATGATGCAATTGACGCCTGAAGGGTAGGGTGGACGGCTATGCTGTCCACGCGTCCAGGCGGCGCCCGCACGGTTTGAACGCGTGGACGGCAAGCCGTCCACCCTACCGTACGTGGGACATCGACAACGTTATCAAGCGATTCACCTATCTTCCCTGCCAAACCGTCCACGTTTTCGGTTAAAATCGTCGATTCGGCGCAAGGAATGCGTGCAAAGCCGCGTTCAAGTCCCTAAACTGTTGCCCGATCTTTAATAACTCCCGATTCGCTTTGCCCATGCCTACCTGGCTCCTGCCCGAGAATATCGCCGACGTCCTGCCTTCCGAAGCGCGCAAGATCGAAGAGTTGCGCCGCTTGATGCTCGACACCTTCCGCACCTATGGTTACGAGCTGGTGATGCCGCCGCTGCTCGAATACACCGAGTCGCTGCTCGCCGGAGCAGGGCAGGACACTGACTCCCGTACCTTCAAGCTGATCGACGTGATGAGCGGCCGCCTGCTCGGCCTGCGCGCCGACATGACGACCCAGGTCGCGCGCATCGACGCGCACCTGCTGAACCGCGACACCGTCACCCGCCTGTGCTACGCCGGCAGCGTGCTGCACACCCAGCCGTCCGGTCTGCACGCTACCCGTGAACCGCTGCAGATCGGCGCCGAGATCTACGGCCACGCCGGCCTCGAAGCCGACGCCGAGATCCAGGAACTGGCACTGGCCTCACTGGCGCTGGCCGGCTTCGAGCAGCCGCGCCTGGATCTGTCGCACGTCGGCGTGCTGCGCGCGATCCTGGCCGAGGACCCGCTTGCCAAGCGCGACGAGCAGGCGCTGTACGCGCTGCTGCGCTCGAAGGACGTCCCGGGCCTCGAAGAACTCACTGCCGGCTATGCCGCAGGCACCCGCGCCGCGTTGCTGGCGCTGCCGAACCTGTACGGCGACATCGAGGTGCTGGCACAGGCAAAACAGGTCCTGCCGCCGCTGCCGGGCATTACCCGCGCGCTGGCCGAACTGGCCGCGCTGGCTGGTTCCACCCTTGGCCGTGCGCAGGTCGCGATCGACCTGGCCGACCTGCGCGGCTACCAGTACGAAAGCGGCGCCATGTTCGCGCTGTACGTGCCCGGCCTGCCGAACGCGGTGGCACGCGGCGGCCGCTACGACCACGTCGGCGAAGCCTTCGGACGTGCGCGTCCGGCCACCGGCTTCTCGCTCGACCTGCGCGAACTGGCCCGGCTGCTGCCGACCGCCGAGCGCAAACACGCCATTCGTGCGCCGTGGGGCAATGCGCCCGAACTGCGCGAGAAAATCGCCGAACTGCGCAAGAGCGGCGAAGTGGTGATCCAGTCCATGCCGGGTCACGACAATGTACAGGATGAGTTCGAGTGCGACCGCGTGCTCGTCCTCGAACAAGGAAATTGGATTCTCAAAAACTTAGGTTAAGTGATGTCAAATACTGCTAAGAACGTCGTTGTCATCGGCACCCAGTGGGGCGATGAAGGCAAGGGTAAGATCGTCGACTGGCTGACCGACCACGCCGCCGGCGTGGTGCGTTTCCAGGGCGGCCACAACGCCGGCCACACGCTGGTGATCAAGGGCCACAAGACCGCGCTGCAACTGATCCCGTCGGGCATCATGCGCGAAGGCGTGGCCTGCTACATCGGCAACGGCGTCGTGGTGTCCGTGCCCGACGTGATGCGCGAAATCGACAAGCTGCAGGCTGCCGGCGTCGAAGTCGCCTCGCGCCTGAAGATCTCGGAAGCCTGCCCGGTCATCCTGCCGTACCACGTCGCCATCGACAAGGCGCGCGAAGCCAAGCGCGGCGAGAACAAGATCGGCACCACCGGCAAGGGCATCGGCCCGGCCTACGAAGACAAGGTCGCGCGCCGCGCGATCCGCATCGCCGACATGCTCAACGAAGAGCGTTTCGCCGAAAAACTGCGCGAAAACCTGGAATACCACAACTTCGTGCTGACCGGTTTCCTGGGTGCCGAAGCGATCGACTTCCAGCAGACCTTCGACGACGCGATGGCCCTGGTGCCGCGCCTGCGCCCGATGGTCGGCGACGTCTCCTCGGCCCTGTACGCCGCCCACAAAGCCGGCGGCAACCTGCTGTTCGAAGGCGCGCAAGGCTCGCTGCTGGACGTCGACCACGGCACCTACCCGTTCGTCACCTCGTCCAACTGCGTGGCCGGCAACGCCGCCGCCGGTGCGGGTGTCGGCCCCAGCATGCTGCACTACATCATGGGCATCACCAAGGCCTACACCACCCGCGTCGGTTCGGGTCCGTTCCCGTCGGAACTGACGACCGCCGAAGGCGTGGGCGAGCACCTGTCGCGCGTGGGCCACGAGTTCGGCACCGTGACTGGCCGTGCCCGCCGCTGCGGCTGGTTCGACGCCGCGCTGCTGCGCCGCTCGGTCCAGATCAACGGCGTGTCGGGCATGTGCCTGACCAAGCTGGACGTGCTGGACGGCATCGAGTCGCTGAAGCTGTGCACCGGCTACAAGATCGACGGCCGTGACGTCGACATCTTCCCGGTCGGCGCCGAAGAAGCCGCCGCCTGCGTGCCGGTCTACGAAGAGATGCCGGGCTGGACCGAATCGACCGTCGGCGCCAAGTCGATGGACGACCTGCCGGCCAACGCCCGCGCCTACATCAAGCGCATCGAAGAACTGGTCGGCATCCCGGTCGACATGGTCTCGACCGGCCCGGACCGCGAAGAAACGATCGTGCTGCGCCACCCGTTCGCCGCCTGATCACTATTTAAAAGCAACACAGCAAGCAGCCCGCGCCGCCCCATCCACTGGCCGCGCGGGCTTCAGCCATAAGCAGAAGAAGGAAAACCTGAACATGAATACCCCTGCATCGACCGACAAGGACCTGTGGGTCTCCTGGGACGACTACAACCGCCTGGTCGAGCGCCTGGCGCTGAAAGTGTACGAATCGAACTGGAAGTTCGACATGGTGCTGTGCCTGGCGCGCGGCGGCGTGCGTCCGGGCGACGTGATCTCGCGCATCTTCGACGTGCCGCTGGCGATCCTGTCGACCAGCTCGTACCGCGAAGAAGCCGGCAAGAAGCAGGGCGACCTCGACATCGCCAAGTACATGACCATGACCAAGGGCCCGCTGGCCGGCAAGATCCTGCTGGTGGACGACCTGGCCGATTCGGGCGTGACCCTGGCACGCGTGGGCGAACACCTGCGCACCAATTACCCGGACGTCACCGAAGTGCGTTCGGCCGTGATCTGGGTGAAGGGCACGTCGTCGCTGGTGCCGGATTACCACCTGGAAGACCTGCCGCACAATCCGTGGATTCACCAGCCGTTCGAGGACTATGACGGACTGCGTCCGCATCAGCTGTCGGCCTGGATGAAGAAGTTCGAGAAGAACTGATTTAGTTAGCTGTCTATCCGTCGCCCCTGCCTTCGCAGGGGCGACGTTTTTGCGTAATCGCTCAGGTTTATTTGGCTTGGCTGCTCTCGACTGCCTGCAAATCCTGCACCGCCTGCCTGTACGCCTTCGACTTCTTCAAGCGCTCCACATAGCGGATCTCACTGCGCGCCTCGCGCCCGATCTCGTAATCCAGATCCCCGCGCGCCCCGCAATACGCGCGGCAGGTCGCCTCCGCATCCGGCGTCTCCCTGTCCGTCAGCACCAGCTTCTTGTCCGTCACGTGCAGCCGCAGCGCGCACGCGCGTTCGCGCGGCGGCGGCGCCGCCGGGTCGTGGTAGACGAAGGCGCCATGCTCGTAGCCGGCCATGCCGGCGATGTCGCAGGTATGGCCGTTGGCGAATTCCAGGTGGGCGCGCAGGTACAGGTGCTTGTCGTCGTAGGGGAGGAGTTCGACGATGTCTTCCGACTCGTAGGTTTGATCGGCCTGGCCCGGCACGGCCATCGTGTTCTGGAAGCGATGCTTGTAGACGCCATCGATCTCGCGCATCAAAGCCGACGGCGCCGGCGCCTTATCGAACGCCTGTGCCGTGAAGGGCGACAGCAGTGCCAGGACGACAGGCGCGACCAGCACCGCCAGGATATTCCGATTCATGGTCTCTCCAGGGTAAATACGCGGCAGGACCGACCCCATCCAATTCGGGTGCCAATCGGTTAAGATTGTAATTCATACACGGGGCCACCCATGACACAAAGCTTCTTCCAGACCTTCATCCTGCTTCTGCTCGTCACTGACCCCTTCGGCAACGTGCCCCTGTTCGTGACCGCCCTCAAGGACGTGCCGCAGGCGCGGCGCGGGCGTATCGTGGTGCGCGAGTGTGCGATCGCATTCGGGCTGCTGCTGCTGTTCATGTTCTTCGGGCGGCATTTCCTGACCGCGCTGCAGCTGACCGATATTTCGCTGCGCATCGGCGGCAGCGTGATCCTCCTGATTATCGCGATCCGCATGATCTTCCCGCATCCGGACGGCGTACTGGGCAAGAGCGAGCATGGCGAGCCCTTCATCGTGCCGCTGGCGATCCCGGCGCTGGCCGGGCCGTCGGCGCTGGCCACGGTGCTGCTGTTCAGCTCGCAAACGACGGAAGAGGTGATGGTCCACGTGGCGGCGCTGGCCTCGGTGTTCGTGATCTGGCTGGCCGTGTTCCTCGGCGCCGAGCGCCTGCAGCAGGTGCTGGGTGCGCAAGTGATGACGGCCTTCGAGCGCCTGATGGGCCTGATCCTGACCGCGATGTCGATCGAGATGCTGCTGAGCGGCATACGCGCTTTCGTCAAGACTTTGTGACGGCATGTATACTGCGGCCTCTGATCACTTATCGTTTGGACATTCCATGACAAGCAAACTCATCGGCCGCAAGCTCGGCTACGGCCTCTGCATCGCCGCCATCGTACCGCTGCTCGCGCTGGGCGGCTGCAACCGCAACAAGCCATCGACCGACACCGGATCCACCGCTGCACCGGCCGCCTCGGCGGCGGGGGCGGCCAGCGCCAAGGCGGAAGCCGACACGTCGGCGCAGGAATTCCAGAAGATCGATACCGTCGTCGGCACCGGCGCCGAAGCCACTGCCGGCAAGACCGTCACCGTCAATTACACCGGCTGGCTGCTGGCGCCGAATGCCGCCGACAAGCACGGCACCCAGTTCGACAGCTCGGTCGGGCGCGAACCGTTCAGCTTCCGCCTCGGCTCGGGCGGCGTGATCCCGGGCTGGGACCAGGGCGTGGCCGGCATGAAGGTGGGCGGCAAGCGCACCCTGATCATCCCGGCGAGCCTGGGTTATGGCGCGGATGGCGCCGGTCCGATTCCGCCGAATGCCAATTTGATTTTTGACGTCGAGCTGCTGGACGTGAAGTAAGAGCGCTTTATTAGTACGTTCGCACCTTTAGAACGTCGTCCCCGCCTGCGCGGGGAGTCGTTTCGGGCAATGCCCGGAACGACGGGCGCGACGATCACATCGTCGGCTCGTAATTGCTCTGCCAGCGGTGCCCCGGCTGCTGGCGGCTGCAAGGTGTCATCTTCAGTCCGGTCTGCACCGCTTCCAGGCAGCGCGTGGCACCGGTTGCGCGGTTGGTGAGCGGCAGGACGAACGGGCCGGTCTTCGCGCGTTTGACACGCCATTGCTGGTTGTCGGCATTGCCGCAGTTGTCCATCGCCAGCACATTCTTGCCATTCTCCGGATGCACGGCCAGGCACATGGCCGTGCCGCCCTCGACCGTGTGCACCTTGCTGAACCCGGGAATATCCCCCTGGCTGACCACCCATTGCTGATCGGCCGACCTGGCGCAGGCGCCCATGGCCACGTTGCCGTCGGCCGCCGTCAGGCAGTGACCCCGGCCGTCGAGTCCGTTTTGCAGGTAATTCGCGTCGGGGCCGGCAGCGAAGGCGGGCGCGGTCGCCAGGTGCAGAGTGGCGAGCGCAGCAGCGGCAAAGCAACGAACTTGCATGATCATTCCTTCAGAATAATGTTGAACAAACATTACCATAGGTAATAAACAAAAAAGCAAGAAATTGCTTGCCCAGCACCGATGCCATAGTAAGTATCGCCTCCGGTGCGGCCGCGCTGTGGACACCACCGATCATCTCCTTGCTCTTCTCCTAAGCGCGCTTCGGCGTGATGCCGTGAACTGCCTCGACGGCTGGCTGCCCAACGCGAAAAAGCTGACAATTTTTCCGTGGTAGCGCAATCAAAAATGTTAACAAAATGTTGCATTGATCTCGGAAATTGTCGAGGCTGCGATAAAAAGTGTTTGTATTTACCACATTTGTCGGGCTAGACTGATTTCAGACTGTTAACAAAGTATTGACAGTCAACCGGTTCATGCATTGTTAGCGCTTAACATCGGCATGGGCCGGAATAACAATCATCGGAGACAAACCATGTACAAAGCACCTGTGTTCCAGCGCAGCGTCTTGAGCGCTGCCTGCTGCCTGGCCCTTGCCGCCTGCGGCCCCGGATCGGGCGATACGGCCGCCACCAAGACCGCCGGCGAGAT
>Ga0308168_1000574_pt1 | contig 43056 bp, 35 predicted proteins | sample PhyCR2_FD_202133 | JGI IMG/M metagenome (GOLD analysis project Ga0308168, IMG submission 202133) | Phyllosphere microbial communities from UC Gill Tract Community Farm, Albany, California, United States - DLSLRC.R2 | ecosystem: Host-associated > Plants > Phyllosphere > Unclassified | place: USA...
CTTGACGCAATGCCGGCGCCGGCGGCACCCTGTTCGCACCCATCCGTAGTGTGAACAGGAAGGCTTAGCCCATGACGACCCGTTTCGCCCTGCTTGAACTGATTGAACGCAACAAGCTGGATGCCACGACGGCCTCCGGCGTCTGGCAACTGGCGGCATTCGACCGCCCGCCACCGGCATTGATGTCCTGGATCCGGCTCGGCATGGCCTCCCTGGGTGCCGGCTGCGCCGGACTCGGTGTGATCTTCTGGATTGCGGCCAACTGGGGCCTGTTGAGCCGCTTCCAGCAATTTGCGCTGCTGCAGTCGCTGGTCCTCGTGCTGTGCATCGGGACGGCGGCCTTTCCCAAAGCCCGCGCGCCGCTTGGCTTGCTGACCCTGCTGGCGAGCGGCGGCTTGTTTGCCGCCATCGGGCAGACCTACCAGACCGGTGCCGACCCCTGGCAATTGTTCGCGTTATGGGCCGGACTGACCTTGCCGCTGGTCTGGGCCGTGCGCGCCGACAGCCTGTGGGCCGCATGGGGTGTGGTCGCGCTCACCGCCATCGTTCTCTGGGCCGGCCCGAGAGGGTGGTTTTCGTGGCGCGCCGCCGAGATGGCCGGTGAGCACAGCATCGCCGTCCTGCTGGCCGCCTTGCTGGCGGCGGCGCTGGGCAAGCACGGCCGGCGCTGGACTGGCGCGGGTGCCTGGGCCTTCGGCATCACACTGGTACTGGCCAGCGTGTTTGCCACCACCTTGGCACTGGCCGACCTGTTCGGCGAATCCACGATGTGCTACTGGTTCAGCCTGGTCCTGTTCGCCGGCTTCGCAGCCGCGCTCGCGCAGCAGCAGCCCTTCGACGTACTCGCGGCCAGCGTGGCGGGCTTGGCGATCAATGTCTTGCTGGTGGCGGGCCTGGCCAGGGTGCTGTTCTGGAACAACGCCTCGTCGGGTCTGATTTTTCCCTTGCTGGTGCTGGGACTGGTGGCGGCAGGCCTGCTGGCACTGAGCGCCAAACTCATCATGGATGGGGCACGCCAATCCGGCGTTCGGGGAGAAACGGCATGAGCAAGCAGATCGACCGGATACTGGCGGATGCGCTTGTCCATGGCGTTCTCGATAGCGCCTTGACGCATCCCGCGGCCCAGCCCCAGCCGGCCAGCAGCGAGCGCCACTGGTCCTTGCTGGTCTTTACCGGCCTCGGTGCCTGGCTGTGCGCGATTCCGCTGCTGGGTGTCGTGCTGCTGGCCAGTTACTCGCTGCTGCGCGACTCGGGCGGCGTGGTGCTCGGAATCCCCTTGCTGGTCACCGCGGTCATCGTGCTGCGTTCGACGCAGATGACGCTGTTCCAGGAACAACTGGCGTTTCCGGCCCTGTTGGTCGGCGCCGGCTTGCTCGCGTTCCAGATCGAAGACAAGACCCATTCCTTCGAGCTGGCGGTGGGCCTGATGGGGATGCTCGCCCTCTTGGTGGCGGCACTGGTGCCGCGGATCTGGCTGCGCATCCTGATGGGGGCGGGTAGCGCCGTGTCGCTTGCGGTGTTCCTGGAGCATCAGCTGGCGCATTTTTTCGACCAGAAGTGGAGCCAGTCCTGGCTGCTTGTCGCCGGCGTCTGGCTGGTGCTGCATGTCGTGCAGCGCCGGATCGTGCTCGGCGCAAGCACCGCCGCCGCGATTGCCGGGCTCGAAGCCCTGTCTTCGGGCCTGGCGGTTGCGGCGCTGGCCGGCATGACCTGGGCTTCCGGAAGCACCTTCCTGGTCGGCGAAGCGCTCGGTCATCTGGGCGGCGATACGCTGTCCGGCACTGAGGGACACTGGCTGGGTACGCTGTCTTCGGTGCTCGCGCTTGCCGGCGGCATCCTGCTGGTGCGGCGCTGGCCCGTCATGCGCAGCTGGTGGTATCCGGTGCTGGTGCTGTTCTGTGCCCTGCTTGCCTGGTTCGCCCCCTTGCTGGGCGCGGTACTGCTGATGCTGTGCGCCTGCGCCAGCAGCGGCCGCCACGGGCTGGCGGCCTTCGCCGGGGTGGCGGCAGTCTGGATGATCGGCGGCCTCTATTATGTCACCGCCTGGCCGTTGGCAGCCAAGGCACTGCTCCTGCTCGGCGTGGGCATAGCGGCAGGCTGCATCGGCCGCTATGCCATCCACGCGCCGCTGGCCGCCTTGCCGCTTGCGCCGGATGCCTTGTCGCGACCCGCAACGCGCGCCGCACCAGTGCAGGCCGACCGGCGTCTGCGCCTTGGCGTCCTGCTGTGCGGCGCGCTGGTGCTGGTCGTCGCGAACACCGCGATCTGGCAAAAGGAAGGGCTGATCGTGGACGGTGCCACCGTGTATGTCAAACTGGCGCCGGTGGATCCGCGCTCGCTGATGCAAGGCGATTACATGCGCCTGAATTTTGCCTTGCCTGGCAATCCGCCGGCCGTGCCCGGCACCAGTGCGCAGGTGGTGGCGCGCCTTGACGCACACAAGGTCGCCGAGATACTGCGTTTCCATGACGGCGGCCCGCTCAGGCCAGGCGAATTCCTGATGACCGTCGTGGTGAAAAACCAGCGCTGGATTCTCGCCACCGATGCCTGGTATTTCAAGGAGGGCGAAGCGGCGCGCTGGAGCGGCGCCGCCTACGGCGAGTTCCGTGTGGACCGTGACGGTAGCGCGGTGCTGGTCGGCCTTCGTGGCCCCGGGCTTGAAACGCTGTAAAGCAGCGCCGGCTTACTCCAGGGGCACCGCCCGATGCCGGTTGACCTGCGCCGGCTTGACCTCCGGCGCCGCATTCCCCCAGCTGGCCCGCACATATGTCACCACCGCCGCGACTTCGGTATCGTTCAGCACCGGGCTGTAGGGCGGCATGCCGAAGGGCCGCGGGTTGCCGGCCGTGGCCGGCGCGAAGCCGCCATTCAAGACAATGCGGATGGCGTTCACCGGTTCCGTCATCGTCAATGCGCGGTTGCCGGCCAGCGGCGGATAGGCCGCGTTCCGCCCGGCCGCGGCACCTCGGCCGTCGGCGCCGTGGCAGTCCACGCAATGCCTGTCGTAGAGCTGGGCGCCCAGCTTCATCGTTGTCTCCGATGGCGGCGGAGCGGGCGCAGGCTGCTGCACGGTCGGCGGCAGCGACTTCAAATACAGCGCCATCGCCTGCACGTCCGGTTCGGACAGGTGCTGCAGGCTTTGTCCGACCACTTCCGCCATCGGCCCGAACACCGCACCCCGGGGTGAGACGCCGGTGCGCAGCAGCTGCACGATGTGCGGCAGCTCCCAGTCGCCGAGCCCGGCCTCGCTGCCGGCAGTGAGCGAGGGCGCATACCAGCCGCTGACCGGGATAAGGCCGCCGGACAGGCCGGCGCCGGCGCTGATGCTGATGCCGCCGAGCAGCTTGCGCGTGCCATGGCAAGCGCTGCAATGGCCCAGGCCTTCGACCAGGTAGGCGCCGCGGTTCCAGGCCGCCGGCTTGGCGGTGTCGGGCGCATGGACGCCGGGCCGGAAGTAGAGCAGGCGCCAGCCGGCCAGCGCCAGCTGGCTGTCGTAGGGCCAGCGCAGTGCATGCGGGCGCCGGGCCTGGCGCACCGGGGTCAGGCTGCGCAGCCAGGCGTACAAGGCGTCGGCGTCGTCGCGCGTCACCTTCGTATAGTGGGTATAGGGGAAGGCCGGATACAGCAGGCGACCGCCCGGCGCCACGCCATTGTGCAGTGCGTTCCAGAAATCGTCCGCGCTCCAGGTACCGATGCCGGTGGCCGTGTCCGGCGTGATGTTGGGGCCATACAAACGGCCGAAGGGCGTGTCGATGGCGCGCCCGCCGGCATAGGCTAACCCGCCGCGCGCCGTGTGGCAGGCGATGCAGTCGCCGGCGCGCGCCAGGTAGGCGCCGCGCGCGATGTTGGCGGGTGTCGCGGCCCAGGCTTGGGGCGAGCGCGAAGTGATGTATTCGGCACGCGGCCAGGCCATCGCCGCCCACGCGGCTCCCGCCAGGACGACGGCGGCCAGGAGCAGACCGGTGCGCCGCATCATGGTTGCGTTGCTCCGTTCTGCGCCACCGCACTGCCGCAGGCCAGCGGCAAGGGCCGGGCGGGCGCCTGGGCCGGGTTGGGATCGGCCGGCTGCGGCTCGCTCGCCAGCCAGGCGGAAATGGCGGAGACATCGGCCAGCGACAGGCGGGTGGCGATGGTGGCCATGCAATCGGGTGCGTGGGCGCGGCGGCTGCCGTTGCGCCAGGCGCCGAACTGGGCATTGATGTAGTCGCGCGGCAGGCCGGTGAGGCCGGGGATGGCCGGCAGGGCGCCGGTCAGGCGCTGGCCGTGGCAGGCGATGCAGGCCGGCACCTTGAGCGCGGGATCGCCCTCGGTGACCAGCCGGCGTCCGCGCGCCAGCTCGGCGGGCGGCAGGCTGGCGCGGTCGAGTACCGGGGCCGCGATGTGCTGGGTCGAGAAGTAAGCGGCGATCTCGCGCAGGTAATCGTCCGACAGATGGTCGACCATCCAGGTCATCAGGGGATACTGGCGCCGGCCGTCGCGGAAATTCAGCAGCTGGTGATACAGGTAGCCGGCCGGTTTGCCGGCGATGCGCGGAAAATAACGGCGTTCGTCGAGCGGCGCGGCCGCCGTCGGGTTGCCGTGGCACGAGGTGCAGGCGACCAGCCGCTGGGCCAGCGTGTCCGGCACCGGAGCGGCCGTGGCCACAGCCGGAAACCAGGCGATCAGGCAAGCAAGCGCACTTCGGGTGACACGCCGCATAAGGGCTCCCGCAATGGAGGAGTTCGCATGATACTGCGCTTTATTGCCTTGTGGTCAATGGATCAATTGCTCAGCGCACGTCCTGGAAGGTGCGCAGGTGGGCCAGCAGCGCCTTGAGTTCGCGTTCGTTGCCGATGCCCCAGAAGCGCATCTTCGTATCCGGTACCACCTTGTCCGGGTCGCGCAGGAAGGCCGCCAGGGTTTGTTCGTTCCAGACGATGTTGGATGCCTTCATCGCCGCCGAGTAGGCATAGTCCGGGGTCGAGCCGGCGCGGCGGCCGAACAGGCCGTTCAGCTGCGGGCCGAAGCCGCCTTGGGCATGGGCGCCGACCTGGTGGCAGGAGGCGCATTTCTGGAAGGCGACGGCGCCGTCGACCGGTTTGTCGGACGAGGAACAGCCTTGCAGGGCGGCCAGGATAAGATAGAAGGGAAGGAGACGGCGGGCGGGCGGAAGCGCTTTCATCCCGCCATTATAAGGTGCGTGACAAGCCGGGCGCAGGGCTCAGGCTTCCGGCTCTGGCTGCGGCAGCCGGGGCTTGCGTGGCGCGCGAGGGGCCGCCGGTGACGCTGCCGCCGGCACGTGCGCGCGCCAGTGACGGTACACGCGCAGGGCGACGTGGGCGTCGTCGGCCGCGTACAGGATCTGCTTGTCGCTCAAGCGCGGCAAGGCCCAGTTGGTGGTGGTGATCTTGCGCGATTTTTGCAGGCGCTGGCCGAAGAAGCGCGCCACCGCCGTCTTGGCGCCCCAGGCGTTGCGCTCGCCGCTGCGCAAGGCGGTGGACAAGTCGAGCACCTTGCGCAAGTCGATGCCGAGCTTGGCACGCAGGCGGCGCACGTCGTCGCCGAGGCCGAAGCCGACCTTCAGGATCTGCTCCGACTCCAGTACCGCGCGCAGCACCGCAATACCGGGCGCCGCCGGCTGAGCAGGCATGCTGCCGTCAGGCTGCGCGCGCGGCGTGGCAATCTGGAACAGGTAGGCGTGGGTGTCCGTGGCCAGCTGCACCAGGTGCGGGCCGGTCGAGACTTCGCCTTTCTGGAAGGTCGGCTTGGATTCGGTGTCGAAGCCGACCGTGTCGACGGCGAGCAGGGCCGCCAGCGCCGCGTCGGCATCCTGCTGTGTGCGCACCAGGCGCACTTCCGCCAGCTGCAGTCCTTGATAGGGCGGCAGCGCGTCGTCCGGGGCCTCGCTCATGGGATGCAGTGCAGACTCAGCGGCGCGAGAATTTGGATGCCAGCTGGGTCAGCTTTTCCTGGTGCTTGCGGTCGGCTTCTTCCTTGGCGGCCAGTTCGCGCTCGGCCTTCTTGCGCTCGGCTTCCTTCTTGAAGCGTTCCTGCAGCAATTCCTTGGCGTGCTGGCGGTGGGTGTCGGTGACCTCGGCGCCCGCATTGCCGTCGAGGTCATAGCGCACGGTGGCCTTTTCCATCGCGCGCAGGTAACGCATCGAGCCGGTGTGGATGCCCAGCGCGGCGCGCATGGTCTTGCGGTTCAGACCCGGCATGCGTGCCAGCACCTGCTTGTCGATGCCGATGGCGAGCGGCAGGCAATCGCGGAAGGCCTTGAATTGCTGCTGCAGCTGCTTGAGCAGGGCGCGCGGCGACTGGGCATCGGCGGACTGCGCCGGCTGTGCGGATGGCGCGGTTGCTGCGCTCGGCGCCTCGGCGGCCTCGTCAGCTGAAGCCCCGGCAGCGGCGGACTCGGAAGGTGCGGACTCGACAGGGGACTCAGTAGCTGGCTCGGCAGTAGACTGCGGAGCGGGCGTGCCGGTCTCGTTGGGCGTGCCGTTGGCGGCGTTTTCATTGGCCTCGTTGGACGCGGCGGCAGGACTCATCGTATTCATTGACTTCATGGTAAGAACAAGAAGCGGAAGGATAGCATGGCCAGCGGCTCGATGTTGCTGCTCAGCCGTGTAATGCCAGGTTTTTTGCCGGAAATGACCACCATTTCACATCAGGATGGCGGGCACTGGGCTTGGAAATCGTGTATGATCCGCCCCTTTCCTTGCGTGGGACTTGCGCCGACGCAGACTGGCCAGGGGAGAAACGAGCGGACCCGGGAAGTATGCGGAATCGTTATATCCATTATCGGATATATCAATTGGCAATAAAACTTTCCAAAAGGCATACTACGCCTGTCTCCTCTATTCTCCTCTGTGGAAATAGATTTCAAGCCCGTTGTCTGACGGGCTTTTTTTCGTTCTGACATGCTAAGCCGTAATCGCGATCTCGATCATCTTGCCGTTGCCACCGTCGTCCTCCAGCCTTGCGCGCGCATGCGCCGGCCGGGGTCGAGCGATGGGCGTTGCAGCAAGGTAGTTGAAGCAAAGCGCTTGATTTCCGGCCTGATCGCCCCTAGGTAGGGCCATCCCCTTATCCCTTCCCACGGCCCGCGTTGCGGGCCCGGTGGATTATTGACTTCGCAGGCGCGCGTTTCGCCTCGACTGGAGAAAGCTACATGAAAAACACCGCCAAGACCTTGACACTGACAGCGAAGAAAGCGCCGGCAAAAAGCGCCGCGCAGCTGGCAGTGCCGAAAACCGCGACCTCCTACTTCCTCGAAACGGAAGTGGCGGCCGGCGCCCCTGCGGCCAAGGTGACGGTGGTAAAAACGCGCTCGCGCCTGGCGTCCCTGAAAGCGGCCCAGGCCGGGCAGGCGGACGAGGCCTTGCAAGCGGCGCAACTCCAGCCGGAGCAGTTCGACGAAGCCGCCGCGGCCGGTGCCGATGCCGCCGATGCGCTCGCCGCCGGCCTGGCCGCCGACGCGGTGACGCCGCAAGCCGATCCGGCGCCGCAAGCCGCCCCAGCTGCCGCCGCTGTTTCCGACGACACCACCAATATCAGCGATGCTGCCGACGCCGGTGCCGACTTCGATCCGACGCCGGCCCCATCCGCGCCGGCCGCGCCGCCGGTCATCGTGCGCAAGCGCGTGTCCAAGCTGGCCGCCCTGAAAGCCGCCGCCGATGACACTGCCCAAGCTGCCGAGGTGCCGGCCGCCCAGCCTGCCGCCGCCCAGGCCGCAACCGCCGCCACTGCCGCCACATCCAGCGCGGAGCAGCCGGCCGCACGCGTGGTTCGCACCCGCACCGCGCGCCGCGTGGAGCCGGGCACGACCGCCGTCCCGAGCACGCCTACTGGCACCGTCAGCACCACCACCGACGCCGCCACGCTGGCTGCGATCGACACCTCCGGCTATACCCTGCCGGGTGTGAAGGTGCCGGGCCGCCGCGGCCGCAAGCCGAGCGAGTTCATGCCGGAAAACGACGAGATCGCCGCGCTGAACGCGGTCGAGCGCGCCGAGATGAAAGCGGCGTCCAAGCTGCGCGAGCGTAAGGCCAAGGGCATTCCGGCCATCCTCAACGCCGACCAGGGCTTCTCGAGCGAAGAGATCGAAAAGCGCCGCACCCAGCTGAAGAACCTGATCAACATGGGCAAGGAGCGCGGCTACCTGACCCATGCGGAGATCAACGACCAGTTGCCGGAAAACATCATCGATCCGGAACAGATCGAAGGCATCATCGCGACCTTCAACGACATGGGCATCGCCGTCTACGAGCGCGCCCCGGAAGCCGAAATGATGCTGCTGTCGGACGCGGTCGTGACCCCGACCAGCGAAGACGAGGTGGAGGCCGCTGCCGCCACCGCGCTGTCGACCGTGGATTCCGACTTCGGCCGCACCACCGACCCGGTCCGCATGTACATGCGCGAAATGGGCGCGGTGTCGCTGCTGACCCGCGAAGGCGAGATCGCGATCGCCAAGCGCATCGAGGAAGGCCTGAAGGACATGGTGCAGGCGATCTCGGCCTGCCCGGTGACGATCTCGGAAATCATCGCACTGTCGCACAAGATTTCCAGCGACGAGCTGAAGATCGATGACGTGGTGGACGGTTTCGTCGACCACAACGAGGGTGCGGCCCCGGCGCCGGCCGCGGCGGCTTCCGGTTCGGACGACGACGACGAGGAAGACGAGGAAGAGGACGAGGAAGAGGGCGACGTCAGCGGCAGTGCCGCCGCCGGCTACTCGGCCGAACAGCTGGCCGCGCTGCGCAAGAACGCGCTGGACAAGTTCGCCGTCATCGAAAAGCAGTTCGACAAGATGGGCCACGCCTTCAAGACCCAGGGTTATGGCTCGCTGCAGTACATCGCGGCCCAGGACGTGATCACCACGGAACTGCTGGGCATCCGCTTCACTGCCAAGATCGTGGAAAAGCTGTGCGACAGCCTGCGCGGCCAGATGGACGAAGTGCGTGCCATCGAACGCGCAGTGCTGGACATCTGCGTCAACCGCTGCGGCATGCCGCGCGCCCACTTCATCAAGGTGTTCCCGGGTAACGAGACCGACCTCGAGTGGGTGCAGCGCGAAGTCGATTGCGCCTATCCGTACAGCGCGGTGCTGAGCCGTAACGCGCCGGCGATCATGGAGCTGCAGCAGCGCATGATCGATCTGCAGGCACGCGTGGCGCTGCCACTGGCGGACCTGCGCAAGATCAACAAGCAGATGGCCGCCGGTGAAAAGCGCGCACGTACCGCGAAGCGCGAGATGACCGTGGCCAACCTGCGCCTGGTGATTTCGATCGCGAAAAAATACATCAACCGCGGCCTGCAATTCCTCGACCTGATCCAGGAAGGCAATATCGGCCTGCTGAAGGCCGTCGACAAGTTCGAATACCGTCGTGGCTACAAATTCTCGACCTATGCGACCTGGTGGATCCGCCAGGCGATCACGCGTTCGATCGCCGACATGGCGCGCACCATCCGGGTGCCGGTGCACATGATCGAAACGATCAACAAGATGAACCGCATCTCGCGCCAGATCATGCAGGAAACCGGTACCGAGCCGGATATGGCGACCCTGGCCGCCAAGATGGAGATGCCGGAATCGAAGGTGCGCGAGATCATGAAGATCGCGAAAGAGCCGATTTCGATGGAAACCCCGATGGGCGAGGACGGTGATTCCCAGCTCGGCGACTTCATCGAGGACAACGCGACCCTGGCGCCGCTGGAAGCCGCGATGCACGCATCGATGCGTGGCGTGATCAAGGAAGTGCTGGATTCGCTGACCCCGCGCGAAGCCAAAGTGCTGCGCATGCGCTACGGCGTCGAAATGTCGAACGACCACACGCTGGAAGAGGTCGGCAAGCAGTTCGACGTCACCCGCGAGCGGATTCGCCAGATCGAAGCCAAGGCGATGAGCAAGCTGCGCCAGCCTTCGCGTTCGGACAAGCTCAAGACCTTCTTGCAGAATCAATAATCTGCATGAAACTAACGCGCGCCGCATAAAGCGCGCCTAGACATAGACTCCGGCTGTCCCAGCCCGGAGTCTTTTTTTTGGCAATTTCCTGTGACAATCGGTGAGTTTCGTCAATTGTGGCTTGTGCGCAATTGTCTCTAAAATACCAAACATATTTGTTACGGAATTGTAACAGCGGCTGTTACATACACGCGTGCACCTTTAGAATCCGCCTTTCCGCGCGCGCCCATGCACGCCGCATCGTATTTACTTAAGAGATCGATATGTCTGACGATAAGCAATCCCCATCGCGCCGGACCCTTCTGAAGAGTCTGGTATTCGTGCCGATGGCGGCGGGTGCCGGCGCCGTGATCCAGGGCGGCCTGCAAAATGCGGGTGCCGCCGCCACGGCCGCGCCGGAAGGCAAGCCGGATGCCTACACCCCCAAATTCTTCAATGCCGACGAATGGCGTTTCCTGAACGCCGCGGTCGACCGCCTGATCCCGCATGACGACAACGGCCCGGGCGCGGTGGAACTGGGCGTGCCCGGCTTCATCGACCGCCACATGCAGACCCCGTATGCGGCCGGCAGCATCTGGTACATGCAGGGCCCATGGCTCGACGCCAAGCCGGAATTCGGCTACCAGGGCCGGCTGCCGCTGCGCGACATCCTGCGCGTCGGCATCAAGAACGTCGACGCCCACTGCGTGCAGAACTTCGGCGGCAAGAAGTTCGCCGACCTCGAGCACGCCCAGCAGGAGGACCTGCTGCGGGCGCTGGAAACCAGCAAGCTCAAGCTGCCGGACATCGCCCCCAAGATGTTCTTCGCCAACCTGCTGGCGGAAACCCGCAACGGCTACTTCGCCGATCCTGGCCATGGCGGCAACAAGAACATGGGTGCGTGGAAGATGATCGGTTATCCGGGCTACCGCGCCGACTACCTCGATTGGGTCACCGTGCGCGACCGGCCGTACCCGATTCCGCCGGTGGACATGGCAGGGCACAGAGGTTAAAGCTTAAAGGACAAGTAATGGCAAATGTAAAGAATAAAGTCGACGCCGTGATCGTCGGCGCCGGCTGGACCGGCGCGATCCTGGCGAAGGAACTGACCGACCAGGGCTTGCACGTGGTCTGCATCGAACGCGGCCCGGACCGCGACACCGTCCCCGATTTCGCTTATCCACGCGTGGTCGACGAGCTGGAAGGCTCCGTGCACCGCCGCTACCTGCAGGCGCTGTCCCAGGAAACCCTGACCATCCGCCACGGCGTCAGCGATGTCGCGGTGCCGTATCGCCAGATGGGCTCGTTCAAGCCGGGCACCGGCGTCGGCGGCGCCGGCAGCCACTGGTCGGGCGCCCACTTCCGCGCACTGCCGGAAGACTTCACTGTGCGCTCCAGCCTGGAGCAGCGCTACGGCAAGAAGTTCGTGCCTGAGAACATGACGGTCCAGGATTTCCCGGTCACCTACGAGGAACTGGAACCGCATTACGACCACTTCGAGTATGTCTGCGGCACCTCCGGCAAGGCCGGGGTGCTGAACGGCACCGTGGTCGAAGGCGGTAATCCCTATGAAGGCTCGCGCAAGCGCGAATACCCGCTCGGTCCCAACCCGAATTACCTGGGTGCCGAGATGTTCTACAAGGCTGCCAAGGAAATGGGCTATCACGCCTATCCGATTCCGGCCTCGAACGCTTCGGCGGCCTACATCAATCCCTACGGTTGCCAGATGGGGCCGTGCAATTTCTGCGGCTTCTGCTCGGACTACGGCTGCCTGAATTATTCCAAGGCCAGCCCGAACGCCAACATCTGGCCGGTCGTGCGCGGCCGCAAGAACTTCGAGATGCGCACCCACTCGCAAGTCTTGAAGGTCAATTTGTCGGACGACAAGAAGACCGCTACCGGCGTCACCTACCTCGACGCCCAGGGCCAGGAAACCGAGCAGCCGGCGGACCTGGTGCTGCTGTGCGCCTTCTCGTTGTACAACGTGCACCTGATGCTGGTATCGGGCATCGGCACCCCGTATGACCCGGAAACCAAAACCGGTACCATCGGCCGCAATTATTCGTACCAGAACCTGAACCGCGTCAACCTGTTCTTCGACGAGAGCGTGCAGGCCAATCCCTTCATCGGCATCGGCGGCGGCGGCGCCACCTTCGATGACCTGAACGGCAAGCAGAACGACAGCAGCAAGACCGGCTTCATCGGCGGCGGCATCGTCTGGGCGCGCCAGCCCGGCAGCGGCCCGGTGCGCGGCATCGCCACGCCGCCGGGCGTGCCGAACTGGGGCAGCGCCTGGAAGAAGAGCGTCAAGGAAGTGTTCCGCCACCAGTTCTACTTCGAGGTGCAGGGTTCCTGCATGTCCTACGACGATGCCTACCTGAGCCTGGATCCGACCTACAAGGATGCCTTCGGCCGTCCGCTGCTGCGCATGACCTTCAACTGGCACGACAACGAAGTCAAGGCCTCGCAATTCCTGGTGGGCAAGGCCCTGGAAATGTCCAAGGTGCTCAACCCGATGGCGACCAAGGGCGATGCCAAGAAGGACGGCCAGCTGTACGACGTCACCCAGTACCAGTCGACCCACACCTGCGGCGGCGCGATCATGGGCAAGGATCCGAAGACCTCGGCCCTGAACAAGTACCTGCAGTCCTGGGACGTGTCGAACGTGTTCGCGCCCGGCGCCAACGCCTTCCCGCAGAACAACGGCTACAACCCGACCGGCATGGTCGGCGCGCTGGCCTACTGGTGCGCGACGGCGATCCGCCAGCAATACCTGAAGAACCCAGGCCCTCTGGTGCAAGCATAAGGACACGACGAGCATGACCAAGCGTTCCAATAAAAAAGCCCTGATCGCCGTCCTCGCGGTGATCGTGCTGGTGTTCGTCGCGGCCCTGGCCTATGCCTTGAGCCCGAGCACGACCCGCGCCATCCCGGCCCAGGCCGCCACGGTCGACCAGGCCCAGCTGGTCGAGGCCGGCCGCTACGTGGCCGCTGCCTCCGACTGTATCGCCTGCCACACGGTGTCGGGCGGCAAGCCTTTCGCCGGCGGACGTCCGGTGCATTCGCCGATCGGCGACATGTACTCGACCAACATCACGCCGGACAAGGCCACCGGCATCGGCAACTACAGCCTGAACGACTTCGACCGCGCGATCCGCCACGGCATCCGCGCCGACGGTACCTCGCTGTATCCGGCGATGCCTTACCCCTCGTACGCCAAGATGAGCGACCAGGACATCCGTGCCCTGTACGCCTTCTTCATGCACGGCGTGGCCCCGGTCAACGCCAACAACCGCCAGAACGACATCACCTGGCCGCTGTCGATCCGCTGGCCGATGGCGATCTGGCGCAAGACCTTCGCGCCGGCCGACATGGCACCGCTGGACCTGAGCAAGTACCAGAGCGAAGCGCTGGCACGCGGCGCCTACCTGGTGCAGGGCCCGGGCCACTGCGGCACCTGCCACACGCCGCGCGCCGTCACCATGCAGGAAAAGGCGCTCGACGAACGCGAAGGCAAGGAATTCCTGGCAGGCGGTCCGCTGATCGACGGCTGGCGCGCGGTCAACCTGCGCGGCGACAAGGTGGATGGCCTGGGTTCATGGACCGAGCAGGACATCGTCGACACCCTGCGCACCGGCCGTAACGGCGCCACCGCCGTGGTCGGCGGTCCGATGAACGATGTGGTCGCCCACAGCATGCAGTTCGTCAACGATGGCGACCTGCACGCGATCGCGGCCTACCTGAAGTCGCTGCCCGCCACCGGCGCCAGCAAGTCGACCTTCACGCCCGATCCGAAGACCACGCAGCTGCTGAATTCCGGCCAGGACCGCGACAACCGCGGCGCCCAGCTCTACCTCGACAACTGCAACGCCTGCCACCGCAGCGACGGTCATTCGAACCGCATCACCTTCCCGGCGCTGCCGGGCAACCCGACCGTGCTGGCCGATGACGCGACCTCGCTGATCCGCCTGGTGCTGGCCGGCAGCCGCCTGCCGTCGACCCAGCTGCGGCCGTCGGACCTGGCGATGCCGGGCTTCGCCTGGCGCCTGTCGGACGAGGAAACCGCGCAAGTGGTGACCTTCGTGCGCCAGGGCTGGGGCAACCACGCGAGCGAAGTCAGCGCGTCGGATGTCGCCAAGGTACGCAAGGCAATCCAGAAGGATGGCGGCGTGGACATGGACAAACGCGACACTTCGCACTAACAGCGCGCACTAATCCGTTCCCACGTAACTGATGAAAGGCGATACCGCAAGGTGTCGCCTTTTTTTGTTGTGGCGATCAAACAAGTGTTTGCACACTCCCTCATATTTCTTCACAGTAATCGTGTGGCGCTGGCCTCGCGCCGCCGTCTCTTGGATACTGTGCGTTTTCTCATTCGAACCGCATCACATGCCGAATTTGCGTCCCCTCCTGCGTCCGCTCTGCCTGTCCCTCGCTGTCCTGTGCAGCTCCACCGTGTCGCCCGCCCATGCCGGCGACGACGGCATCGAAACCGATCGCCCCGACTTCGTCGAGTCCAGCAAGGTGGTCGGCAAGGGCCGCATCCAGCTCGAAACCAGCGCCGCCTGGGAACGCCAGCGCGACGACGCGCTGCACAGCCGCACGCTCACCACGCCGACCCTGCTGCGCTTCGGCCTTGGCGAGAGCACAGAATTGCGCTTCGAGACCGAGGGCCGCAGCATCCACCACGACGTCGATCCGGCCAGCGGCGCGCGCGACATCACGGCCGGCTGGGCCGACACCGAGGTCGGCGTCAAATGGCACCTGGCCGACGGCCAGGGCGGCAAGCCTTCGCTCGGCGTGCTGCTGCACACCTTGCTGCCGAGCGGCAGTGCATCCGAACGCGGCCATGGCCTGCGGCCGTCGCTGCGTTTGTCGGCCGAGTGGGAATTGCCGGGCGATTATTCGTTCGGCGTGATGCCGGGACTGGCCAGCGACAGCGACGAGAATGGCGCGCGCTACGGCTACGGCATCCTGGCCGCCAGCCTGGGCAAGGATTTCGGCGAGCGCACCCACGCCTTCGTCGAGCTGGCCGCGCCCCAGATCGCCGGCGCCAGCCATGGCGGCACCCAGCTGTTCTTCGATACCGGTGCCAGCTACCGCATCAACGACGATTGCCAGGTCGATTTCGCCGTGACGCACGGTTTGAACCACCGCACGCCGGACCTGGGACTGGCGTTCGGCATCTCGGTACGGCGCTGACGGGTCAGCGCCGCGATACTGGCGGTCCGGGGACGCGCGCGCTCAGCCCGTGTTGCGCAAGCCCGCCGCCACCCCGTTGATCGACAGGTGGATGCCGCGGTGCACCCGCTCGTCCACCTGGCCGGCATCGCCCGCCAGCGCGCGGTGGCGCTGGATCAGTTCCACCTGCAGGTGATTCAGCGGATCGAGGTAGGCGAAGCGGTTCTGGATCGAGCGCGCCAGCAGCGGGTTGCCGACCAGGCGCTCGTCGTTGCCGGTCACCAGTTCCAGGCAGCGCAGGGTCTCGTTGTACTCGGCCGCGATGCGCGCGAAGATGCGTTCGCGCAGTTCGGCGTCCGGTACCAGCTCGGCGTAGCGTGAGGCGATCGCGAGGTCGGTCTTGGCCAGCACCATGTCCATGTTGGACAGCAGGGTGGCGAAGAAAGGCCATTCCTTGCCCATCGCGCGCAAGGTGGCCAGGCGCTCTTCCTGGTCGCCGTCGGCGACCCAGCTAGAGACCGCGGCGCCGAAGCCGAACCAGCCCGGCAGCAGCAAACGGCACTGGCCCCACGAAAAGCCCCAGGGAATCGCGCGCAAGTCTTCGATGCGCCGGGTCGACTTGCGCGAGGCCGGGCGCGAACCCAGGTTCAGTTCGGCGATCTCGGCGATCGGCGTGGCGGCGAAGAAGTAATCGGTGAAGCCCGGGGTCTCGTACACCAGGTTGCGATAGGCTTTATAGGCGCGCTCGGACAGCTCGGCCATCACGGCCTCGAAACGCTGCAGCTGGGCCACCTGCGCCTGGTCCTGGCCATGCGGCATCAGGCCGGCTTCCAGGGTCGCCGCCACCAGCAGCTCGAGGTTGCGGCGGCCGATCTCCGGATTCGAGAACTTCGACGAGATGATCTCGCCCTGTTCGGTCAGGCGGATCTGGCCGTTGACGGTGCCCGGCGGCTGCGCCAGGATCGCATCGTAGCTCGGTCCGCCGCCGCGGCCGACGGTGCCGCCGCGGCCGTGGAACAGGCGCAGCTTGACCCTGGCGTCGCTGAACACCTGCACCAGCTTCAGTTCGGCCTGGTACAGCTCCCAGGTCGAGGTCAGGAAGCCGCCGTCCTTGTTCGAATCGGAATAACCGAGCATGACTTCCTGCAGGCGACCCTGGTGCTCGATCAGTTGCGCCACCAGCGGCAGCGCCATCCATTCGCCCATGATGGCGCCGGCGCGCTGCAGGTCGGGGATGGTTTCGAACAGCGGGATCACCATCACGTCGTGGCTGCCCTGGCCCGGACGCAGCAGGCCGGTTTCCTTTTGCAGCAGCAGCACTTCCAGCAGGTCGGACACGGTTTCGGTGTGCGAGATGATGTAGTTGCGGATTGCGCGCACGCCATAGCGCTGGCGGATCTCGCGCGCGGCGCGCAGCACGCCCAGTTCCGATTCGGCGGTCTCGGAATAGCTTTCGTAGGGCGTGTACAGCAGACGCGGCTGGGCCAGCTCGTCCAGCAGCAGTTTGACCTTGGCGGCTTCGTCGAGGGCGGCATAGTCGGCCTGCACGCCGGCGCGTTCGAACAGCTCGGCCAGCACGCGTTCGTGCACGTCCGAACTCTGGCGCATGTCGAGCGAGGCCAGGTGGAAGCCGAAGATCAGCGCCGCGCGCATCAGGCCGTGCAGGCGCGGCTGCACCAGGATGGCGCCGAAGTTCTCTTCCAGCGACGCGGCCAGCACGCTCAGCTCGGCGTGGAATTCTTCCGGATGGGCATACGGGTCGGCATGCCCGACTTCCTTGCGCAGGATGTTGGACGCGCCCAGTTCGCGCGCGGTGGCGGCCAGGCGCGCGTAGATGCCGATCAGGGCGCGCCGGTAAGGTTCGTCGCTGCGGTGCGGCGAATGGTCGGGCGAGGCGTCGGCCAGCGCCTGCAGATGCTGGCTGGCCGGCACCAGCAGGGTCGACACCGACAGCTCGGCGCCCAGCGCATGCACCTCGTCCAGGTAGAAGTCGAACACCGTGGTGGCCTGGCGTACCAGCGCGCGCTCCATCGTGGCGGCATTGACGTTCGGGTTGCCGTCGCGGTCGCCGCCGATCCAGCTGCCCATCTGCATGTAGGTGGCGTCGTGCAGCGTGGCCGGATCGGTGCCGAAGTGGGCGGCCAGCTCTTCGCCGATGTCGTCGTACAGGGCCGGCAGTTCGCGGAGAAAAGTAATGCGGTAGTAGGACAGGGCGTTCTCGATCTCGTCGGCCACCGTCAGCTTTTCGTAGCGCAGCATGCGCGTCTGCCACAGGGTCGCGATGCGCGCCTGCAGCAGCTGCAGGTTGCGCTTGGCTTCCTTGGGCGTGAGCGCCAGGTCGCGTTCGGCCAGCAGGCGCGCGATGTCGTGCTCGGCGTCGAGGATGCTCTTGCGCTGCACCTCGGTCGGGTGGGCGGTCAGCACCGGCGAGATCAGCGCGTCGCGCATGAAGGTTTCCACGGTCTGCTTGTCGACGCCGGCGTCCTTGATGCGCTCGAGCGCATAGGCGACGGTGGAAGCATGCGCTTTGGCGCCGCGCAGCAAATGGGCGCGGCGGCGGCGGATGTGGTGCTGGTCCTCGGCGATGTTGGCGAGGTGCGAGAAATAGGAAAAGGCGCGCACCACCGACAGGGTCTGGTTACGCGACAGTTTCTTGAGCAGGGTGGTGAGTTCCTTGCCGGCCGCCGGGTCGTCCCAGCGGCGGAAGCGTACGGCGGTCTGGCGCACGGTCTCGACCACGTCGAAGACTTCTTCGCCCTCCTGGTCGCGCAGCACGTCGCCGAGCAGGCGGCCGAGCAGGCGGATGTCTTCCTTCAGGGGAGCGTCCTTGTCGTCGCCGGTGCTGGCGGGCAGGTCAGTCGGTGCGGGGGCTTGCAGGTCAGGTGCGGCAGGTTTGTCCATTATCGATCACACAGTAATTGTTCAACAATCGTCCAGAGGGAGAGGGCGGCTGCGGCCCTGCCGGCGGTTGGCCGGAGGCGGGCAATACGCAGCGCCAGACTGCAGCGCGCTGCATGCTAAAATTTGTGACCTTAGGCATGGCGCATCGAATTAACCGGCGCTGGCCGATCCAGGCGCAACGACAGTGAAAGAATCCGTTTTGAACTCGAATACCAGTAATACCGCGGCCCCGCGCATCCCGGCGACACTCATTATTGCATCGCGCGAAAGCCGGCTGGCCATGTGGCAGGCCACGCACGTGCGCGACCGGCTCGCGGCATTATATCCGCATTGCCGTATTGATATCCTTGGAATGACCACGCGCGGCGACCAGATCCTCGACAAGACCCTGTCCAAGGTCGGCGGCAAGGGCTTGTTCGTCAAGGAACTCGAGATCGCGCTGGCCGAAGGCCGCGCCGACCTCGCCGTGCACTCGCTCAAGGACGTGCCGATGGACTTGCCGGACGGCTTCCGCCTGTCGACCGTGCTCGAGCGTGAAGACCCGCGCGACGCCTTCGTTTCCAACGATTACGACAGCCTGGCCGCGCTGCCCGCCGGCAGCATCGTCGGCACCAGCAGCCTGCGCCGCCAGTCGCTGATCGCGGCGCGCTACCCGCAACTGGTCATCAAGCCGCTGCGCGGCAACCTGGACACCCGCCTGGGCAAGCTCGACCGTGGCGACTACGCCGCCATCATCCTGGCCGCCGCCGGCCTCAAACGCCTCGGGCTGGAACGCCGCATCCGCGCCTACCTATCGGTCGAGGACAGCCTGCCGGCCGCCGGCCAGGGCGCGATGGCGATCGAGATCGTGGCCGGCGAACGCAGCGACGGCATCGACCTGGCCGCGCTGCTGTCGCCGCTGAACCACGAAGCTACCCTGCACGCTGTCATGGCCGAGCGCAAGGTCTCGAAGATGTTCGGCGCCAGCTGCCAGATCCCGCTGGCGGCGCACGCGACGGTCGAGGGCACCGAACTGCACCTGCGCGCGATGGTGGCGACGCCGGACGGCCGCCGCAGCGCCTTCGCCGAGGCATCCGGCCCGGCGGCCCTGCCGGAAGCGGTGGGCGAGCGGGTGGCGCACCTGCTGGAGCAGCAGGATGCCGCTGCGATCCTGGCCGAGTGCAAGGCCGAGGCGGCGGCCGAGGTCACGGTCAATGCGGCGGCCGATGCCGCGGTGGAGTCCGGGACCGGCGCTGCGGCCGGGTCCGGCGACGCAGCCGCCGGCGGCAATGCCTGAAGCGGACCGCGGCGCGGCGGCAGGCATGGGTGCGCCGGCGGCGACTGCGGCTGCCGGGCTGTCCGCCGCGGCGTCTGCGTCCGGCCCGGAGGCAAGCGCAGCGCTGGTGGTGATCACCCGCCCGCGGCGCCAGGCCGAGACGCTGGCCGCGGCGGTGGCGGCGATCGGACGCACGCCGGTGATCCTGCCGCTGCTGGAGATTTCCCCCGCCGTGGACCAGGCCGCGCTGGCGCAGGTCCTGGGCCGGCTGCGCGAGTATGCGCTCGTGGCCTTCGTCTCGCCGAACGCGGTCGATGCCGCCTTTGCCCACATCGGCGCCTGGCCGGACGGCGTCGACATCGCCGTGGTGGGCGAGGGCAGCCGTGCCGCGCTGGCCCAGCATGGCGTCGATGGCACGAGGGTGGCGATCCACACTCCGCGCGATCCGGCGCGCAGCGACTCCGAACAACTCTTGCAGGCCCTCGACCTGGCGCGCCTGGCCGGCCGCCGCGCGCTGGTGGTGCGTGGCGACGGCGGGCGCGAACTCTTGCCCGACGCCCTGCGCGCGGCCGGCTGCACTGTGGACACGGTGGCGGCTTACCGGCGCGCGGTACCGCGCTTGGATCCCGGCCTGGCGGCATCGCTGCGCGACTTGCTGGCGCGGCGCAACGACTGGATCGTCACCAGCTCGGAAGCCTTGCGTGGGCTCATGGGGCTGGCGCATGAGTTGGCTGCAGAACCCGCGCCGGCGTCCGGTTCACAGCTTGAAACAAGGTCAATTGTTGCGGATTTACAACATCAACACCTGATCGTTCCGCATGCCAGGATCGCGGACACCGCATGGGCACTGGGTTTCACCGCGGTGACGCTCACCGGCTCCGGCGACGAGCGTTTGCTTGCCGCGTTACAATCATGAGCATGAACGAATTGCCCAACAATCCAGACAAACCGAATGGCGGCGTTCCGGTGGCGCCGGACAGCTATCCCGCAGCGGTGCCCGTGCCCTCGCTGGAACCGCGCGTGCCCGACACGCCGTCCGGCCTGGGTGGCTTGCTGAGCAAGCCGCAGAACGTGGCCATCCTGGCGCTGGCGGTGCTCCTGGCGCTGCAGACCTGGTCGACCCACAGCCGCTTCAACAAGCTGCGCGAAGACGTCGCGCGCACGCTGCAGAAAGACAACGCCTCCAACGCCGAGACCGCGCAACTGGTGCGCGAGACCCGCGAAACCGCCAAGGAATTGCAGGTCAAGGTGGGCGTGCTGGAAAGCCGCCAGACCGAATCCCAGAGCCAGCAGGCCGCGCTGGAACAGATGTACCAGGACATTTCGAAGAACCGCGACGAATGGGCGCTGTCCGAGATCGAGCAGGTGCTGTCCACCGCCAGCCAGCAGCTGCAGCTGGCCGGTAACGTGCAGGGCGCGCTGATCGCGCTGCAGAACGCCGACCGTTCGCTGTCGCGTTCCGACAAGCCGCAGTTCATCACCATCCGCCGCGCGATCGCGCGCGACATCGATAAATTGAAGGCGCTGCCCTCGGTCGATCAGGCCGGTATCGCGCTGCGCCTGGACAACGTGATCGGCCAGATCGACAACCTGCCGCTGCTGTCCGACGAAAAACCGGCCGAGCCGCAGGCGCCGCGGCGCGTGGCGGCCGCCCGCAAAGGGTCCATGCCGGCAACGGCGGCGCCGATGGCGGCCGCACAGCCGACCGCACCCGAAGCACTGGGCCTGGGCCAGCGCGTCACCGAGACCTGGCGCAACTGGAGCCACGAGATGTGGGACGACATCCGCCAGCTGGTCCGGGTGCGCACCGTGGACACGCCGGAAGCCTTGATGCTGTCGCCGAGCGAATCGTATTTCGTGCGCGAGAACCTGAAGCTGCGCCTGCTGAACGCGCGCCTTGCGCTGTTGTCGCGCAACGAAGGCACCTTCCGCGACGATCTCAACAGTGCCCAGGAGCAGATGCTCAAGTACTTCGACGTGCGCGCCCGTTCGACCCAGGGCGCGCAGGCGCTGCTGCGCCAGGTGCAGGCCAATAATGTGTCGATCGACGTGCCGGACCTGTCGGAAAGCCTCAACGCCGTGCGCAATTACAAAACCAAGTCCTGAATTGAAATCCTGAGTCCGACGATGCGTTTACTCCTCTGGTTGGTCGCCCTGATGGCCGCCGCGATCGGCATCGCCGTGACCGCGCGCTTCAATCCCGGCAACGTGGTGTTCTTCTACCCGCCGCACCGGATCGACATGTCGCTGAACCTGTTCGTGGTGCTGGCGGCGCTGCTGTTCCTGCTGCTGTACGCCCTGCTGCGCGCGGTGCGCGCCACCCTCGGCATGCCCGAGCGCGTGGCCGAATACCGCTTCCGCAAGCGTGAGCGCGAAGCCAACCGCGGCCTGCGCGATGCCCTGAAAGCCTTGTTCGAAGGCCGCTTCGGCCATGCCGAGAAAGCCGCCAAGCGCGCTGCCGAACTGCCAGAGAACGCCGGCCTGGCGGCCCTGATCGGCGCCCGCGCCGCCCACCGCATGCGCGAACCGGCGCGCCGCGACGCCTGGCTGGCCGGCACCGTGCACGATGCCAACCTCAAGACCGCGCGCCTGATGACGGTCACCGAACTGCTGGTCGACGAGCACAAGCCGGAAGCCGCGCTGGAAGCCGTCGCGGAACTCAACGCCAGCGGCCAGCGCCACATCCATGCGCTGCAATGGGCCATGAAAGCCAACCAGCAGGCCCGCAACTGGCCGGAAGTGCTGCGCCTGGTGCGCATCCTGGACAAGCGCAACGCCCTGCATCCGGCGCTGTCGGCGCGCCTGCGCGAGCTGGCCTACGAAGCCTTGCTGTCCGAGAGCGGCCACGATGGCGAATCGATCCGCCGCGTGTGGGCGGGCGTGCCGGCCGCCGACCGCACCCAGCCCGCGATCGCCGCGCGCGCCGCCGCCGCCCTGAATGTGCGCGGCCTGCACGACGAGGCGCGTGTGATCGTCGAGGACGCGCTCAAGGCCGGCTGGGACGAACGCGTGGTGCGCGCCTACCGCGATGCCGCCGGCCCGGAAGGTTCGCCGACCCTGCTGGCCCAGATCGAGAATTGCGAAGCCTGGCTGCGCGCGCATCCGAACGACGCGCAGCTGGCGCTCACGCTGGGTTCGCTGTGCCTGCGCCAGAAGCTGTGGGGCAAGGGCCAGCGCTATCTGGAAGCCGCACTGTCGGACGCCACCGATGCCGTCACCGTGCGCGAAGCCCACCTGAAGCTCGCGCAGTTGCACGAGGCACTCGGTCAGCAGGACGAGGCGAACCGCCATTACCGGCTGTGTGCGCTTGCCAATCTGATCTAGCCGCGCGTGGCACACAAGCCGGGCGATTCGCTATAATGGCCCCTTTATTGTTTCCCCAGCAACCGTATCCCAAGGACTAGCATGAGCCTGAATAACGTCAACGCCGGCCGCGATGTGCCGAACGACTTCAACGTCGTCATCGAAATCCCGATGAACGCCGATCCGGTCAAGTATGAAGTGGACAAGGAGTCCGGCGCGATCTTCGTCGACCGCTTCATGGGCACCGCCATGCACTACCCGTGCAACTACGGCTACATCCCCGACACCGTCGCCGATGACGGCGACCCGTGCGACGTGCTGGTCATCACCCCGTTTGCGCTGATCCCGGGTGTGGTGGTGCGCTGCCGCGTGCTGGGCGTGTTGAAGATGACCGACGAAGCCGGCGGCGATTCCAAGATCCTGGCCGTGCCGGTCGAGAAACTGCTGCCGCTGTACAGCAACCTGCAAAAGGTGGAAGACGTCCCTGAACTGACCCTGCGCCAGATCCAGCACTTCTTCGAACACTACAAGGACCTGGAAAAAGGCAAGTGGGTCAAGGTCGAAGGCTGGGAAGGCCCGGAATCCGCCAAGCAGGAAATTCTGAATGGCGTGAAGGCTTACCAGCAGTCCAAGCAATAATCCGCTTGTTGCCGCCCACCGCGGCGCTTGCATGAAAGGGCCGGCACCTTCGGGTGGCCGGCCCTTTTTGTTGTCGCCAGCTTGGCTTCACCGGCTTGGCCACCGGCTTCGCTTCACCAGCCTCGCTTCACCAGCCAATGTCCTGCAGCAGCGGATAGGTCAAGTCGCGCGGCGGCGTCACCTCGTGGGTGAGGTCGTCGTTGATCGAGGGCTCCATCAACTGGTTCGGCTTGGCTTCGGTCGTGTAGTGCGACACCGTCGAGCCCGGCGAGTAGATGCTCGGGGTGTACAGCAGGATGCGTCCGGCGGCATCGGTGCCCGCCAGCCGCGTCGTATTCAGGCCGAGGCTGGCCACCACGCCGGACTGGTTGCGCGAGCGCCGCTGCAGGGCCGCCTTGAGCGTGACACCGTTGGCCTGGGTGACGCGCACCGAGGGAATCGCGATCGACGGGTCGCTGCCGCTCATGCCGGCCACGTCGCCCGGCTGGTTGTCGGCCACCACCATGGCGATCGCGCCGGCGTTCTGCACGTTCAGGGCCTTGGTGACGAAGTCGCAGGTGCCGCGGTCGACCAGGGCGACATTGCCGCGTACCGCCAGCGCGTTCAGGCTGCTGAGGGGCGTGCAGGCGGTGCCGCTGCCGTCGGCCTGGTCGACCACCGGCATCAGCTGGCCGCGCACCGGCGGGTTCGACAGCGCCGGGCCGAAGCTGGCGTCGCCAACCTGGTAATCGCCGGCCGCGCCACTGGCGGCCGCGCCGGAAATGCCCAGGTTCGAGGACGGATCCAGCACCCGCGGCACGTTGGCGGTGACGATCGGACCGTTCCAGGACAGGCCGCGCCAGGTGATGGCCGAGGCCGCGCGCTGGGCCGGGGTCAGCTCGACCCAGGTGCGGTTGAGGCGGTTGTCGAGCAGGTAGTAATCCCAGATCGAGGGCAGATTCTGGATCTCCTGGCCGGTCTCGTCGTCGGTGAAGGTCTGGAAGCCCAGACCATGCGCAAACTCGTGCAGCAGCACGGTCACCAGGTCGATGCCGTCGCCAAAATTGCGGTCCAGGCCCAGGTAGAAGCCGGAACCGGGCAGGCAGTCCGGGAACAGGCCGAGGCGCGAATTGAAGCGCGCGATAATGTGTGGCTCGCCCGGCGTGGCCACGTCTTCGCCGGCCAGTTTGCTGGCCAGGGCGCTCGGATACCAGGTGTTGGCGCGCGGCGCGTTCGGGAAGTCGGCCCAGATTTCATTGGCGCCGGCCGAACCCAGCACCGCGCTGGTGGCGTTGCAGGACAGCGGCACGAAGGAGGCACCGATGCGGATCGGCACAGTGCTGGTGAGGGTGGCGCCCCAGATGTCGGCCGCGCGCTGGAAAGCGTACAGGCGTTGCTGGCCAAGCGTGGTGCCGGGGTTGCCGCCGACCGGTGCGGCCGGGGTGGGGTCGTTGAAGCCGACACCCGGGTCGTTGAGGTTGACGATGGTGATGGTGGCGGCGGCATGGGCGGTGGAGGCGCCGACGGCGAGGGCGCCGCAGGCCAGGGCCATGATCACGCCGACGCTGGCGGCGGCGTTGACGAGGCCTTGCAGGCGCGATGGCCGGCTGCGCTGCGCTGCGGATTGAAGGCCAGGTTCCAGGCCGGCTTCCAGGCTGGTTTGCACAGCGCCTTGCTCGACGGATGGATCAGCGGGATTCATGGGCGTGCTCCTTGGGTTGGACCTTGCTCGGGCCGCTGGCGGCATGGACGGCATGCTCGGCGGCATCACCGTCATGCAGGCATTCGCTGCTCAACTTGCCGTCGGCGCCGCGCGTGACGACTTCGTAGACCATGGTTTTTTCGCCGAGGCGTACGCCGCGCGCACCGTTCTGACGGGCCAATGTTTGGGCTTGCGGCTGAGGCTTGGCGGTGGCGCCGGCGCCGAGGGCCGACGGTGTCCGTGGACGCAGGGCCTTCAACTCGTCCGCGGTCGGGGCACGCATCTTGCCGGTTTTGGCGTCGCGCACCACGACCATGCCATCCTGGCCGGCTTGGGCCTGGACCCGGGGCTGTGATTCGGACTGCGGTGGCGTCTCGGTCTGAGCGCGGGCCTGCAGCGAGAATGCGGCGAGTGCGCAGAGTGCGGCCATGGTGCCGGCCGTCATGAATGTTGGCTTGGACATGATTTCCTCCCTCTCAGGTTTGCTGCCGGCGGCGTAGCAGGCCAAGCCCGCCCAGGCCCATGGCCAGCATGATCCAGGTCGACGGCTCGGGCACCGCCGTTACCACGCTGACCGAATCCAGGCCCACATAGTTCAGGGTGTCGGCCGGGCCCACGTAGCGGAAGGCGAAGCGACCGGCACCCTCGGCCGCCACGGTGGCGCTGAAAACGTCCCAATCGGTCGGGTAACCGGCCGCGCCGCCCAGGGTCGTCAGCAGCGTCGAGAAGCTGCCGGGATCGGTACCGCTGCCGGCCGCGAAGCGCACTTCCAGCAGGTCGTTGAAGCCGGGCGTGCCGTCGTGGCGGGTGGCGAAGTTCAGCACCGTGGTGCCGGACAAATCCAGCGTCGGGGTGATCAGCCAGTTGTCGACGTTGCCGGCGCCGTTGGCCGCGCTCAGGAAGTTGACTGCTGCATAGGAATCCGCCGCGCCGGCATAGGCGGGGAACAGCGCCGCATTGCCCTGGAACCAGGCGTTGCCGGCAGGTAGGCTATTGTTGACCTGCGCCCATCCGCTCAAGCCGCCGACGTTGTTGAATCCTTCGTTCAGGATTTCGACGCCGGCCGCCTGCGCCGCCGTGGAGCCCAATGCAGTCAGCGCGAGCAGCGCCGTCGCACACAAGGTTTTCGCGTGTTTCATGGAAAGCCCTTTCATGGAAGCCAGTAGGATGGTTGGAGGCTCGCGCTGGCCGGTCGACGAGACCACTGATGGGTTTATCTTATGAGCCGAATGACAACAAGCCTTGATCTTTAGCTAATGGCTGGGCTGGACAAATGAAGTCTCATGTTCCAGGCCCTGCGGGCCCGCGACATGAGACCTAGGGTGACGCGGACGGCTAGTCGGCTCGGTCGGTAGCGATGAATCAGCCAAAACGCAAGCGCCGTCCACGCGGTGATACGCGACGCCTGCTCCGTCGCGCACGCGAGCGGAGGGCGAAGGCAAGGAAGAAAAGAGAAGAACTCAGCGTTTCATGAAACGCCGCAAACGCAGCTTGCCGACAATCCCGATCGGGAAGAAATACACCGACAAAATGAAGAGCACCCCCAACCACAGCATCCAGCGGTCGGGATGCAGCGCCGCCGCCAGCATGGGCATGCCGGCCAGCGCCTCCGAAGCCTCTCCCATCAGCGTTTTCAGGTAGTTCTGCGCCAGGATGAACAGGGTGGCGCCCACCACCGCGCCATACATGGTTCCCATGCCGCCGATGACGACGATCAGCAGGATGTCGGTCATCACCTCGAAGCCGAGCGACGTCTTGGGGCCGACGTAGCGCAGCCACAGGGCCATCAGGGCGCCCGCCAGCGCTGCCACCACGGCCGCCAGCACATTGGCCCAGACCCGGTAGACCACGGTGCGGTAACCCAGCGCCTCGGCGCGGAACTCGTTTTCGCGGATCGCCTGCAGGACCCGGCCGAAGGGCGAATTCACCACCCGCAGCAGGAACAGGAACAGCAGCACGCAGCCGGAGAACACCAGGTAATAGGTGATCAGCCGGCCGTCGACGGCGCGTCCGAACAGGTCATGCTCGAACAGGGTGAAGCCGGGCGTCAGCAGCTCGGGCACGCCGAAGGTGCGGCCGTCCTCGCCGCCGGTGAAGTCGGACAACTGCGAGGCCAGCACCGCGAACGAGGAAGCCACCGCCAGCGTGATCATGGCGTAGAAGATGGCGCGCACGCGCAGCGCGAACAGGCCGATGACCAGGGCCAGCGCCACCGTCAGCAGCAGTGCCAGCGCCAGGCCGGCCAGGGCCACGGCCCAGGTCGGTTCGTCGACGCGCGCCAGGGCGATGCCGATGCCGTAGGCGCCGATGCCATAGAACATGGTGTGGGCAAAGGACACGATGCCGGTATAGCCCAGCAGCAGGTCGTAGGACGCTACCAGCACGATGTAGATGCAGATCGTGGCCGCCGTGTTGAGGGGGCGCGCGCCGGTGAACAGGAAGGGCGCCAGCAGCAGCCCGAGCACGATCGCGACCAGCACCACGCCGAGCAGGCGGCTGCGCGGCAAGTCGCCGGAAAGCAGTTTGATCAGCATGTCAATGCCTCGACCGCGAATACAGGCCGGCCGGGCGCCACAGCAGGACGGCAATCATCAGGATGATGTTCGACACCAGCGCGACCTTGGGCGCCAGGAAACCGGCGTAGTTGCCGGCCAGCGCCATCAGCAGCGCGCCGATGAAGCAGCCGCCCACCGAGCCCAGGCCGCCGATGATGATGACGATGAAGACCATCACGGTGATGTCGGCGCCCATCGAGGCCGTCAGCGTTTCCTTGTACAGCCCCCACAGAACGCCGCCCAGGCCGGCCAGCGCCGAGCCGGCCGCGAATACCGCCACGAACAGGCGGCGGATGCGGTAGCCCAGGGCCTCGACCATCTCGCCGTTCTCGACGCCGGCGCGGATCAGGAGGCCGATCTTGGTGCGGTTGAGGGTCAGGAACATCGCCGCGAACACCAGCAGTCCGACCGCCACCGCCAGCAGGCGGTATTTCTCGATCGCGGCGTCACCGACGAAGATGGCGCCGCGCAGGGCGGCCGGCATCGGCAGCGGCAGTTGTTCGGCGCCCCAGATGACGTTGATCAGCTGTTCCGAGACGATCATGCCGCCCATGGTGATCAGGATCTGCTTCAGGTGCTGGCCGTAGACCGGCATGATGAGGACGCGCTCGAAGGCCCAGCCGAGCAGCGCCGTGACCGTCGTCGCCAGCAGCACGGCCAGCCCGAGAACGCCGAGGTTGGCCGCCAGCGAATCGATCTCGAGCCAGCCGCGCATCGGCAGCAGCACGGTGGTGGCGCTGAAGGCGCCCACCGCAACAAAGGCGCCGTGGCCGAAGTTGAGCACGTTCATCAGGCCGAACACCAGGGTCAGGCCGCTGGCCATGATGAAGATCATCATGCCCATCGCGAGGCCCGCAACGCTCAGGGTGATCCAGGTCGGAAAGCTGACGAAGGGCAGGGCGGCGAGCATCAGCAGGGGCACCAGCAGCAGGGGTGCGATATCGCGGGGCGCCGCTGCCAGCGGGGCATCGGGATGCGCTTGTTGCGGCGCTGAGGCAGCGGCACCTGGAGCGAGAGGTAAAGGGGCACTCATGGTATCCGGCTTCCTGTTCATTGGTGTGTATCGAGCGCCAGGCCGAGCAGCCGCTGCTGCAGGGCCTCGTCCGCGGCCAGGTCCCGCATCGCGCCGGTATGCACGATGCGGCCGTCATCCATCACGCCGACGCTGTCGCCCAGGCGCCTGACGAAATGGAAGTTCTGCTCCACCAGCAGGATGGTGGTGCTGGTGTCTTTCAGTTCGCGGAAGGCCGCCATCAGGCTGTGCACGATGGCCGGCGCCAGACCCTTGGTCGGCTCGTCGACCAGCAGCAGCTTGCGCGGCTCGACGATCGCGCGCGCGATCGCCACCATCTGTTTCTGGCCGCCCGACAGATTCCCGGCCGGGGTGTGCCAGAATTTCTTCAAGGCCGGGAAGAAGCCGCAGATCCAGTCGACGCGCGCGGCGTCGAGCGGGCCGTTGGCCGCCGCCAGATACAGGTTCTCGCGCACGCTCAGGTCCGAGAACACCGCCATGCTTTCCGGGACATAGGCGATGCCGGCGCGCGCGATGTCGGGCGTGGGCAGTCTGGTGATGTCGCGGCCGTCGAACACGATGGAACCGCTGCTGGCCTTCCACATGCCCATGATGGTGCGCAGGGTGGTGGTCTTGCCGGCGCCGTTGCGGCCGAGCAGGACCGCCAGTCCACCGCGCGGCACCGCCAGGTCGACGCCCTGCAGGATGTGGTACTGGCCGATGTGGGTGTGGACGCCGGACAGGGTCAGGATGGGATCGGCTATTGTTTCATTCATGGACCGCTTCCTTTTCCGCACTGCCGAGATAGGCTTCCTGCACGATGGGCAAGCCCATCACCGCGGCCGGCTCGCCGTCCGCGACCAGGCTGCCGTTGTGCAGCACGATGATGCGGTCGGCCAGCGCGCGCACCACGTCCATCTTGTGCTCGACCAGCAGCACCGTGCGCTTGCGCTCGGCCTTCACGGCGTGGATCAGGTCGAGCACGACCGGGACTTCGTCCACGCTCATGCCGGCGGTCGGCTCGTCGAACATCAGGATCTCCGGTTCGAGGGCCAGCAGGATCGCCACTTCGAGCTTGCGCTGGTCGCCGTGCGACAGCGTGCCGACCCAGGCGTCGCGCTTGCCCATCATCGCCACCCGCTCGAGATAGTGCTCGGCGCGCGCGATGATCTCCTTGTGTCCGAACCAGACCGAGAACATGGCCAGCCCGATGCCGGCGCGGCTCTGCACCGCCAGGCGCACGTTTTCCAGCACAGTCAGGTGGGGGAACAGGTTGGTCAGCTGGAAGGCGCGTCCGATGCCGAGGCGGGTGCGCCCGGCCGGCCCGGCACGGGTGACATCCCGGCCGTGCAGGAACACGCGCCCGCTGCTCGCCGCAAGCTGGCCCGACACCAGGTTGAAGTAGGTGGTCTTGCCGGCGCCGTTGGGGCCGACGATCACGGTCAGGGTGCCGGGGTAGAAGTCGGCGCTGACCGCGTTCACGGCGACGTGGCCGCCGAAGCGGATGCCGAGCTCGCGGGTCGACAGCGAGGGCTGCGCGGGCTGGCCCGGGGCGGGACCCAGGGGCTGGCTGAAAGCGGCACCCATTTCAGCGCTTGTTCCTGACCGGCAGCGGCATCTCGCCCACCGGAATCTCGCGCACCAGTTCCAGCACATCCCACTCGTTCTTCTGGTCCTTCTTGATGCGGAAGTGGTACATCGGCTGCAGCGCCTGGTGGTCTTCCTTGCGGAAGCTCATCGTGCCTTTCGGAGTCTCGAAATTCATCCCTTCCATCGCTGCCGCCAGCTGGTCGCCGTTGGCGTCCGGGACTTTTTGCAGCGCCGCGAACACGGCGCCGGCCGCCGCCATGCCGCCGGCGGTGAACATGTCCGGCGGTGCCTTGTAGCGTTTGGTGTGTTCGGCCACCAGCCAGTCGTTCATCTTGTTCTTCGGGAAGCCATAGTAATAATAGATGGTGCCCTCGGTGCCGGCATAGGCCTTCCAGGTCTTCATCACCGGCAGGATGTTGCCGCCTGGGGCCAGCAGGATGCCGTAGCGCTCCGGCTTCATGTCGGCGATCTTGCTCATCGGGTTGGGACCGGCCCAGACGATCTGCAGGATGCGCGGCTGCGGCTTGTCCTTGAGGGCGTCGAACAGGCGCTGGGTCGGCGCGGTGAAGTCGGTGGATGCGGCCGGGGCGTACTCTTCGTGCACCACCTTCGCCTTGCTGCCGGTGGCGGCCAGCGCTTCCTTGCCGGCCTTGATGGCGTCGCGGCCGAAGGCGTAGTCCTGGGTCAGGAAGCCGACACTGCCGGCCTTCAGGGTGGAAGCGGCGGCCAATGCATCCTGCATCGAGCTGCGCGCGGTGCGGAAGATGTACTTGTTCCATTTGGCGCCGGTGATCTCGTCGGCCACCGCCGGCTCCACGATCAGCACCTTCTTGTACTCCTTAGCCACCGGCAGCATCGCCAGCGCCGAGCCGGACGAGGTGGTGCCAACCGCGATGTCGACCTTGTCGTCGCCATAGGCCTCCGCCAGCAGCGTGCGCCCGAGGTCGGGCTTGCCCTGGTCGTCCTTGACGATCACCTTGAGCTTGCGGCCGTTGATTTCCATCTTGCCGCCGGTGAGGTATTCCAGGCCCATCATGAAACCGGTCTCGGTCTCCCTGGCATACGCTTCCAGCACGCCGGTCTTGCCCGCGATGAGGGCGACCTTCAGGTCGGGTGCGGCGGCGGCGCCCATGGAGGTGGCGCCGGCGAAGGCGGCCAGCAAGGCTGCGGACAGTGGTTTGAAACGGTGCATGTTTGTCTCCTTGTTCTTGTCTGATACGTTTCGGTTCAGGGAAGGGTGGCCAGGAAGCGCACGATCGCGGCGAAGGCCGGCGCCTCGGTCAGCATCGGCGCATGCCCGACCTGCGGCACTTCGACATAGGCCATCGACGGGGCCGCGCGCCGCATCCAATCGGCCTGGCGCGCTTCCAGCAGGTCGGACAGGGCGCCGCGCACCAGCAGCAAGGGCCGTGCGCCCGCCAGGCGCCGGAATGCCATGCGCGATGCCAGCGAGGTGGTCTTGAGCTTACCGGTTTGCAGTGCAATTGCAATCTTTGGATCGTAGCGCGGCGCCAGCCGTCCGGCGCCATCCTGCTCGAAGGCGCGCCTGGCCCATTTGTCCCATTCCTGCGCCGGATTGTCGGGGAAGGCGCAGGCGTTGATGTCCCTGACGTGGCGGGCGGCGGCCTCCCAGGACGCGATCTCGACCGGCTTGCCGGTGTAGCCCGCGATGCGCGCCAGGCCGCGTTCCGACAGCACCGGGCCGACGTCGTTGAGGACCGCGGCCGCGATCAGGTCGAGGTGGCGCTCGGCCAGCGCGATCGTGATCAAGCCGCCCATCGAGGTACCGACGAAGACCGCGCGCGCGATGCCGAGGTCGGCCATCAGTTTGACGACGTCCCCGGCATACACCTGCGGCGTGTAGTTGGACGGGTCCGGATCGCGCTGCGAGTGGCCGCGGCCGCGCACGTCGAGCGCCAGCACGCGCCGGCCCAACGCGGCAATGGCCGGTGCGAACTCGTCGAAGTCGGCGGAGTTGCGCGTCAGGCCGTGGATGCAGATCACCGGCAGCGGAGGGGGCAACCGAGTAGGCAACTGAGCAGGCGCGAGCGCCGCCGGCCCGGCCTCCATGCCGGCCGGGTAGTCGCGCGCATACAGCGTCAAGCCGTCAGTGCTGGAGTAAGTGATGGGTGTGAAATGTGGCACGCTCAAAAGCATCCGTCGGTTCAGGTTAGGCAAGCAATCCCCGGACGGCGCGCGCAGGCCCGGCCGGGGAGGTGAGGCGGGCGCCTAGAAGCGGTACTCGACCGTCGCCTGCACGGTGCGCGGGGCGCCATAGAAGGCGGTCAGCGTACCTTCGTTGCCCAGGGTCGGGAACAAATAGCCGGCGGTCTTGTAATGCTCGTCGCCCAGGTTTTTCCCGTGCAGGCCGACGCGCACCTTGCCGTCGGCGCGGGTCCAGACCACGCTGGCGTCGTACAGGTAATACGATTCCTGGTCCAGCACCGAAACGGTCTCGAATTGGTTGGTGGCGCCGCGGTAGGCCGCGCTGCCGATCAGCGACAGCCGGCCGTTGACGCCGCCCAGCGGCAGCGGGATGTCGTAGGTGGCGCGCAGGTTGCCCGAGTTGCGCGGCGTGTTCTGGAACACGCGCTGGTCGGCCACGTTGACCCCTGCCACGATGTATTCGTCGTACTTGGCGTCGATGTAGCTGTACATGCCGGACAGCGAGAAGTTTGGCGTCAGGTGGGCCACCGCCTCGAATTCGAAGCCCTTGATCTTGGCCTTGCCGGCGTTGGTGGTCAGGCCGGCGAAGCTGTCGTCGCGGCCGTCGCCATTGGTGTCGATCGCCACCGAGCCCGGAATCTGCACGTCCTTGTAGTCGCTGTGGAAGATGGCGGTGTTGGTGGTGATGCGGCCGCCATTGAACGCCGATTTCAGGCCCAGCTCGGCGGTGCCGATGGTTTCCGGGCGATAGCCGGCGCGCGCCTGTTCGAGGCTGATGCGGGTGCCGACCACGTTCAGACGCGGGTCGAAGCCGCCGCCCTTGAAGCCCTTGGAGTAGGAGGCATACACGTTCTGGTCCGGTGTTGCCTTCCAGCCGAGGGCGACGCGCGGGGTGAACTTCTTGTCTTCGCGCGACAGCACGCCCCCGCGCAGGTCGGTGTCGGTGCGGAACAGGATGGCGCCCGGGTTGCCCATTTCTGGCGTGCCGGCCAGGCCGAAGTAAATCTGGCGGTAGATGTCGGCGTCGCGCTTGTCGACGGTGTAGCGGCCGCCCAGCGAAAGCTGAAGGGCCTCGGTCAGGTTGTAGCTGCCGTCGGCGTACACGGCCCAGGCCTTGGTGTCGATGTTGCCGCTGGTGAAGGTGCTGGTGGGGACGGCGCCGGCCAGCACGGTGTCGAATTTGTTGTAGGCGTTGGCGTCGATGTAGTAGACGCCGGCCACGCCCTGGATGGTGGGGCCGGTGTAGGTGAGGTTGAATTCCTGGCTGAACTGCTTGTTGGTGTACAGCGCCGGCACTTCCATGTCGACCACGGGCAGGGCGTCGAAGTCGATCGGAGCCCAGGATTTGTCCTTGCGCTGTGCGGTGATCGACTTGAAGCTCAGCTCGGGCGTGATGGTCCATTCCACCGTGGCCGACACGCCGTGCTGGCGCACTTCCTGTTCGTGGCCAAGGGCGCGCATCATTTCGGCCTGGGTGTCGTAGACGTTGGACAGGATCGGGGCGCCGCTGGTACGGCCGACGGTGAGGCGGTGGCCGTTCTTGGGTGCCGAATCGTCCTGGGTCAGGTCGGCGGCCAGGCGAACGAACAGTTCCGGGGTCGGCGTCCATTCGGCCGACACGCGCGCCGCCGACAGGTCCTTGTCGTAGTTGGGGGCGCCGTTGAACAGGTTGCGGCCATAGCCGTCGTGCTTGAACTTGGCGAGCGTGCCGCCGATGCGCAAGGTGTCGCTGAGCGGGGTGCTGGCGGTGATGACGCCGTCGCGTTCCTTGTAGTCGCCCAGCGTGCCTTTCAGGCGGATATCGGTCTGCGGTGCCAGCTTGCGGGTCACGTACTTGACGGCGCCGCCGATGGTATTGCGGCCGTACAGGGTGCCTTGCGGGCCGCGCAGCACCTCGATGCGCTCGACGTCGTAGATGTCGGCCACGGCGCCCTGGGGGCGCGCCAGGTAGATGTCGTCGAGATAGATGCCGACGCCGGATTCGAAACCGGCCAGCGGATCGGCCTGGCCGACGCCGCGAATGAATGCGGTGAGGGTGGAGTTGGTGGCGCGCGAGGCCTTCAGGGTGGTGTTGGGCAGGGTGGTGGTGAGCGCCACCACGTCCGGAATGCCCTGCTTGGACAGCTGGTCGGCACTGAAGGCCGTGACCGACACCGGGACGTCCTGCAGGCTTTCCTGGCGCCGGCGCGCGGTGACGACCACCTTTTCGACATTGCCCTCCGGCGCGGCGACGTTGGTGCCGGCGGCGCCAGTACCAGTGTCCTGCGCATGGGCGCCGCCGAGAGCGCCGCCGGACAGCACCAGCAGGGCCGCAGCTGAGCGGCTCAGCAACCGTTTGTTCAACGACTGCGATTTTTTCTTGCTAACACGCATCGATGTCTCCTGATTTTGTTGTGGTGTCATGCGACAGGATCGGAATCCCCTCATGCACTTTTTTTCGCACGCACCGAAGTTTGCACCTGATGGGATTGGCTGAAAAGACAACAGCGCGCCCACCCCTTGTGCAAATTTGCACATCCCACTGCACCACGCCGGTGCCGGCTGCCCGCGCTACTGTCGAGCTTGCTAGTGTCGTTTTTGTGCACGCGCAAACGGCGGCACCAAAACCTTGCAGCAGGAATGTGCACCGGTGCACAATATGTCATCTTGATAAGGAACAACTCCGCCATCATGAACAGCCTGCCCGAGTGGACCGACCTGCGCTTCTTCCTTGAGCTGGCGCGCGCCGGCACCCTGTCGGGCGCCTCGCGCCGCCTGGAGGTCGAGCACACGACAGTGGCACGCCGCATCGACCGCCTCGAACAGCAGCTCGGCACCACCCTGTTCGACCGTTCGCGCGAAGGCTACGAACTGACGGAAATGGGCCGCGCGCTGCTGCCGCACGCCGAGGCGATGGAAGGCGCGGCGCTGGCCGCCGCCGAGCAGCTGGGCGGGGCGGAAGTGGCGGCGCACGGCGTGGTGCGCCTGGGGGTGCCGGAAGTGTTCGGGGTGCGGGTGGTGGCGCCGCTGCTGGTGCAGCTGTTCGACGAGCATCCCGACCTGTCGATCGATCTGCTGGCGCTGCCGCGCTTTGCCAACCTGGCCAACCGCGAAGCCGACCTCGGTGTGATGCTGGACCCGCCCGCCACCGGGCGCTACATGGTCACGCGCCTGGCGTCCTTTCGCTTTTACCTGTACGCGGCGCCCGGCTACCTGGCCCGGCATGCGCCGATCCGCACCCAGGCCGACCTCGAGCGCCACGACTTCGTCGACTACGTGCAGGACCGCCTGGCCAGCCGCGAGCTGTCCTACCTGAACGAACTCGGTTTCACGCCGCGGCGGCGCCTGTGCTGCTCCGGCATGACGGCCCAGATCGAGGCGGCGGCGCTGGGCATGGGCCTGATGATGGCGCCGCCCTACGCGGTGCCGGACGATGGCCGCCTGGTACCGGTGTTACCGGGTTTCTTCGCCGAGCGCTCGTTCTGGCTGGCGGCGCCGGCCGACCTGTACCGGCTGCGGCGGGTGAGGGTGGTGTGGGACCTGTTGCGGGAACTGGCGGACAACAATCCGGCGCTGTGGTGGCACAAGCTCGACATCAGGAGAGACATGAAGGGCAGCACGCAGGGCATGGCGGGAGCGGCGTCTTAAAGGCCACGTTCCGCTCACCCTGCGGGAGGCGACACCAGCGCGATGAGCTGGCTACAATGGCGGCATGCCCAGCAAATCCCCCATCTTTCCCGGCCCGCGTACCGCGCGCGGCCTCGTGCTCGCCGTCCTGCTGTCCAACGCCGACCAGGCCGGCGCCGAACCCTTGCGCGGACGGGTCACCCTGGCCGCCATCGTGCGCGCCCTGAAGCGCAAATACCACTGGCCGATCGAGACCACCAGTTTTCCGTCGAATGCGGCAGATGGCCGCGCCACTTGGGCCACGGTCTACAGCCTGCCGGAAGCGGTGATCGCCAAGGCGCTCGATGCGCGCGGGCGCGACTGGCTGAAAAGCAGCCTGGGCGGCTGAGCACCCGGGCTGGCCCCTTGCAGTCTATTCCTTGAACGGATTGCGGTCATTCAACTCATCGATATACTCATCGATCCCACCCGCCTCCTGCTCCAGGAAGCGCTCGATCGCATCGGCGAAGGCCGGATGCTTGAGCCAGTGCGCCGACCAGGTACGGGTCGGCAGGAAGCCGCGCGCCATCTTGTGTTCGCCCTGGGCGCCGCCCTCGAACACCGCGATGCCCTGCTCGATGCAGAACTCCAGTGGCTGGTAATACGCGGTCTCGAAGTGCAGGCAGGGCACGTGTTCGAGCGCGCCCCAGTAGCGGCCGTACAGGGTAGTGGCGTCGTGCACCACCAGCGAGGCGGCGATCGGCCGGCCTTCGCGCTCGGCGATCACCAGCAGCAGATTGTCGGGCATGTCACGCCCGATGCGGCGGAAGAAATCCAGGTTCAGATAGGGCTTGGAGAAGTGCTCGGCATAGGTGTGGCGGTAGCAGCGCGTGAAGAAGCGCCAGTCCTCGTCGCTGGCCTCCCGGCCGCGCACGCGGCGCATGGTCACGCCAGCCTCCTTGACCTTGCGTCGTTCGGCACGGATGTTCTTGCGCTTCTTCTGGTCGAGGGTGGCGAGGAAGGCGTCGAAGTCGGCGTAGCCGCGGTTGACCCAGTGGAACTGGACGCCGCTGCGCAGCAGGAAGCCGGCTTCGCCCAGTTGTTTGGCATGTTCCTCGGGCGGAAACAGGATGTGGGTCGAGGACACCTCGGTGCCCTGCTGGGTGCCACGCAGCACCTCGATCAAGGCGGCGCGCGCAGTGGCGTCGCGCGCCAGCAGGCGCGGGCCGCTGACCGGCGTAAAGGGGATTGCCGACAACAGCTTGGGGTAGTAATCCAGGCCGTTGCGCTGGTAGGCGTCGGCCCAGGCCCAGTCGAACACGTATTCGCCGTAGGAATGGTATTTCACGTACAGGGGCAGGGCGGCGGCCAGCCGCTCCTGCCCGCCTTCGTCTTCGTACAGCAGGATGAACTGCGGCTGCCAGCCGGCCTCGGGCGCGGCGCTGCCGGATTCGTGCAGGGCATGCAGGAAGGCATAGGACAGGAAAGGGTTGGGATTGTCCTGGATGGCCACCAGGCTGTCCCAGCTGGCCTGGCCGATCTCGGACAGAGTCGAAACGATATGCGTGCGATAATTCAAGATGACTTCCATATCAAAGGAATAATGGGCGCGGCTCTTCCTGCAGGCATTCAGCGTGTTCGAAGCAAACGCCCATCAACGAAAGATGCAGATGGATAAGCGATTCTTCAATCTCTACTCGCACGACTTCGCCCGCGTCGCCGTGGCCAGCCCGCGCTGCCGCGTTGCCGACCCGGCCTTCAATGCCCGCGAAACCATCAAGGTGGCGCAGCAGGCGGCCGGGCAGGGCGCCGTGCTGGTGGCCTTCCCCGAACTGGGACTGTCCGCCTACACCTGCGACGATCTGTTCCACCAGCGCGCGTTGCTCGATGCCTGCCTGGATGCGCTCGGCGAGGTGGTCGAGGCCTCGCGCTCGCTGCCGCTGGCCATGATCGTCGGGCTGCCGCTGCGCCTCAACCATACGCTGTTCAATTGCGCGGTGGTGGTGGCCGGCGGACGAATCCTGGGCGTGGTTCCGAAGAGCTACCTGCCCAATTATGGCGAATTTTACGAAATGCGGCAGTTCAGTCCCGCCGACAACACGGCCGCGACCCAGATCGAGCTGCTCGGGCAGGCCGTGCCCTTCGGTCCGGAGCAGTTGTTTCAGCTGGAAAATCTGCCCCTCTTCCGCTTCCACGTCGAGATCTGCGAAGACGTCTGGGTACCGGTACCACCATCCTCGTTCGCGGCGCTGGCCGGCGCCACCGTGCTGGTCAACCTGTCGGCATCGAATGTCGTGGTGGGCAAGAGCGGCTATCGCCACCAGCTGGTCGGCCAGCAGTCGGCGCGCTGCGTGGCGGCCTACCTGTACACCTCGGCCGGCCTGGGCGAATCGACCACCGACATGTCCTGGGACGGCCAGTCGATGATCTACGAAAAGGGCGACATGCTGGCCCAGTCCGAGCGCTTCCTGCAGGACTCGCACATCATCTTCGGCGACGTCGACCTCGAGCGCCTGGCCCAGGACCGCATGCATGCCACCACCTTCGCGCAATCGGTGCGGCGCCATGCCGACGAGGTGGCGAAGTTCCGCGTCCAGCGCTTCACACTGGAACTGCCGCTGGAGCGCGACCTGCCGCTGCAGCGCCTGGTCGAGCGCTTCCCCTACGTGCCGGCGGACGGAAAACGGCGCGACGAGCGCTGCACCGAGGTCTACAATATCCAGGTGCAGGCACTGCTGCAGCGCCTGCAGGCGTCCAAGCACCAGAAGGTGGTGATCGGCATTTCCGGCGGCCTCGATTCGACCCATGCGCTGCTGGTCTGCGCCAAGGCGATGGACCGCCTCGGCCTGCCGCGCTCCAACATCCTGGCCTACACCATGCCCGGTTTCGCGACCAGCGAGCGCACGCTGCGCCAGGCGCGCGAACTGATGGAGGTGGTCGGCTGCAGCGCCCATGAAATCGACATCCGCCCGAGCTGCATCCAGATGCTGAAGGACCTCGGCCACCCGTATGCGGAAGGCAAGGAAGAATACGACGTCACCTTCGAGAACGTGCAGGCGGGCGAGCGCACCAGCCATCTGTTCCGGCTGGCCAACCACCACCACGGCATCGTGATCGGCACCGGCGACCTGTCCGAGCTGGCGCTGGGCTGGTGCACCTATGGCGTGGGCGACCACATGTCGCACTACAACGTCAACGCCAGCGTGCCCAAGACCCTGATTTCGCACCTGGTGCGCTGGGTGGCGGACACCAACCAGATCGGCAATGGCGGTTCGGACGTCTTGATCAAGGTGCTGGAAACCGAGATCAGCCCGGAACTGGTTCCCGGCAAGACCGGCACCGGCAAAGAGGAAGGCAAGCCGGCCCAGGTGACCGAGGATTTCATCGGCCCCTACGAGCTGCAGGACTTCAACCTGTACTACACGCTGCGCTACGGCTTCGCGCCGACCAAGGTGGCCTTCCTGGCGCACAGCGCCTGGCGCGATGCCGGTGTCGGTCCGTGGCCGGAAGGCGGCAGCCCGGCGCGCAACCAGTACGGGATGGCGGCGATCAAGAAAAACCTGGGCATCTTCCTGTGGCGCTTCTTCAAGACCAGCCAGTTCAAGCGTTCCTGCGTGCCGAACGGCCCGAAAGTCGGTAACGGCGGCTCACTGTCGCCGCGCGGCGACTGGCGCGCGCCGAGCGATGCCGAGGCCACGGTGTGGATGGAACAACTGGCCAGGATCCCCGATTAAAAATCAAAGAAGCTGAAAGGAGCATCAAATGAAACAAATTACCTGCGTGATCAAACCGTTCAAGCTGGACGAGGTGCGCGAGGCGCTGGCCGAGGTCAACGTCACCGGCCTGACCGTCACCGAAGTCAAGGGTTTCGGCCGCCAGAAAGGCCACACCGAGCTGTATCGCGGCGCCGAGTATGTGGTCGACTTCCTGCCCAAGGTGAAGATCGAGGTGGTGGTGGACGATGCGATGACCGAGCAGGTGGTCGATGCGATGATCAAGGCGGCGCGTACCGGCAAGATCGGCGATGGCAAGATCTTCGTGCAGGAGGTGGAGCAGGTGATCCGGATTCGTACCGGGGAGACTGGGCCGGATGCGGTTTGATTGTCAGTCATACGTGCGTATGCAATGACCGTTGCATATAAAACCGTCGTCCCCGCGAAGGCGGGGACCCAAGTTTGAAGCGCTAACGTAACGCGTGCAACTTAGGTTCCCGCCTTCGCGGGAACGACGTTTCGATGGCGCGGGCCGACACAACCGGTACGAAAGCGCGAACTCACCGCCCCAGCGTCAAATCAAACTTCCACGCCAGCAGCCGCGACAGCACGATGAACAAGGCACTCGACCACAGCGCCACGTCCTTGTCCACGCCATACAGCCCCATCAGCAGGAAGATCCAGTTGCCGATGAAGGCGCACAGCGCGTAGGGCTTGCCGTCCCGGAACACCATCGGTACCTCGTTGCAGACGATATCGCGCAGCACGCCCCCGAAAATGCCGGTGATCACGCCCATCATCGAGGCGATGAACATCGGCATGCCTGCGTCCAGCGCCGACGACACGCCGGCCACCGAGAACAGGCCCAGGCCGAAGGCGTCGGCGATCACGATCAGGCGTTCGGACACCATGTGGCGCATGGTGCGGATCAGGGGCGAGGCGATCAGCGCCAGCACGAAGATCAGGATCGCGTATTCCTGGTGGATCACCCAGAACAGCGGCCGCTTGTCGAGCAGGATGTCGCGCAGCGTGCCGCCGCCGAATGCGGCGATGAAGGCGACCGTGAAGACGCCGACCAGGTCCATGCGCTTGCGGCGCGCCTCGATGAAGCCGGAAAAGGCCCCGACCAGGATCGCCATGATTTCGATGAAGGTGATGAGGTGCATGCAGCTGTCGGGCTTGTGGCAATGTTGCTAGCCTAACATGCCGGGCCCGACACTGTAAGTATGCGCCGCGAATACCTCAGGGGGCCAACGGCAGGCGCACCGTGAACACCACGCGGCCATGTTCCGGCTCGTGGTGATAGCCGATCTCGCCCTGGTGCTCGCGCACGATCTGCTGGGCGATGTACAGGCCGAGGCCCATGCCGGTGCGGTTGCGCGCATTGTTCAGCGAAGTGCGCTTGTAGGGATTGAACAGGGTGGCCTCGATTTCTGGCGGAATCGGCGCGCCGGCGTTCGCCACCTGGACCACGGCCGTGCCGCCTTCGAGACCCAGGTCGATGAAGATCGGCTGGTTCGGCTCGCCGTGGTGGCGGGCGTTGCTCAGCAGGTTGGACAGCACCTGGCCGAGGCGTCCGCCATCCGCCAGGACCAGGGCGCCGTCGCGCGCCGGCGCGGCGACCTGCAGCAGGTAGCTGATGCTCGGATAGGCCAGGCGCGCTTCCTCGACCAGGTCTTCGACCAGCGGCGCCAGCGCGACCGGTTCGAGGGCCACGCCCAGGTTCAGGCCGCGGTCGATGCGGCTCATGTCCAGCACCTGGCTGATCATGCGCTGCATGCGATTGCTGGACGACTGGATGCGCCGCCCCAGCGTGCCCTTGTTGTTGCCGGCGTCGGTCTTTTGCAGCACCATGCCGGCCATGTTGATGGAGTGCAGGGGGTCGCGCAGGTCGTGGCCCAGCATGGCCAGCAACTGGGAACGGGTGGCCTCGGTCTGGGCGCGGCGCGCGTTCGACACGCGCGCCAGTTCGCCCAGGGTCATGCGGGCATGGGCCAGCACATTGTCTTCCCACGGGTGGGCGCAGCCGCGCACGGTTTCGTACCAGGCATCGAAGGAGCCGCGCGGGGTCAGGCGCTCACCCATGGGGCCGAACTGGCCGCTCTTGTCGGGGCGGCCGCCCCAGGCGACGTGCTCGACCTGCTCGGTGCGCAGCAGCAAGCACCAGCCGCCGTTGGCGGGGTCGAAGGGCAGGCCGAGCACGCCCACCCAGCGGCCGATGTCGGCACGGTCGGATTCGGCCCAGTCCATCACGCAGTTGCGCAGCAACAGGTCGTGGCCGTCGGCCGGCAGGGTGGCGACGATGCGTTCGCCGCAGGCCTGGTCGAGTCCGACGCAGACCACGCGTCCGAAATGGGTGGCGATCATGGCCTGCGCCTGGCTGGACGCCAGCAAACCCTCGCCATGCTTGACCAGGGCTTCTAGCGGGTCTTCTTCCAGCAGCAGCGATTCGACCAGGCTGGTGCGCACCGCAGCGGCGCGTTCCGCCAGCAGGGCCTGATCGTTCGCTTCGATGCTTTGCAGGGTCGAGCCGATCACCTGGGCCAGCACGTCGGCCGCCATACGGATCGAGTGCGGCACGCGCTTGCTGCCCATGTGGTGGCAGGCGATCAGGCCCCACAGGCGGCCGTTGATGACGATGGAGACGCTCATCGAGGCACCCACGCCCATGTTCTGCAGGTATTCGATGTGGATCGGCGACACGCTGCGCAGCACGCCGAAGCTCATGTCGAGCGCGGATGCCCCCGGCGCGCCCAGCAGCGGCACGGCATCGTAGGTCACGTCGGCGATCATGCGCAGGGTGTTGAGCACGTACAGGCGGCGTGCCTGCGGCGGGATGTCGCCGGCCGGATAGCGCTGGCCGAGATAGGGCACCAGGCCCTCGCGGCAGGCTTCGGCCACCACGTCGCCGCTGTCGTCGCTGCGGAAACGGTAGGCCATCACGCGGTCGAAGCCGGTGAATTCGCGCACCTGGCGCACGGCGGTGCGCAGCAGGCCGTCGACGGTCTTCTGGCGGCGCAGGCGTTCGATCGAGCTGTGCGCCTTGATCGCGAACAGGGCCACCGCGGCGGTGCTTTCCTCGCGTGCTTCGAATTCGACGATCACGCGGCCATGGTGGGCGTGCACCACGCAATCGTAGTCGATGCCGCCGATGGCGACGGGCGCGACCAGCGGCGCGGCCTCGCCATCGTGCATGGTGTCGAAGGTTTCCTGGACCAGGTCGGTGATATCTTCCGGCAGCGCCAGCGAGTCGACACCGCGCCCGAGCGCCAATGCGACGCCGAGGCGCTCGGAGGCGTTCGCGCTCCAGCCCTGCAGCGCGCCGTCGGCGTCGAGGAAAAGCAGTGCGCCATGCGGCTGGATCGACCCGGGGATGTGGATCGGCTCGTCTGCGCAATTGAGCAGGTCCACCCGCTGTGGAATGGCCATCGGTTCAGGCGTACTGGAATTCACTATCGGCTCGTTCCTTCGGTGCGAAATTTGACGGATTTGCTTGGGGCTGCATCTTACAGGGTTCACATGGCGTCCGCCATGGTTGGGCAAACGCCTATGT